>Ga0302314_10019822_pt1 | contig 11153 bp, 7 predicted proteins | sample III_Palsa_N2_3_FD_200533 | JGI IMG/M metagenome (GOLD analysis project Ga0302314, IMG submission 200533) | Peat permafrost microbial communities from Stordalen Mire near Abisko, Sweden - III_Palsa_N2_3 | ecosystem: Environmental > Terrestrial > Soil > Palsa > Peat permafrost | place: Sweden... | reverse complement strand
CCCAAGGTCGCCGAGTATCCCTTCACGACGCTGTATCCGAATCTCGGCGTCGTCAGCGCCGGCGAGCAGCGCAGTTTCGTGATGGCCGATATTCCGGGCCTCATCGAGGGTGCGGCCGAAGGCCACGGACTGGGCATCCGCTTTCTCAAGCATCTGCAGCGCACCCGGGTGTTGCTGCACCTGGTGGACATTGCGCCGGTGGATCCCGCGGTCGACCCGGTGCAGGAAGTGCGCGCGATTGTCGGGGAACTGAAGAAGTTCAGCGCCGACCTGATCGAGAAGCCGCGCTGGCTGCTGTTGAACAAGAGTGATCTGCTGCTTCCCGAGGAGGCCGCAGCGCGCGCCAAGGACATCGTGCGACGCCTGCGCTTCAAGGGCCCGCACTTTTTGATTTCAGGCGCGACGGGTGCCGGAACCCCGGAACTGGTTCAGGCCGTCATGACGTTCCTGGAGCAGAACCAGCGCGCCGCCGAAGACGAAGCGGCCGAAGAGGCAGCCGCCGCCGAAACGAAGCAAGGCTGATCAGGCGTGAGAGCGCCTCAGGCCATGGCGCGAACGCGCGCGGCGAGCCGGCTCTTGTGCCGATTGGCCTTGTTGCGATGAATGATCTGCTTGTTGACCAGCGAGTCGATGACCGGGATAGCCTCACGGTAGCTGGTACCGGCGGCCTCCTTGTTACCCCCTTCGACGGCGGCAGTGACCTTGCGGACGGCACTGCGCATGCGCGACCGCAGGGCAACATTGCGTGCGCGGTGCTTCTCAGCCTGTTTAGCGGCTTTTTCCGCGGACTTGGTATTGGCCAAAGGACTCTCCAGAAAACGATGGGACGTGCCCGATTCAAGGGGGCGGTAGTCTGCTGATCGACCCCACGGTTGTCAACTTCGAGCCGGCCGACTTGCCTATAATTTCAAGCAAATGCACCTGATTCGTGGACTTCCGCCGGCGGGGCTGCTGCAAGGCGGCCAGGCGCTCACCGTGGGCACCTATGATGGCCTGCACCTGGGACACCAGGCGCTGCTGCGGCGTCTGCACGGACATGCGCAGCGCCTGGGCGTGGGCACGCTCATGGTCACCTTTGAGCCCATGCCCCGGGAGTACCTGACGCCTGAGAATCCGCCGGCGCGGTTGACCTCGCTGCGGGAGCGCTGGCGGTGCCTTGAACATCTGCAGCTGGATCGGTTGTGTGTGCTGCGCTTCGGCGCCGCCACCCGCAGCTTGAGCGCTGAGCAGTTCGCGGTGCTCCTGGCCGAGCGCCTGAATCCGGCCGTGGTGGTGGTCGGCCACGACTTCCGTTTCGGTCGTAACGGCGACGGAACGGCCGAGAAACTGCTCGCGGCCGGCCAGCGCCTCGGGTTCGGGGTGGACATCGTGGAGCCGGTCACCTTCGCGGGCGAGCGCCTGAGCAGCAGTGCCGTGCGCGAAGCCCTGGCAGCCGGGGACCTGAGTCAGGCCGAGCGGCTCCTGGGCCGTCCCTATACGATGACCGGCCGGGTGGTGCGCGGCGAGCAGCTGGGACGTAAGCTCGGCTTTCCGACCGCCAATGTGCGCTTTCCCCACCGGCGGCTGCCGGTGGCGGGCATTTTCGCGGTGCGGATCCGGATCCGCGGGGACGCGGATGCGCCGCTGGCCGGGGTAGCCAGCATCGGCACGCGGCCCACGGTGGGGGGTACCGAGCCGTGGCTCGAGGTCCATGTGTTCGATTTCGTGGGCGACCTGTATGGCCGCGAGATCACCGTTGAGTGTGTGCAGTTCCTGCGATCGGAGTTGAAGTTCGGATCGCTGGACGCGATGGTCGCGCAGATCCACCAGGATGCCGCGCAGGCGCGACAGCTGTTGAATATTTGAGTGAGCGATTGAACAAGTGCCTGACTACAAACAAACCATAAACCTGCCGCAGACCGGCTTCTCCATGAAGGCGGACCTCGCGCAGCGTGAACCGAAGATGCTGGCCGAGTGGGAGCAGACGGATCTCTACGGCCGCATTCGCGCCGCCGCCGCGGGCCGGCCGCGATTCGTGCTGCACGATGGGCCGCCCTATGCGAATGGCCCGATTCACTTAGGGCACGCGCTCAACAAGATCCTCAAGGACATCATCATCAAGTCGCGGCAGCTCGACGGCTTTGATGCGCCGTACGTGCCGGGCTGGGACGGCCATGGTCTGCCCATCGAACAGCAGGTGGAGAAAAAGCATGGTCGTCCGGGGCAGAAGCTCGATGCCGCCGCGTTCCGCGCGGCTTGCCGGGCCTTTGCCAACGAGCAGGTGGCGCAGCAGCGCATCGACTTCAAGCGCCTCGGCGTGCTCGGCGACTGGGAGCATCCGTATCTGACGATGGATTCGCGGTACGAGGCGCACCAGATCCGCGTGCTGGGTCGCATCATCGCCAACGGGCACCTCTACAAGGGCGTCAAACCCGTGCACTGGTGCTTCGACTGCCGCTCGGCACTCGCCGAGGCTGAAGTGGAGTACGAGGACCATACCTCGGCCGCCATCGACGTGGCGTTTCGCGTGCTCGACAACCGCGACCTGGAGAGGCGTATCGGCGCGGCGGCCGGTTCGCTGGGCACGACGCCTACCGATATCGTGATCTGGACGACGACGCCGTGGTCGCTGCCGGCCAACCAGGCCGTCGCGTTGAATGCGGACTTTGACTACGTGCTGGTCCGCACGCGCGACCGCAACCTGATCCTGGCGCTGCAGCTGGCGGAAGACTGCCTCGCCCGGTACGGGCTCGACACCGAGGATGCCGTCGAGGCGGAGCTGCCAAAGGACTCCTTCAAGGGCGGTGTGCTCGAGCAGCTGCGTGTCGCGCATCCCTTCCAGGCCTACGACGTACCGGTGATCCTGGGCGATCACGTCACGGCGGATGCGGGAACCGGCGCGGTGCATACCGCCCCGGCGCACGGCCAGGAAGACTTCGCGGTCGGCCGGCGGTACCACCTGCCGGTGCCCAACCCCACCGGCAACGATGGCCGGTTCCTCCCGGACACGCCGCTGGTGGGCGGCATGAAGCTCGAGGAGGGCGGCAAGCTCATCGTCGAGACCATGCGAGCCAATGGCACGCTGATCCACGATGAGGCCTACGTCCACAGCTACCCGCATTGCTGGCGGCATCACTCCCCGGTGGTGTTCCGCACGACGCCGCAGTGGTTCATCAGCATGGACCGACAAGGCCTGCGCGAGCATGCGCTGCGCGACATCCGCGGCGTCCACTGGACGCCGGCGTGGGGTGAGCAGCGCATCACCGGCATGATCGCCGACCGGCCCGACTGGTGCATCTCGCGCCAGCGCACCTGGGGTGTGCCGCTGGCGATGTTCGTGCACAAGGTCACCGGTGAGCTGCACCCGCGCACCCAGGAGCTGATCAACGCGGTGGCCGACCGCGTGGCGCGCGATGGCATCGAGGCGTGGTTCTCGCTGGAGCCCGCGGAGCTGTTGGGCGAGGAGGCCGCCGACTACGAGAAGCTCAAGGACGTGATGGACGTGTGGGCCGATTCGGGTGTGTCGTTCGACTTCATGGCCGCGACGCGCCCCGGGTTTGCGCGGCCCGTGGACCTGTACCTGGAAGGTTCGGACCAGCATCGCGGCTGGTTCCAGAGCTCACTGCTGATGTCGGAAGCGCTGTACGAGCAGGCGCCGTATCGCGGCGTGCTCACCCACGGCTTCACCGTGGATGAGAAGGGTCGCAAGATGTCGAAGTCCCTAGGGAACGTGATCGCGCCGCAGAAGGTGGTCGGCTCGCTCGGGGCCGATGTGCTGCGCCTGTGGGTGGCGGCCACCGACTACGCCAACGAAATGAGTATGTCGGATGCGCTGCTCAACCGCACCGCCGATGCGTACCGGCGCATGCGCAACACGGTGCGGTTCCTGCTGGGCAATCTGCACGGTTTTGAGCCGGCACAGGATCTGGTGCACCCGGCGCAGATGGTGGCGCTGGATCGCTGGGCGGTGGCGCGCACCGCGCATCTGCAGGCCGAGATCGTCGAGGCCTACCGCGAGTACGCGTTCCATCTGGTCTACCACAAGGTCCACAATTTCTGCATCGTGGACTTAAGTGCGATCTATCTCGATGTGGTGCGCGACCGGCTCTACACGACGCCGGCCGGCAGCCACGCGCGCCGTTCGGCCCAAACGGCGCTGTATCACATCGCCCACGCCATGGTGCGCTGGCTGGCGCCGGTGCTGTCCTTTACGGCGGAGGAGATCTGGCGGCATCTGCCCGGCGTAAACGAAGCGTCGGTGTTCCTGGCCCGGTGGCACGCATTGCCGGAGGGCGCCGCCCACGATGTGGACTGGAACGCCTTCCTGCAGCTCAAGCGCGATGTGTCGCGCGAGCTGGAGAAGTTGCGCGACGCGCAGCTGATCGGTGCACCGTTGGATGCCGAAGTCGACATCTACTGTGTACCGGCGGAATTTGAGCGCTTCAACGCCTTAGGCAAGGAACTGCGTTTCCTGCTGATCACCTCCGAGGCCCGCGTGCACAAGGTGGCAGTGCCGCCGCCAAACGCGGTGCCGGCCGCCGAGACCGGCCGCGAAGGGGTGTGGCTGGCAGTGCGCGCCGCGAGTGAGCCGAAGTGTGTGCGCTGCTGGCATCATCGCCCGGATGTGGGCGCCGATCCGGCGCATCCTGAGCTGTGCGGGCGCTGCGTCGGCAATCTCGATGGTCCCGGTGAGGAACGAAGATTCACATGAGCAGCCCAAGCGTGAGTGCACTGCGCAGCGGCTGGCTGTGGCTGCCGCTGGCGGTGCTGGTGATCGCCGTGGACCAGTTGTCCAAGGCCTGGATCGTCAGCCACATGGCGTACGGGGGTATCCGCACGCTGCTGCCGGTGCTGGATATCACCCTCAGGTACAATCGCGGTGCGGCCTGGAGCATGCTCGATAGTGCCTCGGGCTGGCAGCGCTGGCTGTTTTCGGGCCTGGCAGTGGTGGTCGGCGTCGGGCTGCTCTACTGGTTGCGACGGCTCGACGGGCGCACGCAGGTGCTGCTGTCGTTGAGCCTGTCGCTGATTCTGGCCGGTGCGCTGGGCAACCTGATCGACCGGTTGCTGCAGGGGCAGGTCGTCGATTTCATTCTCGCGCATTGGCACGATGCGCAGTTCCCCGCCTTCAACGTGGCGGATTCAGCGATCACGGTAGGCGCCGCGCTGATGTTGCTGGATGCCTTCACGGACGGTCGCAGGAGATCAAGCTGATGGAAGTACTGCTCGCCAACCCCCGCGGCTTTTGTGCCGGTGTGGACCGGGCGATCGAGATCGTGGAGCGCGCGCTGTCCATGTTCGGCGCACCGGTCTACGTGCGTCACGAAGTGGTCCACAACAAGCATGTGGTGGATCGGCTGCGCAACCTCGGCGCGGTGTTCATCGAGGAGCTCGAGGAAGTGCCCGCGGGCGCGACGCTGATTTTCTCGGCGCACGGGGTTTCCACGGCCATCGAGCTGGGTGCCAAGGACCGCAGGCTCACCGTGTTCGATGCCACCTGTCCGCTCGTCACCAAGGTGCACATGGAAGTGCAGCGCTACGCGCGCGACGGCCTCGACGTAATCCTCATCGGGCACCACGGCCATCCGGAAGTCGAAGGCACGCTGGGGCGCTTTGATTCCAGTTTCGGGGGACGGATCTGGCTGGTGCAGAGCGTCAAGGATGCCCAGGCACTGGAAGTGCGCGATCCGGCGAAGCTCGCCTTCGTGACCCAGACCACGCTGTCCGTGGATGACACGGCGGAAATCGTGCAGGCCCTGCGCGAGCGATTTCCGGGGCTCGCAACGCCGCGCAAGGAAGACATCTGCTACGCCACGCAGAACCGCCAGGATGCAGTGAAGAAGCTGCTCGAAAAAGCGGACGTTCTGGTGGTCGTGGGATCGCGTGCCAGTTCCAACTCCAACCGCCTGCGGGAGCTGGCGGAGCGGGCCGGTATTCCCGGCTACCTCGTGGATGGCGCTGCCGACATGCACCGCGACTGGTTCGAGGGCAAGAACGTCGTGGGCGTGACCGCCGGCGCCTCGGCCCCCGAGGTGCTCGTGCAGCAGGTCATCAGCCAGCTGCGCGACTGGGGCGCCAAGGTGCCCCAGGAGATCGCCGGCCGCGAGGAGCACGTGATTTTCGGCCTCCCGCGGGAGCTGCGGCGGCCCGAAGTCGGCCCAGGTTCAGCCTGAGGCACCTGCGGCCGCACCGTGGTTATAATGGTGGCCTATGCAGGAAAACGGCTTACCTGACCCTCCCGGGCAGTGCGCCCGGCGGCTGGCCGGGTTCGGGATCCGGCCGACCGCGCAGCGCGTGCGGATTGCCGCGCTGCTGCTTGCTGCGCCACAGCATCTGTCGGCGGAGCAGATCCTGGCCACGCTGCGCGCCTCGGGTGCCCGGGTCTCCAAGGCCACGGTCTACAACACCCTGAACCTGTTTGCCGAGCGCGGCGTCATCCGCCAGTTGACGGTTGACGGCGCACGCACCTGGTTCGATTCGAATGTCGCGCCGCACTACCATTTTCAGGATATGGACACCGGTGCCCTCATGGATGTGCCGGTGCCCGAGGTCGAGTTCGCGCGTTTGCCGGCACTGCCCGCCGGGACGGAAATGGCGGGCATCGATCTTGTGATCCGGGTGCGAAAAATTTCCTGAAATTGCGCCGTTTCTTAGTACAATCGCGCCCCGCGATTTCGCGCCGCTCCGGGCGCCGACTTAGCTCAGTTGGTAGAGCACATCATTCGTAATGATGGGGTCCACAGTTCGATTCTGTGAGTCGGCACCACTTTCCACCTGTCGAGCGCCTTTGACGCGGTAAGAGCTGGACCTACGGACCTTAGTGCGCTCTCGAGGCACCATTTGTCCTGGGACCGGTCCAAAGCGTCGCTGACCATCTGTCGGTCATCTGTTCAGATTATTGCGTCGATAGGACCCGAGCCGTGTTCTTGCGGCATCTATGTGGCATCGGGTTTTCGGCACCTGTGAGTTTTTCGCTTGACGGGCGCTGGGTGATATAGTTCGATACAACACCATATGACTGTCAAATTACAATCTGTAGAGAAAGTCGCTGTGGAGCCGTCCGAGGTCGTCTACAGCCGGGAGCGCAGAGTTCCCACCGGCCGGTGGGTGGCGATCGGGGTGGGCGCGCTGGTCGCGGGTGCGGCCATCTGGGCTGCAATCCATTACGCCTCCGGCAACACAGTCAAAGCAGATGCGGGCTCGGAAGGCGCCATTCCGCTGGTCACGGCCACCGCGCCGGGACTGTCGCCGGTGACCGCCACGGTGTCCTTCACCGGCACCATCAATGCCCGCTATGACATTTCCATCAGCACTGACGGCGAGACGGGCCGCGTGTCGGCCATTTACGTGGAAGTCGGCGATCACGTGAAGGCCGGGCAACTACTGGCCCAGCTCGATGAAACCATCCTCAAGCCGCAGGTAGAACGTCTTGCGGCCTCCCTCGAGGAGTCCAAGGCGAATGCCGCACTGGCGGACGCCGAGTACAAGCGCGCACAGGGCGTGGAGGCCGCTGGCGCGCTGTCCAAGGAGGACATCGAGAAGCGTCGTTCGGCAGCGGTTACCGCGGCCGCCGAGGTGCGGATCGCTGCTGCGCAGCTCAACGAGTATGAGCAGCGGCTCGGCCACACTTCCATTCGGGCGCCCGCCGATGGTGTGGTGCTCACTCGCGCTGTCGAGGTGGGGCAGATCGCCACCCCGGGCGGTACTGCGCTGTTCCGTCTGGCCGCCGGCTCGGAGATCGAAATGCGCGCCCTCGTGGCCGAGCAGGATCTGCCCAGCCTCGCGGTCGGCCAGGCGGCCAGCATCTACATGACGGGTGTCGAGAAGCCCTTCAAGGGCAAGGTGCGCCTGCTGGGCGCCATTATCGATCCGCAGTCCCGCCTCGGAGAGGCGCGTATCGCGTTGCAGCCTGATCCGCTGCTGCGGCCGGGCGCTTTTGCGCGCGGCGAGGTGGTGGTCGGCAAGGGTGAGAAGCCGATTCTGCCGCAAACCGCTGTGCAGTCCGATGAGAAAGGCACTTACGTCCTGATCGTGAATGCCGACAACCGGCTCGAGCGCCGTGATGTCCGCGCCGCCGAGACGACCGAGCAGGGCATCGTCGTCGCCTCGGGCCTGACCGGCCAGGAGAAGGTAGTCATGACGGCGGGCGGCTTCCTAAGAGTGGGCGAGCAGGTGGAAGTGGCCGCTGCCACGGGCAAGGGCTCTTAAGCCATGCGCAACATCTCCGCTTGGGCGATCAAGCATCCGATCATTCCCATCGTGCTGTTCGTGGTGCTCACTGTGGTGGGCATCGTCTCGTTCCTGCGCCTGCCCATCAACCATAACCCGGACATCGACTATCCGATAGTAAGCGTCAATATCTCCTTTCCGGGCGCCGCGCCGTCGGAGATCGAGTCGCAGATCCTGCAGAAAGTGGAAGGCTCGGTCGCGGGCATCGGCAATGTGCGCAGCATCGAGTCGGTGGCGAGCGAGGGCAGCTCCGAGACCGACATTGAGTTCCAGATCGGCACGCCGATCGATCGCGCGGTCACCGATGTGCGCGATGCGGTGACCAAAGTACGCGCCGATCTGCCCCAGGGGATTCTCGAGCCGCAGGTCGCGCGCGTCCAGGTCGCCGGCGGTCCGATCGCCTTTTTTGCGATCACCACCACCGCGCTGAGCGAGCAGGAGCTGTCCTGGTTCATCGACAACGCGGTGACCAAGCGCCTGCTGGCGATACCGGGCGTATCGCAGGTGAACCGGGTGGGCGGCGTGGACCGCCAGATGCGGGTCGACCTGGACCCGGCGCGCATGCAGGCCCTCGGGCTGACGGCGGCACAGGTCAATGAACAGCTGCGCGACCTCAATCTGAACGCGCCCGGCGGCCGCGCTCAGGTGGGCGGCGGAGAACAGACCATCCGGGTGCTGGGCAGCGCCCGCTCGGCTTTGAACCTGGCGGACGTGCAGATCACGCTGCCGGGCGGCGGCAATGCGCGACTGGGGGATTTCGCGGTCGTCTCCGACAGCTTCGCCGAGGTGCGTACCATCGCGAAGCTGAACGGTCGGCTTGCCACCACCTTCGAGGTCTACAAAGCCAAGGGTTCCTCGGACGTGACTGAACTTAAGCTCGTCGAGGACGAGCTGGCTACGATGGGCAAGGAATACAGCAACGTTCATATCGAACGGGTGTTCACCACCGTGGAGCTCACCAAGCGCAGCTACGTGAATGCCATGGAGGCGCTGATCGAGGGGTCGCTGCTGGCCGTGGCGGTGGTGTGGCTGTTCCTGCGCGATATGCGCGCTACGCTCATCTCGGCGCTGGCGATCCCGCTATCCGCCATCCCGACCTTCGCGTTCATGGACATGATGGGCTTCACGTTGAACCAGATCAGCCTGCTGGCGCTGTCCCTGGTCGCCGGCGTGCTGGTGGACGATGCCATCGTGGAAATCGAGAACATCGTGCGCCACATGCACATGGGCAAGGGCGCCTACCAGGCCGCGATGGATGCGGCGGACGAGATTGGCCTTGCGGTGGTGGCGACGTCCTCGGCCATCATTGCCGTGTTCCTGCCGGTGAGCTTCATGGGAGGCATCATCGGCCAGTTCTTCAAGCAGTTTGGCCTCACCGTCGCCGCGGCGGTGTTCTTCTCGCTGCTGGTGGCGCGCCTGATCACCCCGGTGGTCGCAGCCTTCGTACTCAAGAGCGACCATGCCGTGCACGAGGACAGTGCGCTCATGCGACACTATCTGACGCTGCTGCGCTGGGTAATAACCCATCGCTGGAGGACACTCGGCGTCGCGGTGGTGATCTACGCGGCCTCGCTGGGCGTCTTCGCGCTGCTGCCGACCTCCGTGTTCTCCAACGATGAGATCGGATTCTCCCAGATGTATGTCGAGCTGCCCCCCGGCGTGCGCCTGGAGGACACCGCAGCGGTATCGCAGAAGATTTACGACGTCGTGCGCAAGCGGCCGGAGGTCAAGAGCGTTGTCGAGTTCATCGGCTCCGATGACGTCCGTAATGCCCAGATGTTCATCGAGCTGGTGCCCAAGTCCCAGCGCAAGCTGACTTCGCCCGAATTCGAGCAGGACGTCATGAAACAGCTGCGCCGCATACCCGATGCGCGCATCAGCTTCCAGAACCAGAACGGCGCCGGCGGCAATGCCGATGTCCAGCTCTATCTCACCGGCGATGACCCCGCGCAGCTGGACCGGGTTTCGCAGCAGGTATTGCACGAAATGCGCGGCCTTTCGATCCTGCGCGATCCGCGCATCAGCGGCGACATGCCGCAGCCGGAGGTCCTCATCAAGCCGCGCCTGGACCTGGCGGCGAACCTCGGCGTGACGGTGCAGAGCATCAGCAACACCATCCGCATCGCCACTCTGGGCGACCTCGATCAGAACGACGCCAAGTTCGCCCTGTCCGACCGCCAGATTCCGATCCGCGTCTCCCTGCTCGAGAGTTCGCGGCGCGACATTGGCACCTTACAGAACCTGCCGGTGCCGGCCTCGGGAGGCCGAGTGGTACCACTCAAGGCCGTGGCGGATATCAGCTTCGGACAGGGCCCGAGCCGCGTCCATCACTACAACCAGAGCCGTCGGGTGGAGTTGGACGCCAATTTCAACCACACGACCTTGGGGCCGGCCATGAAGGCCATCTATGCGCTGCCGACCATGTCCCACCTGCCGCCGGGCGTACGTCGGGTGGAGACCGGCGATGCGCAGCTGCAGACCGAACTCATGACCAGCTTCGGGATCGCCATGGGCACTGGCGTCTTGATGGTGTTCGCCGTGCTGGTGCTGCTGTTTGCACGGGTGTTCCAGCCGCTGACTATTCTTTCGGCGCTGCCACTGTCGGTGGGCGGGGCGGCCGTGGCGCTGCTCCTGACCCACCTCTCGATGTCGCTGTCGGTGGTGATCGGATTCTTGATGCTCATGGGCATCGTGGCCAAGAATTCCATCTTGCTGGTGGACTTCGCCATCGAGGAGATGCGCGCGGGCAAACCCCGCGCCGAGGCGCTGATGGAGGCCGGGCATAAGCGCGCCCGCCCGATCGTCATGACGACCGTGGCCATGATCGCCGGCATGACGCCGGTGGCATTGCAGCTGCTGAACGGTGAGCAGTTCCGTGCGGCCATGGCGATCGCGGTCGCCGGCGGCCTCGTGACCTCCACCGCGCTGACGCTGGTCATCATACA
>Ga0302314_10019820_pt1 | contig 11153 bp, 7 predicted proteins | sample III_Palsa_N2_3_FD_200533 | JGI IMG/M metagenome (GOLD analysis project Ga0302314, IMG submission 200533) | Peat permafrost microbial communities from Stordalen Mire near Abisko, Sweden - III_Palsa_N2_3 | ecosystem: Environmental > Terrestrial > Soil > Palsa > Peat permafrost | place: Sweden... | reverse complement strand
TCCTGGAAGCCACCGACATCGAGCGTTCGCACAACATGGTGTCGGACATCGCCACCAACTTCAGCCAGATCCCCTTCCAGAACAACGTGGCGGGCCACAGCTCGGAAAATCGCCTGACGGGCCGTCAGAGCCGCCTCAGCGCCCTTATCCAGGGCGACGCCGCTCCCGACGTGCATCTGGCCATGTACGGCGAGTTTGACTTCCAGGCCGCCGCCCAGACCGCCAACTCCAACGAGACCAACAGCTATAACCCCCGCATCCGCCACCTCTACGGCACGGTGGACTACGACAACTTCCTCGGCGACAACTTCGGCCTGCACTTCCTCGCCGGTCAGAACTGGTCGCTGGCGACCATGAACACCAAGGGCATCACGCCCCGCAACGAACTGACGCCGCCGCAGATCGACGCCCAGTACGTTCCCGGCTTCGTGTTCACCCGCACGCCGCAGGTGCGCGTGACCGGCGACTTCTTCGACCACACCCTCTGGGCCGCGCTCTCGGTTGAAAACCCCGCCACAACCTCGACCGGCACGGTTCCGACCAATACGACCGTCGCCGCCGCCGGCCAGTCGGGCTTCAACAGCGCCAACATGGTGTCGCTGAACAAGTATCCCGACGTGATCGCCAAGTTGGCCTACGAGCTGAAGCCGTTTGATCGGAGCCTGCACGTGGAAGCCTTCGGCATCCTGCGTGACTTCAACGATCGTCACGCCACGCCGCTGATCACCTCCACCGGCCGTGAGAACCAGGACACCTTCACCGGCGCCTTCGGCTTCGGCGCGGTGCTCCAGGCCATCCCGACCGTGCTCGACCTGCAGGTCTCCGGCATCACCGGCAAGGGCGTCGGCCGCTACACGGCCTCGCAGCTTTCCGACGCCACCTTCACCGCCAGCGGCAAGCTCGATCCGATCACCCAGACCTCCTGGCTCGCCGGCGGCACCTGGCATGCGATCCCTACCGTCGACATCTACGGCTTCGTCGGTCGCGACCAGCAGTCCCGCACCGGCGTCCAGAGCGTCGGCACCACCTACTACGGCTTGGGCAACGGCAACCTGGACGCCCGCGGCTGCGACTTCGAAGTCGCAGCCCTGGCGCCGACGGGCGCCGCCTGTACGGTTCAGACCAAGTCGATCCAGCAGGAGATCGTGGGCTTCTGGCACAAGGTCTATCAAGGCAACTTCGGTCGGGTTCAGTGGGGCATGCAATACTCCCACACCGAGCGCGACTCCTTCGCCGGCATCGGCGGCGTGGCGGCTTCGGGCAACGAAGACATCGTCATGACCAGCTTCCGCTACTATCCCTTCTAGGGATCTCGACATCACCGAGGGAAAGGGGACGCTTCGGCGTCCCCTTTTTTCGTTTGCGGCGCAGGCTTGAGCAGTCGGGTCTGACCCGCCCCGAAGGCGCGCATTGTATTCACCGCGACTGCGCTGCAAAAATGCTCCCGCCGCCTGCAAGCGAGCGCGGCCTCGGGGGAGCGACATGAAGATCATCCGGCGCATCTGCATGGGGGCTTTGTGCCTCACCGCCCTCGGCGCGCCCGCGGCCCACGCCGCGAGCTTCACCCTGCCCGACGTGCTCGCCTTCCCCTTCATCACCGACCTCGTGTCGGCGCAGAAGGCCGACCGCATCGCCTGGGTTCGGGTGGTCAAGGGCGTGCGCAACATCTGGGTGGCCGACGCTCCGGCGTTTGCGCCTCGCCAGGTGACGCAGTTCACCGAGGACGATGGGCAGGAGCTGTCGCACCCGACCTTCTCTCCCTCGGGCGACGTGCTGGTGTTTGTGCGCGGCGGCGACCACGACGCCAACTGGCCGGCCAAAGGCGGATTGCAGCCTAACCCCACCTCCAGTCCCGTCGAGCCGAAGATGACGCTCTGGAGCGCCGATCCGACCGGCGCCAGGCCGGCGACCAAGCTGGTGGAAGGCGACGCCCCCGAGATTTCGGCCACAAATACCCTGGCCTTCATCCGCAACGATCAAGTCTGGACCGCGAAGCTCGACGGCAAGGAGGGCGAGAAGCTCTTCTTCGACCGAGGCAAGGACGGCGCACTGACCTGGTCGCCGGACGGCTCGAAGCTGGCCTTTGTGTCGCGACGCGGCGATCACAGCTTCATCGGCGTCTACACCGCGGCCGCGCGCCCCCTGGCCTGGATGGCGCCCGCCGCCGGGTTCGACGCCGGGCCGGTCTGGTCGCCGGACGGGCGCAAGCTGGCCTTCACCCGCATGCCCGGAGAGGGCGGGCCGCCGCCGTCGATCCTGAAGCGCACGCCGCACCCGTGGGCGATCTGGACGGCGGAGGCCGCGACCGGCCTTGACCATCAGGTCTGGCGGAGCGGCGATGCGCTGCGCGACTCCTTCCCGGACTTTGCGGGCGGGGCAAACCTGCACTGGGCAGGGAACGCGAAGCTGACCTTCCTGTCGGAAGCCGACAACTGGCCGCACCTGTACGCCGTGGCCGAGGCGGGCGGTGTTCCCAGCCTCCTCACTCCCGGCGCCTTCATGGCCGAGCACATCACGCCAAGCCGCGACGGCCGGAGCCTGATCTACTCCGCCAATACCGGCGCGACGCCCGACGACGACGACCGCCGTCACCTGTTCCGCGTCGCCGTGGACGGCGGCGCGCCTGTGCCCCTGACCATGGGCGCGAGCCTGGAATGGAGCCCTGCGGCCCTGTCGGTCGGCGTGGCCTTCATCGGGGCAGACGCCCGGCGGCCGCCCACGGTCGAGGTGATCGGCATGGGTTCGCCCAAGCCGACGCCGCTGGCGGGCGAGAACAGCGCGCCGTTCGCGCCGTCGGTGGACTTCGTGACGCCAAAGCAAGTGTCATGGACCGCGCCGGACGGCCTTCTGATCCACGGCCAGCTCTTCGAAGCCAAAGGCGGCGGCGCGGCGACCAGGCCCGGCCTGATCTTCGTCCACGGCGGCCCGCCCCGGCAGATGATGCTCGGCTGGTCCTACATGGACTACTATTCGGACTCCTACGCCATGAACCAGTATCTGGCGGCGCACGGGTTCGTGGTGCTGTCGGTGAACTACCGCCTCGGCATCGGCTACGGCTACGACTTCCAGCATCCCGAGCACGGGGGCTGGGCCGGCTCGTCCGAATACCAGGACGTGGCGTCGGGCGGCCGATACCTGCAAACCATTCCTGGCGTCGATCCCAGGCGGATCGGCATCTGGGGCGGCTCCTACGGCGGGCTCCTGACGGCGCTGGGCCTCGCCCGCAACTCGGACCTGTTCAAGGCGGGCGTGGATTTCCACGGGGTGCACGACTGGTCCCGCGACATCGGTTTCGACGAGGGCGGCTCGCCGCCCCTGCGGTTCGAGAAGGGCGATATGGAGGAGGCCCTCGCCGTGGCGTTCAAGGCGTCCCCTGTCGCCGACGTGGACAAATGGACCTCGCCCGTTCTGTTCATCGCCGGCGACGACGACCGCAACGTGCATGTGGAGCAGACCATCGACCTCTCCCGCCGCCTCTACGACCGCCACATCCCGCACGAGGACCTCATCATCCCCGACGAGATCCACGGCTTCCTGCGCTACGCCAGCTGGGTGACGGCGGATACGGCGGCGGCGGCGTTCCTCACGCGGATGCTGGGCGCGAAATAGCTCAGCTTTTGAACCATCCCCGCCCTGCTGGATTTAGGCAGGATGATCGAACGTCCCCGAAACGCCTTCCTTCGCGCCTTGAGCGACGAGACGTTCGAGGCGTTGAGCCGGCGCCTAGAACCCGTTCACCTGTCCGTGGGCGACTATACCCACCATCTCGAGCAGCGGATCGACTGGGTGTATTTTCCAGAAGGCTGCGTCCTCTCGCTCATCACGGTGGACGAGGACGGTCGCGGGGTCGAGACCTCCATGGTGGGGACGGAAGGCGCCGGCGGCATTCTAGAAGCCTGCGCTGGCGAACTGGCCAGCGTCGAATGCGTCGCCCAGATCGACGGGCGGGCCTATCGCGCCCCGGCGTCGTTTTGCCGTGAGCTGACCGCGTCCGACCCCGGCTTCAACATAAGGGTGATGCAGATCGCCGACCTGCAGATGATCGAGTGCCGCCAGTCCGGCTTTTGCCAGGCCTCCCATACCGCCGAGCAGCGGCTGGCGCGGTGGCTGGCGGAAAGCTCGGACCGGTCGCTCGGCCGAAACCCCCTGCCCCTGACGCAGGAATATGTAGCTGCGCTCCTGGGCGTCCAGCGGACCACGGTGTCGAACTACGCCAGCGCCCTGCAGCGCGAAGGCATCATCCGCTACCGGCGGGGCCAGATCGAGATCCTGGACTTTCCGCAGCTCGATCGCCGGGCCTGCGGATGTCGGTCGATCATGCGCAGGCAGCGGCGCCGGCTCGGCTACGAGGCCCTGTCTCCGGCCCCTGCGTCGTCCGCCATCGGCGCCTGAACCAAAGGCGGCGACGAGCGTTGGATGCCCGCGCCGGAGCCCATTGGGGCCCGGTTCCTGGGGAGCACACCATGAGCGCCAAACCGGCGGACGCGCCGCGTCCCACCAGCCGATCCGATATCCTCATCGCCGCCCGCAACGAGAAGATGGCGCGCTCCCAGCACGCCTATGTGCGCGGCAGCACCACCAAATTCTACGAATGGCTGGAGAACAGCTCCAACAAGATGCCGTCCGGCCCGTCCATCTGGATTTGCGGCGACTGCCACGTGGGCAACCTCGGACCGCTGGCGGACGCCAAGGGCCGGGTGGACATCCAGATTCGCGACCTCGACCAGACGGTGATCGGCAACCCCGCCCACGACCTGATCCGGCTCGGGCTGTCCCTCGCCTCGGCGGCGCGCGGATCGGATCTGCCCGGCGTGACGACGGCGCGGATGCTGGAGCAGATCACTGTCGGTTACGAGGCGGCGCTGCGCGACGAGGGCGACCGGCGGATCAAGCGCTCGGAGCGTCCCGACGTGGTCAACCGCCTTTTGGACCAGGCCATGAAGCGCAAGTGGAAGCATCTGGCCGAAGAACGGCTCGACAATCTGAAACCCTCCATCCCCATCGGCAAGAAGTTCTGGGCGCTGACAAAGCCGGAACGGCGGGCGCTGGACGAACTCTTCGCCAGCGACGAGGTTCGCGATCTGCTGACCCAGCTCAAGGGCCGCAGCGGCCGCGACGAGATAGAGGTGATCGACGCCGCCTACTGGAAGAAGGGCTGCAGTTCGCTCGGCCGTCTCCGCTACGCCGTTCTGGTCAGCGTCGGCCAGGGCGATATCGAGGATCGTCTCTGTCTCATCGACGTCAAGGAAGGGGTCAAGGCTGCAGCCCCCCGCGATCCCGCCGCCGACATGCCTCGCGACAACGCCCAGCGCGTGGTGGCGGGCGCGCGCGCCCTCTCCCCCAACCTCGGCAACCGCATGATCGCCGCCCGCCTGCTCGACAAGGCGGTGGTGATGCGCGAGCTCCTGCCCCAGGACCTGAAGATCGAGATCGACGCCCTCTCGTCCGACGAGGCCATGTCCATCGCCCGCTATCTCAGCGGCGTGGTCGGCAAGGCGCACGCTCGCCAGATGGATACGGTCGGCCGCGGCCGATGGCTTGCCGAACTGGCGCAGAGCCGGTCCAAATCGCTGGACGCGCCCTCGTGGCTATGGTCGAGCGTGGTCGATCTCGTGGCCACCCATGAGGCGGCCTATCTGGAGCACTGCCGACGTTACGCCCTGGCGACGGCGGCGTAAGGGGGTTCAAACCCTCCAGACCGCGGGGGGGTCCCCTAATCCTATAGGCGGAGACGCGTTCACCACGACGGATCATCTCTGCGAAAGGTTTGCCGCCTCACCCTCAGTCAACGGCAGGAGGTGAGGATGGACGAAGCCCACACGTTGGACGACGCGGAGTTCTGCGCGCTGAAAACCACGCTGGCTTCCGCCTACGCCCAGATGTCGAGCGAACAGCTTCTGGAGGTGGCGGACGACCTGCATGAGATCATCCGCTTCCGCCACGACGATCCCCAATCGGGCGCTTCGGTGTGCGAGAAGCTGATCAAGCTGCGGCCCGCCCTGCATCTACCGGTCAGGGCCCCTTAGCCCGCGCCCGGACGCGTCCGGCCCGGCAGCGGCGCGGCGACCGGCTGGAGAATCACCCCCGTCCGACGAACGGCATCCGCGTCGCCATCACGGTGAGGAACAGCGCGTTGGCGTCGGGCGGCAGGCTGGTCATGTAGAGAATGCTCTTGGCCACCGCCCCCACATCCATCATGGCCTCCACCTTCATCTGGCCGTCTGCTTGGGGCACGCCCGTCGCCATGCGCGCCGTCATCTCGGTGGCGGCGTTGCCGATATCGATCTGGCCGCAGGCGATGTCGTGGCGACGACCGTCCAGGGCCGTGGACTTAGTCAGCCCGGTGATGGCGTGCTTGGTGGCCGTGTAGGGCGCGGAGTTCGGCCGCGGACTGTGGGCGGAAATGGAGCCGTTGTTGATGATGCGCCCGCCCCTGGGCGTCTGCGCCTTCATCACCCGGATCGCCGCCTGGGTGCAGAGGAAGGCGCCGGTGAGGTTGGTGTCCATCACCCGCCGCCACTGATCCAGGCTGAGGTCTTCCAGCGGCACAGGCGGCGCGCCGGTCCCGGCGTTGTTGAAGAGCAGGTCCAGCCGTCCGAACACCTGCACAGTCTGGCGAAACAGGTCCTCCACCGATGCGGGATCGGTGATGTCGCAGACCACGGGCAGGATGCGTCCCTCCCCTGCCGCCAGCGCGACGGTCTGCGTCAGGGGCTCGAGCCGCCGCCCGGCGATGGCGACGTTCCATCCGGCTTCCGCGAGGCCCAGCGCCGCGGCCCGGCCAATCCCGCTGCCCCCGCCGGTGACGATGGCGATCCTGCCCGATGGCGGACCCTGGCCGGCGCTGTCGCTGCTCATTCTACAGACGGGCTCCCTCGAAAAACGCGGCGAGGCTTGTGCCTGAAGGGCCTGCGGGTCAAGCGGAAGACGCCCTATCCGCAATCTTACGCGCCATCCGCCATCGACACAGGACGCAGGTCCCGCTACGGTGGCCGCGGGTCGCCCAAAGGGGCGACGGATCAAGGACGAGTTATAATGGCGACCGGTACTGTTAAGTGGTTCAACGCGACCAAGGGCTATGGTTTCATTCAGCCGGATGGCGCGGGCGCCGACGTCTTCGTTCACATCTCCGCCGTTGAAGCGGCCGGCCTGCGCAGCCTCAATGAAGGCGACAAGGTCAGCTTCGAAGAAGAGAAAGACCGCAAGAGCGGCAAGATGTCCGCGGGTCAGCTCAAGGTCGTCTAAGACCAAGGCATTCGTCTAAAGCGACGCGACGCGGTTCCAGAACTTCACGGTTCGGGGATAGTCGTCGCGAAGCCTGGACACAAAAGCCTGATGACTTGGCCAAGCTTCCCAATCCTCGATGTTCGCCGCCAAACCGGCGCATTCATCGAGTTGGCGGGCGGCATATCGATTACGTGCTGACCGCTTCCAGCGGAGCGTGTCCACGATCATCAGGCGATAGATCAGACTGGCGGCCAGGGGATCCCGGGTCGCCATCGCGTCGGCTGCAGGCGTAAGGACGGGGTAGGCTTTTCCGTCCAGCGCCTGCAGTCGTGTGCGTACAAGCTCGCCTGCGCGCCGGTGATCCGGCCATTGCGTCAGGAATATAAGCGCATCTTCCACACGAGATAGCGCCAGGACCCCGTCCAGCGCCTCGTCCTCCCGCTCCACATCTTCGAAATCCGGCAGCCGTTTCAGGTAGGCCTTCAACGCGTCCCGCGAGAGGCTCGACTGGAACAGGCCCCACCGCGCGGCTTGCGCCTGCTCACGCTCGCCGACCGCATCGAGGGCCTCGATGCGCAACGCGGCGAGCGCGTCCGCCGTCTGATCGGCGTTGGGACGAGCGACCTCCAGCCGCTTCAGGGCCTCATCGCCGCGACCGGCGTTCAGAAGCCGCGATGCGATCTTCAAGTCGCTGGCCTTTGCACCGAGCCGACCCTGCGCGACGATATAGGCGTCCACATCGGTCTCGGCGTCCGCGACGTCGCAGGCCACCTGCACCAGCCTGGCGAGGCTTAGCGGGTTCGACCTCTTGGACCCCTTCAACGCCTCGAGGTCTCGCGTTGCCAGCGCCTGCAGATGCCGACGTCCGTCGGCGTCGAGGGCCAAGGCAATTGCGGCGGTCAGGCCTTCGGTGATCTCGAACTCATCCTCACGATAGAGACGGTAGAGCCGCTCGATCAGATCGTCTCGCAGGCCGCCCGGCGCCAGACGCCCCGTCAACCCCGCCGCCGCGCCCGCCCCCTCGATGAAGGCCTCGACCAGGACGCGCGCCTCATAGCTGCGCCGCTCCAGGACAGGCTCCGACAGGTCGAGGAGGTCGATCAGGCGGGCGACGCCCTCGGCGGGATCGCCTTCGCCGAGCTTCAGGATCGCGCCGATCAGCCCCCTCACCTCCCGCGCCAGCGCGGTGGCGCGCCGGGCGTCGAGGCGCCCCTTGGCGGTTCGCAGGCGGGTCAGCTGGCGGTCGATCTCCTCGCCGAGGCCGCCGGCGTGATCGGCAAGCTCCAGGCTGAGGCTGCGCATCAGAGCGGGATCGGCCTTGGCCGCCGCCGCCAGCAGTTCGGCCAGGCGCGTCTCGCCCAGCACCGCGAAGCCCGAGACCGTCGAAGCGGAGATCTTGCGGGGCTTTGACGCTGACAAGGCCATGATCACCACCCCGCACGCCGACAAATCCGGACGCCATCACCAAAACAAAAAACCGCCGCGGCTCGAAAGCGCGACGGTTCCTGTAACAACCCCTTGTCCCCGCAGACATAGCGAGCCGCCCGAAAACGGGCAATGCGTCACAAGGGCCGAAGAGATGGGCGGGGAGGGAAATGTCGGCCGACCGGGCAACCGATCCGGGGGCTGGGGGGGCTAATCAGATCCGGACCAGTAGTTGTCCGATCAACCGACGCTGTCCTTTTGCCGCGCCGACAAGGCCGAACAAGGACCAGATTGCGGTCTATTCGGGGCCGTAGACGGCAAGGCTGAAGCTTGGTGTCATGCCCGTAGCCGCGATCTTATCCCCGCCCCGTCAATCGGTGGTATGATCTGAGGAGAGCTCCCACCATCGGGCAGGCGCAAACCGGCCTGCGATTGCACGGATTGCACTATGGATGGAGGTGCAATCTCGCGTCGGCACAGCGCTTCAGATTGCACCAATTGCACGGTCGAGCGCCCGGCAAAAAGGTTCTCTCGATCGATCTCATAAGAACAATCGATTTTACAAAGGTCGGTGGTGGGGACTGAATTGGATAGGACATCGCAGGTTCCGGGCGCTCTCATGGGTGTGGTCCGGACAGAATGACAAGCAGCGCCAAGGGAGACGAAGATGGACGCCAAGGTTGAAGACGGCAGCGCAGGTCAGTGCCCGGTGGCGCACCGCGGCGGGCGGCGACGCGCCCGCGACTGGTGGCCGGACAACCTGCGGCTGGACGTGCTGAACCAGCATGCGCCGCGGTCCAATCCCCTGGGAGAGGCGTTCGACTACACGCAAGAATTCAAGACCCTGGACCTAGAGGCGGTGATCGCCGACCTGCACGCCCTGATGACGGACTCGCAGGACTGGTGGCCGGCGGATTTCGGCCACTACGGCGGCCTCTTCATCCGTCTGGCGTGGCACAGCGCGGGCACCTATCGCATCACCGACGGTCGCGGCGGGGCCGGCGGTGGGCAGCAGCGCTTCGCCCCCCTCAACAGCTGGCCCGACAACGCCAATCTCGACAAGGCGCGGCGCTTGCTGTGGCCGATCAAGCAGAAGTATGGCCGCAAGATCTCCTGGGCTGACCTCTATGTGCTGGTGGGCAACGTCGCCCTGGAATCCATGGGCTTCAAGACTTTTGGGTTCGCGGGCGGCCGGGCCGACACCTGGGAGCCGGAAGAGCTCTACTGGGGCCCGGAGGGCTCCTGGCTGGGTTCGGAGCGCTACAGCGGCGAACGCCAGCTGCACAAGTCGCTGGGCGCCGTGCAGATGGGCCTGATCTACGTCAATCCTGAAGGCCCGGACGGCGTGCCCGATCCCCTCGGGTCGGCCCGCGACATCCGCGAGACCTTCGCGCGCATGGCGATGGACGACGAGGAGACCGTCGCGCTGATGGCCGGCGGCCACACCTTCGGCAAGACCCACGGCGCGGGCGATCCCTCGTTCGTGGGCCCCGAGCCGGAGGGCTCGGTGATGGAGGATCAGGGGCTGGGCTGGCGCTCGAAACATGCCTCTGGCTTTGGCGCGGACGGCATCACCTCGGGGCTGGAAGTGACCTGGAGCCAGACGCCGACGCGGTGGAGCAACCACTACTTCGACAACCTCTTCAAGTTCGAGTGGGAGCTGACCAAAAGCCCCGGCGGCGCGCACCAGTGGCAGGCCAAGGGCGCGGAGGCCTCGATCCCGGACGCCCACGATCCGTCGAAGACGCGGATGCCCACCATGCTCACATCCGACCTCGCGCTGCGGTTCGACCCGGACTACGAGAAGATTTCCCGCCGCTTCTACGAGAACCCCGACCAGTTCGCCGACGCCTTCGCCCGCGCCTGGTTCAAGCTGACCCACCGCGACATGGGCCCCGTCGTCCGCTACCTCGGCCCGCTCGCGCCCAAGGAGACGCTGATCTGGCAGGACCCGGTTCCGGCGGTGGATCATCCGTTGATCGACGCTGCGGACATTGAGGCCCTGAAGGGAAAGATCCTCGCCTCGGGCCTCACCGTCTCGCAACTGGTGTCCACCGCCTGGGCGTCCGCCTCGACCTACCGGGGTTCGGACAAGCGGGGCGGCGCCAACGGGGCGCGGATCCGCCTCGCGCCGCAGAAGGACTGGGCGGTGAACGATCCGCCCGAACTGGCCAGGGTGCTGCAGACCCTCGAGGCCATCCAGTCGGACTTCAACGGCGCAGCTACTGGCGGCAAGGCGGTCTCCATCGCCGACCTGATCGTGCTGGGCGGTTCGGCGGCGGTCGAGAAGGCCGCCGGGGACGCCGGGATCGCGGTGACAGCGCCCTTCACGCCGGGTCGCACCGACGCCTCGCAGGACCAGACCGACGCCCACTCGTTCGCCCCGCTGGAGCCCACCTCGGACGGGTTCCGCAACTACCGCAGCGGCGAGCAGTTCATGGCGCCCGAGGAAGCGCTGGTGGACCGCGCCCAGCTGCTGCGGCTGAGCGGGCCTGAGCTGA
>Ga0302314_10019818_pt1 | contig 11154 bp, 10 predicted proteins | sample III_Palsa_N2_3_FD_200533 | JGI IMG/M metagenome (GOLD analysis project Ga0302314, IMG submission 200533) | Peat permafrost microbial communities from Stordalen Mire near Abisko, Sweden - III_Palsa_N2_3 | ecosystem: Environmental > Terrestrial > Soil > Palsa > Peat permafrost | place: Sweden... | reverse complement strand
GGTGCCGCTGCAGCGTCAGTTGCGCCTTGATGACGTCGGCGTGGGCAGCCTCGCGGGCGTTCTCGCGCAGTTCGGTCTGGTTGACGAAGTCCTGTGCCTCGGTGGTTGCGCGCTGCTCGACCGATACCTTGGTCAGCGCCGTGTTGACTCCATAGAACAACTGCACGACAGTTGCCGTCAGGCCGCGACGGCTTACCTCCAGCTCGGCTGCCGCGATGGCTGCTTCGGCGCTCGCGCGCGACGCGGCGGTCGTCTGAGCGAGGCCGATCGTCTCGTTCACCTGCGCCTGGCTGTAGTACTCATGCACCGTGTTGTTGGCGACAAACTTCGGCGCCGACTGCGATCCAGTCGAGCCGGCCTGGTTGGTCGCGCCGTTCGGCTGCGTAAAGATATATGAGTTGTGATACGTCACCGTCGGCAGCAGCGCCGAACGGGCGATCGACTTATCCAGCGCAGCAGTCTTGCTCGCCGCGACCGCCGCCGCAAACGCCGGCTCGTTGGCACGGGCGCGAGCTAAAGCCTCATCCAGAGTGATCGCCGGGCCAGCGGGTGCCGTCTGGGCCGTAGACGCAGACGTGGTCTGGGCTGGGCCGGGGGAGTTGGGCAGGTCGGCGGCGTTCTGTGCGGCGACAGGCGACCACGCCACGGCGGACGCCAGAACGGCCACTCCGCTTAGGATGCCAAGTTGGGTAATGGCTGGCTTTCGCGTCATCGTATCTATCTTAGTCACGGCCCACAACGAGTACCGTGAACGTACCCGGCGCCGCGGACGGCCGCTTGGCCCCAGGAACCTTCTTCAGTTCAGCCGACACGAGGTAGATCTTGCCCGTCGAGTGGTCCATCTGCATGGTGCGCGCACCATCCATCGTGGGCAGCGTCTGGATTACCTTGTAGCCAGGATTTTTTACGTCGATGATCGTCAGGGTTCCGTCCTCGTTCGACGAGAACGCGAGACCTGTCCTGGCGTCGTAGGCAGTGGCGTCCGGTCCGTCGCCGATCGAAGGTGTCGCGAGCGACTTGCCGGTTTTGGCGTCGGTTACAGACATCTTTTTGCCATCGCAGACCGCGAAGAGCCGTGAACCGGCGGTATCGATGGCCTGGCCCGACGGCGACTCGCAGCTAGCCAGCTTCCAGGTTGCCGTGGGCTTCATGCTTTTGGCGTCGATCCGGACGACGGAGTTGGCGTCCTCTATATTAACGAAGACCGTTCCGGAGCCATCGGCGACCGGGAACTCAGGCTTGCCGGGCAGAGCAACCGTCCCGATCACCTTATGCGTCTTCACATCGATCACCGTGGCGTTCTTGCTGGTGCCGTTGAAGGCCCAGAGGGTGCCGGTCACCGGCTCAAACGCCATGCCATCGGGGTTGGTTCCGGCGGGAATGCGGTCGGTCTGAGCAAAGTTCGCAAGGTCAAACGCGACGACGACGTTCGCGCCGCCATCGGAGACGAAGCCGGTCTTGCCGTCGGGAGAGATGACGACTCCGTGGCAGCGCGTCAGGCCAATCACTGCGCCAATCTCCTTGCCGGTGGTCAGGTCGACGACATCCACCTTGGTCTGGTGGGCGATGTAGAGGCGATGCGCCGCGGAGTCCACCGTGAGGTAGTCCCAGCTACCGTCCCCGCCGATGTTCCACTTGGCCTCTACCTTATAGGCTGTCTGCGCAAAAGCCGTCCCCGACATCACAGCCACTGCCAGCGCTGCCGTTACCATTGCGCGATTAGTCCACCGGTTCATGCCTGACTCCATTGAAAACGCTCCATTTTGTCGCAGAGTTCAATCTGCGTGAATTCCAATTATCACAATGCCATCTTAGGAGAATCTGAGGGCCGTCCGAAAACCAGACACTTTTGGGCGCCCACGCGAACCATCCGGATCGATCAGGGCAAATCCGAATGCAAGCCCGAATTGGTCTGTCTGCCATCCATGATGCGGCATGCTCGGCTATTTAGCCAAGTGAACTTTTCGTCACGCGAGGTCGGCTCCGAGTTCCGTCCGGGTCCACGACCTCATTCCTCGGCACACAAGCAGTGGGACTCGAGCGCGCTGGGCTCCGTTCGGCTGCGCGAGGCATTCTCTCGGACGAAATAATCGCGTCATCGCAGTCGCCAGCGCCGAAGAAGAAAACATGCCGCACAACCCCGGAGATCGCGTTTAGACCTCGACCGTTCCAAATTCGTTAACAGGTAACCATTCCCGGGCTGACGTGATCGAGTACCACGCGGGGAGGCTGTGGCATTGGCCAATTACGGCGGGGTCGTGGCCGTGAATCTGCCCTGCCTACACTGGGATGAAACCGCCTTCGGGGTGAATATCCCGCCGAAACACCCGTCATTCGCGGCATTCCGCGGCAGTGACGCGCAGAGGCTGTACCTGCTTCGCACATTGTGGCTCGGGTTTCGGTCGTATGACTCGAAGGTGCAGGTACTCACCCATTCGTAGGAGGTTTTATGTCGACGACCTCTCTTATCGTTAGAAGGCTGCGTATCGGGTACTGCCTTCCTATGGTTACGGCGAAGGGTTGAGTAATGAGCCGTGGCGTTACGGGAGACGCAGTCACGATGGCCCGAAGGATTGCCAATCTACCACGGAGGAACCGTTGTGGAGATGCGGCGACGGACCTAGTCTGAATTCAACAACGGGCCACGCAATTCAATCCCGCATAGGAAGACAAAAAGGAGAACCACCATGAAACAGATTTTCTCGAACCTGATGAACGACGAGTCCGGCCAGGACCTGATCGAATACGCTCTCGTCACCGCACTGGTTGCTCTCGGCGCTGTTGCTGTCCTCAAGACTGTTTCCGGCAACATCACCACCGTGTTCACCAGCATCGGCACAACCCTGACGACGTCTGTCTAACCTCTTCTGGGCGCTCGAACGAGAGCGCTTGCGAGATTGCAACAAGAGTCCACAAGTAATTTCAAAATGAGTTACTTGAGCAGCATACGGAATGGCCTGAAAGATCAGTGCACTACCACTTGCTAGCCGTTGCGGGTGGGACGGCACCGACCTAGTCTGGCAACAACAATACTTTCCCGAGCAACACTGAAGCACTGCACACATTTAGCACGCCCAACAAATTCGTAATAACAATCAAAAGGAGAACTAACATGAAGCAGATTTTCTCGAACCTGATGAACGACGAGTCCGGCCAGGACTTGATCGAGTACGCTCTCGTCACCGCGTTGGTTGCCCTCGGCGCTGTTGCTGTTCTCAAGACCGTTGCCGGTAATATCACCACCGTATTCACGAGCATCGGCACTACCCTGACGACGTCTGTCTAACCTCTCCTGGGCGCTCGAACCGGGCGCTACACGAGAAACCCGCCAACCTGGGGAAGTGATATGAAGAGGCAGTTATAGAGCTGGGCATCCTATCGAATTTGCCGGATAAGGTGCTCAGTTCTCTTGCCGTTACTTCCTTCAACGTAGTCGAACACTAACCCGGGCCCCGCTTCCAAAGTTTAGAAGTAGCGTCAGGCATCACCCGCCGCAAAAGAATTGCGGCTTCAAGGACATAGCTATGATCGGGTTTGAGAAAGAATTCGTGTATCCAGCCACCGCAACGGTGGTTGCGCTGATCGGAGCCGGGACCGACATCAAAAGCCGTCGGATTCCCAATTACCTGACCGGCCCAGCGATTCTCCTCGGCCTGCTCCTGCATGTGTCGCTCGATGGCTGGCATGGATTGTGGACGTCGTTCGCTGCCGGACTCATCGCCGGCGCCATTTTCCTGGCCTTGTACCTCGCCGGAGGAATGGGAGCCGGAGACGTAAAGCTGATCACGGCTGTCGGTTGTATCGCCGGGTTGTCGAACGTCGCTTATCTGTTGGTTCTTACGTCGCTGGCTGGCGGAGTCATGGGAATCGTGTTCGCCATGATGCGCGGCCGATTGAAGCAGACCCTCGTCAACGTCGTATCACTGGCGTCGCACCATAAGGACGAAGGGCTGAAGCCACACCCCGAACTCAACGTGCTGAACGCCAACAACCTGCGCCTGCCATACGGCGTCGCCATTGCCGCGGGCTGCACCATCACTTTCTATCTTCTCGGAATGCCGAGGTAATGTCATGACTGCCCGCCGCCTGCTTGCCGCACTGTTGCTTGCTCTTGTGGGATCCGGACTCTTCACGTTTTGGATCAGCAGAAACTTTTCGAAGACTGCCCCGGCCGCTGCGCCGAAGCAGCAATATGTCGCCGCGCTTCATGCTCTGGAACAGGGAGAGACCCTCCAGAAGGCAAACCTGACGCTCGTCGATTGGTCTGCCGCAGGAAAGCTGGAGGGCGGCTTTCAGAAGCCCGAGGATCTGGTAGGCCGCACGGTTCTGTATCCGTTGGCCGCTGGTGAGCCCATTCTCGACCGCCAGCTAGCTGCCGCCGGTGCCGGGCTTGGTCTTTCGACCAAAATTCCGGACGGCATGCGGGCCATCTCGCTCAAGACGGACCAGGTCGTAGGCGTCGCCGGCTTCCTGCTTCCGGGAACCCACGTGGATGTCCTCGTTACCTTCCGCACAACCCAACAGCCGGACCCTGTGACCTCGACCGTACTGCAGGACGCGGAGGTGATCGCTGCCGGCCAAAAGACTCAACCCGACCCCGAAGGCAAGCCGACGACCGTCGACGTGGTGACGCTCCTCGTCAAGCCGAACGATGCGGAACGCATTACGCTCGCAAGCCAACAGGGCACGGTCCACTTCATTCTGCGCAATGGATCGGACCACGAGCAGCTGGATGACAAGCCGGCGGAGCTAACCCAACTCGGTGCTCCGAAGCCCGTAGCTGCTCCAGCAGTAAAGGTTCGCAAAGTCGACGCTCCCGTGCAAGTAATCCCGGTTTATACCGTTCAGACAGTGGCTGGCGAAAAGAAGACCACGGAGTCCTTCAAATGAATTGCTTCCAGGTAGCTCCAAAACAATTGATGACGCATCGCGCAATCACCTTTGCGATTGCGGCGGCCAGCGTCATGGCGACCGGCCCGCTTAGTGGGCAGAGCGCCGCGCCTACGCGCGATCCCGGCCAGACGCCTCTCGCAACCCCGCATATGCCGACGTTGCCTGCGGTGCCGACCGATGCTTCGGCAGCCAAGCCGGAGACCGTGGCTGCCCAGCCCACCATGATGACGGTGCGACCCATCCTGATTCCACGCCCCAAGGATACCGATCATCCGGCCGAGTATGGATCGAGCTTTCAGAGTGAAAACCTCGACGAGCAGAACACGCATATCACCGTGGGCCGCTCCATGTCTATCGACACCAAGCACCGTCTGGCGCGTGTCTACATCACCAACCCGGACGTTCTGGATTCCTATACCGCGAGCCCCAACGAGATTGTGGTTACAGCGAAGAAGGCTGGCGCGAGCACGCTCATCGTATGGGACGAGTCCGGCGAATCGAAGAGCTACCTTATCTCCTCGGACCTGAATGTCGAGAAGCTGAGCGACTCCATGAAGCAGGCGTTTCCAACCCAGGCGATCAAAGTGGAGGGCAACGAGACCCGCGTCATCCTGACTGGATGGGTCGAGACGCAGGCGGTGGCCGATGCGGCAGTGAAGGTTGCGTCGCTCTACTCCAAGGAAGTCTCGGATTCGCTGGTCATCGATTCGTCGCGCATCAAGCAGGTTCGCCTTGAAGTGAAGATGGTGGAAGTGGACCGCTCGAAGCTGGCCACGTTCGGCTTCAACTTCTTCTCAAGCGGTGGAAGCAACCCGGGCGGCACGACCACGGGCCAGTTCCCCTCCACGATGAGCGCCAGCACCTCCAACGGCACGAAGACAATCAGCGTTCTCAATCCGCTGAACTTCAACCTCTACCTCTCGCGTCTGAATATCGGCGCCACGTTGCAGGACCTCGAAACCATGCAGGTCGCACAGATTCTGGCGGAGCCGAGCATTACCACGCTGAGCGGACAGAAGGCGAACTTCCTGGCAGGCGGCGAGTTCCCCTTCCCCATGGTCCAGAGTTCGTCAACCGGAGCTCCGGTTGTCACCATCCTCTTCAAGTCCTACGGTGTGAAGCTCGAGTTCACCCCAGTGGTCAACAATGACGGCACAGTCGCACTGACTGTTGCTCCGGAAGTAAGCGCACTGGACTTCACCAATGCAGTGCAGATCTCCGGCTACACGATTCCCGCTATTTCGACCCGGCGGGCTGAGACTCAGGTGGTGCTCAAGAGCGGCCAGACGTTCGCCATCTCGGGCCTCCTGGATAAGCGCACGACCGATCTCTACTCGAAGACTCCTGGCGCAGCTAGTATTCCGCTCCTTGGTGGCCTCTTCAAATCAAAGAACGTGAACCACACGGATACTGAATTGCTGGTGATCGTGACACCGACGGTTGTCGATCCGGTTACGGACAATGCAGCGGCCCCGATTGAGATTCCCCGGCCGATTCCGCTCCTCAATCCAACCACCTTCGACAAGGATCTGCCTGCGGCCGCGAAGAAGTAACCTTGCGCGCGAGCGCAGCAAGGAAGGACACAATGTCTGTATTTGGGAATAACATCTCGGCGAATTTTGATGTCGCAATCGTAACCGTCTGTGTCGATCCGGACACGACCGAAGCGATTATTCAAGCCCTGGAGTCCACTGCGTGGGCGGTCACCGCTGCGAACTTCGAAGCCTACATCTCGGCCGTCCGGCGACCGTACTTCGGACCTCAGGTCGGTGCGGCAAAGAGCGTCATCGCCGTTGTCGACTACGACGCTGACCCCGATCAGGCTGTCGAGACCACCAAGTACCTGCAGACCATGTTTGCCGGCAAAGTGACCGTGATGGCGCTCGCCGAGAGCCGCGATCCCGACCTGCTGTTGCGCGCCATGCGCGGAGGCTGCACGGAATTTCTGCACAAGCCATTTACGCCAGTCGCCTTGAACCACACGCTCAATCAGCTGGAGAAACACTGGCTTGAGTCAGCCACGCCAACGCTCAACACTGGATCGATCCTAACGTTCTTCGGCTCCAAAGGCGGAGTTGGAACCACCACGCTGGCAGTCCATATGGCCATGTACCTCGTGCAGGTCCACAAGAAAAAGACGTTGTTGATCGACCACCATCCCGAGCTCGGCCACGCCTGCGTCTATCTCGGTATCGATGGTAACCGCTGCAACTACCAGGATGTGGTCCGCAACGTCAGCCGGTTGGATAGCGAACTGCTGAAGGGGTATACCGCGAAGCATTCCAGCGGACTTGAAGTGCTGTCGTCGCCGGATGCATGCGGTGGAATCAAGCAAACGGATGCGGATGCTGTTGCCACCACGCTCGAGTTCCTCCGTAGCGAATACGACTACGTCATCGTCGATGCCCCGACCAGCATGGACGACACGACCATGGCGGTCATCGATGTCTCCACCAGCGTGTACCTGGTTGCTACGCCGGAGATTGGCGCCATCCGCGACCTTGCCCGTTACGTCGACCATCTGACCCAGATTGATGGTGCGACAGCCAAGATGCAGGTTGTCGTCAACCGCGTCGCGTCGCGTTATGCCGTGAATGTGGAACACATTGAGAAGGCGATCCGAGTGCCGGTCGCGATTCAGTTGCCGAATAGCTACGCGGAGCTGGTGCGCTCGGCCAATCTGGGTGAGCCCATCTCCCTGAATGGCAAGTCGGACTTCAACACGCAATTTATGAACTGGGCTAACACTGTTGTTGGATCGACTGCGAAGGCCGCCGGGACCGAGACTAAGCCTAAGACGAAGTCCAAACTTTTCGCGATGTGGATGTAGAGCAGGACGGCTGCATGCAAGACATCGGTCCGTCCACCGCTGTTATGTCGTCGCCACAACCTTATTGTGGGATTGATTAGGAGACCATGATCGAACAAGCCAATATCGCCGTCAGCCCTGCAAGGTCCCAACTCTCGGGCGCTCGTCCCACGCGCGGAGTTCCGGAACATCTGCAGCAGCAGCTCAAGTCCAACGTCCATAAGGAGCTGATTAAGCGACTGGACCTGGAGCGCCTCGGCACTATGACGGAGGATCGCAACAAGCAGCATCAGCTCTTTGCACTTATCCAAACCCTGGTGTCAGAGCAGGGTGTACCGCTAAGCAGCGTCGAGCGCGACCGGGTCTCGCAGGAGGTTCTCGACGAAGTATTCGGATTCGGGCCACTGGAGCCTCTGCTCAACGACCCGACCGTCAGCGATATCCTGGTGAACACCTATAGCCATGTGTATGTAGAGCGGCGCGGCGTCCTTGAGCTATCCAACGTCGTCTTCAAAGATAACAAGCACCTGATGCAGATCATCGACAAGATTGTGTCAGGCGTTGGCCGTCGCGTGGATGAGTCCTCGCCGCTGTGCGATGCACGTCTTCCGGATGGCTCGCGCGTCAACGTCGTCATTCCGCCACTGGCTGTCGACGGACCCATTCTCTCGATTCGTAAGTTCGGCACGAAGCCTCTCACCGCCGACGATCTCCTGCGTTTTGGCGCGATGACCCAGCCGATGCTCGAAGTGCTGATGGGCGCCGTGAAGGCTCGACTCAACATCGTCGTCTCAGGTGGGACCGGCTCCGGTAAGACGACTCTGCTGAACGTCCTGTCCGGCTTCATCTCGCCGTTCGAGCGCATCGTCACGATTGAAGACTCGGCCGAATTGCAGGTAAAGCAGGAGCACGTGGTTCGCCTTGAGACACGGCCTCCAAACGTCGAAGGAAACGGCGCCGTTAAGCAACGCGAGCTCGTAATCAACGCGCTTCGTATGCGTCCAGATCGCATCATCCTGGGCGAGGTTCGCGGCGAAGAGACATTGGACATGCTACAGGCTATGAACACCGGTCACGATGGCTCGCTTACTACCATCCACTCCAATACGCCTCGCGACGCAATCGCTCGTATGGAGACGATGGCAATGATGGGCAGCGTAACCCTGCCCGAAAAGGCTATTCGATCGCAGATTGCCTCTGCGGTGCATGTCATCGTTCAGGCTGCGCGCATGGCCGATGGATCGCGCCGCATTACGCACATCACCGAGTTGACCGGTGCGTTCAGCGAGGTCATCAGCATGAACGACATCTTCCTGTTTGAGAAGAAGGGTCTGGGGCCAAACGGAAAAGTAAAGGGACGCTTCTATGCAACAGGCATCATGCCGCGCTTCGCCGAGAAGCTCACCGCGGCCGGCATCCCCCTACCCCACAGCTTGATGGAACATTCGCAAGAGGTTTAGTTCAGGAGAAGCATGGTCGTCCTCGCATTTATTATCAGCACGGTGGTGACGTTCGGCATTGCCGCCATCATGCTGCGACCAACTGCCGACCAGAAGGCGATGACGCAGCGACTAGAATCACTCCAGTCCAGCGCAGACGGCGGCGGGACCACGACTCTTGATCTCGATCTCTACCTGAAGACAGTAAGGCGCGGGTCTTTTGGCTGGTTAGAAGACGCGGTCTCGGGAACTGGGTTCTCCCGGCATATCCAGCGGCTCATTATCCAGTCCGACAGTGCGACCACGGTCGGTACAGTTCTGATCCAATGCATCGCCGTGATGGCGGTGCTCGCACTGCTTGGGTTCATGGTTACGTCCAATCCGGTGCTCGTGATCCCGGTGGCGCTGCTGGGCGGGTACCTTCCACTGGTGTTACTCGGCTTCAAGTGCAGCCGGCGTATGAATGCCTTCAACAAGGCGTTGCCGGAATCAATTGATATGATGTCGCGATCTCTGCGTGCTGGCCACTCCCTGGTCGCCGCAATCGCTATCGTCGCGGAGCAGGCTCCAGAGCCGGCAAGAATGGAGTTCAGCGAAGTCTACAAGAAGCAGAACTACGGGCTGCCGTTTCGCGACGCTCTTATGCAGCTTCTCGAGCGTGTGCCGTCGCAGGATCTGCGGGTTCTTGTAACTGGAATTCTCGTGCAGAAAGATACGGGCGGTAATCTGGCGGAAATTCTGGATCGCATCTTGTTCGTCATCAAAGAGCGCATCCGCATCCAGGGCGAGATCAGAATTCAGACCGCGCAGGGACGCCTGACCGGCTGGATTCTCTGCGCGCTCCCCCTCGTCATGATGGTCCTAATCAACCTGGTTAACCCGGGTTACTCCAATGTGTTATTTACTGATCCGTTGGGAAAGAAGATGCTCTACGCAGGCGTCGGATTACTTTGTCTCGGCGGTTTCATTATTCGCCAAATTGTTAACGGAATCGACGTCTAGGCATCCATGCAAACTGTCTTCTACATCGCGCTGGCTTTTACCGTCTTTTGTACGGTCGCCCTGCTGATGGTGCCTATGCTGCTGAAGCCTGCGCCAGAAGTTCAACGCGTTCTGGATGTCACCGCAAGCAAGCAGACCGAGACGAGATCGATTCTCGGTGAAGAACAACTTCGCGATAAGCTACTCAGCCTCGCGCAGGCCCTGCGCGCCAAGCTCGGGTTTAGTGAAAACGCAAAGCTGAATGAGCGGTTTTCCCAGGCGGGCCTTCGTGCGACCGGGACATCGGACGCCTTCTTTGCCGCGCAATTCATGACTCCCCTGGTTCTCGCGTTCGCCGGTAGCTTCATTGAGGACAACACTCTGTTTTGGGTTCTCGTGCTCGCAATCGCCGGCTACATGATCCCCGACTTCTGGCTCACAATACAGCAAAGCAAACGCAAGGATCGCATCCGCAGGAGTATGCCCGATGCGATGGATCTGCTCGTAATCTGCGTCGACGCAGGCCTGGGCCTCGATCAGGCAATCCTGCGCGTCGGCGCGGAACTCGGGCTGAGCCACAAAGACATTAGCCAGGAATTCGCGCAGGTCAACCTGGCCCAACGCGCCGGCCAGTCCCGTATCGATGCATGGCAGGGGCTTGCCGACCGCACCAAGATTGAAGAACTGCAGCAGTTCACCAGTATGCTCGCGCAAACTGATCGATTCGGGACCCCGCTCACCAAGGCCCTGGGTCGCTTCTCTGAAGAACTGCGCCTCAAGCGTCGGCAGATGGCTGAAGAAGCTGCGGTCAAGACGAAGATCAAGATCATCTTTCCCCTGGTGCTGTGCATCTTCCCGTGCATCTTCATCGTTCTCCTGGCGCCAGCTCTTCTGGTTGTGGCAAGCGGCATGTCGACAATGGTGGCTAAATAGCATGACTACAAAAGGCCCAAACCACTCGATGCCCTCACAGCGAATGGGAGTCCTCCGATCCGGCAAGCCAGCCAGCCAGGGTACTACCCGAGATTCTCG
>Ga0302314_10019815_pt1 | contig 11155 bp, 12 predicted proteins | sample III_Palsa_N2_3_FD_200533 | JGI IMG/M metagenome (GOLD analysis project Ga0302314, IMG submission 200533) | Peat permafrost microbial communities from Stordalen Mire near Abisko, Sweden - III_Palsa_N2_3 | ecosystem: Environmental > Terrestrial > Soil > Palsa > Peat permafrost | place: Sweden... | reverse complement strand
AAGCGTGCCGCCGCGCCGAAAAAGCGATGGCCGGCGGCCGGATCATCGGCGCTCATACCATCAAGGTGGTATCCGATGCCGCGGCCGGCGACTATGGCGAACCGGAATACATGGACTTCTACGGCGAGGTACCGGAAACCGGCCGATAAGCCGCAAATATTTCTTCGGCGGCACTGCCGGAGGCAGCGCAGCCGGGCTTGCTTTGGTGGATGAATTTGCGCAGGTTGCAAGCGCGCCCGAAGAGGCGCGGTGACGCGCGGTGCACGCCGTTCTGAAGTTCTTGGGGGAGTAAGCATGAAAAAGTCCAAATCCGCGACAAAGGTAAAAATCGGCTTGGCCGTAGTGGGCGCGGTGGTACTCGCCGGCGCGGCTCAGGCGTCGGTGCTGGAAAGCGAGTTGCATTATGCCCGCCGGCTGCGGGACAAGACCAACCTGATTACGATGGTGGATCAGCTGGCGCTGAAGAAGTCGAGCAATGCCGCGATCCAGGCGTTTGCCAACGGCGACATCGCCGACGTGGCGGCGGACGAGCAGGCGTTGTTTGCCAAGGCGGTGGCGCTGCAGATGCCGGGGGTCGCGATGGGCGCGGGGTTTCCGAGGGGCACGCCGCCGGGTGGCGCCGGCGGACCGCCGGGTGGCGGGGCCGGTGGTCCTCCTGGCGGTGGTGGCGGTGGCCCTCCCGGCGGGGGAGCAGGTGGACCTCCTGGTGGGCGTCCCGGTGGCGGGGGACGCGGCAACGGGCCGGGTGCGGCGAATGCGCTGGTGATTGCGGCGCTCAGCAAGCTGTCGGGCGCCGATTTCGACCAGGCGTATCTGCAGGAGGTGGTGACGATTTCCGAAGACGTGGAGCGCAACATACTGGGCGAGCTTGCGTTGCCTGGCACCAACCCCGAGCTACAGGATTTCTCGAAGAGTTTCGTCATCCCGTGGGCGAAGAATGCGGCGGCGGCGCAGCGTCTGCTGAGCGGCCAGGCCAATCCCTATGGAGTGCGTGCCGGCGGCGCCGGTGGTCCCGGTGGTGCGACCTTCGACAAGAACGGGCACTACGCGGGCGTACTTCCAGCCGGCGAGCTATTCGGCACCGTAATCAAGTGATTCTCCGCGGCGATTGCCCGCGCTTGCCTAATTGACAAGTTTTTTTGCTTCTTTTTTTCCCAAAAAAAAGAAGACCTTACTTTCCTTTGTCGGCTGGTATTCCGCTCATGCAGGTGCGCCTCTTGCGTTCGCGCCCGGCAATCACGATAATCGGACCGTTGCGGTCTGGTATATGATCGCTTGGCATTTCTAGGTGCCTGCAGGAGTTTGCCCATGTTCATCGAGACCGAATCCACGCCGAACCCGGCGACGCTGAAATTTCTGCCGGGGCGGGCCGTGATGGGTGCGGGTTCGGCCGATTTCGCCGGGCCGCTGGGCGCCGGCGACAGTCCTTTGGCGCAAAGTCTGTTTGGTATCGAGGGCGTGGCGCGGGTGTTTCTCGGCGCCGATTTCATCACCGTGAGCAAGACCGACGCGGTCGAGTGGTCGCGGCTGAAGCCTCAGTTGCTTGGGCTGATCGCAGATCATTTCGCCGCCGGGCTGCCGGTGATCCTGGGCCAGGCCGCGGTGGCGGATGAAGACGTGGCGGTGGAAGACCGCGAAATCGTGGAGCAAATCAAGGAGTTGCTGGAAAGCCGGGTGCGGCCCGCGGTGGCCGGCGACGGTGGCGACATCGTCTTCCGCGGCTATCGCGATGGGGTGGTGAAGCTGCACATGCAGGGCTCGTGCAGCGGCTGCCCGAGTTCACGCGCCACGCTCAAGCACGGCATCGAGAATCTGTTGCGTCACTATGTACCGGAAGTGACCTCGGTCGAGCAGGTGGAGCTCTAGCCATGCCGCTCGCACCGGAGGCGCTGGATGAGCTGTTTCGTGAAGCCCGCACCCACAACAAGTGGCGGGATGAGCCGGTTGCCGACGAAACCCTGCACGAGCTCTATGATTTGTTGAAGACCGGGCCGACTTCGGCCAATTGCTCGCCCGGAAGGTTCGTGTTCCTGCGTTCTCCGGCGGCCAAACAGCGGCTGAAGCCGGCGCTGTCGGCGGGGAATATCGAAAAGACCATGACCGCGCCGGTGACCGTGATCGTGGCCGATGACCCGAGATTCTATGATTTGCTGCCCCGGCTGTTCCCGCACGCGGACGCGCGCTCGTGGTTTGCGGGCAATCTTACGCTCGCCAACACCACCGCGACGCGCAACGGGACGTTGCAGGGAGCCTATCTGATCCTGGCGGCGCGGGCGTTGGGGCTCGATTGCGGCCCGATGTCGGGCTTCGACAACGACGTGGTGGATCGCGAGTTCTTCACCCATTCGGGCTGGCGGTCGAATTTTCTGGTCAATCTCGGCCATGGTGATCCGGGCGAGCTGTTTCCGCGCTCGCCGCGGCTCGCATTCGACGAAGCCTGTCAGATTCTTTGACGATGCTCGTCCTGGTGCTCGACGCCGCGCTGGCCAGTGCCAGCGCAGCGCTGGTGGAGGGTGACCACGTTCTGGCTTCGCGGATTGCCACCGAGCGCATCGGACTTGCCGGCCAATTGCCGGTGATGCTGGTCGATATCCTGGGTGAGACCGGGCTTCGGGTCGAAGACTGCGACGCGCTTGCGGTCACCGTCGGGCCGGGAAGCTTTACCGGCATTCGGGCGGCTTTGGCGCTTGCCGGAGGGTTGGCGCTGGCCTCGGGTCGGCCGCTGGCGGCGGTGACGGTCGGGGAAGCGATGCACCAGGCGCTGCCGCATTTGGGCGCGCGGCGGCTGTGGACCGCGACCGCGAGCAGGCGCGGCCAGGTCTTCATCGAAACCGACGACGACTGTCTCTCCGTGCCGCTTACCGAACTGCCGCGGCCTGCGGGCCCGCTGGCGGTGGCAGGCGACGCCGCGATCGAGGTTACCGCGCGGCTGGCGGCACGCGGGCATAATGTGATGCTCACCGACGCGCGCCGTCCCACGCCGCGCGCCATCGCCGCCGCTGCGCGCCTGCGGCTGGCAGGCGGTCTGCCGCCGCGCGCCGCGGCACCGCTCTATGTCGATCCGCCCGAGGCCAAATTGCCCGCCGGCGGGCTGCGGCCACCGCCCGCGCCATGAGGATGATCCGCGCTACCAGCGCGCACGCGAACTACCTCGCCAAGGTGCATCGGCAGTGTTTCGTCGCGAACGACGCCTGGAGCGCCGAGGTGTTCGCGACCCAGATGACCCTGCCCGGCGTGTTCGGGCTGATCGCTGAGAATCAAGGCTTTGTGCTCGGCCGGGTCGCCGCCGACGAGGCCGAGATTCTGACCATCTGTGTCGCGCCGGCGCAGCGTAGGCTGGGCATTGGCAGAAAACTGTTGCAGGGCGCCGAACATCTCGCCGCGGACTGGGGCGCGATTGCGCTGTTTCTGGAGGTGTCGAGCCTCAACCACGCCGCCTTCGACCTCTACCGCTCCCGCGGCTACGAACGCGTCGGCGTGCGCAAGCGATACTACGCCGACGGCAGCGACGGGGTGATCCTGCGGAAGGCGATATAGGGGAAGGAAGTCTTCTTTTTCTTGAAAGATAAAGAAGCAAGAAACTTTTATTCAATCGGATTGGAGCGCAAAGTCGATAGACCGTTCATCCAAATTCCTATTCGACAAAGTTTTTTTGCTTCTTTTTGTTCACAAAAAGAAGATTCTCTCGGCATTTTCACTGATTGAATTCATACCAACCGCCTTAGATGAGTCCCCAACAGGATCCCTTCCAGTTCGACAACTGCCAAGCAGGCGGGTAGAAAAGCAGCCGAAAACGTTCCTCGCGACAGTTTGCGCGCCATCCGACTTCAGTTTCGGTTACCCCGTGCGTTGGGTCCAGCGCCCGCTGTTTTTTTGGCGCCGGTTGCTCCATAATATAGCAAGAACGTACTGCGCGATTAGCGTAGGTCGGCCAGACGGGGCTAATTGATCAAAGCCATATCCGGCGGCGTCGCCTCCGACGCTACGGCCGAGACGGCTGCCGCCAAGTCCACGACCTCCTGCGCCTGGCTCCCCAACCGCCTGATCGCAACCGTCTCCTCCTCCGCTTCTCGCCGTCCCACCACAAACATCACCGGCACATGCGCCAGCGAGTGCTCACGCACCTTGGCGTTGATCTTCTCATTGCGCAAATCTACCCGCACCTCGATCCCCGCCGCACGCAACTTGCGCGCCACCACCTCGGCGTAATCATTGGCGTCCGAAACGATCGTCGCCACCACCACCTGCACCGGCGCGAGCCACAGCGGGAATCTTCCCGCATATTGCTCGATCAAAATCCCGATGAAGCGTTCGAAGCTGCCCAGGATCGCCCGGTGCAGCATCACCGGCCGTTTGCGCGTGCCGTCCTCTGCCACATATTCCGCGTCCAGCCGCTCCGGCAAAATGTAGTCCACCTGCAGCGTGCCGCATTGCCAATGTCGCCCGATCGCATCGAGCAAAGTGAATTCCAGCTTCGGCCCGTAAAACGCCCCCTCGCCCGGGTTGACGCTGTATTCAACCCCGGCCAGCTCGCACGCCTCGCGCAGTGCCGCCTCGGCTTTGTCCCAGGTCGCGTCATCACCGGCGCGCTGGTCCGGGCGGGTGGAGAATTTCACCAGCGGCTCGCCGAATCCCAGTTCGCGGTAGACCTCTTTCAGCAGCGCCACGAATTTCGCCGTCTCCGGCGCCACCTGTTCTTCGGTGCAGAAAATATGCGCGTCGTCCTGGGTAAATGCCCGCACCCGCATGATCCCATGCAGCGCGCCGGATGGCTCATACCGATGGCACGCACCGAATTCCGCCATTCGCAGCGGCAGATCGCGATACGATTTCAGCCCCTGGCGAAAAATCTGCACATGGCACGGGCAATTCATCGGCTTCAGCGCCAGAGTTTTCTCCTCATGCTCAACCGTGGCGATGAACATATGCTCGCGGTATTTTTCCCAGTGCCCGGATTGCTCCCACAGCACCCGGTCCACCAGTTGCGGCGTGCGGACCTCGCGATAATCCGCGGCCTCGAGCTTACGGCGAATGTAGGATTCCAGCGTGCGATAGAGCTTCCAACCTTTGGGATGCCAAAAAATTGACCCCACCGCCTCTTCCTGGAGGTGGAACAGATCCATCTCCTTGCCGATCCGCCGGTGGTCGCGCTTTTCCGCCTCCTCCAGCATCGTCAAATACGCGTCGAGTTCCTTCTGGTCCCGCCACGCGGTCCCATAAATTCGCGACAGCATCGCGTTCCTGTGATCGCCGCGCCAATAGGCCCCGGCGACCTTCTGCAGCTTGAACGCCGTCCCGATATCGCCGGTTGAACGCATATGCGGCCCGCGGCATAGATCGAGCCACGCGCCCTGGCGGTAGATCGTGATCACCTGATCGCCCGGCAGATCGCGGATCAGCTCGGCCTTGTAACGCTCGCCTCTGGCCTCGAAGAACGCGATCGCATCCTCGCGCGCCCATTCCTCGCGCTGGAACGGTGCATTGCGGGCGACGATTTCGCGCATCCTGGCCTCGATCGCCGGCAGATCCTCGGTCGTGAACGGCTCGTTGCGCGCGAAATCATAATAGAATCCGTTCTCGATCGCGGGCCCGATCGTGACTTGCGTGCCGGGAAACAGCTCCTGCACCGCCTCGGCCAGCACGTGTGCGGCGTCGTGACGGATCAGCGTCAGCGCCGCCGGATCGCGGCGGGTGATGAACACCACCCGGCTGTCCGCCGCGATCGCGCGCGACAGATCCCACTCGTTCCCGTTCACCACCATCGCGAGCGCAGCCTTGGCGAGCCCAGGCCCGATGCTCGCCGCAACCTCGGTGCCGGTGACGGGCGCCGCGAAATCGCGCACGGAACCGTCAGGCAGCGTAATGGCGGGCATGGGGCAACTCCTTTGAAGGTCCGAGGCGTATAGAACTTGTCGCGCGGAATTTGAAGTCTCGCCAATCTCACCTATCTTAGCGCCATGGACCTCCTCTTCATTCCCCAGAAACAATCCGTCCGGCCCCAGATCAAGCCGTTCCGGGTGGTGAGCCCGTACCAGCCCGCCGGCGACCAGCCCGCCGCGATCGACCAGCTCGCCACCGGCATCGAGGACGGACTGCAGGACCAGGTGCTGCTCGGCGTCACCGGCTCGGGCAAGACCTTCACCATGGCCAAGGTGATCGAGCGCGAACAGCGCCCGACCCTGATCCTGGCTCACAACAAGACCCTGGCAGCGCAGCTCTACGGCGAGATGAAGGAATTTTTTCCTGACAACGCGGTGGAATATTTCGTCAGCTATTACGATTATTACCAGCCCGAGGCCTACGTTCCGCGCACCGACACCTACATCGAAAAAGACAGTCAGATCAACGAACAGATCGACCGCATGCGCCACGCCGCCACCCGCGCGCTGCTCGAACGCAACGACGTGGTGATCGTGGCCTCGGTGTCCTGCATCTACGGCATCGGCTCGGTCGAGACCTATTCCCGCATGGTGATCAAGCTCGAGCGCGGCGGCCGAATCGACCGCGACACCCTGGCGCGATCGCTGATCGAACTGCAATATCGCCGCAATGACATGGATTTCTCCCGTGGCGCCTTTCGCATGCGCGGCGACATCGTCGATATTTTCCCCAGCCATCAGGAAGACCGCGCCTGGCGGGTTGCGCTGTTCGGCGACGAGATCGAAGCGATCGACGAATTCGACCCGCTGACCGGCGAGAAAACCGCGAAGCTGAACAACGTGACGCTCTACGCCAACAGCCACTACGTCACCCCGCGCCCGACGCTGACCCAGGCGATCGAGGACATCAAAATCGAACTGCGCGAACGGTTGGCCGAATTGCTCGCCCAGGGCAAATTGCTCGAAGCTGAAAGGCTGCAACAGCGCACCACATTCGATCTGGAAATGCTGGAAACCACCGGCATGTGCAAAAGCATCGAGAATTATTCAAGATTTCTGTCGGGCCGCGGCCCTGGCGAGCCGCCGCCGACCCTGTTCGAATATCTGCCAGAAAATGCCTTGCTGATCGTCGATGAAAGCCACGTCACCGTGCCCCAGATCGGCGGCATGTCGCGCGGCGACGCGGCGCGGAAATCGGTGCTGTCGGATTACGGCTTTCGGTTGCCATCATGCATGGACAACCGCCCGCTGAAATTCGAGGAATGGGAGCGCTTTCGTCCGCAGACGTTATTCGTCAGCGCGACGCCCGGCCCGTGGGAAATGGCACGCACCAATGGCGTCCACGCCGAACAGGTGATCCGCCCCACCGGCCTGGTCGATCCGGTTTGCGACATCCGCCCGGTCGAGCGCCAAGTCGACGATCTGCTCGCGGAAATCCGTATCAGCGTCGGACGCGGTCATCGCGTACTGGTAACGACACTGACCAAGCGCATGGCCGAGGACCTCACCGACTATCTCAATGAAAATGGTATCAAGGTACGGTACTTACATTCCGATATCGATACGTTGGAACGGGTCGAAATTATCCGCGATCTGCGCCTCGGTGTCTGCGACGTGCTGGTCGGCATCAATCTTCTGCGCGAGGGTCTGGACATTCCCGAATGCGGGCTGGTGGCGATTTTGGATGCCGACAAGGAAGGCTTCCTGCGCAGCCAGACCAGCTTGATCCAGACCATCGGCCGCGCCGCCCGCAACGTCGAAGGCCGAGTGATCCTCTACGCCGATGTGATGACCAAGTCGCTCCGCGCCGCGCTGGAAGAAACCAACCGCCGCCGCGCCAAACAGGTGGCGTGGAACGAAGCCCACGGCATCACGCCGCTGTCGATCCAAAAGAAAATCGGCGAGCTGATGGGCTCGGTTTATGAGAAGGATTATGTCACCATCGACGCGGTCGCCAATTCCGCCATCACCGAATTCGTCGGCAAGGATCTGGCCTCCTCGATCGCCGAATTGGAAAAACGCATGAAAGCCGCCGCAGCGAACCTCGAATTCGAGGAAGCCGCCCGCCTGCGCGACGAAATAAAACGACTGGAAGCCCTGGAACTCGGCCTCGAACCCCCACCCAAACGCTCCGCCACCGAACGCGATTGGAAACCCACCCCGATGGGACCGGGAGGTGGAGGGTACGAGGTGAAAAAGAAAGGAAGACGAAGGTAGAAGTCTTCTTTTTTGGAAAAAAGAAGCAAAAAACTTTTGAACATAAGGGGACACCACCGCCGACCCCGTTACCAAACCACTTCGTAGGGTGGGTTGCTCTTCGCAACCCACCATCACCACCAAGCCTGACATGATTGATTTGTCCGTAACATTGACGTACAGTGACGCACCCATCAAAAACCGAGTATCACCCCATGGTCCCCCAATCAACCAACCGCACCGCCCGACTGGAAGCACGGATCGCGCCTGACGTTCTCGACATCGTCCGGCGCGCCGCCGAGCTGCAAGGACGCAGCGTGAGCGACTTCGTAGTCGCCGCCGCCCAGGAAGCCGCCCGCCGCACCATCACCGAGACGCAAATCATCCACCTCTCGGTACAGGACCAGGAACGCTTCGCTGAAATGCTGCTCGCCCCCCCGCCGCTGGCGCCTGCGATGCAGCGCGCCCAGGAAGCCCACGCTCGCCTCATCACGGCGAGCCAGTGACGGGTGGCTTTGCCATTGCAGCCCTGCGACCTGATCACGACCGCACCGGTTTCTGCTGTGGCGCGCTCGCGCTCGATCGCTATTTCCGCGAGCAAGTGGGCCAGGACCAGCGCCGCCGCGCCGCGGCCTGCTATGTCGCTCTTGAGGCCGCGACTTCGCGCGTCGCCGGCTACTACACCATCGCCGCGTCCGGGATACCGCTCGCGGAGCTGCCCGAAGCGCTGGCCCGCCGTCTGCCGCGCTATCCTTCGGTTCCGGTGGCCCGCCTCGGCCGCCTCGCGGTGGGTCTGGATTTCCAGAAGCGGCAACTCGGCGCTGCCCTATTGTGGGACGCCGCCGCCCGCGCCGCCCGTTCCGAATTGGTCGCCTTTGCCCTGATCGTTGATGCCAAGGACGCGACCGCCCAGGCGTTCTATCAGCACCATGGTTTTATCGCATTCGGCAGTCAGGTGCGGCAGCTCATGTTTCCGCTATCGGAGCTGAGGAGGTAGCTGGTAGGACTGGGCTCGATCGCCTGCTCGCGAGTTGAAGGAGCTAAAACCATGCCCACGACCTACGCACCCTTCGATCCATCGGCTTATCTCGATAATGACGAGGTTGTAGCCGAATATCTTTCCGCGGCCTCGGAAGACCCCAATCCCGACGTGTTCATCGCCGCCCTCGGCGATGTCGCCAAAACACGCGGCATGGCGCAGAAACAATCGTAGGGTCGAAAGCGCCGCGCTTTTCCGCCCGCTGGTTGAGCTATTTGTTTGTCCCCAGCATGTATGCGTTTCCAAAGGGTCCTTCGAGCTCATCTGTCCGAGCGCACATAAGTGAGGTTTGTTTCCCAGTCTCATCATGGAAGTTCTTGAAATATTCGCACATCGTCAGATCGCCGGTCCGAGTATCGATTCGCCAAGCGTAAAAAGCATCAACATCGGCATTTGCTAAGCTATATGCAGGAACGACTTCATAATTCCCACGGCCGTCTATGGTCGTCCTATCGTGGTTTTTAAAACGCGCCTCGATAATCGAACCACCGACTATTAGTGCGGCCAGTAAGATGGCGACTTGGTTACTCAGGAAAACCTTCTCCAAAATGGCCATAGCCAGCCCCTACACCTTGCTTCGCAAAAGGATTGCCTCGTGGAATGCCCTTTACGCGCTTAAGGTTCCAGAGTCACCGTCGCGCGGTAACGATAAGTTGGCCTGCCGCGAGCAGGATTTGGAACCAATTCTAGCTTATCTTCTTCGAGCAGAAGCCCATGAAATCCGGCAACTGCCGGGACGATCAACTCGGGAACCGCATAAAACCGATCGCCCTCGCGAATGATCCCGGCAGTGCAAACCGCCTCTTCGCCTCCTTTAGTTAGACGTATTACAACCGGGATAACTTCGTTAATCATGGTTTTCGCTCCTAGTTGGATTTTGCATTATCCAGGATAGCGGAAGGTGCGTCGGGAGTCATTCACGCCCTAACCTCTCTGGGGCAACGTCGCGAGCAGTTTCTTCGCTCTGCGTTCCCACTCTAAAGTTCAGCACAAGGAAAAAACTCCGCGAACGCCCCCGCCGGCGGCCGTTCCCCCCGCGCCACCCACCCCGCCGCCCGAAATGGCGTCGCAATGATCAACTCACCCGGAATCCTCGGGTGCTCAAGCCGGGCCACCTCGACTTTCCCATCCCGCTCCACAACCACGCTGGGGTTGGTCCTCGCCCGTGGCCCCCGCACGAAATCCACCATATTGCTGGTCACTAACAAATCCGCCCTTCCCGCCATCGCGGTGTTCAACACCGCCGCATCTTCCTGATCCAGCAACGGAGCAGCCGCGGTTCCACCAAGTATTCCCAATGGCAAACACAAGCTTCCCGCCGCCGCCTCGATCTGATCCCGCGCCCGATCCGCGAACGGAGCGGTGACCGGCATCCGCCGCAACACCAACTCCAGCGTGTCAAGCATCGCGTGACTGATCACCAACCGCACCGGCCCAAGCCGGCACGCCCCGGCAAACACTGCGTCCACCAAGTCGCACGCAGCCGTATGCTCGCGCCCGCGCGTGATCGCCATCTGGCATCTGTTCCTAAATCATGCTATACGGTTATCCATCCGCACCGCTCGCCTGCATGTCGCACACCCTGCACACCATAAAAAAAAGCCCCCCGGCAGGACAACAGCCGTCACCAGGCAACCCATATGCGATAGCCCTGACCAACCCTCGCCAATCCAGTTTCATCCCCCACATCTCCGTGCTAGCCTCACTCGATGGCGTATTGGGGCAAGTTATTCGGCGGCATGGCGGGCTTCGCCATGGGGGGACCGTTCGGTGCGATGATCGGCGCGGCATTGGGCCACGCCGCCGATCAGGGTCGCTTCGTCATGGGCGGCAGCTTCGGCAGCCACAGCTTCTCGCCCACCGGCTTCGGCGCCGCTAACCTTCATCCGGCGCGCTTGGCCGCCCTGCTCGGCCAGCGTGAGCAGTTGTTCGCCCTCAGTGTCGTCAACCTGTCCGCCAAGCTCTCCAAGTGCGACGGTCCGGTCAACCGGCAAGAAATCGACGCCTTCAAGCGCCAGTTCCGCATCCCGCCGCAGCAGCT
>Ga0302314_10019814_pt1 | contig 11155 bp, 9 predicted proteins | sample III_Palsa_N2_3_FD_200533 | JGI IMG/M metagenome (GOLD analysis project Ga0302314, IMG submission 200533) | Peat permafrost microbial communities from Stordalen Mire near Abisko, Sweden - III_Palsa_N2_3 | ecosystem: Environmental > Terrestrial > Soil > Palsa > Peat permafrost | place: Sweden... | reverse complement strand
AGCGCAGCAGGGCCAGCTCGCGCGACACGGCGAGCTCCGAGCCGCTGGCCGACGACGCCGCGTCGGTGCTGATGCGCGAGCGGGTCTGCTCCAGGGCCTCGATGGCGCCCTTGATGTCATGGCGCTGAACCATGGCCTTGGCACGGGCCATGACATCGGCGACCTGCATCTCGATGTCGAGCTTGCGGATCTCGCGCTCCTTGCTGCGCAGGATCGAGCGCTGGCGGCGGTCGACCTCCTTGTCGGCGAGTCGGGCATAGACCAGGGCGGCCTCGCCGAAGCGCTTCTGCTCGACCAGCTTGGTGGCTTCGGACTCCTGCTGGCGGGCGGCGACGTCCGGCGCGACCTCGCGCAGCGGATTGCCGCACTTGCTGCACTGCGAGAGCTCCGCGCGGTTGAGCATGCCGCAGCGCGAGCAGGTGATGGCGTCGGACTGCTGGCGCAGGCGGCGCTCGGTGATCGGCCGGTGGTTGTCGGTGCCGGCCTGGCCATCGGTACCCGAGGGCACCGGGAGACTCTCGGTGTGGCGCCGGGTGCGGGCCGTCTCGTTCATGCCCTGAGCACCAGGCGGTGGCGGCAGCGGCACGGACTGGTGGTCGTTGACCACGGTCGCTGCCGGGACCGCGGTGGCCGACAGGGGCATGGCATTGGCCATGGTGGCGACGGTCGGCGCGGCCGGCAGCGGCACGCTCATGCGCCCGCTCTTGCCCATCGCCGGCGGCGAGTTCGAGGCGTTGACCTCCCACTCGCCGGTGCGCATCGCCGCGCGGCGGCTTTGCAACAGCTCGCGCACGTCGACCCAGGCGAGGCGGCACGACTCGCCATCGCTGAAGCGGTCCTGGGGATTCTTGGCGAGCATGCGCATCACCAGATCCGAGCACTCCTTGGGGACGCGCGGATTGAGCTGGGTGACCGGCGGCGGCACGAGCTCGCGCTGCTTGGTCATGATCTCGAAGGAGGAGTGGCCGACGAACGGCTTCTCGCCGGCCAGGGCGTAGTAGGCGGTGACGCCCAGGGCGTAGATGTCGCTGCGCACATCCAGGCGGCGGCCCATGCACTGCTCGGGGGACATGTAGGCGGGCGTGCCCATGGCCAGGCCGACCGCGGTCAGGTCGGTGTGGTCCTTGGTGCCCGAGACATCCTTGGCCAGGCCGAAGTCGGCGATCTTGGCCATGCCGGAGCGGGTGATGAGGATGTTGTCGGGCTTGATGTCGCGATGCACGATGCCCGACTGGCCGACATGGGCCAGGCCGGCCAGGCAGTCGATCATCAGAGGTGCGAGCTCCTTGGGATCGAGCATCACCTTCTCGGCGATCAGCCGCGACAGCGAGGAGCCCTCGACGAACTCGGTGACCATGTACCACAGCCCGTCGTGCTGGCCGAAATCATAGACCGCGACGATGTTGGGATGGTTGATGCGCGCGACCGCCTTGGCCTCGCGCTCGAAGCGCTTGATGAACTCCTCGTTGTCGTAGAGCTGCTTGCTGAGGATCTTGACCGCCACGACGCGGTCGAGGCTGACCTGGCGGCCCTTGTAGACGACGCCCATGCCGCCCTGGCCGATCTTCTCGACCAGCTGGTAGCCGCCGACGGTGCGTCCGAGGAAGGTGTCGATGGCGGGCTGCGGCTCGGTGATGGCGCCCTGCAGGTGGTCGGACGGCGCGTCCGAGTCGCTGTGCAGCCCCCCGGCAGCCCCGGCCGAGGATGCTGAGATCACACCTCCCAGACCACTCACCACCGGTAGGTCGGGAAGGTCATCTGGTGCCTGATTGTCATCACCGATTGCCATGCGTGATCGGAAAGCCTTAGGGTAAGTTTAGTCTTGGCTTCCAAGAGACACAAGCACGCCTCTCCCGGAGCCCATCGCGCAGGCGCCTGAGAGCCGTCTCCCCTGGCGAGGTTGCAACAGTCTACCCGCCTTCCGGGCCCTCGGCGCCGCTGCGGCAGCGCTGCGCTCAGTGATGGCCGAGGCTTCCGAGGTAGCGCTCGGACTCGAGCGCGGCCATGCAGCCCATGCCGGCCGCGGTCACGGCCTGGCGGTAGTCATGGTCGCGGACATCGCCGGCCGCGAACAATCCGGGGATGTTGGTGCGGCAGCCGCGCTCGACCTCGATGTAGCCGTTCTCGTCGAAGTGCAGCCCCGAGTCCCGCAGGAACTTGGTGTTCGGGGTATGGCCGATCGCCATGAAGACGCCGCTGAGGTCCAGGCGGGTCTCCTGCGCGTTGACCGTGTCCAGCAGCGTCACGGCCTCGAGCTTGCCCTTGGCGTTGGTGTGGTAGTTGGACAGCGTCTTGTTCCAGATCGGCTGGATCTTCGGATTCTTCAGCGCTCGCTCGGCCATGATCTTCGAGGCGCGCAGGCTGTCGCGGCGGTGGATCAGGTAGACCTTGGAGGCGAACTTGGTCAGGAAGCTGGCCTCCTCGCAGGCGGTATCGCCGCCGCCGATCACGGCGACCTCGACATTCTTGAAGAAGGCCCCGTCGCAGGTCGCGCAGGCGGTCAGACCGGTCTTCTTGCCGGTGCCGTCCAGGAACTCCTTCTCGCCGGGCAGGCCGAGGTAGCGCGCGCTGGCACCGGTGGCGATGATCACGGCGTGGAAGTGCTCCTTCTCCTCGGTGGCCTGGTAGTGGTCGGTCCAGCTCACCAGGAAGCCGGCGCCGTCACGCTTCACGCTGGTGACCTCGCAGCCCTGCTTGAGCACGGTGCCGAAGCGCGTCGCCTGGTGCTCGAAGCGGGTCATCAGCTCGGGACCCATGATGCCCTCGGGAAAACCCGGGTAATTCTCGACTTCCGTGGTCGTGGTCAGCTGCCCGCCGGCCTGCAGGCCGGTGAAGAGGGTCGGCGCGAGATTGGCACGCGCGGCGTAGATGGCCGCCGTGTAGCCTGCGGGACCGGAACCGATGATCGCCAAGTTGTGCGTAGCCATGACATCAGTCCACTCGGCAGGCCCCTGCAGTCAAGGCACCGTGGAACTGGTTAGATCCTAGTAGCCTCGTCGTTTTCCTGGCCGCCCAACCCGTCCCGGCAGGCGCGCTCCAGCACCTGCCGGACCACGGTCGCGTCGGCGCCATGCGCCGCCAGGCCTGTGCAGAAGCTGCCGTGCTCGCGGTCCCCGCGGTAGGACGGCTGGCGCGAGGGCGGGCGCAGGTAGCGCGCCATCAGCGGCGCATGCTCGCCGATCAGCAGGCAGGCGAGGTAGACGACTAGGCCCGCGCTCTGGCGCAGCGAGGCGCCGAGGATCTTGCGCGGCGGCTGGCCCGGGTCCGTGACCAGCGCCAGGTCGCCCAGGCCGATCGACACCACCGGACAATCGACGAGCGGCGCCAGGGCCGGGATCAGCACCCGGTTGACGCGCTCGAGATAGGTCGTGGTGCCGAGATGGTCGCGGGCCATGCGCAGCGCCACCACCGCCATGCCCGGTGCGAGCACCACCGCGCCGCCGCCGGCCACCCGGCGATGGATCGGGACACCGTCCTGACGCGCGGCGGCGCAGTCGAGCTCGAGCTGCGGATCCTGATGCCGGCCGATGACCAGGCGCACGTCGCGCGGCTCGAAGACGCGCAGCCACGGCTGCGCCAGGTCCATGACCGATTCGCCGAGCGGATCGTCAGGCCCACCGGGGCTGGGCTGCACCAGGTCCGGACGCGGCTCCTGGAAGCCGCTCATCGCCACCGCCGCCCGATTCGAAAGATTACTGATGGACGCATTCGCCGAGCGCGTCGGCGGCGGCCTCCATCACCGCTTCCGACAAGGTCGGATGGGCATGGATGGTCAGCATGATCTCGCGCGCGGTGCACTCGAGCTTCATCGCCAGGCTGAGCTCGGCGAGCAGCTCGGTGGTGTCGACACCGACCAGGTGCGCGCCGATCAGCTGATCGTACTCGGCGTCGAAGATCAGCTTCACAAAGCCTTCCGGATGGCTGATGGCGCGCGCCTTGCCGGAGGCCATGAAATTGAATTTTCCGATCTTCAGCGGCCGGCCGAGGGCCTTCGCCTTCTGCTCGGTCAGGCCGATCGAGGCGACCTGCGGCTGGCAGTAGGTGCAGCCGGGGATCTGGTTGTAGTTCACCGGCACCGGGTGGCCGGTGATGTGGCCGACCGCGGCCTCGCCCTCGAAGGAGGCCTTGTGCGCGAGCAGCTGCTTGCCGGCGACATCGCCGATGGCGTAGACTGCGGGATTGCTGGTCTGGCAGTTCTCGTCGATGGCGATGAAACCGCGCTCGTCGAGCTTGACCCCGGCGAGGTCGAGGCCGAGGTTCTCGGTGTTGGGCACGATGCCGACCGAGACCAGCACCTTCTCGACGGTGATGACTTCGACCTGGCCGGCCTTGTCGAGGTGCACCTTCACGGCGCCATCGGTGATCTCGAGCTTGGCGACCTTGGTCGAGAGATGGATCTTGATGCCCATCTTGTCGAACGATTTGGCAACCAGCACGGCCACGTCCTTGTCCTCGACCGGCAGGACCTGGTCGAGGACCTCGACGACCTGGACCTGGGTGCCGAGGGCGGCGTAGAAGTAGCCGAACTCCATGCCGATCGCGCCGGCGCCGATGCACAGCAGCGACTTCGGCTGGACCGGAAGACTCATCGCCTCGCGGTAGTTGATCACATTCTTGCCGTCGACCGGCAGGTGCGGGAACTGGCGGGGACGGCCGCCGGTGGCGACGATGAAGGCCTTGGCGGTGAGCTTGCGGCTGGCGCCGTCCTTGGCGACGACTTCAAGGGTGTCCTTGGCGATGAAGCGCGCGGTCCCGGGGATGACCGTGACCTTGTTCTTCTTCATCAGGAATTCGACACCCTTGGAATTGACCGCGGCGACATCGCGCGAGCGCTTGATCACGGCCGGGAAGTCGGCCTTGATGTCGGCGGCGGACAGGCCGAAGTCCTTGGCGTGCTGGAACTCGTGGAACATCTCCGCGCTCTTGAGCAGCGCCTTGGTGGGGATGCAGCCCCAGTTCAGGCAGATGCCGCCGAGCGACTCGCGCTCGATGATCGCCACGGTCTTGCCGTGCTGTGCGGCCTTGATCGCCGCGACATAGCCACCGGGACCGGAACCGACGATCACCACATCGAAATCAGCCATGACGAATCCTCAAGTGCAGGAGATGAGTAGGAACAGAAGAAGGCTCAGCACGGGCCCGGCACGCCGCGACGCCCGGCGTGGCGGCACGCCCATCACAGCAGCAGGACCGCGGGCGATTCGAGCAGTTCGCGCAGCGTGCGCACGAACTCCGCGCCGACCGCGCCATCGATGACGCGGTGGTCGGCGGAGAGCGTGACGCGCATCACCCGTCCCGGCACCACGGCCCCGCCGCGCACCACCGCCTCGTCGCGGATCCCGGCGATGGCGATGATCGCGGCCTGCGGCGGATTGATGATCGCATCGAACTGCTCGATGCCGAACATGCCGAGGTTGGAGATGGTGAAGGAGCCGCCCTGGAACTCGGCGGGGGCGAGCTTGTTCTCGCGCGCCTTCTTGGCCAGTTCGCGGATCCTGTCCGAGATCTGGCGCACGCTCAGGGTGTGGGCCTTGAAGACGATCGGCGTGATCAGGCCGTCCGGGATGTCGACCGCGATCGAGATGTCGGCCGTGTCGTGCAGGGTGATCGCCGTACCGTCGAAGGTCGCATTGACCTTGGGGACCATGCGCAGCGCCAGGGCGCAGGCCTTCACCACCAGGTCATTCACGCTGATCTTGACGCCCTCGATGGAGTTCAGCTGCTGGCGCAGGGCCTCGAGGGCGCCGGCATCGATCGCCTCGGTGATGTAGAAGTGCGGGATCTGCTGCTTGGACTGCAGCAGGCGTGCGCCGATCACCTTGCGCATCGGCGTCAGGGCGGTGGTGGTGGCCACACCATCGGCGCGGAAGGGCTTGAGCTTGGGCTTCTCGGCCTTGGCGGGCGCCGCCTGGAGCTTGGCCGAGCCGTTGGCCAGCGCCGCCTCGATGTCGCGCTTGATGATGCGGCCGTCAGGACCGCTGCCGCGCAGGCGCGTGAGGTCGAGCTGGTTGGCGGCGGCGATGCGCGAGGCCACCGGCGAGACGCGCATGCCCTTGGCCGGCGCGCTCGGCGCGGCGGGCTTGGCAGCGACCGGCGCCGCGGTGGCGGCGGCCGGGGCCGCCACCGTCTCGGCGGGCTTCGGCGCGGCGGGCTTCTCGGCAGGTGCCGCGCCAGCGGGCTTGGCCAGCAGCGCGTCGTTCTTCTGCTTGGCCTTGGCCAGGGCCGGACCGACGTCCTCGCCCTTGGTGGTCATGATGCCGACCACCTGGTTGACCTGGGCCATGCCGCCGGCGGCGAACAGGACCTCGGCCAGCAGGCCGTTCTCCGGACTCTCCCAGTCCGAGACGGACTTGTCCGACTGCACTTCGGCAATCGGCTGGCCCTTCTTGATCTGGTCGCCCTTGTTGACCTTCCATGACACGAGGGTGCCCTCGGTCATGGTTGGGGATTGGCTGGGGAATAGGAGCTCAATGATCATGTCGGCTCGCGCTCGCCTTTAGCGGTAGCAGGCCTTCTTCACCGCGGCGATGATGCGGTGGGGCTTGGGCAGAGTCTCGTTCTCGAGGTTCTCCGCATAGGGCATGGGATTCTCAGTGGTCGTGACGCGCTCGACCGGGGCGTCGAGGTCATCGAAGCAGGTCTGCATCAGCTGCGCGCAGATCTCGGCGCCGACGCCGCCGGTCTGGTAGCATTCCTCGACCACGACGCAGCGGTTGGTCTTGCGCACCGAATCGCTGATCGCGCCGATGTCGAGCGGTTTGATCGAGCGGGGATCGACCACCTCGCACTCGATGCCTTCCTTGGCCAGGGCCTCGGCGGCCTCCAGGGCCCAGATCACGCAGCGGTTGATCGCGACGATGGTGCAGTCCTTGCCCTGGCGCTTGAGATCGGCCACGCCGAAGGGCACGGTGTACTCGCCGATCGGGATCTCCTGCTGGAGATTGTACAACAGCTCGTTCTCGAGGAAGCACACCGGGTTGTTCTGCCGCAGCGCGGTCTTCATCAGGCCCTTGGCGTCGTACGGCGTCGAGGGCGAGACGACGATCAATCCGGGAAAGTGGGAATACAGGGCCTCGACCGCATGCGAATGCTGGCTCGAGACGCGCGGACCCGCGCCGTTGGGGCCGCGCATCACCAGCGGGATCGAGAACATGCCGCCGGTCATGTAGGACATCTTCGAGGCGTTGGAGATGATCTGGTCGAAGGCGACCATCGAGAAGTTCCAGGACATGTACTCGATCACCGGGCGCAGCCCGGTCATCGCCGCACCGACCGCGATGCCGGTGAAGCCGCTCTCGGTGATCGGCGTGTCGACGACGCGCTTGGCGCCGAAGATGTCGAGCAGGCCCTTGGTGACCTTGTAGGCGCCGTTGTACTCGGCCACCTCCTCGCCCATGACGAAGATCTTGTCGTTGGCGGTCATCTCTTCAAAGAGCGCCTGGCAGATCGCCATGCGCATCGAGACCAGCTGCATGCCGTCGCCGAGGTCGACGCCCTTGTGGCCGTTGATCGGATCGCCGGGTGCCAGCAGCTGGCGGCGCGGCGGAAGGAGCGGGGTCAGGACGGCGGGCATGGAGATCAATCCGCGAAGACGTGGGTTTGAAGGTCGGAGAGCGGCGGCAGCGCGCTCTCGTCGGAGAACGTCAAGGCCTCCTGGACCTGCTCGGCGACCTGCTCGTAGAGCTCCTCGGCGCCCTTGGCCGAGAGCCAGCCGCAGTCGATCAGGGCCTTCTGCACGCGATCGATGGGGTCCAAGGTCTTGTAGTGCTCGAGCTCCTCCTTGGTGCGGTAGAGCGCGGCGTCGGAGGCGGAGTGGCCGCGGTAGCGGTAGGTCTTGGCCTCGATCAATACCGGACGGCCGGCCCGGGCGATGGCCAGGGCCTGCTGCGCGACCTTCCAGGAGGCGAACAGATCCAGGCCATCGAAGGTGAAGGCCTGCATGCCGTAGCCGGGGGCCTTGGCGGCGGCGATGTTCTCCACCGAGACCGCACGCGCGCAGGCCGTGCCCATGCCGTACTGGTTGTTCTCGATCACATAGACCACCGGCAGGTTCCACAGCGAGGCCATGTTCAAGGACTCATGGAAGGTGCCCTGCGGGGTGGCGCCATCGCCCATGAACACCACCGATGCCCCGCCGGATCCGAGGTACTTGGCGGAGAAGCCCGCGCCCGTGCCGACCGGGATCTGGCCGCCGACGATGCCGTGCCCGCCGAGCAGGCCCTTCTCCTTCGAGAAGAAGTGCATCGATCCGCCCTTGCCCTTGACGTTGCCGGTGACCTTGCCGTAGAGCTCGGCCATCAGCTCCTTGGGATCGATGCCCAAAAGCAGCGCCTGGGCATGGCAGCGGTAGGAGGTGACCGCGCTGTCACGACCCGGGGAGAGGTGCTCGAGAAAGCCCGTGGCGACCGCCTCCTGGCCGATGTAGAGATGCAGGAACCCGGCGATCTTGCGCGTCTTGGTCTGCTGCTCGGCCTGCTCCTCGAATCGGCGGATGAGCAGCATCTGACGATACATCTTCAGCAGCCGCTCCGTGCCGATCTCCTCCCGGACCTGGTCCTGGTCGATGCGGTACAGCGGGCTGCTGTCGGCGGTCGTACCCGCGCTGGAGGGCTTCTGCGTGAGTTCCGAGGTCGTCACCATGGCTCCTCCTTGGACGGTCATTTCGGGGCGTTGGCCGGGACGGCGGCGGGTGCAGCCGGGGCGGTAGCGGACGCCGGCGCGGCCGGAAGCGCAGCGCCCGGTGCCGGAGCGGCGGGGGCGACCGCCTTGGGCGCGACGGGGGCAGGTGCGCCGACCACGGCCGGACCGCTGACCGGGACGGCCGCGGCCGATCCGGGCGGGGTCGAGACCGGGGCCGGCGCCAGGGTCGGCGCGAGCAGCGGCTGGCTCGGGGTGGGCGGCACCACGATGCTCGGGCTGGGTGCGGCGCTGCGGGCCGCGGTGCCGGAGGCGGCGTCGAGCGCCTGCACATGGGCGGCCTCGCTGCTAGCGGTCTTGAAGCTGCCCTTGTGGGGGATGGCCAGGAAGATCACCACCACGGCGAAGATCGCGGCCAGCCAGCCGGTGAGCTTGGCCATCTTGCGGCTGGCGCCGACGCCGAGCGTGCTGTCGAGCTGGCCGCCGCCGCCGAAGGCGCTGGCGATGTCACCGGCGCCGCCCTGCAGCAGGATCAGCGTCACGATGACGATGCAAAGCGGCCAAAGCAGGATGTGGAGGGTGAAGATGAGCGTATCCATGAACGTTCAGCCCAATGCAGCCAAGATGATCGCGGAGAAGTCCGCGGACTTGAGACTCGCGCCGCCGACCAGCGCACCATCGACGTCCGGCATCGACAGCAGCTCCTTGGCGTTGTCGGCCTTGACCGACCCGCCATAGAGGATGCGCACCCGGCTGCCGAGCGCGCCGAGCGCCTGGATCAGCAGCCCGCGGATGAAGGCATGCGCCTCCTGCGCCTGCTCCTTGCTGGCGGTGCGGCCGGTGCCGATCGCCCAGACCGGCTCGTAGGCCACGACCAGGGTCTCAAGCTGGGACGGCTGCAGGCCCTCGAGCGCGCCCTTGATCTGGGTCGAGAGCACCGTCTCGAGCTTGCCGGCGTCGCGCTCGGTGAGGGTCTCGCCGACGCACACAACCGGGATCAGCCCATTGGTCAGGGCCGCCTTGACGCGCTTGTTGACGGTGGCGTCGGTCTCGCCGAAGAACTGGCGGCGCTCGCTGTGGCCGATGATGACGTAGGTCGCGCCGGCGGCCTTGAGGAAGCTGCCGGAGAGCTCGCCCGTGAAGGCGCCCTTCTCCTCCCAGTAGAGGTTCTGGCCACCGACGCCGATGCGGCTGCCGGTCGCGGCGGTCGCGACCGCGGCCAGCGCCAGGCTGGTCGGGCAGACCGCGACATCGACGGTTCCCAAGCGGGGATCGGCAGCCAGGGTCTTGGCCAGCCCTTGGACCAGCGCCACCCCTTCCGCGATGGAGAGGTTGAGCTTCCAGTTGCCGGCGATGAGCTTGGTGCGAGCCATGGAACCTTTCGAACTGCTGCCAACACAGACGTCGGCGGTCGCAGGGGCCGCGACGATAGGCCGAGGGTGGTAGCGGTCAATGCTCCACGGATCGGATTCCCGCAGCAGCTGGCAGGATGCCCAAGGCGAGCCGGGCAGCAGATGGGCGATGTCGACGAAAAGTCAGACAAGTAGAATAATTAATATGATAGTCGTACATCGATGATGCCCTCCCAAGCGACAAGCAGGCTCACATCCCCGACCGGGACCTCCATCTGAGCCTTGCGGCCTTGCACCAGCCGTGCTCGCACCCACCCTGCCCGCGCATGTCCCGCTGTGTGCTGATCTCCGGACTCGGGCTGATGGGCGGCAGCCTGGCGGCGGCGCTCAGCGCGGCCGGCTGGCGCGTGCTGCTGCACCATCGCCGCTTCGAGGTCACCCAGGCCGCGGCGGCGCGTGGCTGGGGCGAGTCGCTGCGCGAGCTGGACCAGGCCGGTGCGGCGCAGCTGGCGGTGGTCTGCACGCCGATCAGCGCCATCGCCGCCCAGGTGCGCGCCATCGCCGCCGCGACCAGCGCGCTGATCACCGATGTCGGTTCGACCAAGGGCCAACTGGTGCGCGAGCTTGGCGACCTGCCCAGCCGCTACCTCGGCAGCCATCCCATGGCCGGCAGCCATCTCCATGGCCTGGAGCACGCGACCCCCGACCTCTACCGCCAGCGCACCGCGATCGTCACCCCATCTGCCGCCACCAGCGACGCCGCCGTGGCCCTGGTCACCGCCCTGTGGCAGGACGCCGGCTGCCGGGTGCTGCTGCTCTCGCCGGAGATCCACGACCGGGTCGTCGCCCAGGCCTCGCACCTGCCGCACCTGCTGGCCAGCGCCACCGCGGCCCAGCTCAGCGCCGCGGCCGCGCCGATCGCGGCCACGGGCTTTCGCGATGCGACGCGCATCGCCGCGGCGGCCGCGCCGTTGTGGGCCGACATCCTGCTGAGCAATGCGCCCGCGGTCCTGGATGCGATCCAGGCGACCCAGGCGCATGTGCAGGCGCTCGCGGCCGCGCTGGCGCGCGCCGACCGGGCGGCGGTCGAGGCCTGGCTCGAGCAGGGTGTCGCCGGGCGGCAGCGCTTCGACGCCGTCCAGCCGCCCGCTTCCAAGCTGTAGGGG
>Ga0302314_10019813_pt1 | contig 11155 bp, 10 predicted proteins | sample III_Palsa_N2_3_FD_200533 | JGI IMG/M metagenome (GOLD analysis project Ga0302314, IMG submission 200533) | Peat permafrost microbial communities from Stordalen Mire near Abisko, Sweden - III_Palsa_N2_3 | ecosystem: Environmental > Terrestrial > Soil > Palsa > Peat permafrost | place: Sweden... | reverse complement strand
CACCTGGACCGCCGCCGCCAGGGATCCCAGATAGGCGGCTTCCCAGATCGAGCCTCCGCAGGCCAGGGCTAGCGCGCTGGCGATCAACAAGCTGTCGCCGGCGCCCGCGACGTCGCGCGGGGCGGCGTTCAGGGCGCCAAGTCGGTCCGTCAGCATGTCGTCGCCCGGCTGGTTGGCGGGCTGTATGAGCAAGCCTTCCTCTCCCAGCTTCAGCAGGATGTTATGCGCCCCCGATTGCCGCCGAACCTCCTCCGCCAGTATGACCAGGCCGTCCTGATGGTTGCGCGTGGCGATGCGCGCCTCATGCTCGGTGGGAGTCAACAGGTCCATGTGCGGGAAGCGGCAGATATTGCCGACCTGCGACGATGATTGGCTGTCCGCCGCCAGAACGACGTCGTGCTCGCGTGCCATGGCGACAATGCGGTCCACCAGAGGCTGCGGCAGGCAGCCGTAGTTGAAATCCGAGAATACCAATACTTGGGTGTCGTCCATGACGGCTTCGAGCCGCTCCAGCAGCTTGTTTTGCAGAGATACGGATATCGCCGCCTGGTGCAAATGACTGACGCGCAACAGGGTCTTGCCCTTGCTGCGAAAACGCTGCTTGAGTGTGGTGGGCCGCATGTCGTCCATGAGCAAGTCCGCCTTGACGCCGACGGCCGACAGGCGCTCCAGGGCGAAATCACGGGCGGCATCCTCGCCGCTCACGGAAATGAAGTGCACAGATGCGCCGAGGCCGGCGGCATGCGCGGCGACTATGCCCGCGCCGCCGAGAAATTGCGTGGTGTCAATCGGCGTCACCACGATGGTGGGGTCTTCCTGGGACATGCCCAACGGCTGGCAGGTTATGTACTCGTCGACGATGAGATCGCCGACGACACATACTTTGCAATGGGCAAAGCGGCGCAGCAGATCTGCGGCGGCGGGCGGCGCGATGCCGTGACGATCCAGGAATTCCTTTGGGGCGACTATGGACCGGGGGTCCGACTCGTAGAAGGCGCGGCGAATGAGGTCCACGGACGAAAACAACGTGGCCCCGGAACTGAACACCAGCTTGCCGCCGTATTGTTCGACCACCGGCAGTTCCTGGTTGAAATGCGGCTCGTGCTCCTTTCCCTTGACGACGACATCGGGTTTGAGGCGAGCGATCAGGTCCGCCACCGGCTCATCGAGCAGGAAGGCTTCGTCGACCCAGGAGTTGCTCTGTATGCCCTCGAGCCGAAGTTGTTCCGGAACATGGGCCGCGGTGCCGGCGATGCGGTCGCTTTCAACGGCCACGGTCAAGTGATCGCCGCATTCCTTGGCGAAGCGTAGAAGGCGCACATGCCCGGGATGCAGGACATTGAAGTGTCCCGATACGAAAACGGTTTTTCGCTGCGGGGGATCGCCGCGCCGGCGCAGCCTGCGCTTAGGCGGTGTGGCGGGGTCGGCGTTGATATCGTTCGCGATGGCTTTCATTGCATCCTGTCCCTGACTTGCGCTAGTCCGGCATGCGAATCAAGCAGCGGCCGCGGATCTTGCCGCAGCGCATGGCGGCGATGGCCACATTGATTCCATGAAGGGGAAAATAATCGGTAATGAGGGGCCGCAACGACAGACGGCCGGCGCGAGTCATATTTTGATAACGCGGTATGTCGACATGCGGAATGGCTTCGCCGCCGTGGGAGCCGCTCAAGACCTTGCCGAAATGTAGCGGCAGGGAGTGGATGTGAATGTCCTGGCCCTGGCGCGGCACGCCCACCAGGATCACACGACCCTGTGGCTTAGTGCTGCGGTAACCCATTTCTATGACGGCGGGCTGGCCGGTGTTGTCGATGAATACATCGGCTCCGGCATTGCAATTCGCCTCGGCAAGCAAGTGGGCGATGGCGGTGTGCGTCGCATCCGGCTCATGCCCGGCGCTGTTGAATATATGAGTGGCGCCGAGTTGCTTGGCCAGTGTCAGCTTGGCGTCGTGCAAATCGACGGCGATGATGGGATAGGCCGAGACCATGGCGGCCGCCTGGATAATGTTGAGTCCGATGCCGCCGGCGCCAAAAACCACGACGGATTCCCCGATGCGGACTTTGGCATTGTTTTCAATGATGCCGAATCCCGTAGTGACCGCGCAACCGAAGAGCGCGGCCACTTCCAGGTCGCTGTCAGGAGGGATGGCGGTCACGCGGTTTTCGGACACAATGGCATAGTCGTTGAACGTGGTGATCCAACCGGCATTGACCTTGCGGCCTTCCCAGGTGAAATGCGGTGTCTCGGCCTCTATCCCTGCGCCTTTGCGCCAATGCATGACGACCTTATCGCCGGCCTTCACGTGGCGCACTCCCGCGCCGACGGCCAAGACCGTGCCGGATGCTTCGTGCCCGAGCAGATGCGGCAGATATTTGTCCTCACCCTTGACGCCGTCGATTTCGCCGAGTTGCGAGCCGCAGACGCCGCTGAAGTGAACCTTTACCAGAACCTGACCCACGGCCAGAGTCTCCGGCAGGGTTAGCTCAACGAGCTGCAACGGCGCTCTGAGTTCGGTGAGAACGGCGGCCTGCATGGTTTTGGGTAACGTGGACAAGGTCGGCCTCATTCGAAGTAAATGAACGAGTGATCACCGGTGTACCCGGTCTTGGAGAACCACCAGGCCCATTCTTCGGGCGTATTGAAAGCCTCGCAGGTTACCTGCCAATACAATAAGTTGGCTTTTTCCTGCTCGTTGCGATACGACTCCACGCAGAGGTACTTGTGCTTCTTCCCGACCCGCTCGATTTCCCGGAGCGCTTGATCCAAATCGTAACAATGCAGGTTGTGCAACGTGTTGATGGAGAAAACGAAGTCAAAGTAATGATCGGGGTAGGGGAGCGCCGTGGCGTTGCCGATTTGCAGCCGGTCCTTTACTTCTTCTTTAGCGTTCTCGATGGCATAGGCCGAAATATCGAGGCCGTGGACTTCCACGCCCGGAAGCACTTTGGTGAAGTCGTAGAGTAGAAAAGCTTTCCCACAGCCGACGTCCAGAATCCTGTCGCCGGCCTTAAGGCCATAGTGTTCCACCATGGCGCGGGCGACTTTTTCCCAGCGGCCTTCCATGTAGCGATAGCCGCCGTAACAAATTTTCCGATCGCCGTCCCAGTAGTCGTAAGCCCATTGCTTGGCGAGCGCAGCTGCCTTTGGCTTGGGGAAATCAGGATCATTGACGCGCGCGAGATAGTCGCGCTGCGTGCTCTTGTGAATCGTGGAGAGTAAATCGACGTATGCCATGATGACCCTAGTGAAGGACGCGATGCGAATGGCCGGCGGTCGAGATGGATTCCTCGCGACCGCCGAAGTGGGAATTGAAATACCGGTTTGCCTTGTCGAACTGCATCTCCAGCAGGCCCGCCTCCGCGACGCCTGCGTGCAGACGTCGGCGGCGGCTGTCCGATCTGAATTCGTTGAGGAGAATGCAGCACCATTTCAGGCGGTGTACGGGCAGCAGCAGCGCCACCCGCTCGCTGACGTCTCCGATGTGCGGCAAGGCACGACTGAGCTGTGCAGTAAATTGCCGGCCCTGATCCTGGGTGATGGGCAGATCGGGCTGACATAGAAAATCGCAGATCAGTTTGACGGGGTCATCCCATCCGGCATATTCGAAGTCGACGAAGCTCAGGAGACCCTGATGGAGCAATGTGTTGTGAAAGCCGAAATCGGACGGTGACAGGATGGGAGTAATCGGCTGTCGGGCCGCGGCGCTGTTGCCGAGCTCTGCCACCAAGGCTCGCCAGCGGGGCACCCAGGTATCCGCCACCAGCTCACGGACTCGTTCTTCGATCCGGGATTGCGGCGTCAGCGTCACGAGCCGGGTCAGTCGGTCCTCGGCAAGCGCCAAGTGATCCTGCCAGCGTCTGCAGCCGTCGGCAGCGCCGGTGAGAGCCAGCGCCCGCGGCGTGGCTCCATGGCGATTCACCGCTGCGATGAATTGGGCGGCCTGCGTGATCGCGTCGGTCGTGATGAGTGCCGGGCGCTCGCCCGGCAGCAGCGAGTACAGAGCGCAAAATAGCCGCCGGTCCGCCCCGATGGGGCGTGCCACGCCCGGGATATCGGCGGCCTGCAGGTACTGCAAGAAAGCGAATTCCGTGCCCAGCCGGTCGTGGCCGCGTGCATCCGGCGGACCGTAATCTTTGAGTATCCAGCGGCCGGCCGCGTTGCTGAGACGCGTGACGCGGCTGTTGCGTCCGGCTCCCACGGGCTCTTGCAGCAGCGGGGCATGGATGCCGTGGCGGCCGCAAAAGTCGTGTAGCGCGTCTTCCGGCAGCGCGCTCACGAGAGTCCCAATAGCGTGGGTAATTCCCGCCAGGCATGCATGACCCGCCATGCTGGGTGGCCGGCAGTGGCCTCGCCCGGGGAGAAAAATATTTTTTCGACGGAGTCGGGCAGGAGCTCGAGGATTTCGGGCAGATCGTCGACGAAGTGCGTGCAACCCTGGCTCAAGATGCGCTCTATTTTTGCCTCGCGGCTGAGTTCGAAAAACACCTGGGTTCTCGGCCAAGCCAGTCCGGCCGAGTCATGGAATCCTTGGCTGTCCAGCCAGCTACGCGCCGCGGCGTGCAAATCGCGGGCCTCGCCGAGGTAGGGTGTGCGAGTCTTGTGACTGACGATGCACATGGTGACTTCGCGGTCGGCGAGCCACTTCAAGGCGTCCAGCATACCGTCGAAGGGTTCGGCCTCGAGAATTCGGGTCCCGTACACTTCACCCTGTAGCCGGGTCCAGTCCTCCTCACGCCCCGCGGCTCGCAGGTGGTCCCGCACGGCGTTCTTGCGCGCCGGCGTGCGCGCCGGCACCGAGGCCTTCTCGACCGCCGCCTGCAGAAACAGGCGGTCGTAGCTCACCAACGTGTTATCGAAATCCAGTCCTAACCGCATGGTCAGTTCAGCCGCCTGAGAATCCGCGGCACGATGTCCGCGGCGGTGAGACCGAGCGAGGCGCGCGCCTGCCGTTGACCACCGCAGCCGCTGAGAAAACGATCGGGACCGCCGATGCACAGCAGCTTACGCAAGTCGACTTCCTGGGCATTGCCCCATTCCAACACCGCGCTGCCGGCGCCGCCGGTCAGCCCGTGTTCCTCCAGCACGACCACCGCTTTCTTGCCGGTAAAGGCCGCGCAGAGCAGCGCATCGTCCAGAGGCTTGACGGTGTGCATGCTGACCACCTGCGCCGATACGCCTTGCGCCTGCAGGTCGTCTGCGGTTTGCAGCGCCACAGCCAGCATATTGCCCACGCTCAAAATGGCCACATCGTCACCGGCGCGCAGCTCAATGCCACGACCGATGGTGAAGGCAGGCGGCGCCGCATGAATCACCGGCTCACCTTTCTTGCCGAGTCGAATGTAGGTGGGCCGCCCGAGCCGCAGCGCGTCCTCGACGGCGAGGCCCACCTCGATGGGGTCCGCGGGACACACCACGTGCATGTTCGGCAGGGTTCGGAGGACGGCGATGTCCTCCATCGAGTGATGCGTTGCGCCGAGGCCGGCATAGGACAGGCCGGAGCCCGTACCGACCACGATGACGGGGAGATTCGGGTAACAGATATCCAGGCGGATCTGCTCCAAACAGCGCAAGGTGTTGAAGGGCGTGATGGTATAGGTGATAGGACGCAGTCCGGATGCCGCCAAGCCCGCTGCCACGCCGGTCATATTGGCCTCGGCAACACCGCAATTGTAAAAGCGCAGCGGGTGCCGGTCCTTAAAGGAGTCGAATAGGCGATTTCCAATATCGCCCGCCAGCATGACAAGGTTGGGATCGGCCTCGCCGAGTCGCGTAATCGCCGCGGCAAACGCGTTTCTCATGCCGGCACCGGTTGCACGAGCTTGTTGGGTGCACCGACTTCGGCCAAGGCCAGTTCGGCTTGGGCTCGCTGCACCTCGTCGGCCGTGGGGATGCGGTAATGCCAGTTGTTGTCGTCCTCCATGAAGGACACGCCGCGGCCTTTGACCGTATGCGCCACCACCATGGTGGGAGCGGACGACTGCAGCGAGACCCCACGCACGGCATCGGCGATTTGCCGGTGATCGTGTCCGTCGATTTCGCGGACTTCCCAGCCGAAGCTTCTGAATTTGTCCACCAAGGGATCCAGGGCGAGCACCTCGCGGCTGCGCCCAGTCGCCTGCCATTTATTGAAATCGACGAAGGCGCAGAGATTGCCCAGCTTCTGGGCGGCCGCGAACAGGCAGGCTTCCCACACCGATCCTTCGTTGCATTCGCCGTCGCTCATGAGCACGAAGCTGCGATAGCTACGGCCCAATATGCGCGCGGCCAGGGCCATACCGCAGCCTTGCGGCAGGCCGTGACCGAGGCTACCGGTGGCCGCCTCGACGCCGGGCAATTTGGGCGAAGGGTGCTCTTCCAGCAAGGAGCCCGCCTGACCATAGGTATCGAGTGCCGCGGGCTCGATGAAGCCGCGGTAAGCCAGGGCCACATACAGCGCCGCAGCGGCATGACCCTTGCTCAAAATGAAGCGATCACGATCCGGCCATGTCGGCCGATGCGCATCCACGTTCAGCACCGAGTGATACAGCAGCGCCACGATGTCCACGCAGGACAACGCCGAGGCCAGGTGCGCCGCGTTGCCCGCATGCGACATGGCAACCACGCGGGCGCGGAAGCGGGCGGCCAGCTGCACCGAATCCAGATCGGAGTCGTCAGACATCACGTGCCTCAAGCCTGCAATCTGAGGTGTTTCATCCAGCGCACCGTGTGGCATTGATCCGTCTCGACCAAAGCGCCGGACTGGAACCGTTCCGTAATATCGCGAATGGCGTCGTCGACAGCGCGGCGCGGCTTGAATCCGCTCGCCAGTAACTTGTCCGAATTTTGACGATACGAGCGCGGATCGTTCGATTCCGACACGACGATATCCGCCGGAATGGCCCGGGATACGCGCTCGGCAATATCGAGTATGGATATGTTCTCGAAGCCGGCGTTGTAACAACCCGAGGGGAGCTGCGGGCGAGCGAGAAAGTGCCGATACACGTCGACCATGTCGTCGATATGAATGTTGGGCCGTGTCTGCGTGCCGCCAAAGACGGTAATTTTGCGATTCTTGAGCGCCTGCCAGGTGAGCATGTTGACGCTCACGTCGAAGCGCATGCGCGGCGAGTAGCCGCAAACCGTCGCGGGCCGGATGCAATGCACCTGCATCCGGTCGGCGTAGCTCAAGACCACCCGTTCGGCGACCATTTTGGTCTTGTTATAGGCGGTGATGGGTACCAGAGTCAGCTCTTCGGTGACCTGGGGCTCGTCCTTGATGCCGTACACGCTGCCCGAACTCGCGAAGAGAAACTGCTTCACGCCGGCACGTACCGCACGGTCCGCGAGCTGCTGGGTCGCCAACACGTTGACCTCCCACGACAGGGTCGGATTCAGTTCCACGCCCGGATCGTTGGCGATGTTGGCCAAATGAACCACGGAGTCGACGCCGCGCAGCGGAATCAAGTCGACGTCGCGGGTGTCCAGCTTCAACACCTGCAACGAGGTATGTGGGAGGAGATGGTTGCCGAACCATTGCGCGTCGACCACGATCACCTCGTGCCCATCCTCGAGCAGCGCGCGGGTGAGCATGGTCCCGATATAACCGCAACCTCCAGTCAGCAGAATCTTCATGACAGTCGCTAGGCCTTGTGAATGTAGTCGGAAGGTAGGGATTTGAGCGTGGCGAAGTTGGCGTCGATCCACGCCAGTGTTTCTTGCAGCCCGTTGGCGAGCGGAATGGAATCCCGCCAGCCCAGTTCGGAGCGGACTTTGCCGCTGTCGAGTAGGTAGGCTTGATCTTTCCCGAGACGCTCGCCCACCGGCTCGACCAACTGATCGAAACGGCGGTTCGTCAGTTCACAAATGATTTCAATCAGGCTGCGGATGGAAATCGTCTCGCCGGTGGAAATGTGATAACTCTCGCCGCTCTTGCCCAGCGTCGCAACGCGATAGGTGGCTTCGGCCACGTCGTCGATATGAATGAATGAACGTATCGAATATCCGCCGCCGTGCAGCTGGAGCTTGCGTCCCATGCGCGCGAACAACAAAGCGCGCGGAATGATGCGGTACAGCTGCTGACCCGGGCCGTAGACATTGGCGGCGCGCGTCCACACCACGGGGAATTGGTAGGCCTTGAAAAATGTCATCAAGTGCAAATCGCAAGCGGCCCGGGATGCGGCGTAGGGCGTGCTCGGAGCAAAGTGGAAATTCTCCTTGATCCAGCCCTCCGTGCTGCCGTAAACCTCGGGGGTCGAAATATGCACATAGCGCCGGATGTGGGATTGCTTGCGCAGCTGATCGTGCAGCTTTACCTGGCCAACCACGTTGGTTTGATACCAATGCTCGGGCCACTCCCAGCTCTGTGCCACCATGCCCTGGGCCGCGAAATTGACGACGTATTCGGGCTCGAATTCGCGAACGAGTGCCATCAGCTCATCGAGCTGGGTATTGATGTCGACCTGCGCGAAGCGGAAGCGCTGACCAGCGTTCAACGCGAGATAGGGCAGAAACACCGGGTGCAGTTCCGCGGAGCGGCTCACGCCCAACACCTGATGCTCGTGGCGCAGCAGGTGCTTTATGAATTGCGCGCCGGAGAAGGAGTTGCTGCCGATCACCAGGAAACGCTGGGGAGAGGTATGGGCGTTCAAGGCGGTATGCCAAAAATTGGGTTGGCGCACAGCCATCGCATGCATAGATGGCCGATGATGAGCTGCAAGTCCTCAGCGATTTGCATGTCGTCGAGTTCGAAGTGAATGGGGTGCTGCGCCAATTCTTTGCAGCGCCCGCCGCTGAATCCGAGAATGGCGAAGGTCTTCATGCCGATTTGATTGCCGATTTCAATGGCCTTCACTACATTGGGCGAGTTGCCGCTGCCGGAGAGGACGATCAACACGTCATCCGGCTGGGCCTTGACGCGCAGCTGCTCGCTGTAAATGCGGTCGAAGCCCAAGTCGTTGGCCAGGCAGGTGATTACCGCCGGATTGGCGCTGAGCGCCTCGACATGCATGCCGCCGCGGCTGTTGTGGACGCCGACACCGTACAGAAAGTCATTGGCCAAATGGATGGCGTTGCCGGCACTGCCGCCGTTGCCGCAGAGAAAAATGGTGCGGCCATCGCGCCAGGCATCGCGCAGGGCGGTGCCGAGAACAGGAACCTCATCCATGGCATCGAAGGTCATGGCGCGAGAGAGCCGGTCCGCGTATTGCCGGACCATGTGCTGCATCCGCGACGGTTTGGCGCGGGTCTGAACTGCCTCCACGGCGCGTAATGTTTTTCCCATGGACTGATGTGCTCCTTACTTGGCAATGGACCGCAGTGCGGGCGATTCCGAGCGGGCGAAGTAGCTTTCCACTTCTCCGGCCAATTCCTCGATAGTCTGGCGTAGACCGGCCGCTGCGGCTCGGTACGATGCGATGAAGGGGTGGCGTTGGGAGTCGAAGTCCGCGTAATCGAGCGTGACCTCCGCTGTGCCGTCGTGAAGGAGTGCCTCTCCATAGGGAAGCATTCCGAACTCTGTCTTGAAAATCGAGGGCGTGAACGGCGCCCAGCGCATGACGACGGGGATGGCGCCGCACAACAGGGCGTCGATATTGGTCTGCGTGACCACGTCCCAGGTGAAGAAATACCGCGTATTGCGCAGCAGCGCGGCGAGTCCCTCCTTATCGGAGGGCCAGTTCCGGTCGATGTAGAGGGAGCCCGGGACCTTGACACAGTTGCCGTGATCGACGCCTTTGCCGAAATAGGTGCAATCCAGGGTGCGCTCGAGTGCCGTCCGCGTGCCCTGAGCGTGGAACTGAGGCTCGTCTATGAAAAGAGGCGCGTTCCAATGCGCATTTTTCCAAAATTGCCGGGAGAAAGTCACGATGAAGTCGTGCGGACCTTCGAGCATCGAATAGCCGTTGGACTCCGGCTTGTTCAACACATAGCGCACGACGCGCGGGGCACCGAGGGGATTTCCTCGTATGACTTCGGGATAAATGACGAACGCGTCATCGATCAGCGCGCGCATTTTTTCCATGTCGTTGCAGGCCGGCAGCCGTTGAATCGCATCGAGTTGCGTGCAATGGTCGGCATCCGCCGACGAGGTAAAGAATGTCACGCCTCCCTCGGCGGTGAAGCGAAACAGAACCAGATGGGCGGTGTGGCCGGCCAAATTCAATTCGTTGCACAGGGTGTGCAATACACGAATTCCCGCGGATCGATGGCTATAGGGAGGGGCTGCCACCAGGAAGACACGACCCGCATTGGTGGGCGGGACTTTCTGCGCACTGAGGCGTCTTGCGAAGTCTTCGACTGCGGCGCCTTCGATGCCCTGTCGCCGTGCGAGTGCCAATATGCTTCGCGCCGTGTTGGTTTGACCGGTCAATAGCAGGGCTTCGAGGTAACCGAGCCAGTAGTCCGCGACGCCGACTTGGGCTTGCAACGCGGCCTTTAGATACGGCAAGCCATCGGCCGGCCGCTGCGATTGGATGTGCAGCATGCCGAGGCAATAATTGGCCGGTGCGTGGTCCGGAGCGGAATGCAATATGGAGGCGTAGATTTCTCCAGCCAAGTCGAGTTGCCCGGTGAGCTGAAGCTCTATGCCGTTGGCGCAGGCCGCATCGAGTTTCTCGGCGTCGATGCGGCTCGCCACGCGCGGCGGTGGCGCATCGGCAGGCGGGCGCACCTCGACCACGTGCGATGGTGTCGAGCGGTCACGTTTGTGTCGAAGTTTTGACGCCATACCGAGGTGGGTGCACTAATCATGCCAAAGCACCTCAGCGGCCTCGTGTGCATCGCCGCGCCTTTTTCAGCGTTTCCCTGGCGCGGCCAATGAGCAGCCTTGGCATGCGGTCGCCGCAACGCGGCATATTCCTGCCGCCCGTGCCTTGGCTTACGGCACGGCGCTGTGGAACGATGCGGCGGGCAACCCGGCACACCAGCGCCGCCACATATGCCGCAGCGCCGCCTCGACGTGGTCCGCGATGAGAGCGGGTCGACCGCCTGGGGATCGGCTGTGGCGCGTGCGCAGTCCGGCCCGAAGATCCGCAAGGGTGGTCAGCTTGTCCGACCAGAAACGAGCTTTTTCCACGAAGTCGGCTGCATCTTGGGCGGCGAAGGCTTCCAGACCCACATTACTCAGAATGCCGGTGCAAGCTCGAGACATCGAGGTCGCGCCACCGATGGTCAATGT
>Ga0302314_10019812_pt1 | contig 11156 bp, 10 predicted proteins | sample III_Palsa_N2_3_FD_200533 | JGI IMG/M metagenome (GOLD analysis project Ga0302314, IMG submission 200533) | Peat permafrost microbial communities from Stordalen Mire near Abisko, Sweden - III_Palsa_N2_3 | ecosystem: Environmental > Terrestrial > Soil > Palsa > Peat permafrost | place: Sweden... | reverse complement strand
CGCTCTCATTCCACGCCTGAGCAGCTGACCACGCCCGAGCGGCTGACAAGGCCGGCTGATCGGACGGCAGCGGCGGATTCAGGGTAACGTCGCCCTGATCCAGCACGAGCCGTCTGGCGAGTCGCCCCGGCGCTGGCATCGAGCCCGGGCTGGCCGATCGCGCGCACATTCCCGCTGCCCGGCTGTCCGGTGAATGTGGCGTGAAGCCAACCGAATTGAAGATCGCCCTGGCCACGGCCGGGTCGGGGCCGATCCCGATCTCGACGAGGACCCGGTGGTACCAGAGCTGCTTGAGCGGCCCGCCCCACCCGGGATTGCCTTCGAGGACAACCTTGCCCGAGGCAGTGGTCACCGGCCGTGCATCTGAGGGAGAACTGCCCTGCTGGAGCCATACCCCATCCCGGCCGGCTGGCGCACCCGGCAGCGGGGCCGGGCAGCTCGGGGCGCGGTTGTCCTGCGGGCCCACGAACGCCGTGGGACGAGCCGGGAAAGGACCGCCACAGAACAAGGTATGCATGCCATCAACAACTGGCCAGCCAGCAGGCACATCGACATGGACCCCGTGGTAGCTCACGGCACGCCATCCATTCGCGGCGGCAGCCGAAGGTCTCTTCGCCGCTGCAGGGGCAGAGCCTGCGCTCGCCGAGCACCCCGCAGTCACGCACATGGCGACGAGAAGCATCCAGGAGCAGATTCGCGTGGCGTGCCGCACACCTGCTTCGACGCACGTGACACGCGCCGGGTTCCGGCAGTCCGTCAATCCTGGCAGGGAACTGGCTATCTCGCTGTCAGCCGGAAGGTAGGCGCCTCGGTCGACGGGCTGGATCAGACGACGGACCTGCGGCGTGCCACCCTGATGGCGCCAACCTGGACCGCGAGCAGTAGGCACACGAGGATCACAGGTAAGACGTGCTGTAGTGGCCTGGACGAGGCGCCATGTGCCGAGTTGCCGTGGCCCACGAAGGCCGTGAGCAGAAAAACCACCGCAGCTACGGCCGGGTGCATGACAAGGCCTACGCGCTTGGACACGTAGTAGTTGTAGGAGATTCCGAAATGGATCGGAACGCGCGCGTCACTCGGCAGGGTGACCGCGCCGTAACAAGAGACGCAGATCATCGCGAGCAGGACTGCGCCGCCGACGACAAGTGCCGCTGTCACCGCAGCACCTCCCCGGAACGCTTCATTACCATCCCTCCATATTCGTCCGCAGCAGGCTGGAGCCGGCGCGTGCCGGGGCCAGCGGGGTTGTCCGTGCCTGGCCAGATGATAGTCATGCGGGATCCCGGTTAGCCGTCGGCTAGGGGGGGCGCTGGCCGTAGCCACAGGCCGGCAATCTTGCCGTCATCGTCGAAGATGACCTGACCGGTCGCCTCGCCGGCCTCGAAGCGCAGCGGGACTTCGACCACGGTGTGATCGCCGGCCCGGTGGGCGAACGGCTCGCCCATCCCCTCATAACGGCCGATCATGCCGACCGTGCGCGCCCAGCCGCTGGCCAGCCGCCCGGCGTCGCCGCCTTCTCGCATTCTCGCGTTGAGGTCCCGGCGCGCGTCTTCCCAGCGGCCCTCGGTAAGGCAGGTGACAATCGCGGCCGCCCGGTCCACGGCGCCGGGCGGGACGTCCGTGCTCATCAGGGCGCCGGTGCGCGGGTCGACCGGATGACCGAACCGCTGGAACGCAGCCTGCCGGGTGGTGCCCAGGACATCACCGATCTCCCTCCAGCTATGGCCGGCGGCCCGCGCCCGGTCGACGGCCTCCTGCAGTGCCTCGCCAGTGGCGGCCGACAGCTCTCGTGCCGCCGCCATGGCAGCCAGCGGCGAGCCGCCGGTGCGGGCCAGCCCGTCCGCCAGCCGGGCCGCAGTGTCGCGGATCCTGCTCGCCATCTGGTCTGCCGGGGCGGACCCGCTACCCGCAACGTCAAAGCTTCCATGACGCTCGGCAGTTGTCAATGCTGTATTAACGTCACCCCGCCCGCTGCCGCCTGCCAGCTCCCTCTTGCGCCGTCCCGCGCTGCGGCAGGTGGCGCCGCAGTACCGCCGCCGTCTGCCTCTCCCATGCTGGGGTGGTAGGTGACGCCCGCACGCCTCGCACGCCGCCGGTCCCGCAACCTCTGCCATGACATCGCCTCAGCCTCATCACGCGGATTATCCGTGCTCGCACGAAATTGTAAACCGTGCCGGCCCGCCTGGCACGGAAAAGCACGATCAGCGCCCGCTGCCACTGCGCCCAGAGCCCGGTGCAGCCGGGTATTGAACAACCTGGCGCCGACAAACTGGCTGTACTTCTCCACAGCTGGGCAGTGTCGCCGCTGCCCGTCCACAGCCGCAGAATCGGCAGCCCCGCGACGCACATGCTCCGGCAACGTCGGCACCGGAGGTGTTGCCGAAATGGCACTCGCACGTACCCACGCGATCACGCTGGTCGGCGTCCAGGGCCACCCTGTCGAGATCGAGGCTGACATCGAGAACGGGCTGGTTGCCCTCCTGCTTGTCGGGCTCCCGGACACGGCCCTGCGTGAGGCCAGGGACCGGATCCGCTCGGCCATCGTCAACAGCGGCGAGGCATGGCCGCAGCGGCGGATCACGGTAGGCCTGTCGCCTGCCAGCCTGCCCAAGCGCGGCAGCAGCTTCGATATCGGCATCGCGGTAGCGATCCTCGGGGCGGCCGGCGTCATCCCCGCGGCGAGCCTGGCGGACCTGATGTTCATCGGCGAGCTCGGGCTCGACGGCCGGCTCCGCCCCGTCCGCGGCGTCCTCCCGGCGGTGGCGGCGGCCGCGGCGGCCGGGTTCGGGGCCGTCGTGGTGCCGGCCGACAACGCGCCGGAGGCCGCTCTGGTCCCTGGCGTCAGGGTTATCGCCGCTGCCAGCCTGGGCTCGCTGCTGGGCTGGCTGCGAAGCGGCTGCCCGGCGGCCGGAACAACGGGCGCCGCGGTATGCCAGGGCGGCTCGCTGCCGTCGGGCGGCAGCCGGGCCGCCGTCCGCCCGGTGGCCGCGGACCGCGACCTGGCCGAGCTCGTGGGGCAGCCGACCGCCCGGCTGGCTGCCGAGATCTGCGCGGCGGGCGGGCATCACCTCCTGCTGATGGGGCCTCCCGGGGTCGGCAAGACCATGCTGGCGGAGCGTCTTCCGACAATCCTGCCGCGGCTGGAGCCCGCCGCAGCCCTGGAGGTCACGGCGATCCACTCCGTCGCCGGCACGCTGCCGCCGGGCGGCCCGCTGATCAGCGAGCCGCCGTTCTGCGCGCCGCACCATACGGCGACGAAGGCCGCGATCGTCGGCGGCGGCAGCGCGAATATCCGGCCCGGTGCCGCGTCGCTGGCGCATCATGGCTGCCTGTTCCTCGACGAGGCACCGGAGTTCGCCAGGGACGTGCTTGACGCGCTCCGCCAGCCACTGGAGTCCGGTGAGGTCGTGGTCGCCCGCGCGGGCCTGACGGCGCGCTTCCCGGCCAGGTTCACGCTGCTGCTCGCGGCCAACCCGTGCCCCTGCGCCCGGGCGGCGGCATCGCCGGCCGGCTCACCGACGCCCGGCTCAGCGATGCCCGGGCCGGCGGCCGCGCGCTCCGCGTGCGTCTGCGCTCCCGCGGCCCGCCGCAGGTACCTGGCCCGGCTGTCGGGGCCGCTGCTGGACCGGGTGGACGTGAAGGTCGAGTTCCTGCCAGTCGGCCGCGCCGAGCTGCTGAGCGACCGGCAGTTCACCGAGCCAAGTTCGGTGGTCGCCAAGCGGGTGGAGCTGGCCAGGGCGCGGGCCGCGTTCCGGCTGCGCGATACTCGCTGGCGGCTCAACGCCGAGATCCCCGGCAGCGAACTGCGGCGCAGCTACCCGCCGGCGCCAGGCGCGCTCGCCCCGCTGGAACGGGCGATGGACCTGGGCGAGATCAGCGCCAGGGGCGTCGATCGCGTCATCCGGCTGTCCTGGACCGTGGCGGACCTGGCCAGCGTCGCCAGACCCACGATCGACGAGGTCAGTTACGCACTGGGACTATGGCTGGGGGCCGCGTGATGACGGCCGTGCCGGAGGAGGAGCGGCTGGCCAGGGTCGCGCTCAGCTGCCTGGCCAATCCCGGTGAACTGGCGCTTGGCGCCTTGCTCCGCTGCCGCCCCGCGACCGCGATCGTTGCCGCGATTGCCGCCGGGCGGCACCCGCTGGCCGACGACGAGACGGAACCCGCCGGGCTGTGGGAGCCCGGCGCGCTGTCGGAGTTCGGCCGGTCAGGGGGGGCCGCCGCTCCGCCGGGCCGGGGCGGCGGGCGCGACCGCGGCGGTATCCCCGGGCTTGACCGCGCGCTCGAGCGGTGGAGCGCGCGGCTCGGTGAGGTGCCGACGGCTGCCCGGCTCGCCGAATGGCGCCAGGCCGGCCTCCGGCTCATCTGTCCCGGGGACCCTGAGTGGCCAACCCAGCTGGACGCGCTCGGCGACGCCGGCCCGGTCGCGCTCTGGCTGCGGGGAAGTGCCGACCTGCGTTTCGCCTGCCTGCGCTCGGTGTCCATCGTGGGTGCCCGCGCCGCGAGCGCGTACGGCTCGCACGTGGGCATGGAAATGGCAGCGGCCCTGGCCGAGCGCGGCTGGGCGATCGTTTCCGGCGGCGCGTTCGGGATCGACAGCCGGGCGCACCGCGGTGCCCTGGCCGCCGACGGCGTCACGGTCGCCGTGCTGGCCAGCGGGCTGATCTACGGGTACCCGCGGGGGCACTTCGAGCTTTTCGAGGCCATCGCCGCACAGGGCGTGCTGGTCAGCGAGATGCCGCCGGATCGCAGGCCGACCAGGCCGGGATTCCTGGTCAGGAACAGGGTGATCGCCGCGCTGAGCCGCGGCACCGTGGTGGTCGAGGCCGCGCTGCGCAGCGGCGCGCTCAGCACGGCCGCCCGCGCTCGCGACCTGTGCCGGCCGCTGATGGCCGTGCCCGGGCCAGTGACCTCTGCCTTGTCGGCCGGCTGCCACGAGATCATCAGGGAGTGGGGCGCGGTCCTGGTGACCGGCGCACGCGATGTCCTTGAGCACGTGTCCCCCGTGGGCGAGGAGCTCGCCGGGCCGCGCCGCGGCCCGGCGGTCCCGCGGGATGACCTGGACCCGGTGATCCGCGCCGTCCTTGAGTCCGTCCCCTCGCGCGGCGGCAGCGGGCCCGCGTCGATCGCGGTATCGGCCGGCGTCGGCCTGGAAATGGCCATCCGGTGCCTGGGATCGCTCGCCGCCGCCGGCTTCGTCGAGCGCACGGCGCAGGGCTGGCGCGCCAGGAAGGACCGATGAACGCGCATCGCATCTTGCCGCCAGCCAACGGCCTCCGTCAGCCGGCCGGCTTGGTTAAGCTCGAAGTCGCGATCGCCGGGGAGAGGCTTCATGACGGACATGGCATTCTCGGCCGGTGCGCTCGACGCGAACCGGGCCGGACGGCTCAGCCGGGACCAGCTACGCCACCTGCAGGCAAGTGTCCGGTATCGACGCAGGGGCGTGGCCGGGCACCTCCTGCACAGTGCCGACGCGTTCGCTCAGGATGTGGCCAGCGGCCAGGTCGCTTCGGTCGAAGGGGCGATCACCAAGAAAATCTGGCAGCCGGCTTACGGAGGCGAAGGCATGCCGCCGCCGTCCTATCAGATCTGGGTGGCCAGCCAGCAGGCAGGCAATCAGCAGTTCAAATCCGACAATGAGCTTTACGACTCCGCGCCCGATGGAGGATTCGTCCGTCTCTTCTACCTGCTGCAGAGCAAGTGGGCGGTCAACTTCGAGTGGCTCCCGGACGCGCCGCCGCAGGACCGCAAGCTCGGTGACAGAGCGGAACAGGCGCTGCTCGACTGGCGTGCCGCTCGCAGGGCCCGCGACGCGGTGGGCGAAGCGGAGGCGCGCGCCGGGATGGCATCGATCCGCCGGGAGGTCGCGAGCTACCTGCCCGAAAACGGGCTCCCTGCGCATGAGCAGCTAGCACCGGGCCGGCTGCGCGAGGCAATCATCGGAGACTGGGAGAGCCCGTTCCTGAGCGTCAGCGTCCGCGCCGACGGCACGCTCACCGCCACGATGGGCGCTGCCGCGGCACAGGCGGGCAGTTGGTCAGTGGATCCTGGCGGGCGCGTTGTCACCGATGTCATGGGCGCTTCGATGGCCATCGGCGCGTCGGTCGCAGGCGGCGTATTGACGCTCGTCATCAACGGCCAGGCGCTGAACCTCCGGCGCTCACCAGCCTGATCCTTCGTCCTGGTCAGTCTCCGGTGGTACCTGGGCAGCGCGCTCAGTACCGCCACTCGCTCGCCGACCTGTCCGGCCGCGGGACGCTCCCGGCAGGGGACACTCGCCGCCGGCTCAAGGTGTCCGGGAGGTGAACGTTACCATCGATATCGCCAAGATCGGTCATTCTCCTTGACATATCAAGCGTTCCGTATTACTATCACTAACTCATAACTATAGATTGTTAATCACAAGGTAATCATGATCAAGGGTAATTGCCGGACTCATGAGAGCGTACTCCTTAGAATCATGAAGGAAATTAACACCAGAACACTTAAGGCAAGAGGCGCGCACGCTTCCGTCAGGAAGAACGGGAAGCGAAGGGCGCTGCTAGCTGTTGCACTTGCTATCTTCCTCGGCTCAGTCGGAGTGCATTTCCTATTCCGGAGCAATGCTGCCTCGCTGAGCGCTGCCAGCCGGCTCACGGGTGCCGCGGGAAAATGCTGGGATGACCAGGGTAGCCAGCTTCTCCATCACGATAAGATCCGGCTCTATATATGTAACGTCGCGGGCGGGCGGCAGCGAACGGTCGACGCGGCGAGCGCAAAGATCGTAAAGCATCATCGGAAGGCCAGCCCTACGCCTACCCCGACCCCCTCGCAAACTCCAACTCAAACTTCAACTCCAACCCAGACGCCTTCTCCCTCGGCCTCCCCCTCACCCTCGCAATCCTCTTCTCCAACTCCCACGCCGACTCCTTCCCCGCCCTCGGGTGCGGTCATGGGCTTCGATGAGGCAGGAGTATCCGCTGGGATTGGGAACAACTACACCCCAAGCCAGTGGACGGCTATTGCGGATTCTGGCTTCAAGCTATTCATCACTGACCCGATCAGCTGGTCATCTGAGTGTTCTGACGGTAATTGTGATGCTCCGGTCAACACATGCACTATCGACGCGGCCGCAGTAGCTCAGATTCAGGACGCGTACAATGTTGGAATGGATTACGCGGTCTATACGAGGAACCCAAATTGCCTGACAGCGGCCATCACGGGGCTGGACAGTGCGCTGCAGGCCCATCTCAGCTTCGCTGTTCTTGACATCGAGACCGGGCCGAGCGTGGCCCTCACTCCCGCATTGGTGAACGGCGTGACCGCGCTAGGCCAGACCCCGGTGATATATAGCTACCAGGGTGCCTGGGAGTCAATAATGAGTAACACTACCGCGTATGACCAGTACGCCCTGCAGGATGGTGAGGTCGCGAACTGGAATCTGCCCTTCCCGGCGCCTTATCCAGCTGGCTTTCCTGAGATCGGCAATATGCCGAACCCGTACGGCGGCTGGTCCGGCACTGCCCCTGAGATTGAGCAGGTGCAGGCAAACGCCGAGGTTGGCAACGTCGACACCGCAGGCGACGGCGTCGACATCGACACCGTGAATGCGTCCTGGCTCAGCAGCCTGCCCCATCAGAATTAGCCACGCCGCGGCAGCCCGAATGTCGCGAACAGGCCCGGATCCAGGAACGACACGACCCGGGCGATTCTGGCGCCCTTGCCCGCGCTCGCGACCGTGAGCACCTGCACGCCGTGCGCATGGTAAGCGCCGTCGTCACCAGGATGGTAGGTGGCGACGGCCGGCTGGCCGTTGGCGCCGGTCAGGACCATCCGCCAGGCGGCTCCCCCGCTGCCCCTGGCCCGGTCCGCGAGGAAGCGGGCGACGGCCTGCCGGCCGGCGAACCAGGTCAGGTACGGCGGCATTTCCAGCTCAGCGTCTTCGAGCAGCAGGCGCATCAGAGCGGTCACGTCGGCGTTCTCCAGAGCGGCAACGTAGTGGTCAAGCAGCGCGCGCTGCTGCGCGTCACTGGGCTCGGTGATCTCGTGCTCTGCCGGTGCCGCCTGGTCGAGGTGGGCGCGCGCGCGCCGCAGCATGCTGTTGACGGCGGCCGTCGTCGTGCCGAGCATCTCGGCCACCTCGGCCGCCCGCCACGCCAGCACGTCACGCAGGATGAGCACCGCGCGCTGCCGCGGGGGCAGGTACTGCAGAGCGGCGATGAACGCGAGCCTGATGGTGTCCCGTGATGCCACGATGACCGCCGGGTCGCCGGGCTGGAGGCCGATAAGCGCGTCGGGCACCGGCTGCAGCCAGGTGATCTCCCGCCGCAGGTCCAGCGCCGCCTCCGGGTCGCTGCCCGGCCCGCCGAGCCCGGAGGGCAGGGGACGGCGGGCGCGGCCCTCCAGCGCGGTCAGGCACGCATTGGTCGCGATCCGGTAAAGCCAGGTGCGCAGCGACCCCCGCCGCACGTCGAACTCGTCGTGGGCGCGCCAGGCGCGCAGGAATGTCTCCTGCAGCAGGTCCTCGGCGTCGTTAATCGAGCCGAGCATCCGGTAGCAGTGCGCCAGCAGCTCGCGCCGGAAGCCATCGGCGAGACGTGCGAATTCCTCGCCGTCCGCGAACGCCGTCGCCGTCATCGCGCTCCCGCTGGTTATCGCGCTCCCGCTCGTTGCCGCGACCTTCGCCCGCGCAGTCCGTCACCTGTATATACCGGCAGCCGGCCGGAAGTCACCGGCCGCCTGCCGACGAGTTTCCGGCACGTGCCCGGTATACAGAGCTGAGCCCCCGAACGCGGGGACCCGGACATCAGTTCAGCGGAGGTCGCCATGAGCAAGTCGGTCATCGTGCGTTACAAGACGCGGGCCGATGCCGCGGAGGAGAACCAGCGGCTGGTAGAGCAGGTGTTCGCCGAGCTCGCGCGCGACGATCCCGGTGGCCTGCGGTACGCCACATTCCGGCTGGCGGATGGCGTGACCTTCGTTCATGTCGCAACGGTCGAGGGCGAGGCTAACCCGCTGCAGAAGGTCAGGGCGTTCGCCGAGTTCCAGCGTGATATCGGCGACCGCTGCATCGAGCCCCCGGATCCGGCCGACGCCACCATCGTCGGCTCCTATCGCTGGCCGGCCGCCTAGCCGCTCTCCGCATGTCCGCCGCGTCGTCGGCCGGCCAGATGGCTGACACTGGGACGATGGAGCAGCCGCTGCCGGAGCGCCTAGCCGCGCCGCTTGCCGCGTTCGAGCGGCATCTCGCCGCGGAGCGAGGGCTGTCGCCGCACACCGTCCGGGCCTACATCGGCGACATCCGGTCCCTGTTCGGGTACGCGGGCCAAATCGGCGTGACCGGGCTGGCCGGGCTGGATATCAGCGTCATCAGGGGGTGGCTCGCCGCCCAGCACGCCGCCGGGCAGGCGCGGGCATCGCTGGCCCGCAGGGCCGCCTCGGCGCGGACGTTCACCGCGTTCGCCCGCTCGCGCGGCTGGCTGGCCGCGGATCCGGGCCCGCTGCTCGGGACGCTGAAGGCGCAGCGCCACCTCCCGCAGGTCCTGGCCGCCGACCAGATTGCCGCCGTCCTCGACGCGGCGGGAGCGGCGGGGGGTGGCCCGGCCGCACGGGGCCCGGCCGCACCGGGCCATGCTGCGCGGGGCCCGGCGGCCGGCGGCGAAGGGGAACCGCTCGGCGGGCCCGCAGCCGGAGATGCCGGAGCTGGTGATGCCGGAGGTGACCGCGAGGCCGGAGCCGGGGGAGCCGCCAGCCAGAACCCGGTGGCGCTGGCCCTGCGCTGGCGCGACGCGGCGATCATGGAGCTGCTCTACGCGTCGGCCCTGCGGGTCAGCGAGCTGTGCGGGATTGACACCGGCGACATCGATGACGAGCGCAGGACGGTACGCGTGCTCGGCAAGGGCAGCAGGGAGCGCACCGTCCCAGTCGGGCTGCCCGCCGCCAGGGCTGTCCGGCACTGGCACCGCCACGGCCGCCCGCTGCTCGTGACCGATCGAAGCGGGCACGCGATGTTCCTGGGCGCGCGCGGCGGCAGGCTGGATCCGCGAACCGCCCGGCGTGTCGTTCATGCCAGGATCGCGGCCGTTCCCGCCGCCCCGGATACCGGTCCGCACGGCCTGCGGCACTCCGCAGCCACGCATCTCCTCGAAGGCGGCGCGGACCTCAGGAGCGTGCAGGAGTTCCTCGGGCACGCGTCGCTGGCGAGCACCCAGATCTACACTCACGTGTCGATCGAGCGGCTGCTGGCCGCCTACCGCCAGGCGCACCCCAGGGCCTGACCCTGGCGGGCGGCTTCGCCGTCCGGAGTGGCCGGCGGGGCAGGGCATGTAGACTACGCACGGCCGTTGCGGTCCGCGCGCCCGTCAGGCACGCGCCGCGCCGGCTAATTCGCGCGTCCGCTCGCCGCCAGGAAACCGGCACCGGCTTCCCGGCGGAACGCGCCTCAACGGTCCGCGGGAGTCTCATCCCGCGGCGAGGTCGTACGGGCGCCAGGAGCAACCGAGACGCGCCTCCGCCCAGCGGCAAGGCGCACGACAGGAAAGGACACCGGCATGGCACCGGTCGTCACCATGCGGCAGCTGCTCGAGAGCGGCGTACATTTCGGTCATCAGACCCGGCGCTGGAACCCGAAGATGAAGCGCTTCATCTTCACCGAGCGCAACGGGATTTACATCATCGATCTCCAGCAGTCGCTGGACTTCATCGACCGCGCGTACGAATTCATCAAGGAGACCGTCGCGCACGGCGGCTCGGTCCTTTACGTGGGCACCAAGAAGCAGGCCCAGGAGGCCATCGCTGAGCAGGCTCGCCGGGTCGGGATGCCGTTCGTCAACCAGCGCTGGCTCGGCGGCATGCTGACTAACTTCGCGACCGTCTACAAGCGGCTGCAGCGGCTCAAGGAGCTCGAGGAGATCGACTTCGACGATGTCGCCGCTTCCACCCTGACAAAGAAGGAGCTGCTCCAGCTCAGGCGGGAGCACGACAAGCTCGAGCGTTCGCTTGGCGGCATCAGGGACATGGCCCGGGTGCCAAGCGCTCTGTGGGTGGTCGATACCAAGAAGGAGCACATCGCCGTCAGCGAGGCGCGCAAGCTGGGCATCCCGGTGATCGCGATCCTGGACACCAACTGCGATCCCGACGAGGTCACCTACCCGATCCCCGGCAACGATGACGCAATC
>Ga0302314_10019811_pt1 | contig 11156 bp, 3 predicted proteins | sample III_Palsa_N2_3_FD_200533 | JGI IMG/M metagenome (GOLD analysis project Ga0302314, IMG submission 200533) | Peat permafrost microbial communities from Stordalen Mire near Abisko, Sweden - III_Palsa_N2_3 | ecosystem: Environmental > Terrestrial > Soil > Palsa > Peat permafrost | place: Sweden... | reverse complement strand
GAGAGCGTGTCACGCTGACCGTGGACATGCGGTCGATCGCGTACAGCGTCGCCGCGGGGCACCGGTTGCGACTGGATATCGCCAGCAGCAGCTTTCCTCGCCTCGAACGCAATCTCCACACCGGCGGAGACAACGCACACGACACGCACTGGATCACGGCGCGCAATCGCGTGTTCCACGGTGCGGACGCACCCTCCTACGTCGAACTGCCGTTGTTGCCGGCCGCTCCGGCAACGCCCTGAATCCAGTCGCGCACGGCCGCGATCAGCTTGCGCTGGGCCGGCAGGGAAGTCGCGGTGTGGTCGATGTCCGGAACGTAGTCGTGGCGAATGCCGTCGAGGAACTTCGCGCCGCGAAAGCGGTCACGCAGCTGGTTGTCGTAGTTGTATCCCTCGATGAAGCTGCCCGAGTACATCAGGTAGACCGACGTCCCGCGCGCGATGAGGGTGTCCATCGCCTGCGCGAATTGGACACGGGTCGGTCTGCGCAGGTGCTCGTCGCTCGAGCCCGCGCTCTCGGGCGTCTCCGGACGTGTCTTGCTCATGCGGACGAGCCACTGAGCCGGCTTGCGCGCGAGATCGCGCCAGGACAGCGTGCGAACGCGCGCCCGGCGGCGCAGGAAATGCGTCTTGAACGTCGGATAGACGTAACCGTCGAACATCAGCAATCCGACGACGCGCGTGTCGGCCAGCGCGAGACGATAGGCGTTCACGGCGCCCGAGCACAGCCCGAACAACACGAAGCGCCTGGTGCCTTCCGTTGCCTCGAGGTGCGCCATGGCAGCGCGCAGATCGGCGATCGCCTGTGCCCCGGAGTGCATGGCCGCTGCCGCCGGCGCGCTGTCGCCGAGCCCGGACAGATCCATGCGGATGCTGGTGATGCCGTCCTGCGCGAGCGCCCGCGCGAGCTTGACGTTGATGCGGTGAGGGCCGATGCGGTGAACCACGCCCGCGTTCAGCAACAGGCAGGCAGGGGCGTCCGCACGCGGGTGCTCGGGGCGCGTGACGATCCCGATCAGGTGATCGTGCGGCCCGAAGCAGGCAATTCGTTCGGATGCTTCAGTCACGGATGGTGGACATGATGGTGGCGAGCGCCGGCGCCGGCACGAGCGGGCTGTTCCTGCTTTCCTCGGCTGTCCAGTCGAAGGATTGCGCCAGCGGCCGCAGTTGCCGCGCCTGGTTCTTCGCGTGCGGCGCGAACCAAGCGGCAACGGCCGCGTCCTCGGGATGCGCGACAACCTGCACGTCGATGCCCGGCGGCACGGGCAGGTTGTGCGGGCCCAGCTTGCGAATCTGCTGGCGCAGCCGGGCGGACAGGCTGAACCCGATCGCCTCGTCGTTGAACGCCTGCGGGTCGTCGGCAAGCCGCAGGCGCCACTGCGGATCGGCGAGGCTGTAGGACGACTCCAGCGACTCCACGTGCTTGACACGCAGCAGCGCCAAGTAATCCGCACCTTGCACGATCGGGTCCCAGAGCACCAGGCGCGCCACGCCCGGGACGCCGCTGGCGGCGCGCGCCGCGATCGGGGCGCCCAGGCGGGCGCCCAGGCAGACGATGCGTTGCGAGCCGCTGCGTTGTGCGAGCTCGCGCAGCGCGAGGCGAGTGTCGCCGACCCAGCCTTCGATGTCGCCGTCCTCGTCGGATCCGAGCGAGTCGCCGGTGGCGTGATAGTCGAAGCGCAGCACCGCAAGTCCCAGGCGGGCCAGCCGTTCTGCCAGGACGCGGTAGAGGCGATGGCTGCGCACGGCCTCCTGGCCGAACGGATTGCACAGCAGTACCGCGCGATCTTCGCGCGAGTCGGCGGCAGCCGGATGGAACAGCCCAAACGCCAGACGCTCCGGCGATCCGAAATGAAACGGAATCATCGGATGATTGTCAGTCACGAATCGTCATGGATTGGATGTGAATTGCCGGCGCCCGCGGCCGTGGTCGAAGACGGCATCACTTGCGCTGCTTGGCACCGAACCCGCCGAACAGGCGTTTGAGCAGCCCGCCCCTGTCATCGCTCGCGCGTGCCGTGGCGGCCGCTGCCGGAGCCTCGCCATTCGATGCCTGCGCTCTGGCGAGCTGGCCGAGGTTCTCGTAGAAGTAACGTCGCGCGTCGATCCGGAAACCGAGCGCTCGACCCGAAGATTCGACGGCGCGCATCGCCAGCAGCGAATGGCCGCCCAGGTCGAAGAAGTTGTCCAGCGGCGAGATCCTGGCGATCTCGATGCCGAGCAGCTCCGACCAGATCCCGGCGAGCACGCGTTCATTGTCGGAAGCGAAGGCGTGCGCGCCTTCGCTGGCGTTGCCCGCAGCCTCGCGGGCTGCGGCTGGCACCACCACGGCATCCGCCACGCCGGACAGCCGGCGAAGCCGTTGCGCGGACGCGGAGCTTCCGGCATCCGTCAGCTCCGACAGCCGAACGGAGGGATCGCCCGCGACGCGGGCCAACAGCTCCTTGTAGCGCTCGCGCAAGGCCACGGCCGTCTCGGGCAGGTAGATGTCGGCGTTGTACGTGAAGCCGCCCTCAAGACCACCGGGCACTTCCATCAGCCACAGTCCCAGGTCCTCCGTGGCGCCCTTCTGGAACACGAGGATCGCCTGGTGGCCCAGCGGCCCCCACTCGCGCTGGCGCTCGCGGGCATCCTGGAAGGAGAACAGCGCCTGGTAAAGGCCGAAGCGTTGTGCGCGGGTGGCGAGCTCCGGTTCGGTCGCAAGGCGCTCGAACGGCACTTCCTGGTGCTCGAAGACGTCGAGCGTGTCGCGCTTCACGCTGGTCAGGAACTGGCTCAGGGACAGGCTGGGGTCGACCTGGAACTGGACCGGCAACAGGTTGTTGAAGAAGCCCATCACGCTCTCGGTCTCGGGGGCCAGGCGACCACGCACGGGCAGGCCGACGACGATCGACGAACTGTCGACGGCCGCCGCGATCATGGCCGCGTACACCGACATCGTCAGCATGCTCAGCGTCAGGTCGTGGCGCCGCGCGACGTCGCGCAGGCGCTCGGTGAGTTCGCGGTCGATGTGCACCCATTCGGTGGCGCCCTCGCCGCTCATGCCGGCGTTGCGGGGCTTGTCGGTGCCGGGGACCTTGGGAAGCGGCGCGTTCGCGAAGCGCGTCTTCCAGAACTGGAGCTGGCGCGCCGCCTCCGGACCGTTCAGCCACTGGGCAAGCCAGCGTGCGTAGTCGGCATAGGTGACCGGCGGCAGCGCGAGCGTGACCGGCTTGCCGGCCACCAGGGCGCCATAGATCGAGCCGAGTTCCTGGTAGAGCAGGTCGAAGGACCACCCATCCCAGATGATGTGGTGCGGCATGAAGAGAAACGCGTGCTCCTCGGCCGCGAGCTTGTACATCGCGACACGGAACAGCGGGGCCGCATGGATGTCGATTGGCGTGTCGATGATGGCCTGCATGCGCTCCAGCAACTGCGCTTCGCGCTGCGTCGCCGGGACGGCCGACAGATCCTCGAACGGCAGTGCGAAGTCGACCGTGTCGTCGATGACCTGCACGAATCCCTCGCCGTCGGGTGCCCGCGCGATGCGGGTGCGAAGCACCGGCTGGCGGCGCACCATCTCGCGCAATGCGGCTTCGAAGGCGGCGCGATCCATGGTGCCGGTCAGGCGGTGACCCGACGGCGTGTTGAAGCTCACGCGGCCCGGTTGCAGCTCCTCGAGGAAGCGCACGCGTTCCTGCATCAGCGTCAGCGGTGCGCTGGCTTGCTGCGCCTCGTGCCGGATGGCGGCACGCCCCTGGCCGCCCCGCGTGCGCGCGGCGGCAATGGCCAGCGCGAGCGCCTCGGCGGTCGGCGACTCGAACAGCGTGCGCAGCGGCAACGAGACCGAGAATTCGCGGTTCAGGCGAGTCGTCAGGCGCATCGCCAGCAACGAGTGCCCGCCGAGTGCGAAGAAGTTGTCGAGCACGCTCATGCCCGGCAGAGCGAGCACGGTCTCCATCGCCGCGAGGACGCCGCTCTCGAGCAGGTTGCGCGGTGCGACGCGTTCGGCGGCGCGCGTCGCCGGATCGATGCTCGGCTTCGGGAGCGAGCGGCGATCCAGCTTTCCATTGGACAAGGCCGGGAACGATTGCAGGCTCACGAAGTGCTGCGGGATCATGTAGTCGGGCAGCGTCTCGGCCAGATGGCGTCGCAGCTCGACGTCGTCGATGCCGGCGCCGCGCGGCACGACGTAGGCGACGATGCGCACGTCGCCCGGTTGATCCTCGCGCGTCACGACGAGCGCGCGTTCGACGCTCGCATGGCGCGCGAGCGCGGCCTCGATCTCGCCCAGCTCGATGCGATAGCCGCGCACCTTCACCTGGTGGTCGATGCGGCCGAGGCACTCCAGGATGCCGTCGGCACGCCAGCGTCCGAGGTCTCCCGTGCGATACCAGCGCGAGCCCTTCGAACCGTCCGCGGCGGCGACGAATCGCTCCTGCGTCAGCTCGGGCCGGTTCAGATAGCCCAGCGTGACGCCTTCGCCCGCGATGTAGAGCTCGCCGATCGCCCCCAGCGGCAAGGCGCGCAGGCGGCCGTCGACGACATGGATCTGCGTGTTCGCGACCGGACGCCCGATGGGCACCGGGCCGTCGACGCGCTCGACGCGGTGGAAACTCGACCACACCGTGGTCTCGGTCGGGCCGTAGCCATTCCACAGCTCGCCCACCATCGGCAACAGCTGGCGCCCGAGATCGGGCGGCAACGGCTCGCCGGTGCAGATCGCGAGAAGGTCGGCGCGACCCGGCCAGCCCGAGGCAAGCAGCAGCCGCCAGGTCGAGGGCGTGCCGTCAAGGAAGTCGACGTCCTCGCGTTCGATGAGTTCGCGCAGGCGTTCGCCATCGCTCGCCTGCAGGCGATCGGCGACCACGATGCGCGCGCCGACGGTCAGCGGCATGATCAGTTCGGAGACCGCGATGTCGAACGACAGCGTCGTCACCGAGAGCACACGATGGGTAGCCCGCATGCCCGGCACGGTGCGCAGGCCGGACAGCAGGTTCACGACGCTGCGATGGGGCACGCGCACGCCCTTCGGCGTCCCCGTCGACCCCGACGTGTAGATGACGTAGGCGACGTCGTCGGCGCTGCCGTCGAGCGCCGCTGCCGGCAGATCCGGCTCGAGCAGGTCGGCCGCCACGCGCTGCGCGCCGAAGAAGGGCCATTCGCCTTGAACGCTCGCATCGCTGACGACAAACTGGAGCGCCGCGTCCTGCGCCATGAACTCGAGGCGCTGCTGCGGCAACGCCGGATCGAGCGGGACGTAGCCGGCGCCACTCTTGAGAATGCCAAGCAGCGCGACCAGCATGTGTTCGTTGCGGCCGCAGTACAGGCCGACCAGGTCGCCCGGACCGACCTCCCGCCGGCGCAGATCCGCGGCCAGCGCATCGGCGCGGGTGTCGAGCTCGCGGTAAGTCAGCCGATGGCTCCCGCTGACGATCGCCACGGCGTCGGGAGTCCGCGCCGCCTGGCGCGCGATCAGGGTGTCGACGCGCACGCTGCGCTCATGGTCGGCCTGAGTCGCGTTGAACGCGTCGAACAACGCGCGTTCGGCGTCGGTGGGCGCGAGCGCGTCGGCCAACGCGAGCTCGGGTTCGGCGGCGCAGCGTTCGAGCGCCGACCGGTACAGCATCAGCCAGCGGCGGACGGTCGCGGCGTCGAACAGGCCGGTGTTGTACTGGCATTCGAGGCGCAGGCCGCCGTCGGCCTGGGCGACGTTGAGAAACAGCTCGAAGTTTTCGAAGCGGCGCGGATTGCCGATCACCTGCACGCCCAGGTGCGCGTCCGACAGTGCAGCCGGATCGATGTCGGCGTCGAGGTTGAAGAGCACCGAGACGAGCGGCAGGCGGCCCGGGTCGCGTGCGATCTGCAGCTTCTTGAGCAGGCTGCCGAAGGTGCAGCTCTGATGATCGTAGGCATCGAGCACGACGGCGCGCGTGGCGGCGACCTGCGCCGAGGCCGCCCGTTCCAGGTCGACCGGAACGCGGATCGGCAGCAGGTTCACGCAGTGGCCGACCAGGCCGGGTTCGCCCGCGACGGGTTGGCCGGCAGCCGGCACGCCCACCACCACTTCGTCGGCTCCGGCGATACGCGCGAGCAGCGCTGCGTAGATCGTGAACAGCGTCGCGAAGAGGCTGGCGCCCTGCTGGGAGCCGAAGCGCTTGACGGCCGCCGTGAGCGACGCGTCGATGTCCAGGTCTTCGCGCCGCGATGCGAAGCTGCGATGTGCCGCACTGCGCGCGCGGTCCCCCGGAAGATCGAGCGTGGGAATCGAGCGGTCATAGAGGCCGACCCAATAGCGCTCGTCCTCGGCCTGCTGTTGGCCGGCTTCCGGTCGACGCTGTGCGAGCGCGTAGTCGCTGTAGCGTGGCGCCGGATCCAGCATCGACGGCTGGCCCTGCGCAAACGCGCGGTAGATCGACATCAGGTCGTCGACGAGGACGCCCAGCGACCAGCCGTCGCACACGATGTGATGCGCGGTGAGCATCAACTCGTGGCGCGTCTCGTCCGAGCGCATGAGGTCGGCCCGGATCAATGGCCCGTGCGCCAGGTCGAAGCGCGTCTCGACGGCCTTGACCCGTTCGGCCGCCAGCGCCTCGTCGCGCCGGGCTTCGGGCAGCCTGCTGAAATCGTGCAGGGTCGCTTTCAGCGGCGACCCGGCGTTGACCCAAAGCTCCGTGCCCTCGGCGCCGATGGTCGATCGCAACGCTTCGTGGCGTTCGCCGAGCAGGGACAGCGCCGCATCGAGGGCGGCGGCGTCAAGCGGCCCCTCGAGCCAGAGCGATGCCGACTCGTTGTAGGCCAGCGACGCCTCCGTCCCGAGCTGGTCGGCAAGCCATACCTCGCGCTGCGCCTCGGTGGTCGGCACGACGCGCTGGACCTCGCCGGCTCCGAACGGATCGTGGTCGAGGTCGACGACAGAGCCGGAGAAGTCCGGATCAGCTTGATTCATTGTCATGTTCCGTTTGATGCTCTTGTCCCCTGTCGACACGGCCTCCAAGCCTGCGACCGCATTCTGGCGCGACGGGCCAGCACCCGCCGCTGGCGCCCGCGCGCGTGCCTGCATTCACGGCGCTAGTGCGCGACGACGTATTTTCCCGGCTGATCGGGATGCGGCACGTACCACTGCGCCTCGCCGTTCGGACCGCGGCCGAGCCTGGCTCCGGGAACCGGCGGCTTCGTGACGTCGAGAACCTGGGCCTCCGGCGCCGCACGACGCGGCAGGAACTCCGCCTGCTGCAGCTCGGCGACCGACTCCTTGAAGGCCGACTTGATCGTGGCGATGTCCTGCGGCGTGTGGGCGGTCGTCATGAAGCACGGGAAGTTGTCCAGGATGTGCACGCCGCGGCTGCGCATCATCGCGAACAGCAGGTCCTGCAACGGATGCTCCTGAAGCCATGCCACGCGCCATAGCGAGCCGAAGTGGCGGATCTCGATGGGCGCGCCGACCTCGCGGCAGAACGCGACGAGTTCGTCGGCCATCGCCGCGGTGCTCGTGTTGAGCTGCTCCTGCAATTGCGCACCCTGCTCCTTCAGGTGCAACAACGACGCCTTGGCCGCCGCGAGCGCGAGCGGATGGCGCACGAACGTGCCTGCGAAGTAGGTCACGCCGACGGTGGGGACGGAATCGTCCCCGTAGTGCCAGCCGCCGCCGTCGAGCGCGTCCATGTAGGCGCGCTTGCCGGCGATCACGCCGATCGGGAACCCGCCGCCGATGACCTTGCCGTAGGTCGCCAGGTCGGCACGGATGTCGAACATCGCCTGGACGCCGCCCGGGTGCGTGCGGAAGCCCGTGATGACCTCGTCGAAGATCAGGCAGGTTCCGCTGGCCTCGGTGATTTCGCGCACCTGCTTCAGGAACTCGCGCGGCTGGAATTCGGGGCGGCGGCTCTGCACGGGCTCGATCAGCACGGCGGCGAGATCGTCGGCATGGCGACGGATGAACTCGAGGGCTTCCGGCGTGCCGTAGTCCAGCACGCGGACGTCGTCGAACACGCCGGCCATGATTCCCGGGGCGGCCGGAATGCCCTTGGCGTTGCGGCCGGCACGCACCAGCACCTCATCGAAGGTGCCGTGATACGACCCTGTGAACAGCACCACGGTGTTGCGGCAGGTGACGGTGCGCGCGATGCGCACGGCGGCCATCACGGCCTCGGAGCCGGTGTTGCACAAGCCGGCGCGGTCGAAGCCGGTCATCTCGCAGATCAGGTCGGCGACTTCGCCGGCGAGCGGATGCTGCGGGCCGATCTCATAGCCCGCGTCGAGTTGGCGGCGCACCGCTTCCTGCACGAACTCCGGTTGCCAGCCGAACAGGTTCATGCCGAAGCCATTGAGCACGTCGACGTACTCGTTGCCATCGATGTCCCACAGGTGCGCGCCGCGACTCTTCTCGATGACGATCTGGTACGTGATCTCCTTGGTCAGCGGCCGGAAGCCGTTGACCACGCGCGGGTCGGCCAGGTGCGACCGGTGCGCACTGGTATAGGCCTTGCTCTTGGCCGTGCGCTCGACGTAGCGGCGCTCGAACGCCTCCAGGCGCGCGCGTTGGCGCGCCGTGATCTCGGCGGCCTGCGTGTGGATACGCGCGATGGCGCCGAACGCCTTCTTGACGTCGTAGCGAATGGCGCCGCCTTCCTCCGCGGGCGCAGCGGCGGCGACGTCGGCCGGTGCCGACGCGGATGGGGCTGGCGCGACCGCCTGCTGTGCCGCGGCGGCCGGCGCGGGCGAGGCGGGCGCCTGCAGCGCCGTGGCCGACATCGGCGCACCGCTCAGCAAGGCCAGTTGCTGCGCCATCAGCGCCATCTGCTGCTGGATCACCTGCTGTACCAGGCCTTCGGCCGGCGCCGACGCCGACGCCGATGTCGGGAACGCGATCTGCAGCGCGGTCGCCGACGCGATGGCCGCGGCCTGCCCCGCCGGCGCCGGGACGGCGACCGGTGCCGTCTCGGGCGGCATCGCGCCGTCGAGGAATGCCGCGAGCGCGTCGAAGCTGCGGCAGGATTCGGACAGCTGGCGGAACGTCACGGCGACGCCGAACCGCTTCTTGGTCTGCATCGCGACCTGCGTCAGCGTCAGGGAGTCGATGCCGAATTCGACGAAAGCGGCGGTCGGGTCGGCCGTCGACAGGTCAAGCCCGGCGACGTCGCCGAACAATTCCCGCAGGCGATCGATGAGCGACGAGCGGCGCGGGGCGGCGGCGATGATCGAGGAAGACATGGCGGTACTCGCAGGCGGCAGGAGAGCGGCGGACGGTGGCGACGCGGCCATCGCGGTCGACGCGGAAAGATGGGACGGCGCGGGCGCCGGGGCGGCGGCGGCCGCGGGCACGGAGACTTGCGCCTCGACCCAGCAGCGCTGGCGCTCGAAGGCGTAGGTGGGCAGCCGTATGCGCCGCCGACCGGTCGGCGGCGTGGCCGCCGGCGTCGCGGTGGTCACGCCGAGCGTCCACAGGTGGGCCTCGGCCAGCATGACCTGCATGGTCTCGCTCGCCGGCGAGTCGGCCAGCGAAGCGAGGACTGCGCCGGCACCCGCGCCGGGCGAGCCGTGCTGGCGCACGAGCGCCGACAGGGCTTCGCGCGGACCGACCTCCAACGTCACTGCGCCGGCATGGCGTTCGAGCGCACGGCGCAACGCGGTCGAGAAACGCACCGGCTCGCGCAGGTGGCGCGCCCAGTAGGCCGGATCGGTCGCCTGGACATCGGTGAGCCAGGTGCCGGTCGCCGACGAGACGATGGGAACGCGCGGCGCCGACAGAGGTACCTGGCGCACCAGGGCCTCGAAGGGCGCGACGGCCGCGTCCATCATCGTCGAATGGAATGCGTGGGACGTGACGAGCCGGCGCGCGGCCGTCCCGCTGTCCTGGAGCGCCGCGGCCCAGGCTTCGATATCCGCCGTCGGGCCCGCCACGACGCAGGCGGACGGGCCGTTCTCGGCGGCCAGGGACAACGCCGTCGGCATCCGCGCCAGCGCGTCGGCGGCGGGCAGGCGTACCGACAACATCGCGCCCTCCGGCAAGGCCTGGAGCAGCGCGCCGCGGTGCGCGACGAGACGGGCCGCGTCCGCAAGCGACATGACGCCGGCGATGACCGCGGCGACGAACTCGCCGACGCTGTGTCCGATCAGGGCCGCCGCTTCGACGCCGCGCGCCTGCCAGGACGTCGCCAACGCGTATTCGATGCAGAACAACGCCGGCTGGGTCGCCTCGGTCGGGCGCAGGGCCTGCGGGTCGGCATCGGTCAGGCGCGCTCTCAGGTCGAAGGCCAGCGCGGGCTGGATGGCCGCGAGCGCGTCGTCGAATGCGCGGGCAAAGACGGGATCGGTCGCCGCCAGTCCGCTGCCCATGCCGGCGTACTGCGCGCCCTGGCCCGGAAACAGCCAGATCAGCGCCGGCTTGCGCGCGCCCACGCTGGCGCGCCGGCTCGCCGCATGGCCCGGCTTGCCCAGCGCCTCGACGGCCTCGATCGCGGAGGCTGCCACGACCGCGAGCCGATGCACGAACGCCGAGCGCCCGTGCTGCAGGGTGAACGCGACATCGGCCAGGTTGACCTGCGGCTGCTGTTCGAGATGGGCGGCGAGGCGCGCGGCCATCGCCGCCAGCGCCGACGGCGTGCGCGCCGCCAGTTGCAGGCGCTGCGGCCCCTGGGCCGGCGACGAGGGCGGCCGCGGCGGCGCTTCCTCCAGTACGGCATGCGCGTTGGTGCCGCCGACGCCGAAACTGCTCACGCCCGCGCGGCGCGGCGTGTCGGTGCGGGGCCAGGGCGAGGCGCGGTCGTTGACGACGAAAGGCGATCGCGCAAACGCGATCTTCGGGTTCGGCTGGCGGACGTGCAGCGTGGCCGGCAGGTGCCCGCTTTCGAGCGCCAGTGCCGTCTTGATGACGCCTGCCGCGCCCGCGGCATAGACCAGGTGTCCGACATTGCTCTTGACGGAGCCGATGCGGCAGAAACCCGTGTCGTCCGTGCCGCGGCGAAACGCCGCCGTCAGCGCCTCGATCTCGACCGGGTCGCCGAGCGGCGTTGCCGTGCCGTGGGCCTCGACGTAGCTGATCGTGCGCGGGTCGACCCGGGCCACCGCGTGCGCCTGCGCGATGACGGCCACCTGGCCATCGACGCTGGGCGCCGTGAAGCTCGCCTTGTCGCGGCCGTCGTTGTTGACGCCGACGCCGCGGATCAGCGCGATGAC
>Ga0302314_10019810_pt1 | contig 11156 bp, 12 predicted proteins | sample III_Palsa_N2_3_FD_200533 | JGI IMG/M metagenome (GOLD analysis project Ga0302314, IMG submission 200533) | Peat permafrost microbial communities from Stordalen Mire near Abisko, Sweden - III_Palsa_N2_3 | ecosystem: Environmental > Terrestrial > Soil > Palsa > Peat permafrost | place: Sweden... | reverse complement strand
CGATCGTGCCGCCGCCGCAGGCCGTCATGCCAAGTCCTAATGCCATCGATGCCAACAAGGCCATCGTCAAACGGCCAAACAAACTCAACTTCATGCGCTTCCTTCATCACCCTTCCCAACGCCCGGTTTTTTGAGCGCGAGATTCGGGGAAACCTGTCTCGGGGAGGAGTACAAACCTTCCTCCGATTGTAGAAGCTACCGAGCATTTGTGCCAATTTTCATAGGAGGGGAGTGCCGTAAACGCAAAATCCCCGGACCGAAGCCCGAGGATTTTGCATTTCGTCAAAACAGTGTTACCAAACGCGGCAGCCTCCGCTGGCGGGCATCATCGGCTGTCCGACCTTGCAGCCGAACGCTTTGCCGAACTCGTCAAAGTTCTGCACTGTGCCCTTTACGCGCCACTCTCCGGAGCTATGCGGATCAGTCTTCGCCCGCACTCGTGCCACCTGTTCGGTCCGGTTTTCACACCAGATCTGGCCAAACGAAATGAAGAATCGCTGCGCCGGTGTATACCCGTCGATCTTCGCGTCCTCCGCCTTGATTCCGTCCTTCGCGTCCTCCTTCGCCAGCACGCTCATCAATGCCTGGTAGGCAATGCGCAGGCCGCCATTGTCAGCCGTATTTTCGCCCAGCGTCAGGTGTCCATTCAGGTTCTGCCCGGGAGCTACCTGGAAGCCGTCATACTCCTTGGCTTCGCACTCCGTGCGGTCCTTGAACTTGGCGAGATCCAAGTCCGTCCACCACGGCGCTACGTTGCCGTGCAGGTCGAACTGCGCTCCCTGGTCATCGAACCCGTGCGTCATCTCGTGACCAATCACCACGCCGATTCCGCCAAAGTTTACCGCCGGGTCCAGCGAGTTGTCATAGAAAGGCGGCTGCAAAATCCCAGCCGGGAAGTTGATATCGTTCATCGCCGGGTTGTAGTACGCGTTCACCGTCGGAGGCGTCATGCCCCACTCGGTCTCGTCCACCGGCTTGCCATACTTGGCCAGGTCGCGGTTGGTTTCAAAGATCGAGCTACGCTGCAAGTTGCCCAGCAGATCATCACGCTTCACCGTCAACTTGGAGTAGTCCCGCCAGGTCGCCGGATACCCAATCTTGTCGCGGATCGCATCAAGCTTCTTCTCTGCCTGCGCTTTGGTCTCCGGGCTCATCCATGAAAGCTGTGAAATATCCTGTCCCAGCGCGGCTTCAAGAGCATGCACCAGCTTCTCCATGTTGTCCTTGGCGTCAGGCGGGAAATGCTGCTTCACCCAGTCCTGTCCAACGGCCTCACCCAGCGCGCGGTCGGTCAGGCTCGTGCATCGCTTCCATCGCGGCTGCTCTTCTTTCTGGCCTTGCAGCGTGGCGCTGAAGAACGCAAAGTTCTCCTCGTCAAACGCCTTGGAAAGATGCGGCGCCGCTTCGTGCAATACACGCCAGCGCAGGTAGCTCTTCAACGCTGGCAGAGGCGCACTATTCAGCTCCGCATTTACTGCTTCCGCATAACCCGGCGAGCTAACATTCATGCTCGGCACCTTACCCATGCCAATGCCGTCGAGATAAAGCTTCCAGTCGTAGGTCGGCGTCAGCTTCTGTACCTCGGCAATGGTCATCACGTGATACACCTTCGCCGGATCGCGCATCTCCACGCGGCTCATCGAGCCCTTCGCCAGCGCCGTTTCAATCTGCATCACGGAGTCGGCTTCTGCTGCGGCCTCTTTCGGTGTATCTCCCAGCAGCACAAACATCTTCGTCACATGGGCGACGAACTGTGTCCGTAGCGTGATGCTGCGATCATCCGTATTCAGGTAGTAGTCGCGATCCGGCAGCGAAAGCCCACCCTGTCCGGTGCCGAGAATCTGCTTGCTCGAATCCTTCTCGTCCTGCTCTACGCCAACGTCAAACAGGCGTGCATCGCCAAACCGATTCTGCAGTTCCACGTTGAGTGCCGCAAAGTCTTTGCCGCTCTTCAGCTTCGCAATCGCATCGAGCTGCGGCTGCACCGGCGCTGCTCCAAGCTTGTCCACCACATCCGTATTCATGCACGCCGCAAAGTAGTTGCCATACTTTGTCTGTAGTGGCGTCTTCGGAGCTTCCGCCGCATTCTTCAACTCTGTATAGAGCAGGTAGTTGTTACGCTCTGCCAGCTCATTGAAACGTCCCCAGCGCGTCTGGTCCGCAGGTATCGGGTTGTTCTTCTGCCAGTTGCCGCAGCTGTACTGGTAAAAGTCCGTGCACGGATCGGCGGTCTTATCGATCGCCTTCACGTCGAAGCTGATCGGTTGTTTCGGAATGGTCGTCGGGCCGGATGCAAAGTCGGGTGTAGCCAGGCTTTGGGCCAGACAAAGCGGCCCGGACAAGGCCAGCAGGGAAGCAGTAATAAAAGTGCGCATGAATCTCCTTGGGGATAAGCAAAGCCGTCTACGGCCAGGGCAGCAGGCAGCATGGCTCGATCGAACGCCGATACTGGGACGATTTTAGTGGGGATACGTAGTTGCTGGCAGCTAAGTTCACCAACCGCACCCTAAAAACAAAGCGGCGGCCCCAAAATCGAACAGGGACCGCCGCTCACGTACCGAAAATCGCCTGGAAAAATCTCTGCCCCGGTAGCGTTTTGAAGGGTACGGGCTTCAGCCCGTACAAAAAACATGAGGAAAATAAGGGGCTTTAGCCCCGGAGGGAAATGGCAGGACACTGGTGCAGACGTCCCTAGAAAATCTTCAAGTGAATCGTCAGATACTTCTTCGGATCCTGCCGAATCGTCGTCACCAGGTCCGTGCTCGCAGCCAGCAGCTTATTCAGATTCGTATAAGCCGCATCGTCCGTAGCAAGCTTCCCAAGCGTTCCCTTGCCATCGTTCACGTCCGCCAGCAGCGTATCCAGATTGGTCACTGTGTCGTTTAACTTTTTGGCAAACACGGGGTCCTTCGCCAACATTCCCAGCCCGCCTCTGCCTGCATCGGCCTCGGCGAGCAGTGAGTTCGCATGGGCTACGGTCGAGTTCAGATTGTCGTAAAGCTTGTCGTCATGCAGCAGCTTGCCTGCGGTCCCCTTGCCATCACTCAGGTTGGTAGCAATCGCATCCAGCTTGCCCGCCGTATCGTTCAGCCGGTTATAAAGTTCGTCGTCGTGCATCAGCTTGCCGACGGATCCTTTGCCGTCATTGATGTTCGCCGCCAGCGTATGCAACTCATCCACCGTCGCCGTCGCCTGGTTGTAAAGCGCGGGATCGTTGATCAGTTTGCCCACGGAACCCTTACCGGTCTGGATGTTGTCGACAACCTTGTCCATCTTCGCCAGGATCGCGTTCAGGCTCTGAACCGTCCCTTGGCTGGCCTTCACGACATCCTGAAGGCTCGGCGTCTCCAGGGTATGCAACTCATCGCCGTCCTTCAACGGCGCCCCCGTTGCCACCTGGCTGTTGATGTCGATCACCGTGTCGCCCAGCACGCCCACCGTAGAAAGCGACGCCGTAGAGTCCACATGCAGACTCTCGCTGAACTTCGGGCTCAGTTCCATCTCCACGAACACCGGCGTCAGCTTCCGCTTCGGGTCGGTCGAAATCCTGATCTTCTTCACCGCACCAATTGTCACGCCTTCCAGATTTACCGGCGCTCCGGTCTTCAATCCGGCGGAGTTCTCAAAATAAGTCGTCACGAGCAGCTTCTTGCTGAACAGGCTGATGCCCGCCGCGCTCGTCATCAGAAACAGCAGCGTCGACAGAAGTAAGACCGAGACCAGCACGATCGAACCCACCTTCAACTGCGACCACTTCACTTCCTGCTGACTTGGCATAGCACTCCTCGCAAGAAAAACCGATTACCCCACGCCCATACCCAAGGGATTCTCCATCGTAGCAGCGGTTGTTCTCGCTATTTTGGATGCTCCCCACCGTACCCCGATGCGAAATCGTTCTCGGCCCCTAATTTTCCGCAATCACCACGGCCATCGAAAGCTCCCGCGAGTGCGTCAGGCTCAGCGAAAGCCGCTGTATTCCCAATCCTGCGGCAATCTCCGCTGCTCGCCCGGAAAGAAAAAGCTCCGGCCTCTGCCCTGGCTTGCGCTTCACCTCAAACTCCCGCCAGCTCACTCCACGGCTGATCCCCGTCCCCAAAGCCTTGGCCCCTGCCTCTTTCGCCGCAAACCGAGCCGCCAAACTTTCGCCGGAGTTCTTCTTAGCCTGGCAGTAGGCAACTTCGCCCGGCGTAAACACCCGCTTTAGAAATGCCTCCCCAAACCGTGCCACGCTGCGCTCAATCCGTGCAATCTCGATCATGTCCGTCCCAATCCCGATCACCATCCAGCAATCTCCTCCTCACCCAGTGCCCGACCAAAACCAGTGTATGTGCCAATGTCGCCCACCGCAGCACTCTGCGACAGTCGTCACGCTCCCAGCCATCTCCTCCGATAACGACATGGAGAGCGTCGCCCCATGCACAAAATCCTCCCCACCCTCGCCGCCATCCCGCCAGACACGCCCCTCGCTGCGTACTCTCTCGACCTCCAGGGCTTCACCTACGACGACCGCCGCCTCATCCTGCCCGCCGTCACCGACGCCATGACCAGCAGCGGCTGCTGGATCCTCGAACGCAAGCCACTCTCCCTCACCACGCTCCAAATCACCTTTGAAATACAGCTCCGCTCCATCATCGAGCTTTACGGCGCGCTCATCGCCGTCGGCCTGGAACTCACCCGCGGCAGCCACCTCGACCTCACCGGACTCTGCACCCTTCGCCGCCACAACCCCTCGCCCGCCACCCTTGGCCGCGTCCTCTCCATCCGCCTCGAAGTCAGCTTTCTCGAAGAACTCGACCTAAAATCCTTCCTCACCCCCGGCGCCGCACTAGCCTGAGCTACAGTTCCCACCCCTAACAGCTGCTTTTGCCTTTCTTGTTGTCATTCCCGAAGGGAATCTGCGTCTGTCTTTTAGCGCCAAAGGTGCGCTCTATTCCACCCACTGCGCTAAACTCAAACCTGCGCATGAAGCCCATTATTGAAGCCCAGCACCTCGGCAAAACCTATCGTTCCGGCAAACTCTCCGTCGCCGCCCTCCGCGACGTCAGCTTCACCATCGAGCAGGGCGAGTTCGTCGCCATCGTCGGCCCCTCCGGCTCCGGCAAATCGACCCTCTTTTACGTCCTCGGCGGCCTCACCTCGCCGACCACCGGTACGCTCACCATCCAGGGCCAGGACTTCTCACGCCTCTCCGACTCCGAGCGCACCAAGCTCCGCCGCTCCCAGATTGGCTTCGTCTTCCAGCGTTTCAACCTGCTCCCCACCATCTCGGCCTACGACAACATCGAGCTGGCCCAGAGCATCGCGGACAAAACCAAGCCCGTCGACAAAGAGCTTCTGGACCACCTCGCCAACCTGCTCAACATCCAGGGCCGCCTGCACCACCGCCCCAACGAGCTCTCCGGTGGCGAGCAGCAGCGTGTCGCCATCGCCCGCGCGCTCATCACCCGCCCAGCCATCGTGCTGGCGGACGAGCCCACCGGCAACCTCGACACCGTCAACTCCGATGCCGTGCTCGAGATGCTCCGCACCTCCAGCCGCGAGCTCAACCAGACCACGCTGATGATCACCCACAACCCCGAAGCCGCCCAGATCGCCGACCGCATCCTCCACATGCGCGACGGCCAGATCGTCAAAATCGAAGCCGGACGCGGCAGCGTTGTCACAGCATCCGCCTAGGACTTTGGTTTGCTTGGTTTGAAGTTGACCTGGATGGTCGTATCCACTTCCACGGCATGTCCCCAATGTTTATAGGGCTTATAGGTCCACTGTTTTACGGCGCGCAGAGCCGCGTCTCGAAACATATCTGGGCCAGATACCACAGTCAGGTCACGAATAATTCCATCCTTGCCAATGATGGCGCGCAGCACCACCGTCCCTCCTATACCTGCGGCCTTTGCCTCGGCAGGGTAGAGTGGCGCAACCGCTGACTGCAAATGGACGGCGCCGCTCGATACGGATGTCGGCTCTTCCTGCGTGATGCCGGAAGTTGAATCTGCAGGCGATGTAGAACTCGTCTGAGCGTTCATCCCCACCAATCCGGCGCTCAGCAACATCACCATCAAAACCCATTTTGAAACTCGCATAAGCCTCCGAATCTTTAGAGGAACTATACCGCGATCTCAAAGCTGAAATACTACGCAGGCCTTCTCACAGGCTGGAGCGCTTAATGGGCACCCAGAGGGACACCAAGTCTCGCCCTGAAAAGCGAAACGCCTCGGGGTTACAGCCCCGAGGCGATCCTGTAAGGAGGTACGGCCCATGAGACCTGTACGAGTCAAATGGGGAAAGCTGAACTTTGAAGTGCCGGCAGAGATCATTCTCTTCCTGCTCTTCAAAGCTTTCCTGATGTTTCACAAGGTGAACGTCTAACGTCTGCACAACACCCCTGAGTGGTTACCAGCCGCTCAGTGACTAACTAGATTTGATGCGTCCCACAAACCGTTGTCAACCCTCTTTGAACTCCTCATGCCAATATTCCCCCGCATTTTCCCAATTCTGACCCTGGCCGTCGCAGCGACCTTTGGCGTTGCCGCTACGCCCAACCCATCCCTCCTCGACCTCAACACCGCAACCCCCACCCAACTAAAATCCCTCCCCGGCATGGGCGACGCCTACGTCCGCCGCGTCATCGAAGGCCGTCCTTACACCGCCAAAAACCAGCTCGTCACCCGCGGCGTCCTCCCGCAGTCGGCCTACGACAAAATCTCCGCCCTCATCATCGCCAAACGCCCGGCAAAGTGATGTCCTGCGTTTGATAAACTAAGCCAGCATCAAATCACCTCCGAGCTTTGCGTTCCGCCAGCCCGCGGAATCGGATACAGTGGGGCATACTCTGTTCTGCACTTGATTGTGTGCAACGATCGGACAGCAATCGACTTATGGCCGTGCCCAACGCTCAACCCGGCATCTCCCTGCACAAGCAGGCGCTCCGCCTCGGAGCACTCGCGCTTGCGCTCGTCGGCCTGCCCGGTTGCCAAAGCATCGCCGGCACCGGTACCGCTGGAGCCAGCGGCAACAACGTCGCCGAGCTCCGCGTCATCAACGCCTCGCCCGACCCCACGCTCCCCGGTCTGGACTTCTACCTCAACAACACCGCGCTGGCCTACAACGTCGGCTACGGCACCATCAGCTCGTATATCCCGGTCGCTCCCGGCAGCTACACCATCTCCGCCGACGGCGACGGAACCCGGCAGGCCCTGGTCTCAGGCGCGGCCACATTGGTCAACGCCCATACCTACACCACGCTGATCGGCAACGAGCTGGCGAACCTCTCCCAAACCGTTCTGCAAGACCAGAGCACGCCCGCACCCAGCGGTGAGGTCTCCTTCCGCTTCATCGATCAGGCCAGCAAAGTCGGCGCCGTCGATATCTACCTGATCCCCACCGGCAGCACCCTCATCACCACGCTTCCGTTCCTTACCGACGTCACCTTCGGCACCAACACCGGCTACCTCAGCATCCCGGCCAACACCTACACCATCGCCATGGTGCCCACCGGTACGGCTCCCATCGCCACCACGGTCACCCTCTTCACCGGCACGCAGAAGGCCTACGCCAGCGGCGCAGTGCGCACGGTCATCATGGTCGATCAGCAAGTCACCACCGTCCCCGGCCTGCAAGTCATCTACGCCAGCGACGTAGATTAGCAACCCAAAACCCTCAGCAGAAACAGAAAGGCCGCCAATCCCTCGGCGGCCTTTCTGTTCGCTGTTAACTCTTTACTGCTTCTTAGTACCTGTAGTGGTCCGCCTTGTAAGGCCCTTCCACCGGCACGCTCAGGTAATCCGCCTGCTTCTTCGAGAGCGTCGTCAGCTTCACGCCGATCTTCTCCAGGTGCAGCCGTGCGACTTCCTCATCCAGCTTCTTCGGCAGAATGTAGATGCCGACCTTGTACGTGTCCTTGTTCGCCCAGAGATCAAGCTGCGCCAGCGTCTGGTTGGCAAAGCTGTTGGACATCACAAAGCTCGGATGCCCCGTCGCGCAGCCCAGGTTCACCAGGCGGCCCTCCGCCAGCACAAAGATGCTGTTGCCGGTGGCGAACGTGTACTTGTCCACCTGTGGCTTGATGTTCAGCTTCTCTACGCCCGCAAGCGCGTTCAGCTTCTCCATCTGGATCTCGTTGTCGAAGTGGCCGATGTTGCACACGATCGCCTGGTCCTTCATCAGCTTCATGTGTTCCACCGTGATGATGTCCACGTTGCCTGTGCAGGTCACATAGATATCGCCGCGTCCCAGCGTCTCTTCGATCGTCGTTACTTCATAGCCTTCCATCGCAGCCTGCAGCGCATTGATCGGATCAATCTCTGTCACAATCACGCGCGCACCAAGCCCACGCAGGCTCGCAGCGGAGCCCTTGCCTACATCGCCATAGCCACAAACCACAGCCACCTTGCCCGCAACCATCACATCGGTCGCACGCTTGATGCCGTCCACCAGCGATTCGCGGCAGCCATAAAGGTTATCGAACTTCGACTTCGTCACCGAGTCATTCACATTGATCGCCGGCACCAGCAGCGTGCCCTTCTCAAACATCTTGTACAGGCGATGCACACCCGTCGTCGTCTCTTCGGAAACGCCACGCCACTCCTTGGCCACATCCTGCCAGCGAGTCGGGTACTCCGCATGAACCTTCTTCAGCAAAGCCTTGATGACATCTTCTTCGGTCGAGCCGGAAGGTGAATCCACCCACTTGTCACCCTTCTCCAACTCCACACCCTTGTGGATCAGCAGGGTCACATCGCCGCCATCGTCGATCACAAGTTGCGGTCCCAGCAAACCACCCTTACCGTCAGGGAAGTTCAAGCTCTGGTTCGTGCACCACCAGAACTCCTCCAGCGTCTCGCCCTTCCAGGCAAACACTGGCACACCTGCCGCGGCAATCGCCGCCGCCGCATGGTCCTGCGTCGAGAAGATATTGCAGCTCGCCCAGCGCACATTTGCACCCAGGGCAACCATGGTCTCAATTAGCACGGCGGTCTGGATCGTCATATGCAGCGACCCAGTCACACGCACACCAGCCAACGGCTTGCCTGCGGCATACTTATTGCGGATCGACATCAACCCCGGCATCTCCTGCTCGGCGATATTGATCTCTTTGCGGCCAAAATCAGCCAGGCTGATATCCGCTACCTTGTACTCCACCACTTGTTCCAGCGTCGCTGTCGACATGTCTTCTCCTGAACTTCCACCTCTGAGGATATCAAACAGGCAAGGACTTCATCAGCCCGGACAGCATCTTCCGCACCTCGATCAATTGATCCTGTAGCCCCTCATAGATAGCCGGTTCCATGAGATGAAGATCACGCGCCAGCAGCAAAAGGTATTCAAGCTCCACCCCTGTACCTCGCGCCTGCTGAAGACAAAGGCCAAAATCAACTCCCTCACGCCCACACCCTTCTGCAATCTTCATCGAGATGGTCATTGCAGACCTTCTCAGCTGTGTGGACAGGCCAAAGGTCTCGCTCTTAGGAAATCCATCACTGGTTCGATAAACATCAAGGGTCAACTCGTGGGCCTTACGTCAAACCTCAAGCCGTTCGAAACGGCTGCATACGTCTCCTCATAACTATAAAAACTCATAACTCATAACTGAACGGAACCCCTTCAGACTAGCCTGCAATGTCATAAGGATCTCGTTCAGTTATGAGCGCGCAATTTCATATAGTCCCATTCCGGGAAGCTACGTCCGCTCCATCTCCAACAACTTTTTCTTCCTCGCCAAACCCCACCGATACCCGGTCATCCGCCCATCGGCTCCCACCACCCGATGACACGGCACCACCACTGCCAAGGGATTCGCCCCACAAGCCGTCCCTACGGCGCGCACGGCACTCGGTGCGCCAATCGCCTCGGCAATCTGCGCATACGTCCGCGTCTCACCGCGAGGAATCTCGGTAAGAGCCTTCCACACCCTCTGCTGAAACGCCGTAGCCCGCGCATGGAAGGGAAGCGCTGACGCACTCGCACTCTCACCCATCCGCGACACCACAAACCTCACCACATCTTTCAGGTCCTTATCATCCCGTCGCAACACAGCCTGCGGAAACCGCTCACGCAGGTCTGCTGCAGCCTCGGCTTCACTGTCAGCAAACAACACCGCACACAGCCCACGCTCAGTCGTTCCAACAAGCACCAGCCCCAGCGGAGAATGCGCCATCGCATAGCGAATCGTCTCGCCAGCACCGCCTTCCTTCATCGCCGTCGGACTCATCCCCAGCAGCGCATCGACATCCTCATACAACCGGCTCGACGACCCAAACCCCGCCTCATACACCGCATCCGTTACCGGAGACTTCGACGCTCTCCCACCCGCCAGCTTCAACGCAGTCCGTGCCTGCACCCGCTCCCGAAACCGTTCCTTTCGCTGCTCCCTTGCAAACTCTCCAGGCGTCACGCCCAAAACGCGCTTGAACCCGCGCAACACCGCAAACTTGCCCACACCAGCAGCGTCGGCAAGCGCATCCAGAGACGTCCGCTCACCTGCATGTGTCGTCAAAAACTCTGCCGCCTTCGCAATCGCTTCAGCCTGCGGATCAGCCTTCGGCGCAACCTGCGTCGGTTCGCATCGCAGGCACGCACGAAACCCCGCAGCTTCAGCCTGCTCATTCGTAGGAAAGAAGCTGACGTTCTTGCGCTCCGGCTTACGGCTCGCGCAGCTAGGCTTGCAGTAGATCCCCGTCGACTTCACCGCATAGACAAACTGCCCATCAGCCGTCGTGTCGCGCATCAACACCTGCTGCCACGCTTTGCCGGAAAAAACCGACGCGCTTTTCTTCCGGTCATTCCCGGAGGGAACCTGTTTTTTCGTGTTGCTCATGCTCTCGATCCCTGCTGCCGCCGTAGCGGTCATCCAACTCATAGTCGCCATATAAGTATCCTGCACCGCGCCACGCAACGCCACACTCCGCAGATTGCGGCCAAACTTTCAACATCGCCAACGAAAGATCCGCGCCATCGACACCTGGCGCGGATCAACACACTCTTCGCGAAACTTTGCTTCCTTAGCGTCCTTAGCGTCCTTTGCGTTCAAGGCTTTCACGGCCTCTACCGCACCCGCATAGCTCCGGTCTCAGGCCGCCCACCCGGCAACGGTATCTTGTTGCCTTCAACATCAATCTCGTTGGACTCCACATAGAAGTTCGTCAGGTTCGCCACGC
>Ga0302314_10019807_pt1 | contig 11157 bp, 8 predicted proteins | sample III_Palsa_N2_3_FD_200533 | JGI IMG/M metagenome (GOLD analysis project Ga0302314, IMG submission 200533) | Peat permafrost microbial communities from Stordalen Mire near Abisko, Sweden - III_Palsa_N2_3 | ecosystem: Environmental > Terrestrial > Soil > Palsa > Peat permafrost | place: Sweden... | reverse complement strand
CACAGGTTTCCCATGCCCGACTCCACGACGCCCAATTACGGCTGGACGCTGCCGACCAACAACGCCGACGACGACACCTGGGGCACGCTGCTCAATGGCAACTGGTCGGCGCTGGACGGGCAGCTCTTCGGCGTGTCGGGCGTGGCCAGCGCAGCGATGCCGCTGGCGGGCGGGGCCTTCACCGGGGCGGTGAGCGGGACGACCGGCAGCTTTTCCGGGGCGGTCGCGGCGGCGGGGTTCACCGGACCCCTGACGGGCAATGTCACCGGCGCGCTGACCGGGGCGGTCAGCGGCAACGCCACCACCGCCTCGGCGCTGCAGACCGCGCGCACCCTGTCGTTCACCGGCGATACCACCGGCTCGCTGAGCTTCGACGGGTCGTCCAGTCCAAGCGCCGCCCTGACGCTGGCGACGGTGAACACCAACACGGGGACGTTCGGCTCGGGGGGCGCGGTGCCGATCCTGACCCTGGACGGCAAGGGACGGGTGACCGCTGCGTCCTCGGCCGCGATCCTGCCAGGTGTACCAACCGGCGCGGTGATGGCCTTCGCCGTGTCGGCCCCGCCGGCGGGCTGGCTGGAGTGCGACGGTTCGGCCGTCTCGCGCATGACCTATTCGGCGCTGAGCACCCTGGCCGCCGGCATGAGCTACGCCGCCCCGTTCGGAGGCGGCGACGGCTCGACCACCTTCAACCTGCCGGACCTCAGGGGCCAGTTCGTGCGCGGGTGGGCCGACAGCGGGTCGGTGGACGCCGGGCGCGCCTTTGGCTCGGGCCAGGCCGGGGCGGTGGGAACGGTGACGGTCTACCAGACCTCGCTGACCAACACCGGCGGCGCGGCGGCGGGCTACGAGAGCGGCGGCGACAACGCGGTCTACAATGTGCCGGTCACGTCGCCGTCCAGCGCCGGCGAGACGCGGCCGGTGAACGTGGCGCTGATGTACTGCATCAAGACCTGAGGGGGGAGCGCTGGAATGACGCACCTATTTGCCGCCCGTCCCCCACGTCGTCATCCCGGAAAGCCCGAAGGGCTTGTCCGGGACCCAGCCAGCGCTGCGCCTGAAGCCGCCGCGCGGCGGCGTTCAGCGCGGAGCTGCTGGGTCCCGGCTCTCCGCGCTTCGCGCTCCGGCCGGGATGACGACAGTTTGGGCGGGAGAAGAAGAGCCAAACACATTTGGCGGTTGATATGATGTTCGTTTCTCTCGACCTGCCGCCGGGGCTCTATCGAAACGGCACCGACTACCAGGCGCGCGGGCGCTGGTGGGACGCCCAGCTGGTGCGCTGGTTCAACGGCGAGATGCGGCCGATGGGCGGCTGGCGCACGCACTCGGTATCGAATTTCGCCGGCGTGGCGCGCACGCTGCTGGCCTGGCGGGACAACAACAACTCCACCTGGGCGGCGCTGGGCACTGCGTCGAAACTCTATGCGATGTCGCGGTCGGGGGCGATCAACGACATCACGCCGGTGGGCCTGGTGGCCGGGCAGGTTTCGGCGACGAGCGGCGGCGGATACGGCAGCGGCGCCTATGGCGCGGGGACCTACGGCTCGCCGCGCGGGGACGTCTCGACCATCGAGGACGCCACGGTCTGGTCGCTCGACACCTGGGGTCCGTACCTGGTCGTGGTCTCGCCCGACGACCAGAAGCTGTATCAATGGAACCTGAATCCGGCCGAGCCGGCGGCGCCGATCGCCAATGCGCCGACCGCCAAGGCCCTGGTGGTGAGCAACGAGCACTTCCTGTTCGCGCTCGGCGTCGGCGGCGACGAGCGGACGGTGGCCTGGCCCGACCAGTCGGACAACACCCTGTGGGCCCCCGACGCCACCAATTCGGCGGGCTCCTACACCCTGCCGTCGACCGGGCGGATCCTGTGCGGCAAGCGGCTGCCGCAGGGCACGGGGATCTGGACCGACAGCGAACTGTGGATCGCCCAGTACGTGGGCGGGGTGCTGTTGTACGGCTTCCAGAAGGCGGACTCGGGCTGCGGCGCCCTCTCGCGCAACTGCGTGGTCACCGCCGCGTCGCAGGCGTTCTGGATGGGGCCGAACGGCTTCTTCGCCTACAACGGGTACGTCCGGCCGCTGCCGTGCGCGGTGCAGGACTTTGTGTACTCCCGCCTCGACACCGAGCAGGTGTCGAAGATCACCGCCATGCGGCTGTCGGCCTTCCGCGAGATCTGGTGGTTCTATCCGTCTCTGTCTTCCTCAGGGGGCGCGTCATCGCCGGGCGAGTGCGACAGCTATGTGGCCTACAACTACCAGGAGGACACCTGGACGACGGGCGCGCTGGGGCGCAGCTGCGGCGCGGACCAGGATGTGTTCGCCTATCCCCTGATGGGCGGGACCGACGGGGTGGTCTACGACCACGAGCTGGGGTTCGACTATGGCGGGGCCACGCCCTATGCCGAGAGCGGGCCCTATGAGCTGCCGGGGTCGCTGGCCGGCGGGGCGCAGCTGTTCACCGCGACCCAGCTGATCGCCGACGAGAAGAGTCGGGGCGACACCAGCGCAAGCTTCTACAGCGCGCTCTATCCGAACACGACGGAGACCCTGTCGGGGCCCTACAGCCTGGGGTCGCGGCCGACCGACGTGCGCTTCACCGGCCGGCAGGTGCGGCTGAAGGTGACGGGCGCGGAGGCCGACGACTGGCGCTGGGGCGCGCCGCGACTGATCGTGCAGCCGGCAGGGCGGCGGTAGTGTTCGAAGACGAATGGACGCGCTGCGCGCCGTGGATCGAGGCGGCGCTGGCCTATGCGCGCGGCACGCACCTGATCGGCGACGTGAAGGCGATGGTGGAGGCGGGCAGGGCGCATTTCCACCCGTTCGCGACCTGCGCGGTGGTGACCGAATTCCTGGTCTATCCCCGGCTGAAGGCGTTGCATTTCTGGCTGTGCGGCGGGGCGCTGGACGAATTGATCGCGGTCGAGCCGCTGATCGCCGCCTGGGGCGCCGCGAACGGCTGCACCCGTTTCACAACCGCCGGCCGCGAGGGCTGGCGGCGGGCGCTGAAGGGCAACGGCTATGAGTCGGCCTGGCATGTGTGCATGCGGGATCTGGGGCGACCACTCGACCTGACCGTGGGTTCAGAGCGCCATTCTCCATCTCCGGAGCCTCAGCCGTGAGGGATCGCCGATGAACGACTACGACGACGTCTCCACCCTCGACACGTCGACCGACGGCGGCGGTTGGGGCGCCTACGAAGCGCCCCCGGGGCTGCTCAGCGATCCGGCCCAGCCCGATCCGGCCCAGCCCGATCCGGCCCAGAGCGCAGGAGGTGGGTTGCTGCCCATGCCGGCGGACTTATCGGGCTCCATTCCCGGAGACGGCGACGGCTTCGGCGGCCTGTTCTCGCCGTCCGCATTTTCGGCGGGCGCCGCCACCGCGGCGCCTGTGGGCGCGCCATGGTGGGAAAACAGCGCCGGCGGCGGCTGGCCCTCGATGGCCAGCCGCCTAGGCGATCTGTCGCCGAAGGCCGACCTGGGGCCGCCGGTTTTTCCGTATCCGACGGGCGGCGACAACGGTGCAGCAGGGCTGCAACCGGCGCAGCAGCCTCCACCACTGTCTACGGCCCAGCCCGCGTCACCTCCCGACGATCCGGCCGGTGCGCCGCCCGCACCATTTCCAGACTATCCTGCGAATGGGAAGATCGATCAGCCGATCACCGAAGCCCCGCTGGCGTCCATCGTGGGGCGCTCCTCCGGGCCGGGCGATGGCGATGGCGATCAAGCACAGACATCATCCCAGGCGTCGGCCGGCGGGTCGGCGCGCCCCGCCTCAGCCATGAGCCTGAGTCCCGCAGGCGCCGCCTTCATCAAGAGCTATGAGCAGGGCCCGAAGGGAGGCGTCGCCACAAGGCAATACCCCTCGCCCGAAGGGGGATCGGATACAATTGGATGGGGGCACAAGATTCAGCCCGGAGAGAATTTCTCGGGCGGGATCACGGCTGCAGCCGGTGATCGGCTATTTGACGCGGACTCGATCAAGCATCAACGCATCGTGCAGTCGCAGGTCAAGGTCCCGCTCACCCCAAATCAGTACGACGCCCTTACAGACCTGGCCTATAATTTGCCGGCGGCGTTCAGCAGCGAGAAACATTCGACGCTGCTCCGGTTGCTGAACCAGGGTAACTACGCCGGCGCGGCCGCTGAGTTCGCGCGCTGGAATCACATCGGGAAAGCCGTTTCGTCCGGATTGACGAAGCGCCGGGCGGGTGAGACAAACATCTTCCTCAACGGGACGTATGTGAATCATCGCTAACTCTCAAAGAGACGTCGCATGACTGTTAGAGTTCAGCAGCGTATCCGGCTGGGATTCGTGCTTACGCTATCTTTGATTGGGTTCCTGGCGACTGATTGTGGGGCTGCCGAGCCCAAGGTTTGCACTCTTCCGATCGAGGGAGAGTGGACAATTGTCTCGTTTACACAAGATCCCGTTTCCGCAGTTTCCTACCAGGATGCTCAAAAGAAGGTTGGGAAAAAAGTTGTTATTTCGAAAAGTGCGGTAACTTTTCCTCCGGACTCGTGCCGAGTTTCACGCGTATCAAGGGAATTTGTTTCGGCGCGGGAGCTAAGTTTGTTCCCGGACGAGGCATCGCACCCGCTTAATATTTCTTTCGACTGTTTCGATAACGTGTTCATCCCATCCTTCGACATAGGCAAGAGCTGCAAGTATATACGCTCCGGTCTTGACGGAATTAGTTATAAATTGAGAAGAGATAAGTAGTATAAATTGACATTCCGGCAACGGGGGAGCGCTTCCTCTCAAGTCGGAGGAATTCGCCCGGTGTTTTGAGCGAAGGCGTCGCCGGCGCAGCACCGGCGCGGCCACACCCGTAATTTGCGACAGTTCCGCATCCCGGATCTACGCCCGCCTTTCCGGCGGGGACCCGGCAAACGCGACATCTGAAGCCGCCGAAAACCCGCGGCCGAACGCCTGGATCTGCCGGGTCCCGGACAGGACCTGCGGGCTTTCCGGATGACGACAGAAAGAGAAACGCCGCGCCAGCCACGTGCCGGCGGCAAGCCCACAACATCGGAGAACATCATGAGCAAGGGCGGGTCGGATACGAACACGTCGCAGCAGAACACCAGCACGCAGGCGCTCGATCCACAGCTGGCGGCGGCGCTCTATGGCAACCTGGGATCGGCGCAGGGGCTGGCGTCGGGATATCAGCCCTATGGCGGGCAGCTGACGGCGCCGACCAACGCGGCGCAGCAGGCCTATTTCACCGGCCTGCAGACCCTGGCCGGCTCGGGCGTCGGCGGGACGGCGCTGAACCAGGGGGTGAACACCGCGACCGGGGTCAGCGGGTATGCGCCGCAGACGATCACGGCCGGGCAGCTGTCGACCACCAACCTGAAGCCGTACATGAACCCCTATACCCAGTCGGTGGTCAATTCGACGATGAACGACCTGAACCGGCAGACCCAGGAGCAGCTGCAGGGCAACGCGGCCTCGGCCACGGCGTCGGGCGCCTACAACGGCACGCGCCAGGGGGTGGAGGATTCGCTGACCAACGAGGCGGCGCAGCGGACGGCGGCCTCGACGCTGGCGGGCCTCAACAGCCAGAACTACACCCAGGCGCAGCAGGGCGCGCTGTCGGACATCGGCAGCAACCTCGCGGCCCAGCAGGCCAATGTGAACGCCGGGCTGGCCGGGCAGGGGCTGAATCTTTCGGCGGCGGGGGCGCTCGGCGGGCTCAGCAACGATCAGCTGAGCCAGGCCGAGGGGCTGAACAGCCTGCTCGGCCAGGCCGGCTATGGCCAGCAGCAGCAGGCGCAGACGGCGGACACCGCCAACTACCAGGCCTGGCTGCAGAACCTGCAGAACCAGATGGGGCTGCAGGGGCTGACCAACCAGTCGCTGGGCCTGATCCCCAAGACTGGCACGACCACCTCGTCCGGCACGGGCTCGAGCGACACCACCTCGGACAGTTTCAACCTGGCCAGCCTGTTCGCGCCCAAGGGCGGCAGCTTCCTGGGTCTTCCGTTCCCCACCAGCTGATCCTAAGGCGACCGATCCATCGCCCTTTCTCGCGTTCTGGAGCTCCCACACCATGAAATATCCCCCTCGCCGCGGTCGCGCCGCGCCGATCGCCGCCGCGCGCCCGATCGCCGCCCCGCAGACGCAGGCCAGGCCCGCCGGCCCGCCGCGCCTCACTCCGCAGCAAGCGGCGATGTTGCCGAGCGGAGCCCGGTTCGTCGGCGTGGACGGCCTGCCGAGGATCCGCCGATGAACGACTACGACGACATCGCCGACCTCGACACCGCGTCAGACGGCGGCGGCGGGTTCGCGGCGGGGCCGCTGGGGCTGATCGGCGATCCCGGTCAACCCGACCCGGCCCAGGCGGCGGGCGGGCAGGGCGGGGGAGGGCTGCTGCCCCTGCCCGCGGACGCTTCGCTGGGGGCCATGTTCAGCACGAACCCCGGCTTCGGCGGGCTGTTGTCTGCATCGACCCAGTTCCCGGGCGCAGCCGCCGCGGCTCCGGGCGGCGCGCCGCCGACCGGTATCGCTCTCGGCGGCGGCGCCTCGGCGTCGCCGAGCTGGGTCGCGGGCCTGCAGCCGGCGAAGTCCGACCTGGGACCGCCCCTACTGCAGCCGCAGCCGGGACCGCTGCTGGCGCCGGCGCCAGGCGCGACCCCCGGCGCGTTGCAATGGCTGACGACACAGGCGAACGACCCCACGGTCCGGTACGATCCCAAGCTGCGCACCGTGGACCGCGCCACCTTCGATCCGTCGGCGCCGAACGGGTTCGCGCCGATGAGCCCCGACCAGCTGCAGATGTTCAAGGAGCAGCAGCTGGGCTCGGACTCCTACCCGCCCGGTGTGAAGTCCCCACAGGAGATCTCACTCGACCGGGGCGTGGGCGACGACGGGACGCCGCCAGCGCCGCCTCCGCGGCCTGGGGCAATCGGGCCGCGTGGCTACGTTCCGCAGCCGGGCGACGCGAACCTGCTGAGGCGCGTGCTGTTCGCGGAGTCAGGCAACATTCCCGGCGATATGGCCGCTATCGGCTGGACCGGCATGAACCGAATCGGCAAGCGCGAGTTCGGCTCCAGCCTGTCAGACGTCGTCGATCATGGTGGGGCCTATCAAAGTGTCGATGACGATAGCCCGCAGTGGCGGCTGTCCGGCGATCCCTCGACAATGAATGCGCGGGACGCCCCCGCCTGGAAACAGGCGGGGGATGTCGCCAATGGAATACTGTCAGGCAGGATTCCGGACCCGACCGGCGGGGCCGTGAACCATTTCTCGTCGCCGACCTATGACGGCGACTGGCGGAACGCGCCCGGACCTTGGTTTCCAGCGGCGATCGAGAGCGGCGCTCTGACCCCGTCGCCGTACCGCAGTACCGGCACGGGGGCCAACAGGAACTACTTCTTCCTGGAGACGCCGCGACGGCCGCGCCCGAATGGGAACGTAACGGGAACTTCTCCTTGACGAAGACCGCCGCGGCCGGCACTATTCCGGGCATGCGAACCGCCTTGACCATCCTTGTTGTATTCATGGCGTTCGCCTGGCGCGCGGATGCCTCGGCGGTGAAGCAACGGGCCGACCTGACGAAACAGTTCGACCTCATGTGCACCTTCAAGCAGCATGCCTGGAAGTATGGGCCGCACTTTCATTGGGATTATCCCTATGGCCCGACTCACTCTTACCGGGGGTATGTCGTCGATCTGAACAAAGGTGAGTTTTGCGAGGAGCCGTCCTGTCACGGAATTCCGACTAAAAGATTGGCCCACGTCGACGACAAGATGATCGTGTTCTCGACGGGCGACGTCCATATGAGAATGCGGCGCAAGGATGGACGGTATTACTTCAAGCTCTACGCCGGCGGAGAGGCGCGAGTGGAGCGGGGCTGGTGCCGCAAGATGCGCTTCTCCGGTTTCGGGCAAGCGCCTCGCTAGCGTCGGGGAAAGCGGTTTGGAACAGTCGAGAGACGGCTGGTGCGATAGCTAGCGCGGGCTCTGGCCCGGTTCGTCCGGGCCAGAGCTGAGGCATGCCACCTCCCTTGAGGTCGAGCGGAACGTAACAGGAACTTCTCCTTGACGAAGACTGCCGCGGCCGACACTATTCCGGGCATGCGGGCCGCTTTGACCATCCTTGCTCTATTCATGGCGTTCGCTTGGCGCGCGGATGCCTCGGTGGTGAAGCAACGGGCCGATCTGACGAAACAGTTCGACCTCATGTGCACCTTCAAGCAGCATGCCTGGAAGTATGGGCCGCACTTTCATTGGGATTATCCCTATGGCCCGACTCACTCTCACCGGGGGTATGTCGTCGATCTGAACAAAGGTGAGTTTTGTGAGGCGCCGTCCTGTCACGGACTTCCGACTGAAAGATTGGCCCACGTCGACGACAAGATGATCGTGTTCTCGACGGGCGCCGTCCATATGAGCATGCGGCGCAAGGATGGACGGTATTACTTCAAGCTCTACGCTGGCGGAGAGGCGCGGGTGGAGCGGGGCTGGTGCCGCAAGATGCGCTTCTCCGGTTTCGGGCAAGCGCCTCGCTAGCGTCGGGGAAAGCGGCTGTAAATCGCCTATCCTTTGCCCCAGACGCCGCTTGCCGTCGTCCAGCCCCGAACAAGCTTCTCGCCCCAGGCGACGATCGAGGTGATGAAGCTTTGGAGTGTGATCCGATCTGATGGAATCAGATCGGCGCTCCAGGCTTTTGTTTTGACGCGCGCTTGATCCGAAAACCGGTTCCCGCTTTTCGGAACGCATTCCAGCCGCGCGTTCTGGATTCCGTGCGCCGCATCTGTCTGCTCCCACCAAGTCCTTGAACCCGTTCCCCGCAGCCTCTCGGCGCGGAGAGGTTTCCGCATGTCCCTGCCCCTGCCATCGCAGAGCTATTCCGCCGAGGACCAGGCGCAGACCCGGTCGCAGATCGTGCAGCAACTGCTGCAGCAGCAGGCGGCGCTGCAGCAGCTGCGGGCGCAGGCGGGGACCTATCCGGTCTGGGACCTGCGCCACTATGCGGCGCTGGCGGGGATCACGCTGGGGCAGGGGAACGACCAGCCGGCGTTCGACGCCGCGCATGCAGCGATGGCGGCGAAAGACCCCCGGGACATGCTTTATGTCTATGTGCCGCCCGGCCTCTATGCGGTCGATCGGCTGCTGATCTACAACGCCGCCGGCTTCTACTGCGACCCCGGCGCGGCGATGCTGCGGCAGAAGCCCTGGACGGCGCCGACCGAGGATACCGGGCTCGGCCCGGGCTGGGGCGCGATCGCGGCCAGGCCGCTGATCAGGTTCGGGGTTTACGACTCCGACGACGGAACGGCATCCTCGGCCTGCAGCTGGCTGCTGTGGGGGTTCAAGCTGGACGGGGGCTGGGCCCTCAACTGGAATCCGGGTCCCGTCGACGAGACCGACCCGGCGCTGTTCCACTACGGGGCAAGCGATTTCAGCGGCGGCGATCCGGACCGCAACGCCTGTTACGGCCAGACCGCGGTGCTGCTGCGGGGCGCCTTCGATCCGCCGGCGCACCTCAGCGTCAATTCCCCGTTCCAGATCGGCGACTACGACGACGCCCGCTTCCTGGTGGGTGAGCTCGACATCTGCAATTTCGGCGGCGACGGCTTCCATATCCAGGGCTCGGGCGCGGGCGTCATCGGGCCGATACGGACCTATGGGTGCGGCGGCCGGGGGCAGGTGTTCAACGCCTATGACAACAAGGTCGGGCTGCTCGACAGCGGCGGCAGCGGCCTCGAGGGGATGGTGCTTCATCTCCAGTTTTCCGACAGCACCCTGGCGGCGGCCAAGTCGTGGTTTTGCGGGTTGCGCGCGAACGCCGGCGTCGTCGGCGCCGGCGGCCTGGCCCAGGACGCCGGCCACAATGTCGGGTGCTGGTTCGATACCTGCGGCGGGGTCAACGCGGTGATCCAGGTGCAGGACTCGGTCGGCTCGTCGTTCCGGATCGACGGCTGCCAGATGCCGCATTTCGATCTGCACGCCGACTACTCGGGCCTGCCGCCGGCCTACCAGACGGCGGACTGCGGCGGGATCGACTTCGGACTGGGCAGATTCGGCCTGAACGCCACCCAGGGCGGCTTCATCAGGTTCGGCGCCTCCCCTTCGCCTGTCGATGGCGTCGGGCCGTTCCCGCACTACAAGTATGTGACCAAGGCCAACGCGCCGCTCATGGGCACGGTGCTGCAGCTCAGCCAGTACAACATGCCGACGGCTGATCCGGGAAACGCGGCGACGGACTTTGTCGACCCGGCGTGGCTGGCGAGCGGGGACCTGACCCTGATCGTCTATCCGACGTCGATGCCGACCACCGGGCAGACCCTGGTCCTGAACGGCTCGATCGTCACCTTCGCCTCGCCGGCCGGCGTCGCCGACGTCGTCGCGGCGATCAACGCCGCCGCCGTCACGGGCGTCACGGCTTCGGTGTTCGACAGTGCGCTTTCGCTGACCGGCGCCACGGGGAGCCCGGCGTCGCTGACGATCGCCGGGACGGCCGTCACCGAACTCAACCTGCCGATCGGAACCACGACCAGCCAGTCCTACTACGACACGGCTCTGATCAACTTCGGAACAAGCATACGGGCGCCGCGGTCGTGGATCGCGAACAGCGCCGGCTATGTCCCCTTTGGGCTGGGATACGCCGGCCTGTCGGCGACCACGGCCGGGGTTGCCTCCGTCACCGCCTCGGGCCGCGAGACCCCCGTCAGTCTCGGCGTGGTGGACACCACGACCGGCGCCCCGGTGTTCAAATATCCCGTCTACGCCCAGCTGGACGCCGGCGGGAGCCAGCAGATCGCCTTCCTCGGCCAGTTCCCGCCGGTGGGGCAGCAGAATATCGGCACGGGACCGCTGCCCATCGACGGCTCGGCGTCGAACGCCTCGATCTGCGTCAACCTCAACCGGGTGATGGCGTCGCTGGTGGCGCTCGGCCTCGGCAACTACGCGCCCTGACCTGGCGGCGCCGGCGGCTCTGGACGCCGCCTCCACAAACATCGGAGACCTCCATGGACGATGCAACCGCTCCCCCCGGGGGCTGGTGGACCCGACTCATGTCGGGCGCCGACAACCGGACGCCGGCGATCGGCCGCGTGCTGGGCGCGGTGCTGTTCGTGAACCTGCTGTGCATGCTGCCGGCGGTGATCGTCGGCGTGCTGCTGATGCAGAAGGCGGTGTGGGAGACCTGGCGC
>Ga0302314_10019806_pt1 | contig 11157 bp, 10 predicted proteins | sample III_Palsa_N2_3_FD_200533 | JGI IMG/M metagenome (GOLD analysis project Ga0302314, IMG submission 200533) | Peat permafrost microbial communities from Stordalen Mire near Abisko, Sweden - III_Palsa_N2_3 | ecosystem: Environmental > Terrestrial > Soil > Palsa > Peat permafrost | place: Sweden... | reverse complement strand
GCCTGGGCGCCGGTCACGCCGCGGCTGGCCAGGATCAGGGACGTTAGTTCGCCGGGCCCGGGCTCCTCGAGGATCAGGACGGTGGACTGCTGGCTGCCGCCGTGCAGCGGTGAGGCGTGGACGGATAGCCAGTCCCCGCGGACGGTGCGCAGCCGCACGGCGGGCGCCGGGTGCTCCCCGGCGTGGCCGGCCGCGGCGAGCAGGGGCAGCGGCAGCTGGCATGAGCTTGGCCAGTCGCTTTCGGGGATCTGCGCCAGCCAGCGCTCGGCGGCGTCGTTCAGGGAGGTGACCGTGCCGGATGGGTCGAGGATGACCACCCCGTGCCCCAGCGCCGGGTGCGGATCCCGGGCTTGCCCGGCCAGCAGGGCCCGGCGGAGGCCCTCGGCCACGTGCGGGGCGATCCTGGTGACGATGTCGCGGTCGCGTGGGGAGAATCCGGTGGCCCCGGCCTCCCGGTGCAGGCACATCACTCCCCAGCACGCCTGCTGGGTCCGCAGCGCTACCCGCAGTTCGTCGCCAAGGCCGAGCGGCCGCATGATGGCCGCGTGCCGGGCACTGCTGTCCCGGTCGCCGCGGGTGGCCTGATCAAGCGTCCGGACCGGGTGCGGTGCGGCGGCCAGGTCGGTGAACCGGTTGACGTCACGCCCGCCGAGCTCGTTGGCCAGGAAGGCAGGCGCCGCCTCGATGAGCGGTTCCTCGCTGATCGCCGAGGTGAACAGCAGCGTCGCCGGGTCCACGGTGGCGATGAAGGTGGCATCGACCCCGGCTATCGCCTTCAGGCGGGCGGCGACCTCGCGGCGGAGCGTGGCGGCGTCCAGGCCGGTGTAGCAGCGCTCGATGAGCGCGTCGGCCCGGCGCTGGAGGAGTTCGGGCGGCATAATCCCACGGTACGGAACCGGGGCCCGGATAACACCCCAGGAAACTGGCATGGTGACCGCCGCGTGCCGGGCGCAGCCTGGGACCATGACAACCTTCGGATTGCACCTGACCAGTTACCCAGAGCCGGACGCGGGCGGCTCGATCGCCGCGTATACGCACGATGTCGCCTCGGCGGCGGAGAACTCGGGCGTGTTCGGCACGCTGTGGCTCACCGACCACCTGCACAGCCTCGGCCCTGCGGGCCCGGCGGCCCCGGTGCCGGAACCGCATCTGGTCCTGGCCGCCGTCGCGGCCCGCACCCAGCGGCTTGACCTGGGCCTGCTCGCCGCCTCGGTGGTGTACCGGAATCCGGCGCTGCTGGCCAAGATGATCACCACGCTCGACGTGCTGTCCGGCGGCCGCGCTATCCTCGGGATCGGCGCCGGGCACCCGCGCACCCAGGCCGAAGCCGAGTCCTACGGCTACGCCTTCCCGCCGGTCCGCGCCCGGATGGAGATGCTCGACCACGCGCTGGCGGTCATCCGGCCCATGATCGGTGCCAGGGCCGCCGGCGGCGCCCCGCCGAACTGGCCCCGGCCGCTGCGACCCGGCGGCATCCCGGTGCTCGTGGCCGGCAGCGGCGAGCAGCGCCTGCTCCGGATCGCGGCCAAGCACGCCGACATGATCAATCTGTCGCTGCCCTCCGGAGACAGCCTCGCTCGCATCCCGCACAAGCTCGACGTCCTGCGCCAGCACTGCGTGACCGTCGGCCGTGACCCCGCGCAGATCACCGTGACCTACAAGGCCACGATGGCGGTGGCCGAAACACGCGAGCAGGCCCGGGCGGCATGGGACCAGTGGGCCCCGTCCTTCGGGCTGGGCGAGCCGGCCGCCGAGGCGGGGGCGTTTGTCGGCGAGCCCGCCGAAATCGCCGGGATGATCCGGCCCTTCCTCGACGCCGGCATCGATCACCTCGTCGTGGAGCTAGCGGGCGGCACCGGGCCGGAGTCCGTTGCCCTGGCCGCCAAAGCGCTCACCCCGCTGATGCCGGCCGCCGGCAGCTGACAGCGACGCTAATGCGCTGAAGGAGCGCGCCTCCGCTCCCGGCGGATGCCGGACATTTGCAACACAGCCGTCTCCACCAGGCCGGCTCACCGCCTACGGCGTACACAAACGAGACCCTCCCGGGATCCCCGCCACCGGCCGCCAGGTCAAGATGACCGGGACAGCGATCCACCGCATCGAAGACGGCAAGATCACCGAGAAATGGTCCGACAAAGGACACCCTGGGCCTCCTGCAGCAACTTGGCGTCCTGCCGCAGGCCCGGCCGCGCTGACGGCAACGAAAACCCGCTACCCAGCACGCAGAAAGGCGCCACCGTGGAACTGATCATCATGCTGCTCGCCCCGCTCCCCATCGGCTACTTCATCCGCAACCGGATCGCGGCCTACCTGGCCTACATCGCCCTGCACTCGTTCGTGTTCACCTTCCAGAGCAGCACCCTGCTCAAGGAATGGAACGGCGGCGACTACTCAGCCTTCGTCAAGAATCCGGCCGCGGTGGACTGGTCATACGGCCTGGTCAACCTGCTCATCTTCGCGCAGGCCTCGGCCTGGTCACGCTCGGCTCCTGGCTGAGCGCCAGGCGCAGGCGCCCGGCCCCGTCCGCGGTCAACCTCGCCGAGTGACCGGCAGGTTTGCCAGCCCTGATAAGGCAGTCACTAACTCCTGGCGTGGCCGGCCAGCGGCTCCAGGTAGCACGGGTTGAAATCGGTCAGCGCCACCCTTAGCTCAGCGCTTGGCTCGCCGTACACGCTCATGCGCGTCGGGGTGCACAGGCTTAGGAAGCGGGAAGCGAAGTTCTCCACGAATCGCTGGACGTGGGCCAGGGCGGCGGCCGAGTCCTGGTAGCGCTCGTAAATGTGGACGTCCTGGCCGCCGATGAACCACTCGAAGATCTGCTGGCCGGGCTCGGCCGCCTGGTTGTCGGCTGATATCTCCCGCGCCAGGGCGCCATATTCGTCCAGCGCGTCTGGCTTGACGGTCGCCTCGAATATCCACGAAATCTCTGTGCTCACGGCCACAATCCTTTCTAATTGGCTATCCTGCCCGCAATAAAGAACCACAGAACTTTTGCGCCGCCCGCCCGCCGGTCGAGCAATTCAGTGTTTTGTTGAAGCTTATCATTGCCTATGTTTGCTAATCAATGACGGGAAGCAGGTAAGGCCGGCGAAACCGTGCCGTCGAGGGCCACAAGGAAGGAGGCCGAAACGACAGCCATGTCCTGTGCGGCCTGGGAACGGCAGCTTTCTGAGTACCCGGAGTCGGGCGTGTTGCCGCTTCGCGACCGTGCCCGTTTCCACACGGTCTCCACACGGTCTCCACATCAAGTCCATACGGCGACTTGTCAAAATCCGCCGTTCATCGTGCGTGCCCGTAGTTCGTATCCAGGTGGTCAGGCGGCGGCGGCGGTTTTGGGGGCCGCCAAACGACGCTCAACACCGCCGCCGACGACCCTAGAACGCCCCATAGCTGCCCAGTGTCTAGGCGCTGGAAGCTTCCGGCACTCCCATCGTCCCAGTTCAGAGGCACCTTTCACGTTGACACGCCCCCCAAACACTACTAATTCGCCGGTGAATTGAAGCTTAGTTGGGCTACGAGAAGGACTAAACATCGCGCTGGGCACATGGCGTGATGCCTAAAGAATCCTATTGGGGAGATCTCTCGGCAACACGATTATCGCAACGCGCGGGAAAATAGGTTCGATCTTGGTCCAGATTGGTCGGCGAATGAGAGTGGCTGAAGGCGGCCACCTGGGTCTGGGTCTACCCGCTCATCGGCAATGCCGGGCGTCTCCCAGGACTTGAGACGCGGGCATGCTTCCATCCCTGTTCAGGCGCTCCCGCAGCCGGGCGTCGGGCTGCACCGCCAGCCCGGCGCCCAGCCGCGCGGCGCGAGCGCATCAGGAGAATGCAGATGGTGGCCAGCCCGATGGCGAAGACGATCCACGGTGCCGCCAGGATCAGTTCAAATCCGGTTCATCGGCTCCGCCCCAAATGGCCCGTGCTGTCATCATGAGTGCACCAGGTGGGGGTGCGGGCCCGGTGCAGCTGGCGTGGTGACGGCGTGGAGGCGGCCGGCCGGCGGGCCGGGAGAGAGGCGGACAGCGGCGATGACGTCGACGGTGCTGGTCGTTGAGGATGAGCGCAAGCTGCGTGACCTGGTCCGGTCGTACCTGGAGCGGGCCGGGTTCACCGTGTTGTCGACCGGCTCGGGTGCCGAGGCCATCACGATGGCGGCGACCGCGTCGCCGGACCTGGTGGTGCTCGATCTCGGGTTGCCTGACGTGCCGGGCGAGACCGTGGCCCGCGAGCTGCAGGCCGCCTCGGCCACGCCGATCTTGATGCTGACGGCCAGGAGCGCCGAGGAGGACCGGATCCGCGGTCTCGAGCTCGGCGCCGATGACTACGTGACCAAGCCGTTCAGCCCGCGGGAGCTGGTCCTGCGGGTACAGGCGATCCTGCGCCGCGGCGGCCCGGCGGCCGCCCAGGACATCACCAGCTACGGCGGAGGCGAGCTGGTTATCGATGAGCCGCAGCGGCTGGCCGCGGTGCGCGGCTCAGCGGTCGCCCTTACGCCGACCGAGTGGGGCGTGCTCGTCGCGCTGGCCAGCGTCCCGGGCCGGGTGTACTCGCGGTTCGAGCTGATCAACCGGGTGCGGGGGTATGAATTCGAAGGCTATGAGCGCACCGTGGACTCTCACGTGAAGAACCTGCGCCGTAAGGTCGAGGACGATCCGAGCCATCCCCGGATCGTGCAGACCGTCCTGGGCGGCGGTTACCGGCTCGGCTTGGCCCGCGATGACTGACGATCCCGGCGCGTCTGCCCGGGCGGCTCGCGGCGGCACGCTCGGCCTGCGGCTCGCCCTGGCCTTCCTGATGGTGGCGCTGGCCGCGGTCGCGCTGCTCGCCGGGCTCACCGCGGCGTTCGCGGCCGCGGACGTCTCCACCCTGGCCAGCCAGCAGCGCACTGAACTGACCGCAGGGTTCGCGGTCGCCGCCGGGGCCGTATGGGGCCAGGACAACACCTGGGACTCCAGCGACCTCTCCTCGGTCCTCGACGGCGCCGCGCGCACCGGCGCGGCCGTTCAGATACGCGATCAGGCCGGGCACGTCGTCGCGTCCTCGGCGGATTTCACCGCCGCGAAAGGACCGCAGTCGAGCCTTCCGATCGTGGTCCGGGGCCAGCGGGTGGGCACCGCGGTGGCCCGGTTCACCGGTTCCGGGCTCAACGCCGCCGACCGGAGCCTGCAGACCGCGCTGCTGCGGGCCATCGCCGGGGCCGCCGGGCTGGCGGCGCTGCTCGCGCTGTTCACCGGGCTCGCCGTGGCGCGCCGGATCACCCGCCCGATCGCCCGGCTGATCACGGTGACCAGGGCGATGGCGGCCGGCGACCGCGCCGCGCGGGCGGGCGAGATCCGTGCGGCCGGTGAGCTGCGCGAGCTGGCGGCCGCGTTCGACCAGATGGCCGGCACCTTGGACCGGCAGGAACAGATCCGCCGCAACCTCGTCGCCGACATCGCCCACGAGCTGCGCACCCCCATCGCGATCCTGCAGGCCGGCCACGAGGCCCTGCTCGACGGCGTGGCCGAACCTACCCCGGCCGAGCTTGGCTCGCTGCGCGACGAGGTTCTCCGGCTGGCCCGCATGGTCGGTGACCTGCAGACACTGGCCGCTGCCGATGCCGCCGCGCTGAACCTGTCCCGGCGCGACTGTGACCTGGCCGATCTCGCCGCCACGGGCGCTGACAGCCTGGGCCGCCGGTTCGAGGCGGCCGGGATCACCCTGGACCGGCAGCTGTCCCCGGTTCCGGTATCCGCCGATCCGCACTGGCTGCACCAGGTGATCACCAACCTGCTCACCAATGCGCTGAAGTTCACCCCGGCGGGCGGCCACGTCACCATCAGCACCGCCCGCGACGGCGCTGAGGCGGTGCTGCGGGTCACCGACACCGGCGCCGGCATCCCGGCCGGAGACCTGCCCCGTATCTTCGACCGGTTCTGGCGCGGTCAGCAGGCCGCCCAGATCTCCGGCAGCGGCATCGGCCTGGCGATCGCCGCCGAGCTGGCCCAGGCACACGCAGGCCGCCTGACCGCGAGCAGCCAGCCGGGACACGGCACCCAGATGACCCTCACCCTGCCCCGTTCCTGAAGGACCAGATCCGCTGTGATCAGCTGCTTTCATCGGCTTCGACAGCGGCCGACAAGCGGACTGGTTCGCGCAAGATATCCCGCCCGCCGACACATCCGGTCGGGAGGACCTGGTCCGGGCGTACTGGAAGCATTACCGGGCGAGCCAGTTCTGCAGCTACCCCGGCCGCACCGGCGACCTGCGCAGCATTATCAAGATCACCGACTTCTACTCGACCCGGCAATGGCATTCCACCGGCATGTACACCGATTTCTCCCGCCTGGCGGGGCTGGAGCACTGTCTCATGCTGTGCCTGCCCGAACCGCCACCGCGAACCGCCGGGCTCGAGCGGCACCTGCGGCTGTACTTGAACCGCGGACCCGGGCCGGACTTCTCCGAGCGTGACCGGGCGGTGCTCACGCTGTTGCGCCCGCACCTGCACCAGGCCTACCTGGACGCCGAACGCCGCCACCACCCAGTCCCGCAGCTCACCGCCCGGCACTGGGACCTGCTGCGCCTGCTCGCCGCCGGGCACACCAACACCCAGATCGCCCGCCACCTCGGCATCACCGAGGGAACCGTCCGCACCCACCTGGAAACCATCTACACCCGGCTGAACGTCTCCAGCCGAACCGCCGCCGTCACCCGCGCCTTCCCCGACGGGATCAGATCAGACAACACGGAATGACCGGCCTCTCGCAACTTCCGGGCGAAGAGCAGAGGCCGCGTAACCAAGCAATTCAACCGCAGGCCCCCGTGGGGCACACGGAGCCAGAACGGCACACCAGAGCCTATCCAGGCTTCTGCGCCGAATGCGTGCCGAAGCGGGGGGGCGCTGGCGGCTACGGTGCAGATCAGCGTATGTTCGCGAGGGGTCTGTAAAACAGTCGCATTGCCGAACCGGCAGCCGACCGTGATGAGACCACTTTCGGCTGCCGCAGCCGCACCGATCACGGTTGAGGTTGTCGCACTACCACGAGTTGTTCTCGGCTGGCGTCATGCGGCAGCGACATCGAGTGCAAACTCCGCGGTCAAGAGCCGTGGGTTTTGGGGTGCAGTCCCCCTCGGACACAGTTGCACGTCTCTAACCAGCTCTTATTCCGTCCCGGTTTGACTTAGATCGGTAACGTCGCAGGTTAGAGGCATGCGAATCTAAGTCCCCCTCGGACACTAACCCTCTGCGCACGCTGTGACGCCGTCCAGTCCTGCGACTGAACCGCTCAGGCGCCGAATAACGCCTTCGCGGATCACGCGAGGCGCGCCCCCCGCGTCACCGGCGCCCCGCCAGCCACCGGGTGTCTATCCGGCCATACCGCATCCGGCCTACCAGGCGGACGCGCAGCGTCTCCGGCGTGTTGTCGCCCGCGTCCCTGCTTATGCCCAGCTTGCAGTATCGGACCGCCAGCTCGTTAGCGTCCACCACCATGCCCGGCGCGAGGACCAGCTCCACGTTGCCGCCGCGCACCCGCAGTTCGATGATCAGCTCGGGCCCGCTGCGCACCGCGCGGGTCAGGTCAAGCATTACGTCGGACCACGCGGTGCGCAGCGCCAGCCGGTGCGGCAGCGTCCACTGGCCGTCGCGGCGCACCGCGTCATACCGCTCGTCGATGGTGAGCAGTTCGGCGGCCGGCTCGGCCGGCGTCCCGGCGAACGGCAGGGTTAGCGCGCCGTCGCTGCCTGGCGCTGCGATCAGATCGGCGGTAAGCGGGGACAGCGCATCAATGGTGCGGGCAGCCAGCGCCGCATCCAGCCGCTCGTCGAACTCGGCCGGGTCGAGGCGGCCGTCGGCGACGGCGGCGCGCAGCAGTTCGATAACCCGGTCGCGGTCCGCGTCGGATGCGCGCAGCGCGGGTGGCCTGGGCGGATCTGCTGGCATCCGGCCTCCTCGGCGACGGCGTGGTTGCACCTCGCCACCTACATTCCACGTTATAGCGCAAGTCAGCGGCCATCAACGAGGGGTACGCCGACGCATACCGCGCAGACAGCAGGACACGAGGAGCTGAAGCGCAGCCCGGATCCGTCCTGGCGAACTACGAGCTCACCCTAGGGCATGATCATCCGTATGCGAAGACTGCGCGAGAGAACCTGTCCAGCCTGAAAAAGCCGCCAAGCTCATCGTCAAGACCGGCAGCGCGGCAACGCTGAGGCATGATCCGATTTCAATGGTCATGCGCATTGCGGTCAGGCGTGCCGACGAAGCAGCGCCGCCGGATATGCGTTTGGGCAAGGTACGGTTCGTCAGCTCCACCTGGCTCCCGCTCAGGCCTATGGGCAGACCGGCGGACTTCTCATGGACATCGGCAGCCAAACAAGCGATCATTAGGCACCATCACATCAACTCGAGAGCGTAAGAGGCCAGATCGCTTAATGCGTGCGGCACTCCTCGGCCGTGCGTCAGCGCGGGTCCGAGTACAGATCAGCCAGTTCGGGATAGCCTCAGCATCGCCAGGCGATCGGCCCCTGGACAGCGAGCAGGCCCGGGCCGGGCGCATACGATGGTCACCCCTCAGGTTCTGGGGTGAAGGCTGGGGATCAGGGCTGCGGGGTGATGGCCCTCGTCGGCGGTTTAGCGATGGCGGCCGTGCCGTGACCAGCGAACGGCCCTGCGGGCAGGACCGATGCCTGGGCCGCCGTCAGGGCTCAATTAGCTCCGCTGCCCGGAGCGCTGCGGCGATGGCGTCGGGATTGCCGGTGCGCGTGAAGACATCTACGGCGGTGTCGGCGAACTTGATCACGTGCGGGTCGCCGTGCTCGACCGCCCGCGCGAAGACCTCCCGTGCTGTCTCCTCGCGGGATTGCCCGCCAGGCGGCTGTTGCAGCTGAGCCCGCGGCGCGGGCTCAGCGGGAGCGTAGACAGCAGTCAATGCGCTGCTCGCGGCCCAGGACGCCGCCAGGCTCGGCGCCCACAGCGCGTGATCTAGCGCGGGCAGGGTCCTGAGCACAGCGCTGGGCGCGGTCGCCGAGTGCACGAGCATGACGCCGTTGCCGTGCCCGTAGAGCAGGTACCGGACGGTCGCGGCATCAACCAGCCCGGCCAGCACCGCGCGGATTTGCTCTGGGGCCGCCGGGACGCTGAAGCCGGCCAGCGCGGCCGGCCAGGCAGTCAGCGCGCCCAGCCTGGCCAGCCGGTCACCGAGGCCGCCTACCTGCTCGGCGATGCGGGGGATTGCGGCCAGCGAGTCCAGCGGCGTGGCTGCGCGCGCCCGGCTGGCGGCGGTCGCAGCGGACGCGCCGGCCTGTCCGCCGGGCAGGGTCTGCCAGCGGGCAGCCCAGTAGGCAAGCCCGTGCGCCAGCTCGGCAAGGTGGCTTGGGTCATCGCCGTCCGCCAGCAGGGCACGGACGACATGGCCGACCCGGATGACCCCGTGCGTGGCGGCGGCCACCACGCCCGGCAGCAGCCGCGGCCACCAGGCATTGAGCACCTGTCGCCACGGCCGCTGGCCGAGCTCCGCGCGGAAGAACGCGGTCCAGTCAGCGACCCGGCGCAGGTCGCCAAGCGCCTCCCGCCAGTCGGACCCGATCGGGCCCAGCCCACTCGGGAACTCCTCCAGGCGGCGCATGTACCCATCGAGCCAGGAACCCACCAGGTCGCCATGGCCGTGACGGACCATCGCCTCGGCTGCCATCGGGCCGTGGTTGGACAGAAAACCGTCGAACTCTGGCCCGGTCGCGTGCAGCCGGTCGTAGGCCTCGTCCAGCGTTCCCGCGCTAGCTGATGTCACCGTCACACCTCCGGCGGATGGATTGACTCGATCACATCGTGACCCGGTGCGGGTCGCGCAGCGGACAGGCAGTTCAACAGTATATACTATTGCTATGGCTAAGCGGACGATGCAGGAGGCGACCTTCCTTATCCTCACCGCCTTGGCAGCTAGCAGCCAGCACGGCTACGGGATCATCTCCGATGTGGCCACAATCTCAGATGGGCGGGTGCGGTTGAGGGCCGGCACCTTGTACTCGGCCCTCGACCGTCTGCGCATCGACGGGTTGGTCGAGGTGGACCGGGAAGAGGTCGTGGAGAGCCGCCTGCGTCGTTACTACCGGCTTACTCCTGCGGGCAGCGAGCAATTGGCCTTTGAGGCGGCCCGCCTCCATTCCAACGCAGCCACTGCCTTCGTTCGGCTCGGTCTCACCGGAGGCGCGGCCGGATGACCGGGACCGCCGACCTGGAGCAGAATTATCGCCGGTGGCTGAGGTGGTACCCGAAGTCGTTCCGTCGCGAGCACGAAACGGAGATGCTCGGGGTGCTCATGGCGGCCGCCCGACCAGGACAGTGCCGGCCAGCGCCGGCGGAGTGCTTGGACCTGGTTCAAAGTGGGCTCTGCCTTCGGCTGCGACCGCCTGCAGCGAGAACACGGGTGCGTCGTGATCACCAAGCACCGCCACCCTGCCGCGATGGTCATCAGCCCAGATGACCTGAAGAAACTCGACGTCATGGACAGCGCCGCGGCAATTATCGTCTAGATGCAATATGACTGCGTATTTAGAGCTGCAGATGAACATGCTATGTGCGACCGTAGCCGACCCGGCACCGTCTCTCCAAGACGTACCGAACGGCGGTTACACGTGCGCGTGCTCGACGCAGACCAATTACGCTTCGTGACCTGCTGGACCGCTTGCCGGGACCCGTACGGGCGGATGCCAGAACATGGTCCCGACACCTGGTGCAGGTTCGGGCATCCTCAAGACATGGAGACCGGCGGGCGCCCGGACTGCGGCGTGTGCGCCGCCGTGGACGTGCATTACCTGAGGACCGGCGGCGCCCGGCCGGCAGCCGTCCTGGCCGCCGATGCCCAGGCCCGGGCCGGGCGCGTGCCCCGTGCTCATGCTGGACCCGTTGCCCGGTTAGCCAGCGCGGCGGCGTCGGCCGCTTGCCGTACTGACCTTCCGGCGGGCCCGGCCCGCAGCGGTGCCGCCCGGCCAGGACCGGCGGCCGACGGCACCGCGTGATCTGCGTGCATGGCTCAGGCAGCCATGCGGACCGCTGGCCGGCGGGCAGCTCGTGCCCGGTCGGCGAGGACCGCCACTGTGGCCGCCAGCAGGGCGGTGCCGACGGCGATCAGGGCGATCTGCCAGCCGGGCATCCCGCCGGCGACGATGGTGCGGTACT
>Ga0302314_10019805_pt1 | contig 11157 bp, 13 predicted proteins | sample III_Palsa_N2_3_FD_200533 | JGI IMG/M metagenome (GOLD analysis project Ga0302314, IMG submission 200533) | Peat permafrost microbial communities from Stordalen Mire near Abisko, Sweden - III_Palsa_N2_3 | ecosystem: Environmental > Terrestrial > Soil > Palsa > Peat permafrost | place: Sweden... | reverse complement strand
CGGATGTCGTGCTCGGCGCCGTAGCGCGAGCGGGCGGCCTTCTGCACCGCCTCCTCGATCGCCTCGATGACGATCTCTTTCTCGATCGACTTTTCGCGGGCGACCGCCTCGGCGATCTGCAAAAGTTCTTGCCGGTTGGCGGAAATGCCTGAAAGGGCCATCGCACTACTCCAGTTTGGCGTCTTGTTCGGGTTGGACGCGGGCCGCGCGTTGGTCGGCGCCCCGCTTCATCAGATCGTCGGTGAGGATCAGCTTGGCTTCGATGATCCAGGCGAAAGGGATGAGGGCCGTCTCGGCCTCCTCCTCTTCCAGGTTGATGGCGACCATGTCGCCCTCGATCCCAGCCAGTTCGCCCTTGAACCGCTTGCGGCCGTCCGCGAGCCGGTCGAGCTCGATGCGCGCCGACAGGCCCTCGTAATTTTCGAAATCCTTCAGCCGGGTCAGCGGCCGGTCGACGCCGGGGCTGGAGACTTCCAGCAGATAGTCGCCCTCAATGGGGTCGGCGGCGTCCATCACTTCGGATACAGCTCGCGAGAGGCGCGCGCAGTCGTCGACATTCATTTCGCCGTGCTGATCCTCGGCCATGATCTGCAGCCGGCGCGACTTGGTCCCGCTCATCAGGCGCAGACGCACGATCTCGTACCCCGCCGCCTCCGCGACCGGGTCCAGAATCTCCAGCAATGAGCGGTCTTCCGCCGTCTTGCCGCGCAAAGGTTACCTCGAACCAATAAAAAAGCGGCGGGCCTTTTGGGCCGCCGCTCGTAAACGCCATCCAGCGCTAACGATCGATGTAACGCCTATATAGCGCGATCAACGGAGGATGTCAGCCCCCTGGTTCGTCAGACGACACCCGCTCGACGCCCCGCTGGTTCGCCGCCGCCAGCGCGCCCTTCAAATCCGCCAGCTGATAAGGCTTGGCCAGCACCGGGAATTCGTCGCCGATCGCCTGGGCCGCGCGGCTGTAGCCGGTGGTCAGCAGGATGGGCAGGTCGGGCCAGCGTGCGCGGACGTAGCGCGCCAGGCCGAGGCCATCCATGTCGCCGGCCATGACGATGTCGCTGAAGATCAGGTCCGGCTTCGGGCCGTCTTCCAGTAGCCGGATCGCCTGCTCGGCTGAATTGACTGGCCGCACGCGGTTTCCGAGCTGGGCCATCATCCCGGCCGCCACCTCCGCGACCTCGAAATTGTCCTCGACGCACAGGATATCCAAACCGGTCGCCGCGGGCGCCGCCAAGGGCTCGGCGTCGGGGACATGGGCGGCCAGGCTGCGCGGAAGGTAGAGGGAGATTGTCGTGCCCTGGCCCAGTTCGCTCTCGATCGCCATCCGGCCGCCCGACTGCTGGACGAAGCCATAGACCTGCGACAACCCAAGGCCGGTGCCCTTGTTGACCGCCTTGGTGGTGAAGAAAGGCTCCATCACCTTGGGCAGGATGTCGGGCGGAATGCCCTGGCCGGTGTCGGCGACGACGATCTTGGCGAACTCGCCCTCGATGTCGGCCTCGCCGTCCTGTCGGGCTAGGGCCACATTGGTCGCCGAGATCGTCAACCGGCCGCCCTTCGGCATGGCGTCGCGGGCATTCACCGCCATGTTCAGGATCGCCAGCTCGAACTCGTTGGCGTCGATCTCCACCGTCCAGACGTCGGCGGGAAAATCGATCTCCAGGGCCACGCCGCTGTCCAGGCTCGACCGCAACAGCTCGTGAATGTCCGACGCGCGCCGCGCCAGCGAAACCGGCGCTGGGTTGAGGCGCTGGCGGCGGGCGAAGGCCAGAAGGTGCCGCGTCAGGCCCTGACCTCGCTTGGCCGCCGAGATGATCGCCTCGAGGGATCTGACCGCCCGGGGCTCGTCGCCGATCCGCCCGCGCAGCAGTTCGGCCTGGCCGCCCATCACCATCAAAAGATTGTTGAAATCGTGCGCGACCCCCCCGGTCAGCTGGCCGAGCGCCTCCATCTTCTGCGCCTGGGCCAGCCGATCGTTGGCGCGCTGCAGCTCGATCTGGGCGTTTCGGCGCTCGGTGATGTCGCGGGTGATCTTGGCGAAGCCGATCAGCTCGCCCGTTTCGTCATGAATGGCGTCGATCACCACATTGGCCCAGAACAGGCGGCCGTCCTTGCGCACCCGCCAGGCCTCGGCCTCGTAGCGGCCATGCGCCGCCGCGGTGGCCAGCGCCAGCGCGGGCGCCCCAGCCGCCTGATCGCTGTCGGTGTAGAAGGCTGAGATATGCCGGCCGACGATCTCGTCCGCCGTATAGCCCTTGATGCGCTCGGCCCCGGCGTTCCAGGTGGCGACGATTCCGTCCGGCGTGAGCATGAACAGGGCGTAGTCGACCACGCTGGCGACCAGCAGCCGAAATTCTCGCTCGTTCCGGCTCAGGCTATCCTGCGCGCGCTTCTCGTGGGTGATGTCACGGCCGTTGCAGTAGATCAGCCCCTGGTCCCGCGCGACGTTCCACGACAGCCAGACGACGCCGCCATCGCGCCGGAGGTAGCGGTTCTCGAACCCGAAATAGGCCTTTTCCGTAAGCTGGGTTTGTCGTGTCGCCGCGGTTCGCTCCCGGTCGTCGGGATGCACGAAATCCAACAGTGGTTTGCCGATGATCTCGCCAGCGGAATAGCCGAGCGTCTCGCGCCAGGCGTGTTCATTGATGAGGCGCGCAACGCCGTCGGTTTCGGAGGCGATGACGAACAGATCCCGGGATGCGTCCCAGAAATGGCTGAGCTGCCGCTCCGCCTCGTCGGCTCTCGCCGCCAGGGCCGAGCGTTCGAGTTTATCCGCCCGCCGGCGCGCCGAGACGTCTCGCGCCACGCCAAGACGGCGGCCATCGGAGAGCCTGCGGCTGCTGACCTCAACCTCGACGAAGGTCCCGTCCTTACGGTGGACTTTCCAGTCCCGGGTCGACTGATCCTGCTCGCGCGCCACGGTCAGGTCCGCCTGCTCGTCCGGACCGATCAGGTCCTGAACCTTGCGGCCCAGCATTTCATCACGCGAATAGAGGGTCAGGACGCAGGCCGCCGGGTTCACGTCGACAAAGCGGCCTTCAGCGTCGGCGATGAAGACGGCGTCGGCGGCGCGGTCGAACACCTCGCGAAGCTGTTCCTGGCTGGACCGAAGCCGGGCCTCGGTCTGGGTTGGCGCTGAGATGTCGGTATTGGTCCCGAACCAGTGGATGATCTTGCCGGCCGGATCGCGAATCGGCGCGACGCGGGTCGAAAACGGCCTGAACTGGCCGTCCTTGCCCAGCAGGGGAAAGACCATCTCGGCCGCTTCGCCGCCGGCTCGGACCTCGATCCATCTCGCCAGCACCGCGTCGTAGATTTCCGGGTCGTGGAGGCTCTTCAGACCTCGCGCCCGAATGTCGTCGACCCCCGCGCCGGTGTAGGCGACCCAGGCGCGGTTCGCCCAGACGATCTGGCCCTCGGGATCGGATATCCAGCAAGGTGTCGGAAGCGCTTCAGCCAGCTGCTGAAACGGCAGGCTGGCGTCAAAAGCCCCTGCATCGGGTGACGCAGCCTGTTCGATCACCCCATCCATCCGAAATCTTCCCCAAGCGCGCTGAAACGCCTGCCGGTTCGATTGGTTCCGCGGTTCGCCACCCGAGCGAGCGGCGCCAGCCTCACTCGCCGTCCCAATAATCCTTCACCGCCTTGCGATCGAACAGCTTGTCGACGGCGCAAACCAGGATCTTGCCGGAGTCGGGATAGACCACGACGTCGTTCGGGTTGCGCTCGCCGATCATCAGGAAGCGGAACACCGCGTCACCCTCGTTGATCAGGCGATGGCCAACCTCCTGGCCGGCGGGGAAGCAGGCGTGGTCGCCAGCCTTCAGCGGTATGCGCTCCTCGCCAAGCAGCAGGGTGGCCTCGCCGTCCAGCACATAGAGGTGCTCTTCCTCCAGGTAGTGATAGTGCGACGGGCAGGACTTCATGCCCGGCGGCAACTCCTCGATATGGACGCCGATCCGCACGCCGCCAGCGGCGTCGCCGGTGTCTTTGGTCCGGCCGCCATAACGGTCGCCGTGCCCCCAGTCGTTCCAGGGGATGTCCGCCGAGGCGACGGGGCGTTTGGGGGCGGTGGGAGCGTCGGTCATGGGGACTCGTGGCAGTTGGGGGCGGCGTCTCGGCTATGCAGCGGTAAGGCGCGCGTTTTAGAGCGGCCACTGTTGAGCGGCGTGGAGGACGCGCAAAATGACGACCGCCTGTTCATCCTCGGTGTAGATGACAAGATAGTTCGGTCGAACAACCATCTCCCGCGTCCCGGCTACACGCCCCCTCCGGAAAAGGCCCGGTCTCCTGGGCAGCCTTGAGACTTTGACCTCGATTTCGTTGATCAAGCGCTCCGCCGCCTCGGGATTGTCGTCGGAAATATAGTCCAGGATCGCTAAAAGATCGGCGCGAGCGGCTTGCCGCCATTCAAGCCGGCGATCCGCCACGCCGCTTCCCGTCAATCAAGGCCCTGGCTTCGTCCATAACCAGCGCGTGGGAGACGCCAGCGCCCGTCTCCAACAACGCCTCTTGGACTTTGCCGCGAAACCAGGTGTCATACGCAACCGGATCAGACGTGAGCCCGGCTGGCAGAGCGCCTTCTTTGACGACACGGGTGAGCAGAATTCGCACGGCGTCCGAAACGGTCAGGCCAAAACTGGCCAGCTTTTCGGAGGCTTGGGTCTTGAGCTCGTCGTCGATCCGCACATGCAGCATTGAGGTATGCGCAGCCATATCAATCTCCCAGGATCGTATTGTCTCTCATTTGAGCCACACTACGTCAACTCTCTTCCTTACCGCCCCACACACCCCGCCAGCCCATCATCCCGCACCGTCCCGATCGCGCCATCGATCCGGCGGCTGCGGCGGGCGACGTAGGCGCCGGGGGTCGCGACGCGCCATTTGAGCGGGTCCGGCAGCACCGAGATCAGATGGGCCGCCTGGGCGGGCGAAAGCTGCGAGGCGTCTTCATGGAAATAGTGCTGGCTGGCCGCCTGGGCGCCGTAGACGCCCGGGCCAAACTCCACCACGTTCAGATAGACTTCCATAATCCGCCGCTTGCCCCACAGGGCCTCGATCAGCACCGTGTACCAGGCCTCGACCCCCTTGCGGACATAGGAGCGGCCCGGCCAGAGGAAGGCGTTCTTGGCGGTCTGCTGGCTGATGGTCGAGCCGCCCTTGACCTTCCCGTTCGGCCGCCGCTCGTTGTGGCGCAGGGCCGCCTCCATGGCCTGGAAGTCGAAGCCGTGATGGCTGCAAAAGCGGGCGTCTTCGGAGGCGATGGCGGCCTGGGTCAAATCCGGCGAAATCCGCGACAACGGCCGCCACTGATAGTCCCAGCCGTAACCCTGGATCAGCCGCTGGACCATCAGCTCGGTGAACAGGGGCGGCACGATGCGCAGGACCATGACCTGCAGTGGCGGGCCGGCGATGATCACGATCAGCAACAGGGCGAGCAGCTTGCGCAGGCGGCCTTGTTGGCGCCTCGGCGTGGGTCCGACGAGAGGCGGCGTAGGAACGATGGCCTCGGGTGCGGGGAGCTGGGGTTCGATCGGCGTTGGTTCAGGCGAGTCCGGATCGGTCAGCTCCGGCTTCGGCTCGACCGCTGTGGCGACTTCGGCCCCTTCGGCGTCCCCGGTCGCGGGCGCCTCCGCCTCGACCCGCGCCGGCTCAAGTTCAGCGTTGTCGGCCGGTGCGTCGGCGTTCTGCGGGTCGAGATCTTCAGCGGACACGGACGGAAACGCGGCTCCTCTTGCCTTGACGCGGCGATGGGATGCTAGCCAAGGCTTGGGCGCCTGTCGCGTCTCGTGGAGATTCAAGCTTGGCCATGACCGTATCCGAAGCCGTCGACCGGCGCATTTCCATTCGCGCCTTCAAGACCGATCCCGTGTCCGGCGCGGTGGTGCGCGAGATTTTGGCGGCGGCGGCGCGGGCGCCATCCGGTGGTAACCTGCAGCCCTGGCGGGTCTACGCCCTGACCGGCGAGCCCCTGGAGGCGCTGAAGGCCAAGGCGCGAGAGACCATGGCCGCCGGCCTGGAGGAAGGCGAATACGACGTCTATCCGCCCAATCTCTGGGACCCCTTCCGCACCCGCCGGTTCCAGTGCGGCGAGGACCTCTACGCCACCATCGACATCCCTCGCGACAATCGCACCGGCCGCCTGGCCCAGCTGGCGCAGAACCTGAACTTCTTCGGCGCGCCGGTGGGTCTGTTCTTCGCCCTCGACCGCAAGCTCGGCCCGCCACAGTGGTCGGACCTGGGCATGTTCATGCAGACGATCATGCTGCTGGCGGTCGAGCGGGGCCTCGACACCTGCGCCCAGGAATTCTGGGCCCGGCTGCCAAAGACGGTCGGCGCCTTTATCGACCTGCCCGACGACCACATGCTGTTTTCCGGCATGGCGCTCGGCTATCGCGATGACGCGCACGCCATCAACACGCTCAGGACGCGGCGGGAGACGGTGGACGATTTCGCGGAGCTGCGAGGGTTTTAGCCCTCCCCTCTGGACGAAACCTCTGCGACGTAAGAGCTTGCGGCCACGCTTTGAGGAATCTTCATGTCGACGTTCAGTGAGCTGCGTACGCTTGACCGCCACCAGTGGAGCGCGGTCGCCGCCAGCTTCCTGGGCTGGACCCTGGACGCCTTCGACTTCTTCCTGATGGTCTTCATGTTCAAGGCCATCGCCACGGAGTTCCACGCCGAGCTGCCGTCGGTGGTGGTGGCCAGCACCCTGACCCTGGCCGCCCGGCCCTTCGGCGCCCTGCTGTTCGGCATGCTGGCCGACCGCTACGGCCGCCGGCCGGTGCTGATGACCAATGTGGTGCTCTATTCAGCGGTGGAGCTGGCGTCCGCCTTCGCGCCCAGCCTGGCGGTGCTGCTGATCCTGCGCGCCGCGTTCGGCTTCGCCATGGGCGGAGTCTGGGGCGTAGGCGCGTCGTTGGCTCTGGAATCGGTGCCGGTGAAGACCCGGGGCCTGATCTCCGGCCTGCTGCAGGAGGGCTATGCCGCCGGCTATCTGATCGCCTCGGCGGTGTTTTTCTTCCTGTTCGACCGCATCGGCTGGCGTGGCATGTTCATCGTCGGCGCGGTCCCGGCGCTGCTGGCCCTGTTTATCCAGTTCTCGGTCAAGGAATCGCCAGCCTTCGAATCCGAGACCGCCGCCATCCCGGGACGCGGGCCGCTGTTCCTGCTCGGGATGGGGCTGCTGGCCCTGGCGGTGGCGATCGGACCGGCCGTGGCGGGCGCCTTCGTCAAGGTTCCCATTATCAACTGGATCTACTTCATAGACGCGCCGATCGGCTTCGCCGGCCTGTGGCTGTTCCGCAAACACTGGAAGATGGCCCTCTATGTCATCGCCATGATGACCGCCTTCAACTTCATCAGTCACGGCACCCAGGACCTCTACCCGACCTTCCTCCAGGTCAACGGCGGCTTCGGCACCCAGGCGACGGGCATGCTCACCGCCATCGGCAATGTCGGCGCGATCGCGGGCGGCCTGTTGTTCGGCGCCTGGTCGGAGACCTTCGGCCGTCGCCGCGCCATCGTCGTCGCCAGCCTGTTGTCGCTGCTGGTGATCCCCTTGTGGACCTTCTCGCACACGGCGGCCCTGTTAGGGCTTGGCGCCTTCTTCATGCAGCTGATGGTGCAGGGAGCGTTCGGCGTCCTGCCGGTGCATCTGAACGAGCTGGCGCCCGCCGATGCGCGCGGGGCCTTCCCCGGCTACGCCTACCAGATGGGCAATCTGCTCGCCTCGGGCTGCGGCGTCTGGCAGGCCCAGATCGCGGCCAGCCACAAGATATCGGGTCATCCCAACTACGGCCTGGCGCTGGCGATCGTCGCCGGCTGTGCGGCCGTCTCCATGGCCCTGATTACGGGCTTCGGCCCCGAGCGACGGAACATCGCCTTCGGCGGGAAGCAACCGGCCGCGGCGGACTAGCGGCCGCGCCGTTCAGACCACGATATTGACCAGCGACCCCGGGCGTAGAGGCCGGCCGGGGGATGGCTCGGCGGCGGGGGCGGTGTTCAGGATCGGAGAGGGTCTCGCCGGCGCCGCGGTCGCTGGCGCCGAGCGTTGGACGGCGGCGGGCGCCTGCACCTTGCCGAGAGCCGCGTCGAAGAAGGCGCGCTGCGCCGCCCGCGCATCGGCCACCGAACGCGTCGGCAGGGTCTGAGGCGAGATGGCCTGACCGGAGATCGGCGGGAGGGCCACGGCGGGGTCCTTGGAAGCGACGAGGTGCGGAAACCTTACCTCGCCAAAACATGGTTAGCGATAGGTTAAAGCGCGCGTCGGCCGTTAACGATTCTTATCGACCTGCTCGCTCAGCGCTTCCGCAGACTGCGCGTCCAAGGGTTCGGCGTACTTGGCGACGATCTTGCCGCCCTGGCCAACAACGAAGGTCTCGGGAACCCCGGAGACGCCGAAATCCAGCGTCGCCTTGCCCGCCGGATCCAGCAGGGTTTCGGAATAGGGGTTGCCCCGCGCCAGCATGGCCCCCGTCGCGGCGGGGTCGTAGCGCCAGGGCGAGACCACCCCGATAACCTTCACCCCTTGCGCCTTCAGCGCCATCAGCACCGGCTGTTCCTGGATGCAGGGGACGCACCAGGAGGCGAAGAAGTTGATCACCGTCCCAGGCGGGGCATCAGCGATCAGACGCGCGGGCGCGCCGCCGGCCATGGGCGGCAGGGTCTCGTCCGGCAGGGTCTTTCCCACCAGGGCGGCGGGAATGTAGTGCGGGTCGTGATGCACGCGGGCGAAGAACAGCACGGCCAGCAGGGCGAACCCGGCCAGGGGCAGGATGGCGACCCAGCGTCTCACGACGGCCGGTCCTTGCCGGCGGCCGTTTCTGCTTCCCGGGCGGCTTTGCGCCAGCGGTGGGCGCGCAGGAGGCTGTCGGCGATCATGACGGCGAAGATCACGGCGGTGATGGCGTAGGCCGGCCAGACGAAGGGGCCGTATTTGCCGGCGTCGAAGTCGAGCATGATCTACCTCGCCGCCCGCACGGCCAGGACATTGGCGCGCCGGCGCCAGACCTCGCCCCTGATCCGCACCAGCCACAGCGATCCGAACGCCGAGGTATAGGCCAGGATCATCAGAAAGAAGGGCGGCAGATAGACCGGCGCCATGGCCGGTCCGCCCTTGGCGAACAGGGTCGAGCCCTGATGCAGGGTGTTCCACCAGTCCACCGAGAAGACCACGATCGGCAGGTTGACCACCCCCACCAGGGCCAGGATGGCGCAGGCGCGCGCGGCCCGGGCCTCGTCGTCGATGGCCGCCTGCAGCGCCATGTAGCCGAGGTAGAACAGCAGCAACACCAGCTCCGAGGTCAGCCGCGCGTCCCATACCCACCAGGTTCCCCACATGGGCTTGCCCCAGAGCGAGCCGGTGATCAGCGCCAGAAAGGTCAGACCCGCGCCCAGGGGCGCCGCCGCCCGCGCCGCCGCCTCGGCTAGCGGCTGGCGGAAGACCAGGCCAAGGAAACTCGCCACGCCCAGGCACAGATAGACGAACAGGCTCAGCATCGAGGCTGGCACGTGGATGAACATGATGTGGATGGTGTAGCCCTGCTGGTAGTCCGGCGGGGCGGCGAAATCGAGCCACAGTCCGGCCGCGCCGAGCAGCACCGCCAGCACGCCGAACAGCGGCGCGCCCCAGCGGGAGAAGGCCATGAACCGGTCAGGGTTATAGAGGAAGGCGAACATTGGGCTCACGATAGCGCATTGCGGCAGGCCGCCGCCATGGCGAAGGGACCAAGGCCAACGGCCGCCAGGCTGTAGGCGCTAAGCAACAGAAGTCCGGTCTTCCAGTCCAGGCCGGCGGCATAGGCTTCGATGGCTCCCGCGCCGAAGATCACCGGCGGCGCGAACAGCGGCAGGACGATCACCGCGATCAGTACGCCGCCCCGCCGCGAGCCGATCGACAGCGCCGCGCCGATCCCGCCGCAGAAGGAAAAGCCCAGGCCTCCGACCAGGGCGGTGAAGGCGATCAGCCCGGACAACGAGGGCGATGCGCCCAGGGCGATGGAGGCGATCGGCGCCGCAAGGGCCAGCGGCGCGCCGGTGGTGATCCATTGCGCCAGACATTTGGCGAAGGCGACCGCCTCGAGCGGCGTGGACCCGAGGGATAGCAGGTCAAGCGCGCCGTCCTCATAGTCGCGTTCGAACAGGCGCTCGAGCGACAGCAGCGACGCCAGCGCCAGGGCAAGCCAGGCTGACCCCGGCGCCACGATGGCCAGCTTGTCCGGCGCCGGTCCGGTGGCCAGCGGCAACAGGGTCGCCATGGCGGCATAGAAGCTGACGGCCAGTAGTGGCCCGCCGCCCTTGCCCCAACTGAGGGCCAACTCGCGTCGGAACAAGACGCCGAACCCGCTCATGCGCCCACCGCGACAGCTCGAGCGGGGATCGGCAGCGGGTCGTGCACGGCGGCGATGATCATCCCGCCACCAGCGACGTGAGCCGCCATGATTTCGCCGAACCGGGCGCGCCAGGCGGCGTCCAGCGGCGTCAGCGGTTCATCCAGCAGCCAGAGGGTTCGTGGGCTGGCGATCAGCCTGGCCAGGGCGACGCGGCGGCGCTGGCCGGCGGACAGTTTGCGCACCTCAAGCGCGCGCAGGCGGCCGAGGTCGAGCGCCTCGCAGGCGGCCTCGGCGCTGGCGTCGGTCCCGCCAGTCCAATGAACCTGGAACAGCAGCTCCTCCCAGGCCGAACGGCCGGACTTCAGACCATCCAGGTGTCCGAGCAGATGCAGGTCGCGGCCCCGCGCCTCTTCGGCCTCCAGCGCGCCATCGGCTCCGGTGAAGCCGATCTCGCCGGCGTCAGGCCGGATGAATCCGGCGATCGCCCGCAGCAGGCTGGTCTTGCCAGCGCCGTTCGCGCCCGTAAGGGCGACGGGTTCACCGGCGGACACGGTAAGGCTGAATTGCGCGAACAACGGCCGATCGCCTCGGCTCAGAGCGAGGTTGGTGATGGAGAGGGCGGAGATCACGGCCGTCTTCTTCCAGGAGGAGCGTCGGAAACGCGCATGCGAATTCGGCTCGCCACATGGACGACTTGCGCGGTGCGGTCTATGACACGCGCGGCCGTGCGGGGATTAGGCCGCGCCGGGTCGGACGCTGTGTGTCCGGCTCGATCAGCGCGCGATCCCGCGACCGATTTTCGGGCGGCCTCGAACAGAGAGAA
>Ga0302314_10019804_pt1 | contig 11158 bp, 10 predicted proteins | sample III_Palsa_N2_3_FD_200533 | JGI IMG/M metagenome (GOLD analysis project Ga0302314, IMG submission 200533) | Peat permafrost microbial communities from Stordalen Mire near Abisko, Sweden - III_Palsa_N2_3 | ecosystem: Environmental > Terrestrial > Soil > Palsa > Peat permafrost | place: Sweden... | reverse complement strand
ACCCCGACGATGCACGGTGTGCGCGGGTCGACCGGCACGTCAGGTCGGGACAGGACGGCGCGGCAGGGCGATGGCCCTGTCCGCGATGATGTTCTTCTGAACCTCGGTCGATCCGCCGCCGATGGTGCTGTAGCGCTGGAACGAGTACAGGCGGGTCCACTTGCCCCGGTCAACGGCGTCGGGACCACCCCGGGCCAGCACCCCGGCCGGGCCGAGCAGGTCCACCGACAGCGCGGCCAGCGTCTGGGCCAGCGCTGACCAGCTCAGCTTGGCGAAGGGAACCTCCGGCCAGTTCTTCTCCCCCTTGATGATCTTGGACAGCGCCCGCAGCGACAGCAGGCGGGCCAACTCGATGTCGGTCCAGGCCCGGGCGATGCGATCCTGCAGCGACGGGTCCGACAATGCGTCCGGGTTGACCGACCGGGCCGTGGTCACCATGGCCCGCAGGTCGGCGGCCAAGATGGCCAGCTGGGTGGCGATCCCCACCCGCTCGTGCCCGAGTGTGCCCATGGCCACCATCCATCCCTCGCCCTCGCCCCCGAGGCGGCAGTCGACCGGGATACGGGCGTCGGTGAAGAACACCTCGTTGAACATCTCCTCGCCGGCCATGTCCCGGATGGGTCGGCGTTCGATGCCGGGCGTCTCCAGGTCGAGGATGAATGCGGTGATCCCCTCGTGCTTGGCACCGCGTTCGATGGCGGTGGGGTCGGTCCGCAGGAGGAACAGCCCCCACTTGGCCAGGTGGGCGGTCGAGATCCAGATCTTCTGGCCGTTGACCACGTAGGCGTCCCCGTCCAGGATGGCGGTGGTGCGCAGGTTGGCCAGGTCGTTCCCGGCGTCCGGCTCGGAAAATCCCTGGCACCAGTGATCGTTGGCGTCCAGGATCGAGGGGAGCCACCGGGCCTTCTGCTCCTCGGTCCCCCAGGCGATGATCATGGGCCCGATCTGCCACAGGCCGTTGGTGTTGAACATCCCCGGGGTGCGGTACTCGGCCATGATCTCGGAGTGGAGGATCCGTTGCATCGCCGTGGCGTTGCGTCCCCCGTACTCCTCGGGCCAGTTGATCGCCGCCCAACGTCCCTCGTTCAGGAGCCGCTGCCACGCCGCCCGTCGCAATTGCGACTTCTCCCCCGACAGCGACGAGTCGTCGCCGAGTGCCTCACGCTCGAGGAAATCCGGGAGGTTTTCGTCGAGCCATGACCGCAATTCGGCGGCGAATTGCTCGTCCTCAGGGGCAAGTGCGAAGTCCACGGGGCCGAGGATAGCCCTCGGAACCGTCTACGCTCGGGCCGTCACTCAGCCCTGTCGATCCCGAGGTGGTTCGTGGACTTCACATTCGATGCCGAGCAACTCGCCCTCCAGGATGTGGCCCGCAGGGCCATGGACGAGGTCGGCGGTGCACTCCTGCGAGAGATGGCCGACAACGACGTCGGGTTCACACCGGAGCTGTGGGAACGACTGGTGTCCTTGGGATGGACCTCCATGTTGATCCCCGACGAGGGTGCCGGTCTCCTCGAGATGTGCATCGTGTTGGAGCAGATGGGCCGGGTACCGCTGCCCGGACCGTTCTTCTCGTCGGCGGTCATGGCCACCCTGGCGGCGCGGGCGCTGGGTGAGCGCGGACTGCTCGACGAACTGGCCGCCGGTCACACCCGGGGGACCGTGGCCGTGCTCGAGCAGGGCCACGGCGATCCGTTGGACACGGTGCGCACCCGCGCCATTCGCCGGGGCGCCGGGTGGACGTTGCAGGGATCCAAGCCGGTCGTGGTGGACGGACATACCGCCGACTGGGTGATCGTCGCCGCCCTCGGTGAGGACGGCGTGCGTTCGTTCCTCGTCCGCCAGCCGGAGGCCGAACTGGTGCCGTCGCTCGACCCCACCCGCAAACTGGCCCGCCTGACACTCGACGGCACGTCGGCCGAGCCGCTCGGACCCGCTGGAAGTCAGGTCGACCTGTGGCGACGGGTGCTCGACGACATCGCGGCGGCATTCGCCGCCGAGTCGGTCGGAGTGTCTGACCGCGCCCTCGAGATGGCCACCGAGTACGCCAAGGTGCGGGTCGTCTTCGACCAGCCCATCGCCACGTTCCAGGTGGTCAAGCACCGGATCGTGGACATGTTCCACGCGCTCGAACTGGCCAGGGTGGGAGTCCACTACGCCGCCTGGTCATCGGACGGGGACGAACCGGACCGGATCCGGGCCGCCGCCATGGCGTCGGCCTATGCGGCCGAGGCGGCGGTGAAGGTGACCGGTGACGACATCCAACTCCACGGGGGTGTCGGGTTCACCTGGGCCAACGACGCCCACTTCCTGTTCAAGCGGGCCAAGCAGAACGAGACGCTGATGGGCGGCAGCGGCCACCAGTGGCAGCGCCTGGGAACCCTCTTCACCGAACTCTGACGACGATCGGCACCAACGGGCTTCGAACGAATCGGCGGCAGGCGGGCTGCCCGGTGGTCGCGAAGGGCGAGGGTCGAGATCTCAGTCGGGGAAGGCGCGCTCGAGCACCGAGGCGATCTCCTCGGCCCGGGCCCGGAACACGTCGGCCGATCCGCGACCTCCGTCCAGCACCCCGGCCACGTGCTCGATGACCAGGCCGACCAGCAGGCTGCGGAGCATCCGGGCCAGCACCACCTCGTCGCCCACCCGGCACAGCCGCGGTCGGTGATCGACCAGCCAATGCTCGAGCGAAGCCTCGGTGGCGTCGAACAGCTCGGTCCCGACGACCCGGGCCGTCTCGTCACCCCGCATGACCTCGCCCAGCATGAGGCGGATGAAGTCCTCCACCTCGAGCATGGACAGCAGGATGTCGGTCAACAGGTCGGCCAGGGTCGGGGCCACGTCCCGGGCCAGGGCCGGCGGGGCGTCTTCAGCCGGATCGGCCAGGAAGCCCTGCTCCTCGAGCACGGCCACCAGCAGGTCGCGCTTGGACGGGAAGTAGTGGTAGAGCGTGGCCACATTGAGCCCGGTGGCGGCGGCCAGATTCCGCATGCTGGTGCCGGTCACACCGTGCTGGGACATCAGCGACAGCGCCGTGCGCAGGATGCGCTCACGCTGTCCGGACCCTTCGCCGCGGACGGCAGGCTCGGTTGGGTAGGGGACCATCCGTTCATTGTGGCCCAGCACCGCGGCCCGGGTCCGGATCGACGCTGTTTCCGTACAGGAATCCAAACGAACGTTTGATCTATAATGCCGCGCCGAGGCGCTGGCCACAGTGGCCGCCGCCCAGAGAGGGCCGATCGAAGACGGTCCAGGACGGGGACGACGATGGCATCACCGGTGAAAGACGTGGTCGACGGGTCGCCGGCCCTCGAGCGGTTCGACCCGTTCGAGCTCCAGGACTCCGTCTCCGGGGAGATCCGCGATCCCTATCCGCGTCTGGCCGAGCTCCGACGCCATCACCCTGTGCATCTCGGGCCGATCGACGTGGGCGACGGCCTACACGATCCCGACCCCACCCGGCCACCCCCGGTCACCGTGCTCGGATTCGACGAATGCGTCCAGGTCCTCCGCGACAACGAGACGTACTCCAATTCGGTCTATGAGGGGATCATGGGCCTGGTCATGGGCAAGACCATCCTGCAGATGGACGAGCCCGAGCACCGGTTGCACCGGGCCCTGGTGTCCCCGACCTTCCGGTCGAAGGTCCTCGAGCGGTGGGAAGGCGACTTGGTGCAGCGGGTGGTGGACGAACTCCTCGACGACTTCGCCGCCGACGGATCGGCCGACCTCGTCCAGCAGCTGACGTTCCACTTCCCGGTCCAGGTCATCGCCGAGATCCTCGGCCTGCCCCGCAGCGACTTCCCCATGTTCCAGCGATGGGCGATCGAGATCACCAGCGTGTCCGCCAACTGGGACCGCGGCGTTGCCGCCTCCGAGAACCTGCGCGACTACTTCGCCACCATCGTCGAAGCACGCCGGTCCCAGCCGGCCGACGACCTGATCAGCGACCTCCTGGCCGTGGACGTGGATGGTCGCGGGCTCGACGACGAGGAGGTCTTCTCGTTCCTGCGACTGTTGCTACCGGCCGGGGTCGAGACCACCTACCGGGCGTCGGGGAACCTCCTCTACGGCCTGTTGACCAATCCTGACCAGCTGAAGGCGGTGCGCGAGGACCGCTCGCTCCTGCCCGCCGCGTTCGAGGAGACCATCCGGTGGGAGCCGCCGGTCACGGTGATCCTGCGCCGGGCGACCACCGACACCGAACTGGCCGGGGTGGCGGTCGAGGAGGGCGCCGACGTGGGATTGCTGCTCGGCGCGGCCAACCGGGACGAACGCAAGTACGAGAACCCGGACCACTTCGATGTCTTCCGGGAGTCGCGCCAGAGCCTCGGCTTCGGCTTCGGCGTCCACGTGTGCCTCGGCATGCACCTGGCCCGGATGGAGACCCGGGTGGCGATCAACGCGCTGCTGGACCGGATGCCCGACCTCGAGTTGGCCCCCGCGCCGGGACAGGACCTGCACATCAAGGGCATGGCGTTCCGCTCGCCGATCGCGCTGCCGGTCACGTTCACCGCGTCCTGAGTTCGCCGGACCCCGGCCGATCTGCGAGGGCCTTAGTAGGGTCTCCCCGATGCCGACCTGGTTGACCGACGCCGAATTCGAGGTGCTCACGGCCGCCTGCGACAAGTCGGTGCCGGCCACCGAGCACGGTCCTGGCGCGGTGGCGGCCGGGGTCCCCGACTACATCGATGGGCTCCTCGGCGCCTTCACCGTCGATCCGCCGCGCATCTGGGCGCGGGGGCCCACGTCGGGCCGGCACGGCGGTGAGGCGGCCTTCTCCCAGTTCCACCCGCTGTCACCCCTCGACGAGTTGGCCTGGCGCACCAGGATCGAAGGCTCGCAGGGTAGGCCCGAGCGCGAGTTCAACGGGCCGGTGGTCGGGCTTCAGGAGCGCTACCGGACGGGGCTGGCCGCACTCGGACCGGACTTCCCCGAACTGGAGGCGGACATGCAGGACGCCCGGTTGGCCGCGGTGGACGGATTCGCCGAGCTGTTGTTCCACCACTGCTGTGAGGGTCTCTACGGTGCGCCCGAGTACGGGGGGAACCGGGCGGGCATGGCGTGGGCGGCCATCGATTTCGCCGGAGACGTCCAACCCCGGGGCTGGACCGACGCCGAGGTGGCCGACCCGTGACCGTCGACGCCGTCATCGTCGGCTCGGGTCCGGGCGGCTCGACCGCGGCCGACGTGCTGACCGCGGCGGGATGGTCGGTGGTCATCGTCGAGAAGGGTCGCAACCACCTGCTCGATCCCGACGACCTCACCCGGCCGGCGGCGGACTACTCCAACGACGAGATCAAGTTCCACAGCCGGTTCTTCCTCGGGCCGGACCCGCTGGTCGAGCCGCGGACCTTCCGGACCAGCGAGGAGGACGGCGACCGGCTCCACATCGGCGAGTTCAACTCGGTGCCGACCACCGTCGGCGGCGGTGGCACCCATGCCGACGGCAAAGTTCCCCGCTTCATGCCCGGCGACTTCCGCCTCCTCTCCGACCTGGGTCCCCAACCGGATGCCGACGTGGCCGACTGGCCGCTCACCTACGACGAGCTGGAGCCGTTCTACGCCGATGTCGAGCGATCCATCGGAGTCGCCGGGATCGACGGAGTCAATCCGTTCGCCGGACCGAGGTCGGGGCCCTTCCCCATGCCGCCGGGTGCACCGATGTTCGGCGCCGTCCACTCGGTGGCGGCCGCGGAACGGCTGGGCTACCACCCCTATCCGGCCGCTACCGCGGCCAACAGCATCCCCTACGACGGGAGACCCGCCTGCAACAACTGCGGGTTCTGTGCCTTCTTCGGTTGCCCGATCCACGCCAAGGGGGACCCCGTCGCCATGCTCATGCGAGCCATGGCGACGGGGAATGCGGAGCTCCTGGCCGAGACCTTCGTGTCGCGGATCCGCTTCGAGGGACGGCGGGCGACCGGGGTCGACCTGGTGGAGTCCGACGGCACGAGTCGATTCCTGCCGGCCCGCCACGTGATCGTGGCCGCGGGGGCCATCGAGACGCCCCGCCTGCTCCTCATGTCCGACGTCGAACACCCGGCCCTCGGTCGGTATCTCATGGTGCACTTCCAGACCATCGTGGCCGGGAGTATGCCGTTCCGCACCTACGCTGAGCGGGGGAGGTCGGTGACCCACGTCCACGACGACATGATCGTCGGCGACGGACTCTCTCAGCAGGCGGCGCACGATGCCGGCCTGCCATGGATCCGCGGTGGCCTGGTCGAGCACTCGGGGGCGGCCATGCCCATCATGGAGGCCAAGCACTACCCGCCGGGCCCACGCCACAACCGGCTGATGGCCGACTCACCGATCCGTAAGCGCCTATGGGCCTTCACCATGCAAGGCGAGGACCTGCCCTATGCCGGGAACCGGGTCGACCTCGACCCGTCGGTGCGCGACGCCCGGGGGTTCCCGGTGGCCCGGGTGACCTACCGTCCCCGCCACCACGAGCTGGTGGCGCACGAGCACTACGGTCCGCGGTTGGCCGCCATCTTGAAGGAGATGGGGGCGGAGTGGACGGCGGTGACCTCTTCGCCCGGCCGGGGCAACTCGGGCTTCACCCCGGACTCGGTGCCCGAGAGCCGGCACAACATGGGGACGGTGCGGATGGGGTCCGACCCGGCGAACTCGGTGACCGACCCGTTCGGGCGCCTGCACACCTACGACAACGTGGTAGTTGCCGACTCCTCGGTGTTCGTCACCTCGAGTGGGTACGGCCCGACACTGACCCTGGCCGCTTTGTCGGCCCGAGCGGCCCATCACATGCTCTGAGGTGACATCCGCTGACGGTTGCCTCGACAGTGCGGGCGGCCGCTGCTCGATGGCCTTGTGCCAGGCCGCAGTTCCTATGGCTCTCCCGAACTCAGCGGGGTCTGGAGCTCCGCCCACATCTTGTTCGCGGTAGTTGGCTTGTCAACAACGGCGGGTCGGGACACCTGCGCCCCTTGACACTACGGGTTTCTCCTCTATGCTTGTCCTATGGTCATAGGACAAGAGGGTAAAGGTAGGAAGGGCGGACCGAGCACCTCCTCCGGGGAGGTCACTACCTCGAACTCGCCGATCGAGTTCAGGCTCGACCCGGCGTCGGGTGTGCCGACCTACCTTCAGCTCGTCCAGCAGGTCGAGCACGCGTTGCGGCTCGGCTACCTCAAGCCCGGCGATCAGTTGCCCAAGGTCCGAGATGTCGTCGCCTCGCTGGCCATCAACCCGAACACGGTGTCCAAGGCCTATCGCGAACTCGAGACCAAGGGCCTCATCATCGGCCGGCCCGGCCAGGGCACGTTCATCTTGGCCACTCTCAGTCCGGTTGTCCTCCCCGAGTTGGACGGGCTCCGGCGTTCCCTGCACAACTGGCTGGCCAAGGCCGACGGGGTCGGGCTCGACGAGAGCGGGATCATGGCGCTCGTGGCCAGCGAGCTGCGGGATTTCTATGAGCGCCACAGGGAGTCGCGCGACGGCGCGGCAGGTGACGACACCGAGAGTGTCGCATGAACGTCATCGAGTCCCGTGGGCTCAGCAAGTCCTACGGCACCACGAAGGCGTTGGACGACTGCACCCTGGCAATCCCCGAAGGGCACGTCGTCGCACTGGTCGGCCCGAACGGCGCCGGCAAGTCGACCTTGCTGAGCCTCGCCGTCGGTCTGGCGGCGCCCTCCGCGGGCGCCCTCACCGTGCTCGATAGCGAGGCGCCCGGATCGCCCGCCGCGCTCGATGGCATCGCCTTCGTCGCCCAGGACACCCCGCTGTACAAGAACTTGTCGGCCGCGGACATGCTGCACGTGACCCGCAACCTGAACCGGCGCTTCGACCAGGCATCCGCAGAGGCCCGGCTGGCCGAAATCGGCATCCCGCTCAAGCGCAAGGCGGGCAAGCTGTCCGGTGGCCAACAGGCGCAGCTGGCGCTGACCCTGGCGCTGGCCCGACGGCCGCAACTGCTCGTGCTCGATGAGCCGGTGGCGATGCTGGACCCGATTGCCCGGCACGACTTCATGGCCACTGTGCTCACCGCGGCGGTCGACGAAGGTGTGTCCGTGCTGCTGTCCTCACATGTGCTGGCCGAGCTCGAACGGGTGGCCGACTATCTCGTCGTCCTGTCACGAGGACGGGTGCAGGTAGCGGGCGAGGTCGACGACCTACTCGCCGGCCACCGGGTGCTCACCGGGCCGGTCGCCCAGGTTGCGACGTTGGCCCACTGGCCGGTGGTGCACGTCCGACACGGCGAGGTACTGGCGCACGTGCTGGCCCGGGTTACCGCCGACGATGGGGTCCCTCAGGGCTGGGAGTCGCATCCGGTCGGTCTCGAAGAACTGGCGCTTGCCTACCTACGCGAGCCCGACGCTGCGGCACTACCCGGTCCGGTCCGCAGCCAGGATGCCGGGGCCCGGAGGTGACTACATGACCGCGCTGCCGACACTGACCGTGCCACTCCACGAAAAGGCGGACGCCAACCTGCGTCCGTTGCCGTGGCGGCGCATGGCCTGGGTCACCTGGCGGCAACACCGCATCGCACTCATCGGCGTGGTGGCGGCATTGGCCGCCATCGGGGCATATACGTGGATGGTCGGCCTGCAGATACATCACAACTACGCGGTGGAATTCGCCTGCCACCCTGCGGGTTCAGATTCCTGCCTTCAGCTGACGAGCGGCTTCAACAGCGCCGGCGGCTTTCTGACGAATGGCTGGATATTGCAGATGGTGCCCGCACTGATCGGTGCATTCGTCGGGGCACCGATACTGGCCCGTGAGATGGAGACCGGCACCTTCCGTTACGCCTGGACGCAGGGTTTCGGGCGGTGGCGTTGGACGCTCGCCAAGTTGGTGGGGCTCGCGGTCGCTGTCTCGGCGGCGGCCGGCGGCATCAGCGTGCTGTTCTCCTGGTACTACCAGCCGTACTTCGGCGCGGACAACCAAACTCGGAACCTCGCCGAGATGCCCTCGCTTGCTCCCAGTCTGTTCGATTTGCGCGGAGTCGCATTTGGCGCGTGGACGTTAGCCGCCTTCGCTATCGGCGCTCTGGCCGGCGCCATGATCCGCAAAGTGGTCCCGGCGATCGTCGCCACCCTGGTCGCCTACGCCGGACTTGCCATTGCCACCGGGGTTTGGTTACGAGGGCACTATGTTGCGCCACTCGTGACCAGGTCACTGAACGTGCCGAATTCTGTGTGGATCGTGACTCAGAACTGGATGACCAAAAGCGGCCAGACTGCTAGCCAGTCAGTGCTCTATCAGGTCCTCCAGGGTGCGCCGACGCAGGTCGACGGGAAAGAAGGTGGGGGGCCGAATCTGCACGCCCTCGTCGCGTGGCAGTACCTCGTCCGACACGGCTACACCGAAGTGACGAGGTACCAGCCAGGGAACCGATTCTGGGAATTCCAGTGGATCGAGGGAGGCTGGTTGCTCGCCCTCTCGATCGTGCTGATCGCCGCGACCGTGAGGCTGGTTCGGCGCCGCGCCGTGTGAGACCTCGGGGCCGAGTGCTCACTTTCGCAAACGACGCACCTCGCCGAGAGCCCAAGAGCATCCGTGATGGGGCTGGGCCTCAGCCCACGCCCCGGGTCAGCAGGAGCGATCCGGCGATCGGACCTCCACCGTTGCTTATGGCGGCGACCTCGGGCGGTCCGCCCCGGGCCGTGACCACCTGACGGTCACCCCCTTCACCCCGCAGCTGCACGCAGGCCTCGTGGATGAGTCCGAAGCCGTGCAGTCGCCCGCCGGACAGCTGACCTCCGGCGGTGTTGACGGGAAGGGAGCCGGTGCGGCTGATGGTGGTCCCCTCCACGAAGGCCCCACTCTCGCCCCGCCCGCAGAAACCGAGCGCCTCCAGCCACACCATGACCAGGATGGAGAAGCCGTCGTAGAGCTCGGCCACATCGACGTCGCCCGGCACCAGGTCGGTTCGTTCCCACATGGACGAGCCGGCGTCCCGCGCCGCCATGGTGGTCATGTCGTCGAACTGGTCCCAGCTGGGACGTCCCCGCAGCGCGGTCCCGGCAGCGTTGACGTGACACACCGGGTGGTCGAGGTCGGGAGCGAAGTCGCGATGGGAGACCACCAGGGCGGTCGCCCCGTCGCTGGGGGCGTCGCAGTCGAAGAGGCACAGCGGAGTGGAGATCATGCGGGCACCGAGATAGTCGTCCAGGCTCATCGGGTCGCGGTAGATGGCCGCCGGATTGACGCCGGCGTTGCGCCGGGCGTTGAGCGCGATCTGGGACAGCTGCTCACGGGTCAGCCCGAACTCGTGCATCCGCCGCTGGGCGACCAGGGCGATCCAGTTGACGGCGGACACGGCACCGAATGGCAGTGTCCACTGCAGAAATCCGGAGAACCGGGGGAGGCCGGCCTCACCGCCCCCGCCCCCTCCGATCCCCTGACGGCCGCCGCTGCCCTGGGCGGTCGACTCGGTCACCGTCCGGTACACCAGCACATGGCGGGCCAGTCCGGCCCCGACGGCGAGGCAGGCGGTGATGAGGGCCCGCATCTGCCCGGGCCCTTCGCCTCCACCGTCATGCCAGTTCAACTTCAGGCGGAGTGCGTCCTGCACTTCCGGCGTGGTGGGTCCGGCGAACCCGGGTGTCCCGGTGCCCATGCCCGGGTAGGTGGCCAGGCCGTCGATGTCGTCACGGGCGAGCCCGGCATCGGCCACCGCCGCCAGGCAGGCGTCGAGGGTCAGGTCGAGGTCGGTGCGCCCGAGCCGGCGCCCGACCGCCGACTGTCCGATGCCCGAGACGACGGCTCGGCGCTCGAGGGGCTCCTCGGACAGGAGATTCACGGGTGGTCACCGGGCGCGGGACGGAACAGCGGGAGGTAGACGTCGTCGAAGTGGTCGAACACCACTTCCACCGCCATGCCGGTGTGGACGTCGTCCGGGGCCACGTCGACCAGGTTGGTGGTGAGGCGCACCCGTTCGTCCTCTTCGATGGCGACCAGGCCGATCAGATACGGCTCACTGCCGGGGATCCACTCCTGGACGTTGACGGTGTAGGCCACCACGGTGGCCCGACCGCTGACCGGCTCGGGGGCCAGGTCTGTCGACAGGCAGTCCGGGCAGCGCGGCGACGGCGGGTGCACGTAGGTGCGGCACGGGCGGCAGCGCAGGAAGCGCAGCACGCCGTCGGCCCCGCTGGTCCAGAAGAACTCGTTCTCGGGTCCGAGC
>Ga0302314_10019803_pt1 | contig 11159 bp, 10 predicted proteins | sample III_Palsa_N2_3_FD_200533 | JGI IMG/M metagenome (GOLD analysis project Ga0302314, IMG submission 200533) | Peat permafrost microbial communities from Stordalen Mire near Abisko, Sweden - III_Palsa_N2_3 | ecosystem: Environmental > Terrestrial > Soil > Palsa > Peat permafrost | place: Sweden... | reverse complement strand
CCAGCGACGCCGCGCGGCTCGGATGGGCCCGCGGCGACGCCTCGACCCTCGCGCGCGCCGACGCGCTCTTCGCGACGCCCCCCTTCTTCGCGCTCGATTCGTACTGACCCGCCGACTGCACGGCCCCCCCGCGTGCTATCCCGGCATCGCGAAATGCCGACCATCCCGCCCGAGAATGCGCCGCGGCAGCCGCTCGCGATCCGCGCGGGGAGTCTCCTCGGCGCAGGGACGGTCGCGGCGGCGTTGGCCTCGGCGCCGAGCGCGCTTCGTGTCGCGTCGGGGTCGCACGGCGCGGCGGTGGCGTGGATCGCGCTCGCGGCATGCCTGACGGTCCCCGCGTCGATCGCGGTCGCGCTCTTGCGTAGCGCGCGCGAAGGGGTGCGGTCGTTCGCGGGGCAAGACATGTCGCTCGTGGCGTGGAGCGTGATCACGTGGGTCCTCGCGTCGCTCCTGGCGTTGACCGCGCTCGGCGCGCTTCTTCGCGCGACCACGCACCACCATGGTCTCGCCGGCGTCACGTTCGCCGTCGTCGGTCTGGCGTTCGTCTTCGCCGCGGGGCTCGTCGTCCGGCGCGTCGGCGCCATCGCCCGCGACTCCGACCCCTTCGCGCGCGCGGCGATCCTCGGCGCATCGGTCGTCGCGCTCGTCGTCGCGCTGCTCCTCGTCGCCCTGCGCGTCGCGCGCGCCGCAGACGACCCGACGCTCACCGCCTCCACGGGCGACGCTTTCGTCGATGTGCTCGCCTTTGCGATCGCGGTCGGCCTCTTTTCGCGCCCCGAGCTGGCGCGTGCCTCGTGGCTCGCGCGCGCCGGAATCCCGCTCGCGCTCGGCGTCGTGGCGCTCGGTCTCGCTCTGCTGGCGCGCGATCCTTCCCTCGCGGCGGGAATTCGCGCCCATGCTCCGTTGCTTTCGCCTCTGGCTGCGCTCACCGACGGCGCTTCCACGGCTTTGCCGCTACCCGCCCCGCACCAGTCGGATTGACTCGGCTGGGCACATCCTTATGTTGCGCAAGAGGAACTCGAGGAACTCATGCAGAACTTTCGCCCCTTGAATGACGCGCCGTTCGCCGTCCGCGCCCCCGCGACGGTCCTCCCGTTCGTCCGTCGCGTGTACGCGCTGCTCACCGCGGGAATCGGCTTCGCCATCGTCGGAGCGATGATCGCGCTCTACGCGGGAGCCCCCGTGGCCGTGAGCGCGGGCCGCGGCGAGACGCTCACCGTGCCGCCGGTCGTCGCCTTCGAGATGGAGCACGGCATCGTCATGGTGCTCGTCTTCATCGGCGCGTTCTTCGCCGCCTCGTCGGCGCGCCGCATCCGCGGGCTGAACGTCGCCGCGCTGTTCGGTTACACGTTCATCACCGGGCTCTTCGTAGCGCCGTCGGTCTTCATCGCGCAGGCGATGGCCTCGTCCGGCGCGACGATCGACGCTTCGCCCGTTCGCGATGCGTTCTTGCTCACCGGCGCGGCCTTCACCGGCCTCACGGCCTACTGCTTCATCACGAAGAAGGACTTCTCGTTCCTCGGCGCGGCGCTCAACACGGGCATCTGGGTCGTCATCGGCGCGTCGCTCCTGGCGATGTTCCTCGGCTCGTCGGCGCTGAGCCTCGCGGTCGCGAGCGTGTGCGTGCTGCTGTTCTCGGGGTACATCCTCTACGACACCTCGCGCATCCTTCGCGCCGGAGAGGACGACGACGCGGTCGGCGCGGCGCTCCGCCTGTTCCTCGACGTCGTGAACCTGTTCCTCGCGCTCCTCCGTATCCTCTCGGCTCGCCGCAGCAACTAGGCCGATGCTCGTTCGCACGAGAGCGCACGTCGCGTGCGTGACCGCGCTCGCGATCACGGCATCGTCGTTCGCGCACGCCGATCTGCCGCTCACGCCGGCGCCGACGACGAGCAACGCGCCGCCTCCGAGCGCGCCCCCGCGCACGGGCGTCGCGGTCCTCGCGCGGCCCGGCGCCGAGGCTGCGGCTTGGGCGCTCGCAAAAGACGTGTACGCGCACGACGCGCTTCGCCCCGCCGGGCTCGACGAGACGCGCGCCCGCGTCCTCGTCGGTGACCCCGCGCCGCCCGATGCGCCGCGCGCCACCAGAGACCTCGTCGACGAACGCGCCGCCATCCACGGCGACGACGGCGCCTCGCGCGCGCTCCTGGCGACGATCGCGTCGCAGCTCTGGGTGCGGGCGCTCGTGGTCGTCGAAGTGAGCTCCGCGGGCGAGCCGTCGGCGCACGTCTTTCTCGTCGATTCGCAGACGTTCGACGCTGCGCGCTATGCGCCGGATGCCGCGGCGCTTCCGTCTTCGGCTCCGGGCGACGCGGGCGCTCCCACAATCGCCGCCCGAGCATCGGATGGAGGCATGAACGCTTCGTCCGACGCCGGCGCTCAGGCCCTCACGCCGGCGCCCCCCGCGCCTCCGCCCATTCACTGGTCGGGGATGGTCGCGTCGCTCGCGCGCACATTCGCGGCGCCCGACGTCTCCGACGTCGTCGTGCGTGCACCCACGCTCGCCACGTCTCCCCTCCCTCCCGAAATGGCGAAGCACTCCGCCGAGAGTCACCCCTTTTACACGTCACCGTGGTTCTGGGGCGCGGTCGGCGCGGCGGTGTTCGGGGGAACCGCTCTTTACTTCGCGACACGCGACAACTCGACCTCGACGATCCATCTTGAGCTGCAGGTACCCAAGTGACCGGCGGCGCCATCGCACCACGTAGTTCTCGTTCCGCACGTTTGCCTCGCCTGCTCCGATGGGCGCGCCTCGTCGTGCTCGCGATGTTCGCGCTGGCGTGGTCAGGCGCCGCTCTCGCTGACGGCGGCGGCGCCAACGCGCGACCGAGCGACGCCGACGTCGAGAAGTCGCCGCGTGACGTGCCGATCGTGGTGCGGCCTTCCGGGATCGCGATCCCGCCGCTCCCCGACACGGATCAAGTGCGCGACCTCGGGTGGGTCCGGATCGCGTACCCGCCGTCGGCGCACGAGCGCGTTCAGCCGCTCCTCGACGACGCGGACGACGTGAAGGCGCAGCTCGCCGACGAGCTTGGCCAGCCCGTGCTCACGCGCCCGATCGAAGTGCGCGTCGCGCGGACGCCGGAAGACATGGCGGACCTGGCGCCGAAGGACGTCGTGCCGGAGTACGCATCGGCCGTGGCCCTGCCTGGGCTACGCCTCGTCATCCTCTCGATGCGCGCGCCGGGCAGCAACGAAGGGACCGATCTCGGCGAGCTGTTTCGCCACGAGCTGGCGCACATCGCGCTCGACGACGCGATCGGCGGCAAGCACGTCCCCTTCTGGTTCAACGAGGGGTACGCGGTGCACGCCTCGAACGAGCGCGCGATGGATCGCGCCGAGACGCTGTCGAACGCGTCGCTGTGGAAGACGATCCTCCCCTTGTCGGAGCTCGATCGCAGCGCGCCCAACGATCGCTACGAAGTGAGCGTGGCCTACGCCGAGTCGGCCGACTTCCTGCGGTTCCTCTTGCGAAAGAGCGACCGCGGTCGCTTCGCGAGCCTCATCGATCGCGCGCGCAAGGGCGAAGCGTTCGACCGCGCGCTGGGCGACGCCTACGCGAGCGACCTCCGCAAGCTCGAGTACGAATGGCGCGAAGAGCTGGCCAAGCGCTACACGTTCTGGCCGGTCCTCCTCAGCGGCTCGGCGATCTGGGTGCTCGTGATCGGCGCGCTCGCCGTCGGGTACGTGCGGAAGAAGCGGCGCGACAAGATCGTGCTCGCGCGCTGGGAGCTGGAAGAGCGCGAGGAAGCCGAGGAGGTCGCACGACGCGCCGCCATTCGCGCCGCGATCCAGACCGACCCGCCACCGCCGCAAGACGGCATGCGTCCCATCGTCCCCAGCGTGCCGAAGGTGGAGCACGACGGCGACTGGCACACGCTGCACTAAATCGCCGAACCGCGATTCGGCGCGGGGCCAACGACGGCGTTTTAGCTTCGTTCTGGTGGGGACGGCGTCCCCCTCGGAAGCTTCGCTTCCGAGCCTCCCCTGCATCGCCTTCGGCGAATCGTGCTTGCGCACGACAAAGAGAGGAGCGGTCACCGCGCGATGGCCAGCACCGTCGGACACCCCGCGACGATCCGCAGCGACAGCGCCGCGCCCGAGAGCACCTCGGTGCACGTCGTCCCTTCGAGCGTCACGGTCGACCCCGACAGGGTCCACCCGTTCGCCGGGTCCTCCGGCACCAGCGTTCCATCGAGGTACAGGTTCACCCGCGTGGGATCGGGCGGCGGCGCGCTCAGCACCAACGTGCACGTCGCGGTCACCTGCGCGGCGACCGTGGAGAGCGTCGACGCGAAGTCCGCCTGGTCCGTCGAGCTGACCGCGTAGTAGTACGGCGCCGTGGGTCGCGCGGTCCCTCCGGCGAGCGCCATCTGATCGAGCACGCCCGTGTACGGCCCGCTCCCCGGCACGCCGACCACGTACGTCGGCACGCCGGCAGCCGCGATGGTGTTGACCGCGGTGACGGTGGCTTCCGTGTCGAGGCACTCGTCCGGATAGCCGTCGCAGCAGCTCACGCCGGCGTCGAGCGGGCACGCCCCTTCGATGTTCGTCGTGCACGCGCTGGCGTCGCACGTGATGTCGTCGTTGCAGTTGGGGCCGCCGTCGGTCGCGAGGATCACGTACGTCTTGCCCGGGAGCGCGGTGAGGATCGGCAGGAGCGCGCTCAGCGTGGCCGCGGTCGGGGTGCCGCCGTTGGCGTCGACGTTGGTGGCTTCGGTGAAGAGCGTGACCGTCGAGCCGTACGTCCCTGCCGGCGCGTTGCCGAGCGTGAGCGGCATCACTTGCCCGCCGACGGTGCACACGTCGGTCGCCGGATTGGGAAACACGGCGGCGGCGAACCGCGCGCGCGGTCCGAGATCGGCGATCACCTGGGCGATGACCTGGCGAATCGTGGTCCACTTGTTGGAGTCGGTCATGCTCCCGGATCGATCGAGCACGAAGTAGATGTTCGGCGGATCGGAGAGGAGATCGAGATCGAGGCAACCGCACACGTTCCCTTGCGAGCCGGCCTCGCACGACGGCGCGCCCGTCTCTTCCAGGAGCGTCGGCGGAGCCCCCTCGGAGATGATTCCGCTATCGAGCGGCGGGGTTCCGAAGCCGCTCGTGTCGATGGGAAGCTGCGAAGTGCCGCACGCCACGAAGATCGTGGCCACCAGAAGCGGCGGGGCGGCGAATCGCATTCGAGCGAAGTGAAGCCCCATACGCCTAAAGTTAGCACGCGCGCCCGAACCGAACGGGCCCGCGGGATGAGACTTCAGGGATGAACTTCAGGGATGAGAGGTGGGACGGAGTCGGTTGAGGCACAAGGGAACCCAGTGAACCGGTCGCAGCCACGGGAAACGCGCGCGCGGGTCGTCACGATCGTGCTGAGAGCGATCGCGGTCGCGCTGGTGGCGATCGTGTGCGGTGGGATCCCAGCGTCGGTGTCGCTGGTCCAGGTCGTGTTCGAGCGGGGCGCGCCGCCGCTACCGACGAACGATGCCGAGGCGCGAGACGCCACGATCGACGTACGCGCGCGTGACGAAGTGGGCGCGCCGATCGCTGGAGCGCGTGTTCGGGTGCTCGCGCTGCGCGACGAAGCCGATGGACGACGCGCGTACGCCGCCGGCGAAGGGACGACCGGACGCGATGGTCACGTGCGCCTCCTTCGACTGCCGCGCGGCGAAGCGTGGGTCACGGCGGACGCCGAGGGGCGCGCGCGTGGGTCGAGCGCGGTCGTGTTGGAGAAGGGAGACCGCGCGATCGACGTGGTGCTCGCGACGGGGCATCGGCTCGACGTCGAGGTGAAGGACGAGCGAGGCGCAGCGATCGCAGGCGCGGAGATCGAGGCCGCCGAGGCAGACCCGCTACCCGTGGGCGCGCGCGCCGGCGCCGACGGAGTCGCGCACGTGACGAGGCTGAGCGCGCCGCCATGGACGGTGACCGCGCGCGCGAAGGGGTTCGACGAAGTGACGACACACGGCGCGCGTGAAGGGGAACCGCTGCGCGTCGTGCTGCACAGGCTGGGGGGGATCGCGGTGCGCGTCGTCGACGAGCACGGCGTAGGGGTCGCGCAGGCGCGCGTGCAGATCGCGTCGCCGTCGTTGTGGCCGGCGCGCACGGCGGAGTGCGACGCGAACGGGGACGTGCGAATCGGCGCGCTCCCCGCGGGGACGTACGCGCTGCGAGCAACGTCGGGCGAAAGAGCCTCGGCGATCGAGCTGGGGACCGACCTCGCGCGCGGGCAAGAGACGAGCGTGACGTTGCGATTGGCGGCGAGCGAGACGGTGGCCGTGCGGGTGACGGGCGACGACGACGCGCCGGTCTTCGGCGCGCGCGTGACGCTCGCCGAGTCGGGGGTGTCGCCGTTTCCGATCGAAGCGACGAGCGACCGCGAAGGGCGCGCGCGCCTCGGCCCGATCGCGCGCGGAGGCGCGTCGCTGGCGGTGCGCGCCGAGGCGTTCGTTCCTCGCGAAATGGCGGTGCCCGATCCGCTCCCCGGCGAAGTCGCCATTGCGCTCGCCCACGCCGGCGCGATCGAAGGGCGCGTCGTCGATGCGCGCGGCTTTCCGGTCGACGGCGCGACGATCGAGATCACCGGAACGGCGTTCGACGGCGCGCCGATCGACGACGATCCGCGTCGCGCGCGATTCACCGACGCGGAGTTCGCGAGCGCGCTCGCGGGTCCGCGGCCGCTCGTCGCCGCGGGAGAGCTCGGCGTGATGCCGGGCCCCGTGCCGTCGATCCCCGCGGCCGGCGCGACGATCGCCGGCGTGCCTCCGACCGCGATCGCGACGGACGAGCCATGGGTCACGCGCAACGACGGAACGTACCGCGCGTCCCCCGCGTCGCCGGGCCGCGTGCGCGTTCTCGTGCATCACCCGCTGTACGTCGATGCCATGAGCGACGTGGTGACTCTCGCGCCGGGCGGCACCGTGAAGCTCGATGTCGTGATGCACGCGGGCGGCATCCTCGAAGGTCAGGTGATCGACGTGAGCGGCCGCGGCGTGCAAGGCGCGCGCGTGGTCCTCGCGGCCACGCACGGCGCGATGGAGCGCGTGGCGCGAACGGCGAGCGACGGATCGTTCGGCTTCGCGGCCGTCCCGAACGATCTCGTGCTGCTCGTCTCGCCGGACGACGAGGGGTCCGGCGTCGAGCTGCGCGCGCAGGTCTCGGTGCCCGAGGGGGGAAAGAAAGCGATCACGTTGCAGCTCTCCCCCGCGCGCGATCCGCTCCCCGTTCGCGTGCGCGACGACCGCGGCTATCCGGTCGACGGCGCGCAAGTGACGATCGTCTCGCTCGACGCGGCGAGCGCGCTCCGCGAGACGGCGTTCACCGACGCGCGCGGCGAGACGACGCTCCCGCGCGCCAAGGGGATCGCCTTCCGCGCCGAGGTGAGAGGAGATGGACTCGCGCCTTCGGTCGTGCGCATCGGGGCCTCCGCGACCGAGGTCGACGTTGCGCTCGCCCGCGCGGAGAGCGCCACGGGTGAGGTGCGATCGACGCGGGGCGATCCGGTCGCCGACGCCGAAGTCATCCTCTACACGGACCTCGGCGCGCGCCACGCGCGAGCGAACGACGATGGTACGTTCGCGTTCGCGGACCTCGCCGCGGGCCACGCTCGGCTCGTCGTGCGCGCCGTCGGCTTCGCGCGTCTCGAACGCGACGTGACCATCGCCGCGAACGCCGGGCGTCGCCCCACGTCGTTCGATCGCGTCGAGCTCCCCGCGGGCGGCGCTGCCGAAGGGGTGGTCCTCGACGCGCGCGGAGATCCGGTCGTCGGTGCGCGCGTCGCGATCAACCTCGTTCCCACCTACCTCGCCGTCGGCACGACCCCGGCGGGCGTCGCCGTCACCGATGCGCGCGGCCGCTTCCACCTCGCCGACCTCGCCGACGGTGCGGTCACGCTCGAAGCCTTTGCGCCCGACCTCGGTCGCGCGCGAGAAGACATCCGCGTCATCGCCGGCGAGACCACGCGCGACGTTCGCTTCGTCCTCCGCGCCGATCTCGCCCCGGGCGATCGCGCATCGCACGAGCCCGCCGCGGCCGGCAGCGTCGCGGTCACGCTGGGCGAGACGAGCGAGCCGCGCGAGGTGGTCATCGTCGCCGTCGCCGACGGGAGCGAAGCGGAGCGCGCGGGGCTGGCGCCGGGCGACGCCGTCGTCTCGATCGAAGGAGCGCCCGTGGCGACGATGGAAGAGGCGCGCGCGAAGCTGAGCGGCCCGCTCGGCGACGACGTCCTCCTCACGGTGCGGCGCGGTGATCGCGAGGAGTCTTTGCGCGTCTCGCGCGAACCGGTGCGCCGCTGACGGTCAGCGCTCGCGCGTGAACGTGATCGTCTTCCCGTCGACCACGCTCCACCGCATCGTCTTGTCGTCGAGGAACGTGAACGTCTGCGCGTCGGTCGGGCCGTCTTTGTCGGTGACGATCGTGACCTGCGTCTTGTCTTCCTTCACGACCTTGTACGTGCCGCTCTGCTTGTCGCGCGGGGTGATCACGGTGATCGCGTCGCCGCGCACGTCGATCTCCGTATCGCTCGCGAACGAGCTCGCGGCCGACTGCGATTCGGCCGCCACGCCTTCCGCGCTGCGCCCTTTCCATTTCCCTTCGAGCCGCGCCGAGCCGGAGCGGCACGCGCAGAAGCCCACCAGGAGGAGGGCGAGCGCGGTCGCGCGAAGCATGGAAGCAATCATACGCGGTCGTCCGTTCGCGTGAGCGACGCTTTTCACCCGAGCGTATCGCCCGGCGGCGCGATCTCGGGGAGCCCGAACGTCGCCAGCGTGTCGCCCGAAAAGCGCTGCACCATGTGCCGATCGTTCACGCACGCCAGGCGCGTAAACCCCTCGGCGAGCAGCTCGGGCTCCTCGCCCACGCGCTCCATCCGATACTCGAACCGCACCGACGCGGCGCGCAGCTCGACGAGGTGCGTCTCGATCGCGATGACGTCGTCGAACCTCGCCGGCGCGCGGTACCGAACGCTGGCCTCGACGACCGGCAGGTGAATCCCGCGCGCCGCCCAATCCGCATACGTCACGCCGCGCCGCCGCAACCACTCCACGCGCCCCGCTTCGAAATACGCGAGGTAGTTCGAGTGATGGACGATGCCCATCAAATCGGTTTCGCAGAACCGGACGCGGAGACGCGAGCGCGTGAGGTCTCGCCCGGGATCGAGCGGGTGCATGGCCAGCCACGTGGTTAGCAGGCCTCGGGTGCCGGCGCGAGCGCGCGTGCTAGCACTGGCTCGTGGCCGACACGAAGCGCAGGCTCCCGGTGCTCAAAGCCGACGGAAGCAAGAACGAGGACGACGACCGCCCGCCGTGGCACTGGGTCGGGTTCGGGACGCTGCTGGTCTTCGGCGCGTGGCTTCCGCTGGCCTACATAGCGAGCGCAGTCGAGGCGCGCATGCTCGCGCGCTTCGCCCAAGCGAGCTCGCCCGACGCGATCTCCGATGCGATCCGCGAGGCCTCGCCGTACGACGTCGTCCGCCTGCGCTACGCGGTCCTCTTGCTGCTCGCGCTTCCGCTGGCGCTCGGCGCGTTCGCCGGAGGGTTCGTCGTCGGCCGATGGAGCAAGGACGCGGGCCCGCGCGAAGCAGCGCTCTCGGGGCTCGCGGCGGCGCTCGTGGCGTGCGTGCTGTCGTGGATCGACACGGGGATGTCGGCCGCGCCGCTCGCTGGAGTCGCGCTCGCGGTTCCGATGGCGGCGCTCGGCGGCTGGTCGGGCGTCCGCAAGAGGCGCGCGGCGGGCGTCACGGCGTGACCGCGCGCGGCGTGCTATTCCGCGGGCGATGCTGGGGCTGAAAGTGGAGACCGACGCCGCGTGGGCGAGCGCTGCGATGCGCGACCTCGATCGCGTGCTCGTCGATCATGCGCATTGCGAGATGAAGGCCGCGTCGAACGCGCTCTCGCTCGTCGCGCGTCACCCCGAGAGCGCGGGGCTCATCCGCGCGTTGACCGATTTGGCGCGAGAGGAAATCGACCACTTCCAGCGCGTCCTCGCCGTCCTCGAGGCGCGCGGGCTTCCGCTCGGGCCGCCGCCCGTGGATGACTATGCCGCTTCTCTCCGACGCGCGGCCCAGGCCGACACGCGCGGACCGAAGCTGGGGCCGCTCGTCGATCGGTTGCTCGTGAGCGCGCTCATCGAGGCGCGGTCGTGCGAGCGGTTCAAGCTGCTCGCGACGGCGCTGGAGGCTGCGGGCGAACGGGAGGTGAGCGCGTTCTACGCGGAGCTCCTCGCGGCCGAAGCGCGCCACTACCGGAGCTTCATCGACCTCGCGTCGAGCGCGACCACGGCCTCGCGTGACGACGTCCTCGCGCGGCTCGACGTGCTCGCCGACTGCGAAGCGGAGATCGTGCGTGGCCTCGCGCGCGCTCCACAATCGCGTGCGTCCATTCACGGCTGACCGCGCGGCCCACACGAAGATGACGCACGACCCGCGCGACCTCGCTTCCTTCGACCGCGACGTCGCGCGCGCGTTCGGCGCGTGGCGCACGTGGAAGGGGGACCTCGCGCGCGATCCGGCATCTTGCGCGGACGAGGAGCCGCTCGAGCGTTGGCGCCACGTCGCCGGCAAGTCGCTGTACGAGACGCTCGCGAGCCTCTCGCCGAGCGCGGCGGACGTCCCTCATCGCGACGCTCTCCGTCGCTGGGTGTACGCGCTCATGCTGGCGCGGATCACCCAATCGCTCGACGCCGAGTGGGCGCGCGCCGAGGCCGAGAGGACCGCGCACGCGACGGTGCCCGTGCCGCACCTGGCGAGCGCGCGCGAGGCGTGGCTCGGCATCCTCGAAGGGGCGACGGCGCACGAGCGTCGCGCATGGCTCGACGTGGCGACCGAGCGTGGGCCGGCCCTCGCGTCGATCGCACGTCGCCGCGCCGAGCGTCGCGTCGAGGCTGCGCATCGTATGGGGTTGGCGGACGAAGACGCGCTGTTCGGCGTGCCACGCCAGGCCCTGGTGTCGGCGGCGCTCGCGCTCCTCGATCGCACCGACGACCTCGCCCGCGAGGCGCTGCGCGACGCACGAAAGCGTGGCTCGTTCAGCGACGATCCGCCGCTCGCGGTCGATGCGATCGCGATCGCCGTAGCCCGCGATGCCCCCGAGGGTTGGCCCGCGCGTCTCACGTGGCAGTGGCTCGACGCGACCTTCGGCCTCTTCACCAAAGGACTCCGCCTCGAG
>Ga0302314_10019802_pt1 | contig 11159 bp, 10 predicted proteins | sample III_Palsa_N2_3_FD_200533 | JGI IMG/M metagenome (GOLD analysis project Ga0302314, IMG submission 200533) | Peat permafrost microbial communities from Stordalen Mire near Abisko, Sweden - III_Palsa_N2_3 | ecosystem: Environmental > Terrestrial > Soil > Palsa > Peat permafrost | place: Sweden... | reverse complement strand
AACTCGATGTGGTTCGTCAGCGCGCGCCAGACCCTTGGGACCGGCGCCTTGAGCTCAATGCGTTTTTCGATGCTGTCGGTGTTCATATGCAACCAAAAGGTTGCATGACAGCGCGCAAAGGCAAGCCCGTTTCCTGCCGCGCGGGCTCAGTGCGCCAGGGTCTCCTTCGTCACGATGCGGGAGGTCATCGTGTAGACCTTGTCGGGCCTGAATGCCGGGTCGTTCAGGATCCGGGTGCCGATCTCCACGGCCTTGTCCACGCAGAGCGGGTAGACGAACGTCGCCGCAAGGATGCCCTGGCGGACCTTCTCGATCCCGCCCGCCTCGCCCTCGAGGCCGTCCACGCCGACGAAGATCATCTCCTTCTCGCGGCCCTTCTCGCGGGCCGCCAGGTAGGCGCCCATGGCCATGGGGTCGTTGCGCGCATAGACCACGTCGATCTGGGGCACCGCGCTCAGGATCTCGGTCATGCGGTCCTTCGCCGTGCTCTGGAGCCAGTTGGCCACCGCCTCGGTCACGATCTCGATCTTCGGATAGTCCCTCCACACCTCGTGCGCGCCGGCGCTGCGGTTGATCTCCGCCTCGACGCCCTTGAGGCCGGCAAGCTCGACGATCCTTCCGCGGGGCTCGCCATACCTGGCCTTCAGCTGGGCGACGACAAAGTCGCCGACCAGCCTGCCGATCGCCTCGTTGTCGGCCCGGATCCAGGTCGTGTAGTTCGGCTGGGCGATGTCCCGCTCGAGGCAGATCACCGGGATCCCCGCCTGCAGGGCTTCTCCCATGACCCCGGAGAGCGGGGCGCGCTCGTTCGGGGCCACGATCAAGAGGCCCGGGCCCAGCCGGATCGACGTCTCAATCTGGCTGATCTGCTTCGCGCTGTCCTGCTGGGCGTCCATGATCACGAGCTTCACGTCCGGCTCGGCGGCCCACAGGCGCTGCATCTCTGCATTCTGGGCGGCGCGGTACGGCTCGGCGTTGTTGCACTGGCTGAAGATGACCAGGCGCTGGGCGGACGGCGCCGGCTTCGAGCTGATCGCGTCGATCCTCGCCTCGGACGAGGGGGGCCGGCAGCCGGCAGCGAGCAAGGCGAGCATCGCCAGGGCGACGGTGGGATTCGGGGTCATATTCATGTGGGGGAAGGGGACCGGTCGCGCCGCTGCAGCCAGACGGCGACGATGATGATGACGGCCTTGACCATCAGCTCGACGTTGCTGTCGACCATCCGCAGGCGCAGCACGTTGGTCAGGACCCCGAGGATGAGCGTTCCCGTCACGGTGCCGAGGATCGTCCCCTGGCCGCCGGAGAGCGCCGTGCCGCCGATGACGACCGCGGCGATGACGTCGAGCTCGTACGCCACGCCGTCGTTGGGGTTGCCCTGGTGGCTGCGCGCCGCGTGCACCAGCCCGGCCAGGGCGGCCGCGGCGCCGCAGATCACATAGGTGGCGGTCCTCGCCCTCCGGATAGGCAGGCCCGTGAAGGCGGCCGCCCTCTCGTTCTCGCCGACGGCGCGCAGGTGGCGCCCGTAGACCGTGCGTGCGAGGACCTGGTGCGCGGCGACGGCGTGAACCGCCCAGATCGCGACGATGAGCGGCTTCCTCGAGAAGAGGTCCGAGAACGTCGCGGAGGCCGCCGCATCAAACCCGAAGTCGATGTTGGTGTTGCCCGTCATCCACTTTGTGAGGCCCCTCACGCCGATCATGGCGGCGAGCGTCATCACGAACGGCTGCAGCCGCAGCCGGGTGATGATCGCCCCGTTCACGGCGCCGATCGCGGCGCCGAGAACGAGCACCGCGGCCACCGTCGCCGCGATCTGCGGGCCCGGCCCGCAGCCCGGCGTCCAGCGGACCAGCATGATGCCGGCGAGCGACGCCGAGAATGCCAGGACGCTTCCCACGGAAAGGTCGATGCCCCCGGCGATCACGACGAGCGTCATCGCCAGCGCCATGATGCCGATCTCCCCCTGCTGAAGGAGGATGTCGGTCAGGTTCCCCGCGGAGATAAAGACGATGCCGCCATGGGCGCCGCGCGGGCTCAGGATCACCCCCAGGATGAGGACGAGGATGAGGCCGATGAAGGGCCGGACGGCCTGGCGCGCGCTGCCGAGGTTCCTGCCGACGGGCGCGCTCATCGGGCGCCGTGGCCGGTGGCCAGCCGCATGACGGATTCCTGGGTGGCCGCCGACGAGTCGAGCACCCCCATCGGCGCGCCCTCGTGGAGGACGAGGATGCGGTGGCTGTTCGCGATCAACTCCGGCAGCTCCGAGCTCACCCAGAGGACGCCCACGCCCTCCGCCGCCAGGGCCGCGATCATGCGGTAGGTGTCGTCCTTCGCCCCGACATCGATGCCCCGCGTCGGGTCGTCGAGGAAGCAGACCCCCGGCCGCGTCAGGAGCCATTTGGCGATCAGGACCTTCTGCTGGTTGCCTCCGCTGAGCGTCTCGACGGGGAGCGCGTCGTCGCCGTACCGGGCGCTGGCGCGCGCCAGCTGCGCCCGGGCCGCGCCCGACTCGGCCGCGCGGCGGATGAATCCTCTCCGGCAATACCGGCCCAGGTCCGCCAGCGTCGTGTTTTCGCGGATGCTCATCCTCATGAACAGCCCGTCGCGCCTGCGATCCTCGGGCACGAGCGCCAGGCCGCGGCGCAAGGCCTCCGGGACTCCCCGCGGCCGATAGGGCTTCCCCGCGAGCTCGAGGGTTCCCCCCGTGACCGGCGTCATCCCGAACAGCGCGCGGCCGAGCTCGCTGCGGCCGGAGGCGACGAGGCCGGCGATGCCGAGGATTTCACCGTCGGCCAGGTCGAATGAAACCCCCCGGAGCTTGCGCGTGGACAGGCTGCGCGCGCTGAGGACGGAATTTCCCGACCGTGCGGGGGCGAGCGCCCGGCGGCCCTCGAGGGGGCGCCCCACCATCTGGCGGATCACGGCCTCGATCGAGGTGTCCGCCCGGCGCGAGGTCCCGATCATCTCGCCGTCGCGCATGACCGAGATGCGGTCGCAGACGCGGAAGATCTCCGACATCTTGTGCGACACGTAGGCGATCGCCACGCCGCGCGCCTTCAGGCGGGCGATGACCGCGAACAGCCGCTCGACGGCGTCGTCGGTGAGCGCGCTTGTGGGCTCGTCCATGAAGATCACGCGGGCCTCGAGGCTCAGCACCCGGGCTATGGCGACCAGCTGCCATTGGGAGACGCTCAGGTCGCCCAGCGTTGCCCCGGGGTCGGCGGCAACACCCGCCTCCCGCAGGTGGGGCGCCACGGCTTCGGCCAGGCGCGGGAACGAGACCCAGCGGCGCGCCTCCAGCGCCGGGTTTCCGAGGGCGACATTCTCGGCGACCGTCAGGTGGGCGAACAGGTCGAGTTCCTGCAGGATGATTCCGATCCCGGAGCGGCGGGCCTCGTCGGAGCCCGACCACGCCACCACCCGGCCGCCGAGCCGGATTTCCCCGGAGTCGGGCTTGGCGATGCCGGCGCAGATGCGGGCCAGCGTGCTCTTGCCCGCGCCGTTCTCGCCGCAGAGGGCGTGCACCTCGCCGGGCTGCAGCTCCCAGTCGACGCCCTGCAGCGCCCGGACGCCGCCGTAGTGCTTGGACAGCCGGGTGCAGGCGAGGGCGGGGCCGCCCGAGCCGACAGTGGGGGAGGGAGCGATCAAGGGGTTGTGCAGGGGTGATTCATCCGGCGCCCGAACAGGGGGCCGAGGATTTGGCGCCCCGCCCCGAATTACGAGCTCCGATAGGCGGTTGCATCGCGCGCCCTGATCGCAAAAATCGCGGCCCAGCCCCCCTCCCATGCCCAAGAAAACCCGTTCGAAGACAGTCCTCCTCGTCGCCAGCGGCGACCTGCGCGCCTCGGCCAACGAAGCCTGCTGGCCCGGCCAGCTCGCCATGGAGAAGGCGCTGGGCCGGGCCGTGGCCCGGCTGGGCTACAGGATCGTGCGGGCCCACCCGTACAAGGCGCGCCAGAAGCACGGCTTCATCGGGTCGCAGAAGGAGGGGATGGAGATCTTCTCGAGGATCGACCCCGCGGCGCCCCTCATCGTGGCCGAGGCGGTGTGGCAGTACTCCCACCATGTGCTGCCCGGGCTCGTCACCCACAAGGGTCCCGTCCTGACCGTGGCGAACTGGAGCGGGCGCTGGCCGGGCCTCGTCGGGATGCTGAACCTCAACGGCTCGCTCACCAAGGCCGGCGTCAGGTACTCGACCCTCTGGAGCGAGGACTTCAAGGACCGCTTCTTCGTGGACGGCCTCGCCGCGTGGCTCGGCACGGGCGCCGTCAGGCACAGGACGAGCCACGTGAAGCCGCTCGCGCGGGCGTCCGTGCCCGCAAGGGCGCGCGCCGTCGCGAGGGCGATTGCCGCCGACCTGCGCCGCCGCAAGTCCATCATGGGCGTCTTCGACGAGGGCTGCATGGGGATGTTCAACGCCATCGTTCCCGACGAGCTCCTCTTCAGCTGCGGCGTCTTCAAGGAGCGGCTGTCGCAGTCCGCGCTCTACCACGCGGCCACGGGGGTCAGCTGGCCGGACGCCCTGGCCGTCCTCAGGTGGCTCCTGCGCAAGGGCATGAGATTCCACACGGGCAGGGACGAGGCGACCGAGCTCACGACGGGCCAGGTTCTCCTGCAGTGCAAGACCTACATCGCCGCGGCGCGGATCGCCGACGAGTTCGGCTGCGAGACGATCGGCATCCAGTACCAGCAGGGGCTGAAGGATCTCCTTCCGGCCTCGGACCTCGCGGAGGGCCTGCTGAACAACGCCGACCGTCCGCCCGTCCGGAATGCCGCCGGCGCCGTCATCCGGCCCGGCCGGCCGATCACCCACTTCAACGAGGTCGACGAATGTGCGGGCCTGGACGGCCTCTTCACCCACCGGGTCCACAGGGCGCTCGGCCAGCCGGTGGAGACCACGCTCCACGACATCCGCTGGGGCGACTGGGACCGGAGCGGGACCACCGACGACTACGTCTGGGTGCTCCTCATCTCGGGAAGCGCGCCGCCCGCGCACCACATCGGCGGCTACTCGGGCACGGAGTCCTTCCGGCAGCCACCCATGTTCTTCGGGCTCGGGGGAGGGACGGTCCGCGGCATCGCGAAGCCCGGCGAGATCGTCTGGAGCCGCGTCTTCGTCGCCGGGGGCGGGCTGAAGATGGACCTCGGCCGCGCGAAGGTGGTCGCCCTGCCCATGGAGGAGACCCTGCGCCGCTGGCAGGAGACGACGCCCCAGTGGCCGATCATGCACGCCGTGCTCCACGGCGTGAGCCGCGACCAGATGATGGCGCGCCACAAGGCGAACCACATCCAGGTGGCCTACGCCCACTCGGCGGCGGAGGCCGACCTCGCGATGTACGCCAAGGCGGCGCTCGCCGCCGAGCTCGGGATCGAGACCTGCCTCTGCGGCACCCGCGCGGCCGGCGGGAAATTCTGAGGCGGCGCGGGTCATCCCCCCGGGCTGACGCATGCCGACTCCCCCCGTCCCTCCCGAGGCCTCGCCCGCCCGCGCCCTGGCGCTCAGGAAGAAGGAGGATCTCGCGCTCTGCCTGCGGTACTCGACGGCCGAGGGGATCGTCGCGATGCCCATCGTCACGATGGCGCTCACGGGGAGCATGGCGCTCTCAGCGCTGATCACGAAGGCGTTCCCGCTGTCGCCGGCCTCGATCGGCATCATGGGATCGCTCCCGTTTGTCGGCAACTTCCTGCAGATCTTCGTCTCGCCCTTCCTGATGCGGTGGCGGACCCCGAAGGTCATCACGGTGGCGGCGGCGACGCTCCACTGGGCGAGCTGGGTCGCCCTCGGGATCTTCCTGCCGTGGGTCCCCAGGGATTCGCCCGCGCAGGCGGGCCTCTGGATCCTCGGGTGGTTCCTCGTCTCGAGCTGCTTCGGGGCGGTCGCCGGCGTCACGTGGAGCACCTGGATCGAGGAGTGGGTGCCCGCGCGGGTCCGCGGCAAGTATTTCGGGCGCCGGAACCAGATCCTGCAGTTTGCGACCGTCGTCTTCCTCATGGCCTCGGGCTGGGTGCTCTCGCGCTGGGCATACTCCGTCGCCGCCTTCCAGTCCGTGATCCTTGTCTCCGCGTTCCTGCGGATCTTCTCGCTGCGCCTGCAGTGGCTGAGCCCGACCCGGCCCTACCGGGCGCCCGCGCCGGGGCGCGAGTCGTTCCGCGGCCAGGCGGCGGTCCTCAGGGCCTCCGGGTCATTCCTCCTCTTTGTCGCCTTCGGCGCCGTCTGGAGCTTCGCGGCGAACTGCTTCGGCCCCTTCTACACCGTGTTCATGTTCGACAAGGTGGGCTTCTCGGCGCTCGACGTCGGCGTCGTGACGGGGCTCTCGCAGATCGGCGGGGCCTTCTCCCTCCCGGCATGGGGGCGCCTCCTCGACCGCTACGGCAACAAGCCGGTCATGGTCGTCTCCCTCATCCTCTGGCAGCTCTCGATGTTCGCGTGGTGCGCCGTCAACCCCGCGAACCGGGTGGTGCTCTACTTCCTCTGGACCTGGATCGGGGCGACAAGCGCCGGGTTCGTGCTGGGGCAGTTCACGATCGGCCTGCGGCTGATCCCGGTCGACGCGAAGAAGCTGGCCATCGGCTTCAACCTCGCGGTGTCGTCCCTCGTCGCGGCCGTGGCCCCCGTGCTCGGGGGATGGGCCCTCTCGCGCGCGCCGGCGGGATGGAGCGGCATTCAGGCCTACCATGCCTGCTTCGCGGTCCAGCCGGTCGTGGCGCTGGCGGGGGCGTTCCTGCTCCTTCGCGTGACGGAGCCCGCGGCCAGCCCGTTCGCGACGGTCGTCGGGGCCATGCGGAATATTCGAACACTGGGCGGCGTGCTGGGTCTCAGCTTCCTTGTGAACTACGTCTTCGTCGACAGGTCGTCCCGCGAAAAACGCCCCTGAATCCCCCCCGATGCGCAACTTTTGGCCCCCCGGGCGCGTCTCGACATTCCCATGGCTTTCTCCAACACTCTGCCGGTCATGCGCTACCCCAAAGATGCCCTGCGCCGCGGCTTCACGCTCATCGAGATCCTGGTCGTGATCGCGATCATCACCCTGCTGGCCGGCCTCACGATAGCCAACACCGGCAACATCTTCGGCAACTCCAAGCTCGACATCGCGAAGCTCATGGTGACCCAGAGCCTCAAGACCCCCCTCATGACCTACCGCTTCCAGATGGGCAACTATCCCACCACGGAGGAGGGCCTTGCGGCGCTCATGACGGCGCCCGCCAACAAGGCCGACCGCTGGCGCGGGCCGTATCTCATCGAGGGAACGAAGATCCCGGTCCTCGACCCGTGGAACGAGCCCTACCAGTACCGCTTTCCGGGCGTCCACAACAAGGAGGGCTACGACCTCTGGTCCAAGGGGCCCGACGGCATCGATGGCACCGATGACGACATCGGAAACTGGTGACCGCAGCGGGTTCACGCTGATCGAGATCCTGCTGGTGGTCTGGATCTTCATCGGCGGATCGACCGCAATGATGAACAGCGCCAAGGGCGACTCCCCGGACGAGCAGTTCTGGAAGGCGACCGCCGCCGCGCGCAAGGAGGCTCTTGAGGAGGGCCAGAGCGTGCTCATGACCTTCGACCCGAAGGAGAGGGGCTTTGTCCTCAATGACGGCGCCCAGAAGAAGACGATTCCCGTCACGGGTGCCGACGACCTCGTGATCGACTTCCATCCCGTCCAGTCGGACTCGAGCTCCTCGGTGCTCATCGGGGGCACCCTCGTGGAAACCGAGCCGCTCGCCGCGGTGACCTTCTACAACGACGGCACGTGCACGCCGTTCCGAGTCCAGCTGCGCGCGAGCGGCGCGGCGCACATTCTCTCCGTGGACCCGTGGACGTGCGCGCCGGTGCTCAGCAAGTCCGATGCGACGCAATAGGGCATTCTCGCTGATCGAGGTCCTCTGCGCCCTCCTCATCTTCGCCCTCACCGCCGTCGTGCTGGGCGGCGCCTACCTGAACGTGCTCAACAGCTACGAGGTCGCGCAGCGCTCGAACGCGAACGACACGGACGTGACCTTCGCGCGCTCGCAGCTCCTGACCCAGTCCGACCTGCCGACGGCCCAGGCCGGCGCGGAGTTCGACGACGGCAGCCGCCACGTGAAATGGACGGCCGAGATCGACCCCGCGGAAACGACCGACCTCTTCACGGTGACCTTCACGTGCGTCCTCACCGACCCGGGCACGGCGCCCGTGAAGACCGTCGTCGAGACCTTCATGCTCCTTCGCCCCACGTGGTCGGACCCCACCGCGCGGACCACGCTCCGGCAGGCCGCGGCGAGCCGGATCGCGGTCGTCCAGGGAAAGCAGCCCCAATGAGGCGCCGCGGCTTCACGCTCATCGAGGTCGTGCTCGCGATGGCGCTCGCCGGGCTGGTGCTGGTCGGCCTTAACACCTTCATCTTCTCGATGAGCGAGCTCTGGGGGCGCAACACCGACGTCCGCCTCTTCGACCAGCACGTGCGCGCCGTGACGCGGTTCCTCCAGAAGGAGATGGTCCGCGCCACGCTCCCGCCGACCGCGGCCGTGAACGCGACCCCTGTCGGCGTCGAGCCGGTCACGCCCACGGGCAGCTCCCAGGAGAACCTGATCACCTACATGGAGCTGTCTGGGAGCCGGATCCTCTCCTGGCCCGCGGAGCCCCTTCCCGAGGTCTACTGCTCCCTGCAGGTCCGCCGGGACAAGGGCCTGTTCATGCTATGGCACTCCGACCTCGAGAACCATTTCAACGACGACCCGCCAAGGGAGACGCTCGTCTCCCCGTTCGTGACGGGGCTCGCGTACGACTATTTCGACACGGACTTCAACAGGTGGACCACGGAGGCCGCGCTGCGGACCGACAGCAGCGGCAACCCGGTGGCGCCGCAGCGCCTCCGGGTCACGTTCACCTATGAGAAGCTCACGCGGGAGGCCGTCGTCACCGTGCCTGCGACGGGCCAGGGCCTCCCCAATCCATGGTGAACCCGCCGCCCCGCACCTTTCCCGGCGCCCCGCTCCGCTCGTCGGTGATCATCCTCGTCCTCGTCTCGCTGCTCTTCACGGCCGTGGCGGTCACGGCCTTCATCGAGAAGGCGAGCAGCGACCTGCTGGTCGAGGTGCGCCAGGCCGACGCGAAGCGCCTGCGCCAGGAGGCCTTCTCCGCGCTCGAGGTCACGCTGGCCGTCCTCGAGGACTTCCGCCAGGCGGACAGCGGGCTCCACAACCAGGCCGAGGGATGGGGCGACCCCCTCGGCTGGGCGGGATGGACGCCCTCCGAGGGAAAGACGGTGGACGTCGCCTTCCAGGACGAGAGCGGCAAGATCCCGCTCAGGCGCGCCGACATCACGACGCTCACGAACCTCTTCGAATACTGGCAGATGGCGCCCGCCGACGCCGAGAAGCTGGCGGACGCGATCGAGGGATGGATGCAGAACGGCTACGTCTACGCCTCCTCGCTCACGCCCGACTACCCGGACGCCGCGATACCCTACGCCGAGCCCGGCCGGCCAATGCGCTCGTTCAGCGAGCTCGCGGCCATCGACGTCGCGAAGGATTTCTTCTTCGACGAGAACGGCCTGCCGAATGCCTACTACTGGAGGTTCGTGGACGACGTCTCGATCTTCACGTTCCCGCAGCCGAACGCGAACGGCGCAAACGCCGACGTGATGGCCGCCGCGGGCCAGTACACGGATGCCCAGCAGCAGCACGTCAGCGACTACCTCAACGGGACCGGCCAGTTCGCCCAGCAGGGCCAGAACTGGTTCCAGAACGCGTCGACGCTCGCCACCGTCGCCGGCGCGGGCGGCAACGCGAACGCCTTCGGGACGACGATCACGGCCCTCAGGGTCAACATCACCGTCCACGACGGTCACTCCCTCTACCGGCTTTCCGCGGTGGTCTCGCCCCAGGGAGGGGCGACGATCAACCAAACCGCCGCGACGAACGCAACCTCGGCCGCCGAGGCGACGTCTGCCAGCGCAACGGCCTCCACGTCGATCACGAACACCAACCAGCCGTCCTCGACGGCGACGACCGCCAACGCCTCCGCCGCGGCCTCGCAAAGCATCAATTATCCCTTTACGATTCTGGAAATGCTCGAAGATGATGAGATTCCGCAACCCGCACCCCCCCCTGCACCCGCGTCCTGACCATGTGCGCCTCGCCGTCTGACTTCTTCAGGGGCGGACCGCCCCCTCCCAAGGTGGCGATCCTTCCGGACTCGGTCTTCTTCTCGCGCTCGATCCCCATCCCGGCGGGCGCGACCCGCGCCGACGTGGTGGCGCAGGTCGGCGTCGCGCTCGAGTCGCTGTCCCCATTCCCGCTCGCGCAGCTCTACTTCGGCTATTACTGGCCCGAGGGCGCCGACCGGGCGCTGGCGTTCGCCTCCTACCGGCGGCGCTTCACGGCGGAGCAGCTCGCGGAATGGTCCGGCGCCGCGCACGTCATGCCCGCATTCGCGGCCGTGCTCGGCTGCGAGGTCGCGCCGGCGACGACCCTCATCCTTTCCTCGGACAGCGGACTCACGGCGGTCCACTGGGCCCTGGGGCCCGTGCCCTCCGCCGTCCTGCACAAGCCGGTTGCGCCCGAGGCGACTCCCGACGAGCGCGCCGCGGTGAGGGCCGCGCTCATCAAGTCGTCGGGAGAGACCGCCAGGGTCATCGACGTCGCGGTCCCGCCCGTCGCCATCGCCGGGGGAAGCGACCGCGAGCTGGTCTTTGAGTCGGGCGGGCTCCGCTCGGTCCTTCCCGCCGCCGTTGCGGCCGCGCTCGACGTCCGCGACAGGGCGGACCTGGACGCGCTGGCCACCGAGCGGCGGCGCGGCATGATCCTCTGGCGGACCGCGATCGGCGCCCTGGCGGCGTGCCTCGTCTTCGCGCTCGCCGAGCTCGCCCTCCTCGGCGCAGGCCTCTGGGAAAAGGCGCGGATCGCCAAGGTGGCCGCGCAAAAGCCCACGGTGACCCACATCATGGAGGAGCAGGAGCTCGCCGGCCGCATCGAGGAGCTGTCGACCAAGCGCCTCCTTCCGCTGGAGATGATCTCGGTCGCGGCCCCCGAGGTCGTGACTCCCAAGGACCCGGCGGGGATCCAGTTCATCCGGGCGACCGCCAGCACCATCGACACGATCCAGATCGAGGCGCAGACGAACAACGCCGGCGAGATCCCCGGCTACAAGACGGCCCTCGAGAAGACGCCGGGAATCGACC
>Ga0302314_10019800_pt1 | contig 11159 bp, 10 predicted proteins | sample III_Palsa_N2_3_FD_200533 | JGI IMG/M metagenome (GOLD analysis project Ga0302314, IMG submission 200533) | Peat permafrost microbial communities from Stordalen Mire near Abisko, Sweden - III_Palsa_N2_3 | ecosystem: Environmental > Terrestrial > Soil > Palsa > Peat permafrost | place: Sweden... | reverse complement strand
TCGGGCTCCGTAAATTTCTTCACACGCCCCGACGCACGGCGACGTTCAGATCGCGCGGACTTCGCTGACCTCGGGGATGTAATGCCGCAGCATGTTCTCGATGCCGGATTTGAGCGTCGCGGTCGAGCTCGGGCAGCCCGAGCACGAGCCCTGCATATGCAGGTAGACGATGCCTTCCTCGAAGCCGTGGAATATGATGTCGCCGCCATCCTGGGCCACCGCCGGGCGCACGCGGGTGTCGATCAGCTCCTTGATCTGGCTGACGATATCATCGTCTTCGGCGGTCGCGGTCGATTCGCCGGTGGTGGCGGCGTCGGCCAGCATGATCGGCTCGCCGGTGGTGAAGACCTCCATGATGACGCCCAGCACGGCCGGCTTCAGCGCGTACCAGTCGATCTCGAGCGCCTTGGTCACGGTGACGAAATCATAGCCGAAGAAGACACCGGTGACACCGTCGAGCGCGAACAGCTTCTGCGCCAAGGGCGAACGCGCCGCCGAGACGGCATCGGGGAAATTCGCCGTGCCGCTGGCGATCACCGTGCGTCCGGGCAGGAATTTGAGCGTTGCGGGGTTTGGCGTCTGTTCGGTCTGGATGAACATCATCGGTCTTTCAAAGGCGGGGTGCGGCTGCGTTGCACGTTGGCACGTCGGGGGAGGAAATCAACCCTGTCACGCCAGCGCCGCGATCTCCGCATCGCTGAGCTTGCCCGGCACGATGGTGATCGGCACGCGCAACCGGCCGACATATTTCGATGAGAGCGCGCTGACCAGCGGTCCGGGGCCGGTATCGCCGGCCGAGGCGGCGAGCACCAGGATCGAAATCGTCGGGTCTTCGTCGATCAGCGCCAGCAGCTCGTCGCGCAGGATGCCCTCGCGGATATGCAGCGCCGGCAAGGCACCGGTGAGTGCTGAGACCTCGGCGGCGTAGCGCTCGGTCAGCTGCTCGGCCTCTTGGCGCTTCTCGTCGCGCATCAGCGATTCGAGCGCCATCCAGTGCTGGCGGTCGGTCGGCTCGATGACATGGAGCAAGGCCACGCGGCCGCCGGTATGGAGCGCCCGCAGCGAGGCATAGCGCAGCGCCACTTGCTGCTCGGGCGATTCGTCGACGACGACGAGAAAGACCCGTTCGTGGGGCGGCGGCGGGGTCGGGCCCTGGGACATGTCTCACGCATTCCGGAACAGGAGGGTGGCGCCCCATCCTGCCATCGCGGCGGCAAGCACTGCAACGACGCCGTAGAGCACCGCCTGGTCGGCGGAGAATTCGTTGATATCGGCCTCGATACCGGTCTGCGAAATGATCAGCGGCGTGGTCTGGGCGGCGACCATGTCGCCCTTGCGCAACAGATAGACCTGTACCGTATAGGTGCCGGTCGGCACGTTCGGCGGAAAGGCCAGCGTCGCCCGGAACAGCTTGTCGCCCCGCATCTCGACCCGGCCGGTGCCGTGGCCGTACAGGCCCTCGGCCTGCAGATCCTCGATCAGTGCGGCGCGGAAGTCTGGGACTTCCTCATGGCTGAACCGGCCGACCGGCGACAGCTTCAACTCGTCGACGCCGATTTCGTTGAGCTGGCGCAGGCTGGCCGGCACGATCTGGTCGATCGGGTTGGTCGCGAAGACCTGGTAGAAGCCCGGGGCATTGCCGAAGCTGACGCTGCGGGTATTGAGCCAGATGCCGGCGTTGCGGCTTTTGCGCCGGACCACGGTTTCGCGCTCGGGCCCGCGCACCACGGCGACGACGTCGCCGCCGCCCTCGATCGTCCCGAACAGTGTCACTTCGGCGCCGTTGAAGCGGGTTGTGATGGCGACCAGATGGGTATTGAGGTCGGCGACCAGCTGCTGCGCGCGCGCCGGGGCTGCAAGCAGGAACAGGCTCAGGAGGAATGCCGTGGCGAGGCCGGTGCGCGTCATTCGATCCTCGGTGCCACGGAGAAGATATTGTCGGGCGGCACGGTCAGGTCGAAGAGCAGCTTGGCCCCGACCGCCAGGATGACGGCGGCCAGCATGACCCGAAGATACTCTCCGCTCATCCGTGCCCCGAAACGCGTGCCGTATTGCACCCCGACCACCCCGCCGATCAGGATGATCAGCGCCAGCGGCAGATCGACGGTCTGGTTGGTCACGGCCTGCAGGATGGTGGCGCTGGCGGTGATGAAGATGGTCTGGAACAGCGAGGTGCCGGGCACCACGCTGGCCGGCATGCCCAGGATATAGATCATCGCGGGCACGACCAGGAAGCCGCCGCCGATGCCCAGGATCGCCGACAGGACGCCGATGGCGAAACCCAGGCTGAGCGGCAGCAGCGCGCTGATATAGAGCTTGGAGCGGCGGAACCGCATCTTGAAGGGCAGGCGATGGAACCAGCTGTGCTGATGCAGCCGGCGCGGCCGGGCACCCGGCTGGCTCGCGCGCAGCACGGCACCGACGCTCTCGATCATCATCATGGTGCCGAGCGTGCTCAGCAGGATCACATAGCTCAGCGAAATGACCAGATCGATCTGGCCGAGCCGGCGCAGCAGGCTGAACAATTGCACGCCGCCGAGCGAGCCGATGATGCCGCCGACGACCAGCACCGTGCCCATCTTGAAATCGACATTGCCGCGCCGCCAATGCGAGACCACGCCGGAGAGCGAGGCCCCGACCAGCTGATTGGCCGAGGAGGCGACGGCGACCGGTTCGGGGATACCGATGAAAATGAGCAGCGGCGTCAGCAGAAACCCGCCGCCGACGCCGAACATGCCGGACAGAAACCCCATGACCAAACCGATGGCGAGCAGGACGAAGACGTTCTGCGTGACCTGAGCAATCGGCAGGTAGATTTCGAAATCCATGGACCGGTACGAGACGTGCGTGGGTGGGCGTCACGGCGCCCGAAATCGCGACTTTGCAGGAGTTTACGCCCCGTTTTGCGCAGGTCGGAAGAGGCTTGCCCCGAAATTTCGCCGCTTGGGGTGTCGATTCGGCAAAAAAGTCACAGGCTCGGGCGGGGCCCCGGCGCGGCTACGCTGCCGGGTTGCAGCAGGTGCCGGAAGCCCGCGTAATCCGGAGCATTTCCCGTGGCCGCCGCCCCTGATTGGGTGGCGGCGGCCCGGGACTCCAGGCGATGCAAGCTCAGCCGGCGACGGCGGGTTCGGGCGGCACGGGGGCGGAGAAGATCTGCGGCGCCGCAGATCCTGCCTGGGTGGCGGTGAAATAGAGTGTGCCGCCATCCGGCGACAGGCCGAGCGCGAAGGGATTGTGGGCTCCGGTGCCGAGCGCCAGCTTGTCGGGCGTGCTCCAGCCCTGCTTGCTGTGATAAGCGACGAAGATCGCCTTGCCGCCGGCGGGATCGGGGGCCACGAAGGCGAAGACGTGGTTGTCGCGGCTGACCGTCTCATCCTGCCCGGCATCCGCGCCGGCGATATGCAGCGGCTGAACGTCGACCGCGACCCCGGCCTTCAGCACGGCATGGAACAGTGCCGTCCCGGTGCCCTGCTGCCGCATGAAATAGAGGTCGCCATTGGTGGTCACACTCGGATAGAGCGCACCGTCGACATCGCCGCCCAGGAGTTCGGGCGCGCTCCAGCGAAAGCCCTCCTTGCGCGCGACCCAGATATGATAGCCGGATGACGGGGCCGTCTGCCCCGGCACGGCGCGGTCGGAGGCGAAGTAGAGCAGGCCGCCGCTCGGCGATACCAGCGGATCGGTATCGCGGCTCGAGCCGTCGCCGAGCACCACCGGCCGGGCCACGGACCAGCCATCGCCGAGCCGATCGGCGCTGAACACCGCGATCTTCGACCAATCCTTCTTGGCGCGGCTGAAATAGACCCGGCTGCCATCCGCGCTGAACGAGGCATTGAAGCTGAAATCATAATCCGGGCCGGCGTCGTTGATGGCGGCACCGCCGAACGGTGTCGGTGTCACCGCACTCTCCGCCCGCGCTGTGGCACCCGCGGTCAGGCCGAGGGCGACGAGCAGCACCGGCATCCAGGTCGGCGCCGACAGCAGGCGACGAAGAACACTCGTTGGTTTCAACGATGGCATAGCAATCTCCGGTAAATGGCGGCCCCTGCCGCAATCTGTGCCGGATGCTAGGAGCGGTTTTCGTATAGGCTCAAATGAAACTTTGTTCATTTAACTCTGAGGTTAAGCTATCGCGAAGGTGTCGCCGCAACATTTCAAAAATTTAATTTGATCTGACTAAGATTCTGGAGGCGCTGATCTACCACCCATCAGTCGATAATTCTGGAGCGGGATGAATTCAAGTCGGATCGGACGGAAACCCTCGCCCGCTTGGCGGGAGAGGGTGGCGAGCAGGAGCGAGCCGGGTGAGGGTGAGCGCTGCGGCAGTGCAAGCACAAATGGCAGGGCCGGAGCACCCACCCTCACCCTCCCGCTACGCGGGTCCCTCCCTCTCCCGCCAAGCGGGCGAGGGTGTGCTGAGGGCATTGATAACCCGAACTGAACTCATCTTGTTGTAGTCGGCGCCTCACCGCCGACCGCGGGCGGCAACGGGCCAGAGTGCGACCAGCGTGTCGCCATCGACGATGTGGAAGACGTCGTGCAGATTGACCGTCGGGTCGCAATGCGGCACGACCAGCTCGATCCGGTCGCCGAGCTGCGGCCTTGAGCCCACGGGAATGAGCATGCCGTGCTCATCACCGAAGAATTCGAAGCGGCCGGCGCGGTCCGTGCCGCTATGGATGGTCGGCTTGGGGCCGTCGGTGGCAAAGCATTTGAGGCCGCCATCGATGGTCACCCAGTTCTCGGCATTGGCGCTGACCACGGCGGTCTGGACCAGCAGGGCCGTCTCGAACGGCGGCGCATTGGTGCCGTCCTCGAGCGCCTTCAGATAATCGACATCCATGAAGACATAGGAGCCGGTCTGCAGCTCGGTGAAGATTCCGTCCTCGGAGTCGAGATCGAAGGTGCCGGTGCCGGCGCCGGTGACGATGTCGAAGGGCAGACCCTCGGCCCGGCCGCGTGCGACCAGCGCCGCCAGATCCTGACGCGCCACCCGCGCCTTGGCCGCGCGCTCGGCGCGGGTCGGCACATGCTGCAGATGGCCGGAATAATTCTGCACGCCTTTCAGCACTAAGTGCGCGCTGGCATGGATCTGCCGGGCCAGCGCCAGCGCCGCCTCGGCATCGCGACAGCCGGTACGCTGCAGCCCGGCGGCGCAATCGACGATCAAGGCCAGCGGGTGCGGCAACGCCGCCGCGGCCGCATCGAGGGCCCGGACATTGTCCGGATGATCGACAGCCAGCATCAGCCCGCCCGGTCCGGCCTGGGCGGCGAGGCGAATCACCCGCGCGATCTTGCTGCCGGTCACCATGGGTGAGGTGATGAGCACGCCGGGGATGCCGCCGGCGACCATGATCTCGGCCTCGCCCAATGTGGCGCAGCAGATGCCGACGGCGCCGGCCGCGATCTGGCGCCGGGCGATCTCGTCGGATTTATGGGTCTTGGCATGCGGGCGGAGCCCAACGCCCTTGGCCGCCGCGAACTCGGCCATGCGCCTTATATTGCGCTCGAGCGCACCCAGCTCGATCAGCAGCGCCGGCGTGTCGAGCTGCGCCCGCCCACCGGGGATTCCGATCAGGGCCTGATTGGGATGGGTCACGAGGGAGCTCCTTGCAGGCGGTTCAGGTCCGGCACCGGCCGCTGCAGGCCGGGCCTTGTGGCGAAGGCGCGCTCCAGGGCTGCGGCCACGCCGAGCACGAAGCGGTCGCCGCGCCGGGGCCCGACGATCTGGAGGCCGAAGGGCATGCCCTTGTGATCGACGCCGCAAGGCAGGGCCACGACCGGATGCCCGGTCAGGGTCAGCCCATAGGTGAGCGCGATCCAGTGATAATAGGAGGTCAGCGCCGCGCCGTTGATCTCGGTCGGGGCCCATTCGGCATGCGGGAACGGGCTGACCGCGGCGGCCGGGCAGATCAGCACGTCGATGTCGCGGAACAGCGCCTGGAAGCGGCGATAGAGCCTGGTCTGATCGATCTGCGCCTGGGCGCGGTCGGCATAGGAGAAGCCCAGCGCCTGCTCGACATTGGCGATTACCGGCGGGCCGAGTTGGTCCTTGGCATTGCGATAATGGTCGAGCAGACCGGTGAGGAAGCCCTCGGCGCGCAGCACGGCGAGGATCCGGTCGGCATCGCGCAGATCCGGGTCGCGTTCGGCCGAGCTGCCGAACAGATCGGCGAAGAGGCCGCAGCGCGACTGGAACACCGCACGGATCCCGTCATCGACCGGGGCGAAGCCCAGATCCTCGGAGAAAGCCACGCGCAGCCGCGACAGGTCGATCTCGGGCAGCACCGCCAGGGCCGAGGCATCGACCGGCCCGGCCAGCGGGTCCTCGGCATCGCTGCCGGCCATGGCAGAGAGCAGCAGGGCAGCATCGGCGACGTTGCGCGCCATCGGCCCGTCGACCGACAGCGGCGACCAGCCGAGCATCCGCCGTTCGGTCGGGATCAGCCCGGGCGAGGGCCGGAACCCGACCACGCCGCAGAACCCGGCCGGTGTGCGCAGGCTGCCGCCCATATCCGAGCCACTGGCCAAGGGCACCATGCCGGTCGCGACCGCCACCGCCGAGCCGCCGGACGAGCCGGCCGGTGTCAGCACCGGATCGAAGGGATTGCCGGTGGCGCCATAGACCCGGTTGCGGGTATTGGCGCCGGCGCCGAACTCCGGCGTATTGGTCTTGCCCAGGATGATGGCACCGGCCGCGCGCATCCGCGCCACAACCGATTCATCTTTGGCCGGCACGTGATGCTCGAACAGCAGAGAACCAAACGTCGTGCGCAGCCCGGCCGTCTCGGACAGATCCTTGACGCCGAGCGGCAGCCCGTGCAGCGGGCCCAGTTCCTCCCCACGCAGCACGGCGCGCTCGGCCGCCTGTGCAGCACTCTCGGCGCCGGCGAGGTCAAGCGCCACCATGGCATTGACGGCGGGGTTCACCGCCTCGATCCGCGCCCGGCAATCGGCCAGCAGCTCGACCGGCGAAACCTCCTTGCGGCCGATCAGCCGACGCAGCTCGACCGCATTCCTGTCGCAGAGTGCCTGCACAGCATCCTCCCTTCGATAAGCGGCCCCAGCCTCGGCGAGGCGGGGGCTGCGGGCAAGGGGAGAATGGACGCTTCCGGCGCTCGTCTGACGCCCGGCATCGGCATCCTGAGCGACCGTTCGGCCCTGGTCGCAGCAATATTTTCAACGATACCAATGGTATTTTGGCGTTATCTGCTGCAATTGGCTTTGGACTCCCGAAGGAAGTCAAATAATCGATCGACCCTCCGATCGCATCGGTTCCACCGGAATGGTTATTCTTAGGATTCCGTAAAGTGGCTCGGGCGACAGTATGATCTCGTCTGCACGAGAGCAGCGAAAACGAGGTGTCGAGACGTCCGCAATGCAGCCAATGCCGAGCACTCTCGCAATGCCGATCGACTGGGCGCTCGTCGAGCTATGGCGGCAGGATCTGGCGCAGGACCGGCTCGAGCGGATTCGGGCGGCGTTTCTGGCGGGCAAAATCGGCGGGCTGGATGTGGTCCGCTCACCAGCACCGGCGGCGCTGCGGGCGACGGCGAATCGGTTCCTGCTGGAATATTGGCTGGCGCATCGCCGCGGCGCTATGCCGCCGGTCAGCGCCATCGATCCAGTCCGGCTGGCCCCGGCGCTCGGCCGCATCCTGATCGTCGAGCCGGTCGAGCAGGGCGCCGATTTCCGCTACCGGCTGTTCGGCACCGACGTTGCCGCCGTCTCCGGCATCGAGATGACCGGCAAGCTGCTTTCGGCGCATCCGATGCCGGTGGAGCTGGTCAGCTTCGGCCTCGCCCTCTACCGCAACCTGCTGGCGCGTCCCGAACCGGTCCAGACGGTCAACCTGCCGCCGACGAAGCTCTATTCGAGCTGGGAGCGGATCGTGCTGCCTTTTGCCGGCGCCGATGGCGCGGTCACGCGCTTCCTGGTCGGCAACACCGGCTTCGATCAGGATGGGCGGGAGCTGCATGGCTGATCGCGGCGTCCCTAGCTGAGCTTCGGCTTCGGCAGGGTCAAATTCTGCCGGATCGTCTCGGCCAGCAGCCGGAACTGGTCGCCGCGGCTGTCGCTGGCGCGCCAGACCAGGGTGATCTCGCGGCCGACTCCGGGATCATCGAACGCCATGTAGGCAATCAAGCCGTCGAAGCCCGGCCGGTCGTCGACCGCCAGGGCCGGCAGAAGCGAATAGCCGGCACCCGCCGCGATCATGTGGCGCAGCGTCTCCAGGCTGGTGGCATGCAGCCAGCCGGGCCGGACCCGGCCGCACAGCGCCAGCGCCTGGTCGCGCAGGCAATGCCCTTCTTCAAGCAGCAGGAGCCGCGCCGGGTCGAGCCCGTCGAGCGTCGCCGTCGCCGCTGGCGGGCATAGCGCCGGCGGGCAGGCGAGCACGAAGGGTTCGAAGAACAGCGCCGCCTGGGCGAAGCCCTCGGCCGGAATCGGCGGCGACATCAGGGCCGCGTCGAGCGTACCGGCCGCCAGCCGCTCGAAGAGTTCGGCGGTCCTGGCTTCGCTCAGCACCAGTTCGAGTGCCGGATAATCCCGGCGCAAGGGGCGCAGGATCTGTGGAAACAGGTAGGGGCCGAGCGTCGGGATGGCCCCGAGCCGACACGGGCCGGTCAAGGGGCCGTGCTGGGCATGGGCAAGGTCGAGCAGGCGATGTGCCTCGGCCAGCACGGTGCGCGCCTGGCGCAGGATGCTTTCGCCCTTGGGTGTGACGATGACGCGGCGGCTGGTGCGCTCGAAGACCGGGCAGCGCAGCAGCGCCTCCAGCTTCTGGATCTGGGCACTGAGCGTTGGCTGCGAGACGGCGCACGCCTCGGCGGCCCGGCCGAAATGCCGGTGATCATCGACCGAAACGAGATATTCGAGGTCGCGCAGCGACAGGGCGGCGAGGGTCATCGCGGCATCCTATCCGGGGCGACGCTGCGGGCGCCGCTTCAAGGCGCTTTGGCCCCGGCCGCGAAATCGATGAGTTGATCGGCGAGGCGCTCGGGGCCGCGGTGCGTCGGCCAGTCCAGGGCCGCCCGATAGGCGCGCTGCGCATAGGAGTCGAATTGCGCCAGCACCGTCTCCACCGCAGCCAGGATGCCGGGCGGGTCCCAGGTATCGAAAGTCTCGCCCGGGCCGCCGCAACCCTCGAGCAAGGAGGCCAGCGTGGAGCCGGCCGGGACAATGGCCGGGATGGCATTGGCCAGGGCTTCGCAGGCCATGCTGGAGAAGGAAGCGACATAGGGCTCCGCCTGATACGGGCAGAGCATGAGGTCGGCGCGGTCGAGCAGGGCCGGCCAGCGCTCGGCCCCGGCCGGCTGATGATCGAGTTCCAGGCGGGGCTCGATACTGGCGAGATCCTGCAGGGCGGCGGTCGCTGCGATCGAGTCGGCGAGGCCGGTACTGACGGTCTGGATCAGGATCCGGATGCCGGCGTGGCGTTGCAGAAGCCGCCGGCTGAGCTCGGGCAGCATGGGATAGCCCTTGATGCCACGCTGGTGGCCCAGGCACGCGACGGTGATCGGTGCGGCGCCGGCCCGGTTGCGCAAGGGGGACACGGCTTGGTAGGGCAGCGGCGCCGTCTCGACCGCGCTGTTGATCAACATCCCGAGAGCGGCCGATGTCGTCTGATCGAAGGTGATGAACCGGATTTTCGCGGGGATGGGATGCAAGTGGCGCTGGGCGATGAAGCGGAAGAGCAGAGGCCGCGCTTCCGTGCGCGGCTCCGGCAGCTCGAACCGGATAGTGGCGCCGTCGCGCCGGCCGCCCATGCCCGTCTGGTTGACCTCGACCACGACCCAAGGCCGACGCGATTCCGGCAGGCTGTGATACCAGAGCAGAAGCGCCATCAACTGGACCGGCCGGGCCGTGCTCAGATACACCAGATCCGATGCCTCGACCGGCGGCAGCCGCGCCAGATCTTCGGTCGTCACGCGCACGAACAGATCGAACCCGCTCAGCCAGCCGCTGATCGGATCGCCGTCGCTGTCCTTGTAGCTATGGGCCCGGAAATGCGGCTGCGCACCGAATTCCTGACATAGAGTGGAAGCCATGTCGACGGGGCCCAGAATTCTGGTCTCCACGCCCCGCCGCCGAAGTGCACCGGTTATGGAGCGGCAGAAATTGGCGTGATGACCAAGATCGCCCCGCAGCCCCGGATCGAGATAGAAGCACCGCATGTCTTGCCTGCAATCCTCGGTTGTTCCACATGTTGCCGGTGCTGACCCGAACCCTGGTAGCGTTGTTTCCCGAACCCGTCAATCAGGCTAGGAAGAAACCAAGTGCGCCGGGACGCCCACTCCACTGGAGAATTTTCATCACGGGAGGATCAGCCGTCAGGCTGGTGTGGAATTCATAAGTGACTGCCCAGCATCCCCAAGACTCAGCGATCGCCCAGTCGTTCTCGACCGCGGTGGCGCATCATCAGGCCGGGCGGCTCGCCGCGGCGGAGCAGCTTTACCGCGAGATCCTGGCGCTCTGTCCGGACCATGCTCCGGCGCTGCACCTGCTCGGCGTTCTGGCGCTTGGCAGCGGGCACTTTGCAGCCGCCGCCGATTTGAACCGACGGGCCGTGGCGCTGGCCGGGGACGTTGCCGATTTCCACCACAGCCTGGGTCTGGCGCTGCACGGAATGGGATCGTTCGACGCGGCAGCGAGTGCCATCGAGCGCGCGATCGCGCTCCGGCCCGGCTCGGCCGATGCGCTGAATAATCTCTGCATCGTCCGGCAGGCGCAGGCGCGCTTTGGCGAGGCGATCGACTGCGCCGAGCGCGCTATGGCGTTGCAGCCTGGCCACGCCGAGGCGCAGGCGAACCTACGCCGGTCGTTGCACGGCGATGCCAGACGGCTGAAGGCCGAAGGCAAGCTCGACGCCGCGATCGCCCGCTACCGGGCCAGCCTGCCGATCGAGGGGCAAACCCTGGAGGCGGCACTTCCCGCCGGAGCACGCGCCGCATCCGTGCGGATCGCTCACCAGGCCGATCGTCTCGGCCCCCCGCCCGAGATCAGCGTGATCGTGCCCTGCTTCCGGGCCGCGGCGACATTGGCCCGGGCCGTGCGCTCGATCCTCGACCAGGCGGAGCCGGCGGTCGAAATCATCCTGATCGATGATGCCTCGCCGGACGATACGCTGGCAGCCGCCGTGGCGCTGGCCTGGCAGCATC
>Ga0302314_10019799_pt1 | contig 11160 bp, 9 predicted proteins | sample III_Palsa_N2_3_FD_200533 | JGI IMG/M metagenome (GOLD analysis project Ga0302314, IMG submission 200533) | Peat permafrost microbial communities from Stordalen Mire near Abisko, Sweden - III_Palsa_N2_3 | ecosystem: Environmental > Terrestrial > Soil > Palsa > Peat permafrost | place: Sweden... | reverse complement strand
GGCCGACGTAGTCGACGTTGAGGAACGTCAGCACGCCGATGATCAGCCCGGCGATGGCCACCGCCACCAGCAATTCGGAGAGGGCGTAGCCCGCGCGCCGCCTCATGGCGCGTCCTTCGCGCCGGGCCGGACGATGGCCTGGATCTGCCGCCTTTCAATGCGGCCACCGGAGGTCCATTGCGCCACGAAGCGCACCGGCACGGGTGAGTAGGGCAGGTCGTCCTCCAGCGAGCGGCTTGGCGCCCGGATCCACTGATAGCGGCCAAGCACGCCGTTGGCGGGGCGGTTCAGCGCGTCCGGCGTCAGCAGCCGGCTCTCCTCGTAGAGCCGCTCCAGCACCCGCATCGCGCCGACGCTGGATTGCGAACGGTCGATCGCCTCGGCCGACCAGATCAGCAGCGTCACGGCCAGCACGCCGGCCAGCGAGGCGAGCGCGGCCGAGACCACCGCTTCGGCCAGGATGTAGCCGCGGGCGTGGCGGCGCCTCACGAGTCGATGCCCGAGGTGATCGCCAAGAGGCCCTGGAACACCACGAGCACCACCGAGCCGACGATCAGGCCGACACCGAGCACGATGGCCGGCGTCACCAGCGCCAGCGCCCGTTCGGTCCGCTCCCGCGCCCTGACCCCCAGCATCTCGCCGGCCTCGGCGAAGACGGCGGCGGTGTCCGCCGAGGCCTCGCCGACGCGGACCAGACCCAGCAGCAGGCGCGGCGTCTGCGGCACCGCCTCCAGTGCATCGGAGAACTTCGCGCCTTCCCGGAGCCTTGCGCTCTGGGCCAGCAGCGCCTCACGGATGCGTCTGGCGCCCACCGCGTCGGCGGCGACCTGGAAGGCGAGGCGCGAGGGCACGCCGGCGGCCAAGGCGACGGCCAGGCGCTGGGCGAAGCCTGCGAAAGCGCTGTCCTGCAATATGCCGAGCCCGATCGGCGTCGAGACCACCGCCTCGAACGCCCGGCCGAGCACGCGCCGCACCGGCGCGGCGAAGCTCAGGGCGATCAGCCCGAGGATCGCCAGGCCGAAGTAAGGGGCGCCGGCGCGCAGCACGTCGCCAGCGCCGAGCACGAAGCGGGTCGAGTCCGGCAGCTTGGCGCCGACGCTATCGAACGCGGGCTCCAGCGCCGGCAGCACGGCGAAGGCGAACAGGCCGATCGCGCCGGCGGCCATCAGCAGCACGAACACCGGGTAGATCGCCATTGTCAGCAGCCGCTGCTTCAGCGCCGCCGACGCCGCCAGCGCCTTGGCCCCGCCGGCGAAGATCTCCGCCAGCCGCCCGGTCGCCTCGCCGGCCCTGGCCAGCGACGAGAGGAAACGGCCGACCTGTCCGGGCACGATGGTCAGGCTGTCGGAGAGCACCACGCCGGCCATCAGCTCGGACCGCAGCCGGGCCGCGAGGCGTCCGGCGGCTGGGGTCTCGGTGGCGGTCTCGACGATCTGCAGCGCTTGGCCGAGCGAGAGCCCGCTCTGCAGGAACCTCGCCAACTCGGCGACGAATGCGGCTGCTGCAGCGTCGGAGAGGCGGAACGACGTGGCGCCGGATTGCCACAGCACCCTGGCCGGCGCGATCGAGAGTGGCGTCAGCTCTTCGGCGAGCAGGCGGTCGCGCAGGCTGCGCTCGTCGGCCGCGTCGCGCCGACCGCGCACCGCGCGGCCGGTGGGATCGATGGCGCGGAAGGCGAAAGCGGTCATAGCCCGACCGTTCGGAACGCGTCTTCGACCGCGACCTCGCCGTTCGCGGCGCGGCGCAGGGCGTCCAGCGCCAGCGGACGAAAAGCGCCGGCGGCGAGCAGGTGGGCGCGCACATCGGCGGTCGGGGCGCCGGCGGAGATCAGCCGCTCCAGGGTTTCATCGATGGTGAAGCATTCTCCGAGCGGCAGCCGGCCCGCGCGGCCGGTGCCGCCGCACGCCAGGCAGCCGGTCGCGCCTCGCAGCTTCAGATCGGTGGCCAGTCCGTGAGTATCGAACACCTCGACTTCGTGCGGCGACGCGTCCCTCGGCCGGGCGCATCGCTCGCACAGCTTCGGGATCAGGCGCTGGGCTGAGACGCCGATCAGCACGCCGGCCAGCAGATAGCGCTCAACCCCGAGGTCGGCGAGGCGGGCCGGAGCGCCGGCGGCGTCGTTGGCGTGCAGGGTGGCCAGCACCAGGTGGCCGGTCAGCGCGGCCTGGATCGCCAGCCGCGCGGTCTCGGCGTCGCGGATTTCGCCGACCAGGATTACGTCCGGGTCGTGGCGCAGAAAAGCGCGCAGCGCCGAGGCGAAGGTGACGCCGGCCGCCTCGTTGACCTGGGTCTGGTTGATCGCGTCGAACACGTATTCGATCGGGTCTTCGATCGTCAGCACCTTGCGGTCGCGGGTCGCGAGCCGCCGCAGCGCCGCATAGAGCGTGGTGGTCTTGCCGCTGCCGGTCGGGCCGGTAACCAGGATCAGGCCGTAGGGCCGGCGCAGCTGCGCCTCGAACGCCTCCATCAGCGGCGGATCGAAGCCCAGGCTGTGCAGGGTGAAGTCGACCCCCTGCCGGGTCAGGATGCGCAGCACCGCCGACTCGCCGTCCACCGTGGGCGTGGTGGAGATGCGCAGGTCGGTGGGCCGACCGCGCAGGGAGAGGGTGGCCCGGCCGTCCTGCGGCGCCCGGGTCGAGGCGACGTCGAGGTCGGCCAGCACCTTGGCGCGGGCGATCACCCCGGCGCCGAAGGCGGTGGAGATCGGCTCCAGATCGCGCAGAGCGCCATCGATGCGCAGCCGCACCACGCAGCGATCGGACTTCTGCTCGAAGTGCAGGTCGGACGCCCGTTCGCTCAGCGCGCGCTCCAGCACGCCGTCGAGATAGCGGATCACCGGCGCGTCGCTGGCGAAGTCGCGCAGGCGGTCGATGTCGGCCTGGGAGCTGGTTTGGCCATCGAGCGCGGCGGCGTCGGCGACGCCGCGGTGGCTGGAGGCGCGCCACTGGTCGAACGAAATGGTGCGGAACTCGACCGCTCGCCCCAGCGCATAGGCGACGCCCCGGCGCAGTTCCGACGAGCCTGGATCGACCAGGCCGATGACGCAGCCGTCCGGCCCGTCCGCCAGCACCATGGCGTGGTTCTCGGCCAGGAAGCGCGCGTTCAGCCCCGCCGGCGCCCCGACGATCTCGGACGCCTCGCCTTCCCACAGCGGCACGCCGTAGAGTTCGGCGACGGCGTGGGCGATGGCTTCGTCGGGGGCCAGGCCCAGCAGGCTGGCCGCAACCGCCGGGCGTCGGCGCGCCGTACGCACTGCGGTCGCCAGCCGTTCGGCCTGCGAGGGATCGAGCTTCAGCGCCTGCGCCAGCCGCGCGGCCGCCGCCATGTCCGACTTCGCCAGCGCCGGCCGCAACAGATCGGCGGCCATGGCGTCGATTTGCCCCGACATGCGAGCGGGCGTACCAGGTGGACTCTCCGAAGAGGCCTGCGGCATAGTCGCTCCGGACTGAGAGTTGGGGCCACAATGGCGCGTTTCAGCTTAGGGCGGAAGAAGGCCGAGCGCGCAAAGTCTCGTCTGCCAGGCTATACCCTGACCGAGATGCTTGTGGTGATTGCAATCATTGGCCTGATCGCCGCAGTTGTAATTCCTCAAACGATCGGACAACTCGGCAAAGCCCAGTCCCGCGCGGCCAAGTTGCAGGTGCAAAGCTTGACCGCGGCGCTGGAACTCTACCAAGGCGACAACGGCCGGTTTCCGACCGCGCAGGAGGGGTTGCAGGTCTTGCTGGTCAAGCCGCAGACCGCCGACAACTGGAACGGCCCTTACCTTCACAGCAAGGACCAGCTGAAGGACCCCTGGGGCAATCCGTATCGCTACACGGTGGACGGAGCGAGCGTCACGGTCGCCTCGCTTGGCGCGGACGACAAGCCGGGCGGCGACGGCGCCAATCGAGACGTGTCGGCCAGCGTTCCGTGATCGGTCCAACGTCTGCCTGTCGTTCGCTGCGCGTCGGCTGCCTGCTTCTCGCGCTGGCGGCTTTGGCCGCCTGCGCCGGACCCCGGATCACCAACGGCAGCGGCGTTCTGCCGAGGTCGTCACCGGCGAGCGCCGCGCCCGCCGACGCCCCGGCCACCTCGACCCCGGCGCCAGCCCCCGAACCACAAAGCTGGCGCGTCGACGCCAGCCAGCCACCCAGCCTTTCGGCGTCCAACGCCACCGCGCTGAAGCTGCCGCCAACGCGGATCGCGATCAGCGTCACGCTCGATCGCGCCCCGATCGCCGCCGCGGCCGAGGCGGTGCTCGGAGATGCGCTGCAGCGGTCTTACCGCGTCGATCCCGGCGTCACCGGCGAGGTCTCGGTGCGGCTGGTGGGCGACATGACCGAGGCGGAGATCCTCACCACCTTCGACCAGGCGCTGCGCGGGTCCGGGGCGGCGCTGATCGATTCTGCCGGTGGCGGCGTCGCCGTGGTGCCAGCCAAGGACGCGCCGATCTTCTCGCCGCCCAGCGGCGACGACGGCGCGGGCCAGGCCTACGTCGCCGGCGGCGTTTCGATCTACGGCGCCCGCAACATCAGCGCCGACCAGATCGTGAAGCTGCTCACCCCCTTGGCGCAGGGCCACGCCGAGGTGCACGCCGACGCCTCGCAGGAGCACGTGTTCATCTCCGGCGATCCGTCGACCGTCAACGCCCTGACCCGCGCCGCGGCCCTGTTCGACGTCGACTGGATGCGTGGCCGCAGCTTCCAGTTCTATCCGCTCAAGAACGCCTCGGCCGGCGCGGTCGCCGAAGACGTGGAGAAGGTGCTGGGCGGCGCGGACGGGCCGATCGGCAGCCAGGTCGAGCTGATCACCATCGACCGGCTGAACGCGATCATCGTCGCCGCCAAGTCCCCAACCCTGCTGGATCAGGCGGTGACCTGGATCGAGCGGCTGGACCAGCCGGCCTCGCCCTCGGAGCAGCGGCTGCGGGTGGTGCGGCTGAACAATCTGGTCGCCACCGACTTCGTGAAGACCATCTCCGACCTGTTCGCCCGCGGCACGGCGCCTGCCGGGGCGGTGGTCGGGGCCAGCCGCCCGACCTCGATGGCCACGGTCACCGCCGACCCCCGGTCGAACTCGGTGATCATGTACGCCAGCGACGCCGAGTACCAGAGCCTGCTCGCGGTCGTGCGCCAGCTCGACGTGACGCCGCCGCAAGTGATGATCGAAGCCACCGTGGCCGAGGTGAAGCTGAACAATACGCTGCAATATGGCGTGCAGTGGTATCTGCAGAACCTGACCCATTTCGGCGGTGGATACCTCAACGGATCGACGCCGCTGGCGACGCCGACCACGCCGATCGCGCCGACCCTGCCCGGTCTGAACCTGAGCTACATGGGGACCAACGTGCAGATCGCGCTGAACGCGCTCCAAGCGGTGACCGATGTCGAGGTGCTAGCCACGCCGCGGCTGCTGGTGCTGGCCAACGACACCGCGACGCTGGAAGTCGGCAGCTCGGTGCCGATCATCACCTCGTCCAGCTCGGGCATCCAGGCCAACAGCCTGATCGTCAACAACGTCGACTACCGCGACACCGGCGTGGTGCTGACCGTGACCCCGCGGGTCGGCGACGGCGGCGAGATCTACATCGACGTGCAGCAGGAAGTCAGCGACGTCTCCACCACCACGACGTCGGATATCGATTCGCCGACCATCGACCAGCGCAAGTTCCACACCCAGATCGCGGTGGAGAACGGTCAATCGGTGGCGATCGGCGGCCTGATCCAGACCAGCAAGAGCAAGATCGACTCCGGCGTGCCCTACCTCAGCCAGATCCCCGTGCTGGGCATGGCGTTCCGGGAGCGGAACAACGTCTCGTCGCGTGACGAGCTGGTGGTGTTCCTGAAGCCGACCCTGGTGCGCTCCCGCTCCGAGGCCGACGCCGTCACCGACGAAGTGGCGGCCGGGCTGAGGTCGCTCGGCTATGGCCGCAAATAGGCGCCGCCGCGCCGCCGGGTTCACCCTGCCGCTGACGATGGCGCTGGCCTTCTCGCTGATGACGCTGGCGACCGGCATCGTCGGCATGGTGGTGGTGAGCGATCGGCAGGCGAAGGCCAGCGCGACCGATCTGGTGACGCGGGTGGCGCTGGAATCGGCGACCGAACAAGCGCTGTTCGACGTCGAGCACGATGGCGAGCCGGTCGCCGCCGAGTGGACCGCGCAGGAAAGTTACGACGGGCTCGACGTGACCGTGACCCTGGCCCCGACCCGCTACAAGCCGGACGTCAACAAGACCGACCCGGCGGTGGTCGTGGCGGCGATCGCGAACAGGGACCTCGGCCATCGGGTCAGCGCGGCGATGATCCCGGCCAAGCCGGACGACGTACGGCCAGACTTCAAACGTTTCGGCGATTTCGTCCGCGCGGTCGGCGAGGGCGCCGACGCGGACGCCGCCGAGGAAGACTGCCTGCGCCGCCGCCTCACCCTCGGCCGGTCCAAGGGCGACGTCGACCCGGCGCCGAACACCGCGCTGATCCCGCCGAAAGCCGGCCTCGACATCAGCGAGCTGATCGATATCCGGGCCGAGACCCGCGACGCCGCCGGCCGCCGCACGGTGCTCTGGCGGCGGGTGCGATACAGCGGCAAGCCGGACCGGCTCTGGCTGACCCACGACTGGCGGCTGATGCGGCTGCCGCGTCAGGACATGGACTGCCCGCCGCCCGCGCCGCCGAGTATCCTCGGCCAGGGCGCGACCGGCGGAAACAGCCTCGGCGGCAACGCGACCGGGCCATGAGCGGCGCCGAGCTGGCCGCAAAGGCGTTCCTGCTGCTGCTCGGACCTTTCGCCGGCGACTATGTGGCGACCTTCGCCACCAGCTGGCCGCGCCGGCCGACGCCCCTGGTCGGCCAATCGCGCTGCGGCCGCTGCGGCGCGCCGATCGCGGCGGCGAGCGCGGTTCCGCTGGTCTCCTGGCTGCTCAAGCGCGGTCGGCGAACCTGCTGCGGCGGTCGCATCCCGGTCGTCTATCCGATCGGCGAGGCGGCCGGGCTGGCGGGCGGGTTCGCCGCGGCGGCGGCGGCGGCGCAGCCGCTGGTCGGCGGCTGGATTTTCGCCGTCGCCCTCACCCTGACCTACGTGGCGCTGGTGGACCTGCGCCGGTTCAGCATACCGGTGTGGGGCCTCGTCGCCCTGGCCGTCGAGGCGGCTCTGGCGGTTGCGGCCGAACCGACCATCGAGGCGCGGCTTTCAAGGCTGGCCACGGGCGGCGTGCTGGCGCTCGCCTTCGAAACCTTGCGCCGGCTGGTGCGTCGCGGCGGGCGGCCGGGCCTCGGCGCCGGCGACGTGATGCTGGCGGGCCTGCTGGGCGTGCTGGTGAACTGGCGGCTCGCGGCCCCGATGGTGGCGGTTGCGGCCCTGGCGCCGCTCGCGATCCAATCAATCAGGCGTACGCTCGGGCCGGTTCCGTTCGGCTTTTGGTTGAGTCTTGCGACCGGCCTGTGCTTGGCGTTCGCAGAATCGAATTTGTCGCCAAAGTAGCGGGCGTGTTACGCTCGCGGTTGGACTGTTCGACGTGCGTCGCCGCGAAGCAAAGCGCCGGCCACTAAACGGGTTGGGGACGGAAATGGATCGTCGGAAATTCGTGGCCGCCGGCGCTGGCGTCTTGGCGGTCACCGCGACCGGGGCGACAGCCGGTATTCTCGTCAAGACCGCTGGACCGGTCGGCGAACGCGTGACCCTGTCGGGCTGGATCGCCCCGGCGGCGCGTGGACCCGGGCACTATTTCGTGCTTGGCCCCGACGCCGGCGTGATCGACCCGGCCATTAACAGCACCGACCAGTGGCCGCGGCAGCTGACCCTGGTCCTGCCGAAGGACACACAGGTCCTGCGGCCCGGCAAAGTCACACTGCAGGGCAAGCTCTATCGCGGCAAGTTCAAGGACGAGGCGACCGGCCACGCCGCTAGCGCGGTGATGACCGAGGCGACGATCGTCTGAGTCCTGACGCCGGCCCTTAACGCCGGACCGGGTCTGGGACATGATGGCGCCAAAATAGGGAGACGCCATCATGCCGGACGACAACAGCGCGGATCTGAGCGCCGGAACCACCCTGGAAGTCATCAACCTCTGGCCTGAGCCGCCGCCGCGCGGCATCGAGGGCGTGGGACCCGAGGCGTGGTTCCTGCCGCCGGCTGGTGTCGCCGCCGGCGCGCCGATGCTGCGCAACGTCTCCGAGCCGACTCTGACGGTGTACCGGCCCGAACCGCACGTCGCCAACGGCAGCGCGGTGATCGTCGTACCCGGCGGCGGCTGGCGCATCCTGGCCTGGCAGCACGAGGGCATCGACGTCGCCGAGTGGTTCGCCGGGCGCGGCTACACCGCCTTCCTGCTCAAATACCGCGTCTCCGGCACGCCGGCCGACCCGGCCGAATTCGCCGCGGCGATGGCCGTCAACGACGGGCGCCTCGCGGCGCCGCTGAAGGCCACCAAGGCGCCGAAGGCGATCAAGGACCTGATGCGGGACCCCGCCCTTGAGTACGCTCGCGAAATCGCCGCCGACGACGGGCGCCGCGCGCTGCAACTGGTCCGCGAACGGGCCGACGACTGGAACGTCGATGCGGATCGGGTCGGCCTGATCGGTTTCTCGGCCGGCGCCTTCCTGGTCACCGACGTGGCGATGGACCCGCAGGGACCGCCGCCCGCCTTCCTGGCCGCGATCTACGGCGGCGAGACCAGCGGCAAGCCGGTGCCGGCAGACGCACCGCCGCTGTTCACCGTGATCGCCCACGACGACCGCCTGCTGTTCCACATGGTCGAGGGCCTCTACAACGACTGGTCGATGGCCGATCGGTCGTCGGAGCTGCACATCTTCGCCAGAGGGGCGCACGGCTTCGGCATGGCGCGGCAGGGCCTGCCGTCGGACCGCTGGATCGATCTGCTGGGCGACTGGTTGGCCGACAAGGGTTTTGGCTAAGCCTGGGGCTTCGGCTGAGCCGGCGGCTTAGGGCGGCCGTGGCGGGGCCTGGAGCGGCGCTGGGCGGCCGTTTTGGCGCCGGATGGCTTCGGGTAGCGCTGCGTGCCGCCCGAACGAAAATCATCGCCTCAGGCGCTGATTTTCGCACGGCGCGGCGAAGGCGATATAAGGGCGCCGCAGCCGGCCTCGGTCGCCGGCGTTTCAGTGCGGGATTAGGCTGATTTCGATCTCCGACGTGCAGACCCGGCGCGGTCGCAACATCCCGACGCCGGACCAGCGGACGCTCGAGGCGCTGCGCGAACTCGAACGCAAGATTCTCTGGCTCTCGACCTGGACCATCCACAACGCCAACCACCTGCGGCCCTCTCGCGACGGCCTGAAGGTCGGCGGCCACCAGTCGTCCAGCGCCAGCGTCTCGACGCTGATGACCGCGCTTTACCTGCACACGCTGAAGCCGGAAGACCGGGTGGCGGTGAAGCCGCACGCCTCGCCGGTGTTCCACGCGATCCAGTACCTGCTCGGCCGCCAGACCCGTGAGAACCTGGAGCGGTTTCGGGCGCTCGGCGGCGCCCAGTCCTACCCGTCGCGGACCAAGGACCAGGACGACGTCGACTTCTCCACCGGCTCGGTGGGGCTGGGCGTCGCCGCGACCCTGTTCGCCTCGATCGTGCAGGACTACGTCCGGCTGCACGGCCTGACCGCGCCCGGCGTCAGCGCCGACGGCAAGATGATCGCGATCCTCGGCGACGCCGAGCTGGATGAGGGCAACGTCTACGAGGCGCTGCTGGAAGGCTGGAAGCACAACGTCCAGAACCTGTGGTGGATCGTCGATTACAATCGCCAGAGCCTCGACGGAGTGGTCAGCGAGGGCCTGTTCCATCGCATCGAAGGCTTCTTCCGCGCGGTGGACTGGAAGGTGGTCTCGCTGAAGTTCGGCAAGAAGCTGGAGGCGGCGCGGCACGGGCCGGCCGGCGAGGCGCTGCTGGACTGGATCGAGCGCTGCCCGAACCAGCTCTATTCGGCCCTGACCTTCAAGGGCGGTGCGGCGTGGCGCGAACGGTTGAAGCTCGATCTGGCGGGAACGGCCGGTCTGCAGACGTTGCTGTACAGCCACGACGACGCCAGCCTCGCCGACCTGATGACCAATCTCGGCGGCCACGACTTCGAGACCATCCTCGAAGCCTTCGCAGCGGCGGCCGACGATCCCACCCCGCATTGCTTCGTCGCCTACACCATCAAGGGCCACGGCCTGCCCCTCGCCGGTCACAAGGACAACCACGCCGGCCTGATGAACCCGACCCAACTCGGCGTGTTCCAGCAGCTGCTCGGCGTGCCGAAGGGCGAGGAATGGGAGCCGTTCTCAGGGCTCGACGACCCGGCGGGGGCGAAGGCCTACCTGCCGACCGCGCCTTTCGCCCGCCGCCAGCCGACGCCCGCCGCGCCGAAGATCGAGATACCCGTCATCGCCACGCCGACCGGCGAGACGATCTCGACCCAGGAGGCGTTCGGCAAGATATTGTTCGAGATCGCCCGGGAGCGGACCCCGCTCAGCGAGCGCATCGTCACCACCTCGCCGGACGTCACCGCCTCGACCAACCTTTCCGGATGGGTCAACCGGCGCGGGCTGTTCCTGCCCACCGAGCGGGCCGACACCTTCCAGGACGAGAAGGTGCCCAGCCCGCAGAAGTGGCGCATGACGCCCGGCGGCCAGCACATCGAGCTGGGCATCGCCGAGCACAACCTGTTCCTGCTGCTGGGCCAGCTCGGCCTCGCCGACAAGTTCTGGGGCGAGCGGCTGTTTCCGATCGGAACCGTCTACGACCCGTTCATCAACCGCGGCCTCGATCCCCTGATCTACGCCTGTTACCAGGGCGCCCGCTTCATGCTGGTCGCCACCCCGTCCGGCATCACGCTCGGGCCGGAGGGCGGCGCGCACCAGTCGATCAACACCCCGCTGATCGGCATGGCCCAGGACGGGCTCAGCTACTTCGAGCCGGCCTACGCCGACGAGGTGGCGGCGATCATGAGCTGGGGCTTCGAGCACATGCAGGCCGACGACGGCGGCTCGCTTTATCTGCGACTCTCGACCCGCTCGCTGGAGCAGCCCCGCCGGACCATGGACGCCGACTTCCGCCACTCGGTAATCGAGGGCGGATACTGGCTGCGGCGGCCGAACCCGTCGTCGCAGCTGGCGATCGCCTACTGCGGGGCCATCGCGCCGGAGGTTTCCGAGGCGGTGACACGGCTGATGGAGCGCTATCCGCACCTC
>Ga0302314_10019797_pt1 | contig 11161 bp, 11 predicted proteins | sample III_Palsa_N2_3_FD_200533 | JGI IMG/M metagenome (GOLD analysis project Ga0302314, IMG submission 200533) | Peat permafrost microbial communities from Stordalen Mire near Abisko, Sweden - III_Palsa_N2_3 | ecosystem: Environmental > Terrestrial > Soil > Palsa > Peat permafrost | place: Sweden... | reverse complement strand
CGGCCCTTCACGTCTTCCACGACGCCTTCGACGCCTGCCTCAGGTCCAGATTCGTTCGCCAAGATCGTCTCCCATCGCTTTCCCGTGCGTTGATATCTTTCGGCGGCTACCCGGTGATCTTGGGCGCAAACGCAGCGTGTCCCCGGTCGCAGTGCGTCGGCCCGCGTCTCGCAACGCTGCGACCGCCGAGGTCTCACCCGCAGGTCAGGGTGCACGCGAAGGAGCGCAGTCAAGGTCACGGATTTCCTGCGCATTGTCCGGCCACCAGGGCCGGCTCACCCCTGCCAGTCCGTCTGACCAGGAAATCTAGTTGGCCCGCTGCGCATAATCGGCTCTGTCCGGAAACAAGGAGAGCATGGCCAAGTCAACAGCACAGCGTAAAGGGCATGACCTCCTCGGCATTTACCCCGCCACGCCCGCAGGAGGAACACCGTGAGGCTCTCGCTTGCCGCCATTACCACCGCGGGTGCCGCCGCGGCGGTGGCGGCGTACCGCCGGCGGCGTCCAGGTGACGACCTGGCCGGCGAGGTGGCGCTGGTCACCGGGGCGTCCCGCGGCCTCGGGCTACTGATCGCCGCCGAGCTGGCCAGGCGCGGCTGCCACCTGCTGCTATGCGCCCGCGACGGCGCCGAACTGGAGCGCGCTGCCGACCGGCTCCGCTCCACCGGTGCCGAGGTCGCCACGATTGCCTGCGACGTCACCCGCGAGGAAAGCGCCGGGCATCTGGTTGACGCGGCGCGCGAGCGCTACGGGCGGCTGGACATCCTGGTCAACAACGCGGGCATCATCCGGGTGGGGCCGGTGCAGTCCACCAGCCCCGCCGACTACGAGGCCGCCCTGGCCACGATGACGATGGCGCCGGTCCGGCTGGCGCTGGCCGCCCTGCCGGTAATGCGCGCCCAGGGCCACGGCCGGATCGTCACCATCACCTCCATCGGCGGCAAGCTCAGCGTGCCGCACCTGCTGCCCTACAGCACGGCCAAGTTCGCGGCGGTGGGCTTCTCCGAGGGACTGCGGGCGGAGCTGGGCGGCGGCCCGGTCACCGTCACCACGGTGGTACCCGGGCTGATGCGCACCGGCTCGCACGTGCGGGCCGATTTCGCCGGCCGCAAGAATCAGGAATTTACCTGGTTCTCCCTGGGCGCGAGCCTGCCGCTGGTCTCGATGGACGCCGAGCGCGCAGCCCGGCAGATTGTGGCCGCCATGGCAGCCCGCCGACCGGAGGTCTTCCTCACCCCGGCCGCCCAGGTCGTCGGCCGGCTGGCCAGCCTGGTGCCGGAGCTGACCGCCCCCGTCCTGCACGCGGTGCAGAACACCGTGCTGCCCGCCCCCGACGGTGACGGCGCGGCGGTTCCCGGCCGCGAGCTTGGCCCGACCCTGCCCGGGTCGGTCTTCGCCGCCTTGACCTCGCTGGGACGGGCAGCGGCAGCCCGGTTCAACGAACTTGGCCGCACGCCCGTCTCTGACAGCGCAAGCCACAGCGCAGATCCGGGTACTTAAACATCAGGGAATCATGACTGACGCAAAACCGCTTGCCGTCGTTACCGGCGCGTCCAGTGGTATCGGCCGTGAACTGGCCCGTCAGTTCGCCACCAACGGCTTCGACGTGATCATCAGCGCCGAGGACAGCGAACTGATGCCCGCCGCCGACAATCTCGCCGCTACCGGGGCGCAGATCCAGCCGGTACGGGCCGACCGGGCCACCTTCGGCGGAGTCGAGCAGCTGCTGCGGCGTGGAACGCGTGCGCCAGCGGCCCCGGCTGACCCCGGCCTCGCCTGCGAAGCGCGAGGACCTGCTGCGGCAAGGCCCGGTACGGATCGCCGTCCGCGCCGAGCCGCACCGCATCTGCTCTCGTCGTCATGGGCGAGCAAGACCCGGACTTCCCGGATGCAGCAGGAGAGGCGACCTGGATCACGCGCGCTATACGAGAGCAGATGGCCCCTGGTGGCTAAGTCCAGGCGGTATCACCAATGCAGCTGTGACATCACCGCCGGCGCCGTACCAGCCGTTCCCGGCGACGGCGCATGGCCCCGTGCGTGAGGCGGGTCATCCGGCGCCATCACCCGGCCTATGCCCGAGGGCATAAGCCGGCGGAAAGGTGTGGTCCCGGGATAGATGGCCGCTCGCGGCAAGGTGCGTAGCGTCCCTCCCATCAGCAGCAAGCGATGAGAGCAGGACGCACATGATCGAGATTGACGGACTGACCAAGCGATACGGCGACAAGACCGCGGTGGACGGGCTCAGCTTCGTGGTGGAGCCGGGCGTGGTGACAGGGTTCCTGGGCCCGAACGGAGCGGGAAAGTCCACCACGATGCGGATGATCGCGGGCCTGGACCGGCCGACCAGCGGGACGGTGCGCGTCAACGGCAAGCACTACCCCAGCTCGGCCGCTCCGATGGCGGAGCTCGGCATCCTGCTGGACGCCCGGTCCGTCCACCCGGGCCTGTCGGCCCGCAGCAACCTGCTGGCGCTGGCCCGCACCGCCGGGATCGGCCGCCACCGGGTCGATGAGGTGATCGAGCTGGCCGGGCTTAGCGAGGTCTCCGGCACCCGGGCCGGCGGTTTCTCGCTCGGCATGGGGCAGCGCCTCGGCGTGGCCGCCGCGCTTCTCGGCCAGCCGCAGACCGTGGTCCTGGACGAGCCGGTCAACGGCCTTGACCCGGACGGGGTGCGCTGGATCCGGCTGCTGCTCAAGTCGCTCGCCGACGAAGGGCGAACGGTTTTCGTCTCATCGCACCTGATGAGCGAGATGGCGCAGACCGCGACCCAGCTGGTCGTGCTGGGCCGGGGCAAACTCATCACTGAGGCCAGCGTCGAGGACTTCGTCGACCACGCCACCGGAACCGGCGTGCTGGTACGCACCCCGGAGACCGGACGACTCGGCCAGCTGCTCGCCGCTCCCGGTGTCACCGTGGTCAACGACGGAACCGACCTGATCCGCGTGTCCGGCACCACCGCCGAACATATCGGCGCGGCAGCCTGGCGGGCTCACCTGCCCGTTTACGAGCTCACTCCCACCCACGCTTCACTGGAAGAGGCATTCATGCAAGTGACCAGGGACAGCATCGAGTACCACGCCGGAGCGACGCGATGAGCGCCCCGGCCGTCCAAGCCCCGGCGACGGCCACCCCGGCGACCGTAGCCGGACCAGTGACCCAGGCCCGCGTGGTCCGCGCGGAGTGGACCAAGCTGCGGGCGCTGCGCTCAACCCGGTGGTGCGGCCTTGGCGCGATCGTGCTGATCGTCGGCCTGGGCGCCGCGATCGCCGAGGGGGGCGCGCCGTATCAGGTCACGGCGGCTAATCCCGCCGCCGCGGCGATCTCGGATGCCCTGCTTGGCCTCATGTTCGCCCAGCTGATGCTCGGGATGGTCGGCGTGCTCGCGTTCAGCGGCGAGTACGGAACCGGGATGATCCGCGCGACGCTGGCGGTCGTGCCGTCGCGGCTGCCGGTCCTGTGGGCGAAGCTGATCGTGCTGGGCGGCCTCGTACTGCCGGTGACCCTGGTCTGCGCGCTGGCCGACTTCTTCACGGCGACAGCGCTGGAGTCCGCTCGCGGCGGATCGGTGATCTCGCTGACCGCGCCGGGCGTGCTGCGCACGGTGGCCGGCTCGTCCCTGTACCTGACCGTCGTTGTCATCATCGGCCTGGCCCTGGGCGCCCTGCTCCGCAAGACCGCCGCGGCCCTGGCGGTATTCGCCGCGGTGTTTTTCGTCGTGCCGATCGTCGTGAATGTCCTCCCCAAGATCACCGGGTTCGCGCCTTACCTGCCGTCCAACGCCGGCGGTTCCCTCTGGGGCGACCCGCTGGGCGCTGCGCACCCGCTGAGCCCGTGGACCGGATTCGCGGTGCTGTGCGGCTACGCGGTCGTGCTGACCGCCGCGGCCGCCTGGCGGCTGCGGCGCCAAGACGCGTGAGGGTCCGCAAAAGCTGCGAGGATACGAGTATGTCCTTCTGGACAGCGGTCGAGAACCCCGGAAAGCGTGCGCCGCGTTCCTGGGCCTTCGACATCGGGTGCGCGCTGCTCGCCGCTCTTGCCTCCTTCGGGGTGTTTTCCTTCGCCCAGACGGCACACCCCGCACACCCGCCGCTGGCGGCCAGCCTGACCGTCGCCGTCCTGACCGCCCTGGTGCTGTCGCTGCGCCGGGTCTGGCCCGGCCCGGTGTTCGGCGTCACGGTGGTCATCGCGGCGGTGCTGGCCCAGTGGCCGGTCCGGGGCGCGCTGTACCCGGTCGCGCTGGCAATCTCCCTGTACACCGTCGCGGCCACGATGAGCCGGGCCGCCGCACTCACCGCGGCCGTGCTCGCGCTGGCAGCCGAAGCCCCCGCGGCCGGCCAGGGCGGCTGGCACGACGGCTGGCTGGCCGTGATCTACGAGGTCACCGCCATCACCGCCGTTCTGGTCGCCGGCCTGTACATCAGCACCCGCCGTGCGTACCTGGCCGAGCTGCGTGACCGGGCCCAGCGGCTCGAACGCGAGCACGCCCAGACCAGCGCCCTGGCCGCGGCGGCGGAGCGGGCCCGGATCGCCCGCGAGATGCACGACAGCGTGGCGCACCACCTCACCGTCATCGTCGCGCTGTCCGACGGGGCCCTGGCCGCGGTCACCCGCTCGCCCGCCCAGGCCAGCGAGGCGATCCGGGGCGTGTCGACCACCGCCAGGGAGGCGCTCGCCGAGACCCGCCGCCTGCTCGGCATACTGCGGGCCGAGGGTGTGCCGGAACTCCGGCAGCCGCTCCCCGGCCTGTCTGACCTTGAGGGCCTGTTCACCCGGGTCCGGTCAGCCGGGCTGCCGGTCCGGTACGAACGCAGCGGCCCGCCCGGCGATACGCCGCCGGCCCTTCAGCTGGTCGTCTTCCGGCTCGTCCAGGAAGCGCTGACAAACACGATGAAGCACGCCGGCCCGGGCGCGAGCGCGGCCGTCCGGCTCGGGATCGCACCGGGTGAGATAAAGGTCGAAGTCGAGGACGACGGTGCCGGCAGCTGCGGAGTAGGCCGCGCGCCCGGCGGCGGCCTCACCGGCATGGCTGAACGCGTCAGCGCGTTCGGCGGCGAGCTGACGTCCGGCCCGCGCCAGCCGCGCGGCTGGCAGGTCACCGCCCTGCTCCATCCCGGCGGACCGGGGTCGCCGTGATCAGCGTGCTCCTGGTCGACGACCACGCTCTCATCCGGATGGGCTTCCGCCTGGTCCTCGACGCCGAAGACGATATCGAGGTAGCCGGAGAGGCCGCCGACGGGACGACCGCCGTCGCCATGTGCTCCGCGCTGCATCCCGACGTGGTGCTGATGGACGTCCGGATGCCCGGCCGGGACGGCATCGAGGCGACCCGCGACATCGTGGCTGCCGGCCTGCCCTGCAAGGTGCTGATCCTGACCACCTTCGACCTCGACGACTACGTCTACGCCGGGCTCCGGGCCGGCGCCAGCGGCTTCCTGCTCAAAGACACCCAGCCTGCCAGCCTGGTCGCCGCCATCCACACCATCGCCGCCGGCGACTCAGTCCTCGCACCGACCGCCACGACCCGCCTCGTCCGCCAGTTCGCCACCAGCTCAGAGCCCGGCCAACCCAGCAGCCGCCCCGCCGCCCAGCTGCGGCACGCCCTCACCGACCGCGAGCACGACGTCTTCGCCCGCATCGCCGCGGGCATGTCCAACAGCGAGATCGCGGCCAGCCTGCACCTGTCGGAGGGCACCGTGAAGATTCACGTCGGCCGGATCCTGGCCAAGCTCGGCCTGCGCGACCGCGTCCAGGCCGTCGTGCTCGCCTACGAATCCGGACTGATAACCCCCGGCACGCCTCCACCCGAGGAACCAGGGCAGCCGCACTAACACCGCGGCCGCTGCCTGTGCCTATGCCTCGGCAGCCACCGATTGCCGGCGCACTCCCGGCACAGGTCCACAAACGCCCAGTAGGCCGGGTCAAACGGGCATACCCGCGACGGCGGTTCCCTCCGGGGACCGCAGCACCCCGCAGGGCACCCACCCTCCTCCGGCTAGCTCGGCCAGGACCTGGCGATGAGACAGCGACTCCCAGGGCAGGCCGGGGATGGGAGCGGTGCCCGCCGCAAGGTGGTCGAAGACGAAACCGACCGCCGGGCCGGGGCATGAGCGCGGCAGGCGTGATCCTGGACTGACTAATTGGCCGATCATGCGGCTGGCCGCCGAGTTTGCCCGCGGTGGCCGGAAACGGCACCGCTCCATGGCTCGCCGCCGAAACCGGAGCGCCTCCTTTCGTTCCGGCTGCGGTATGCCGGGAGCGGGTACGGCCTGCGGCCTGCCGTGCCCGCTCCGGGCAGGTGACTAGCTCGTTGCCGACGCTGCCTTGAGGATCACGGCGGCGACCTCGGCGGGGTGAGAGATCAGCGAGACGTGGGATGAGTTGATCTCGGTGACGTGCGAGCCGGACCGGTTGGCCATCATGAGCTGCGCGGCTTTCGGGATGATCTTGTCCTGGCGTCCAATCACGTCCCATGAGGGGATGGTCGTCCAGGCCGGCGCGGTCGACAGCTGCCCGAGTGCGGCGAGCGAGGTCGGGCTCTGGGTGGCGAACAGCAGGGCCTGCTCGGCCGGCGAGACGTCAGGCGCGAAGTCCTCGTCGACGACGCTCTTGAGCAGGTACGTGTCGGCGATGCCCTTAGTCGGCGGGTCTGGGTAGTTAACCAGGCTGAACACCGATTCCGGGTTCGTCGCTGCTGGGGCCAGCGCCGACTCAGCCGTGCTCAGGGTGGTGACGTTCTCCCCGAGGGCCGGGATGTAGGCGTCGTCGCAGACCAGGGCCTTGACGTTGGCGTTGCCGGTGGCGGCGTCGGTGATGACCGCGCCGCCGTAGGAGTGCCCGACGAGGACGATGGGACCGGTGATGCCGGCCAGGTAGTCCTTCAGGTAGCCGGTGTCGTATGTCAGCCCGCGCAGCGGGTTGGGCGCGACGTCGACGGTGTAGCCATCGCGCAGCAGGACGGAGGCGACGCCGTCCAGCTGGAGGCGTCCGCCCAGGCACCGTGCACGAGCACGGTGGTGGGCTTAGCTGCCGTGCTGAACTTCGGCGACGCGGCGTGCGCCGGCGCGGCTTGCGCTGAGGCGATTCCGAGGGGGACGAGCGCGCCCGCGATCGCCAGTGAGGCGGCAATCGCGGCTGTCCGCTTACGCGGGATGGCGGTGATGCGGGTCCGGAACATCTTTTTTGCCTTTTGGTTGAAGCGCAGGCCCCACTGGCCGACGCGAGAGTGAGCTACTTCGATGAAGTCGGCCAGGGCAGCGCTGACCCGATCGGCGTGGGTGCTGATGCCGGCGCGCGGCCCGCCTTCGATGACGTCGAAGGTGCGGTTCTTGATCAGTGCGATCAGGCGCTTGCCGGTGAACTGGACAGGCAGGACCGAGAGGTGATGATGCTGGTCGCTTTGTCCTGCCGGGGACTGCCCGGTGTGACAGGCAGCTAGAGCTCGACCAGTTCGGTGTACTCGAAGGTCAGCAGGCCGAGGGCGACGAACGGGAGCCTGCTCATCTGTGCCTGGGCTTCCTCCAGGCTGGGTGTCTGCAGGATGCTGATCACGCCTGGTCCGTCGGCCCTCCGGAACGCTTCCCGCACCAGGCCCTGCGCGCGGAGCCCGTTCAGGACGCGGGTTTCCTCCTCGTGCTGGCTGGAGCTGATCTGGCTGGGGTTGGTGAGGGTTCCGGTCGCGAGGAAGTACATGGGGTCTCCGTTTCAGTGAAAAGGACGGTGGCGTGATCGCGGGCTGGGTCAGCGGAGGAAGCCGAGTACTTCGTCGCCGAAGTCCTCGGCGTGCTGGAAGAGGAAGCCGTGTCCGCTGTCGGTGTAGATAATGATCTTGGCGTCGGGCAGCCGCTCCGCCATGGAGTAGGCGCCGAACGGGTGCATCATGTGGTCCCGGGCTCCGGCGCCGATCAGGACGGGCATGCTTAGCTCGGCCAGGCGCTCCCATGATGTGTCCTCGCCCTTGCCCCAGCCGGTCAAGGCGGCGGCCTGCGCTGCGACGCTGCTCGGGGGCGTGTCCGCGTGCGATGCGGCCAGCCGGGCGTCCAGCCGCCGCAGCGACTGCAGGCCGACCTCCCGCCCCTCGGGCGTATCGGGGAAGAACATGTACAGGAAGTCGTCGTCGTCGTCGACCGGCCTGCGGGCGGCCTCCCACAGCCGGGCGGGCGGGGCGGGCGTGCCCGGGACCGCCCCCGGCCCGCTGGCGGCCACGACCAGCCGGCGGACCAGGCCCGGGTGGTTCAGGGCGATGTCCTGGACGACGTAGCCGCCCAGCGACCAGCCCAGCAGGTCGGCACGTTCCAGGCCGAGCGCGCCGATGAACTCGGCGATGCTGTCGCCCAGGCCCCGCACGGTGGCCGGGGTGGAGCCGTCCGACGTGCTGACGCCGGGGTAGTCGACGAGGATGACGTCGCGTTCCCTTGCCAGGACCTCCAGCAGTGCCGGGTCCCAGTGGTCGATCGTGCCGCGGAAACGCGTGACGAGGACGAGCGGTACGCCGCCCGCGGTCCCGAGACGGCGGTAGCCGAAACGGCCGGACGGTCCGTCAACATGGCTGACGCCGGCCATGTCGGCCTGGAAAGGTGACGGACCGGCGGAGCTGCTCCCGGTCGCCGTGGACGTGAGGTTCATGATTGCGTGCCTTTCAGTTGCAGTGCGGAGTCGAAGGTCAGGGCCTCCACTGGCCCGGAAAGCCGCGCCTTGCAGTGGCGGCTCGGGCCGTCGACGAGGATCTCGGTCTCCCCGCCTTCGATGGCGGAGATGATGCTGGCGGCGACGTCCGCAGGGGCGTTCTTGGCCGCGGTGACCTGGGCGGTCATGTCGGTGTCGATGTAGCCGACGTGCACGCCGGTGACCTGGGTCCCGGCCGGGGCCAGCTCCAGCCGGAGCGAGTTGGTGACCGGCCACAGGGCGGCCTTGGAGGCACCGTATGCGCCGGCCCCGGCCGCCCAGGACAGCACGGAGTGCATGTTCACCAGTGCCCCGCCGCGGTGGCTGGCCAGGACCGGCGCGAACGCCTGGGCCATACGCAGCGGGCCGAACACGTTGGTGTCGAATACCGCCGTTACCTCGCGGAAATCCGCGATGAGCAGTTTCCCGCCCATCGCCATCCCGGCATTGTTGATGACGATGGACGCGTCGCCTGCCCGGGCCGCTAGATCGGCAACCGATTCGGGGGACGTGACGTCGAGGGCGGCCGGCACGATGCGCGGGTCGAGCTCGGCGGCGGGCGTCCTCGCGGTCGCGTACACCTTTGCCGCGCCGCGACGCAGGAGCTCCTTTGTGAGCGCCCTGCCGAGGCCGCGCTGGCCGCCGGTGACCACGGCGGTTGCGCCTTTGATGCTGACCATGCTGGTCTCCTTGACCTCAGCGCTGATGGCGTCAGCCGTCGGCGCGGGTGATCAGCTGTGAGCCGAGGTGGTTCCTGTCCAGGAAGTCGAGGGCGTAGCCGGCGACGTCGCGCCAGCCGCTGTCGATCGGCTGGGAGTGGCTGCGGTCGTCGAAGACCTGGTATTCGGTGACCGACGGGTTCCGCCGGTAGCGCTTGAACTCCGCTCGCACAGTGGCCTCAGGGACGGTGCGGTCCGCGCCGCCCGCGATGATCAGCAGCGGCCCGCGCTCGCGGGCAGTGTCGACGGTGGCGTCGGTCCTGGCGCTGAGATTCGCCGCGCCCGCCTCGAACAGCGGCAGGGCCGGCGCTGGGATGGCGTACCGCTCATACAGAGCGTCGGACTCCGCCCGGCTGACTGCGTTGGCGAAGCCGCGGGCGAACTGGTCGGCCGTCTGCGACACGGCCTTAACCTTGTTCCCCGGGTGGCTGAGGACCGGCCACGCGGTCTTGAGCTGCACTAGCGGCAGTCGCTTCACGCCGCGGAACTGCGCCGGGGCGATGGCGACGCCGCCCCGGGCCAGCCCCATGCCGAGAAGCCGCTGCGCGACAAGGCCGCCGAATGAGTGGCCGATCACGATCGGGGTCTCTTCTAGGCCGGCGATGATCTTCGCGAAGTGCCCGGTGACCTCGCCGATGCCGCGGTTGGCGATCGGGTCCGGGTTATCGCGGCAGGCCTGCGCGGTGTTCGCATCGCCTGGCCAGCCGGGGTCGATCCCCCGGTAGCCGCGGTCGTTGGCGAGGCTGACCCAGTTGTTCCAGCTGCTGGCGTGCAGCCACAAGCCGTGGATGAAAATGATCGGGGTTCCGTTGCCGGTCATGCGGGCTCCTAAGGTGCTGATCTGCGGGGGCTTCCCTGCGATCAGCCTCTCTGCTCACGGCGGGGCGGCAATCGGCCAAATGACTGCACCCCGACAGGTGCAGTCATCGCGGGCGGATGCAGTAATGGACTGGGGGGGTCAGCTTCCGTGGCCGTCGAGCGCGGCCAGCGCGTCCCGCAGGCCGGCCCGCGAGGTGATGCCCAGCTTCGGAAAAATCCGGTACAGGTGCGCGCTCACGGTCCGGGGAGACAGGTACAGCTGGACCGCGATGTCCTTGTTGCTTACGCCCGAAGCGGCAAGCTCGGCGACCTCGCGCTGCTGAGCGGTCAGCGGCGCTAGCGCCGCGGTTCCGGCGGGCCGCGGTCCGCGCGTTTCCCGCCCTTGTGCGATCCGGGGCTGTGTGTCCCGAACAGGTACGGCAGGGATCGCCCCGGTGGCGCGCAGCTCCTGGTGGGCGCGCGACAGCCACGCGCTCGCGCCCAGGCTGGTGAACAGGCCGGCGGCCTGGCGCAGCGGGCTCCGGGCAAGACCAGGCTGCAGCCCGCGGCGCAGGCTTTGGCCGTAGGCGAGCGCGATCCGCGCCTGGTCAAACGGCCACCGGCTCGCCCCGGGGGTCGCCAGGGCCTCCTCGTACCGGGCACCGGCGTCCGCGGCGCTGGCGGCGGCCGCGCACAGGGCGCGAGCGCCGGCCACGAGCAGTGCCATCCGCGGTGACACGTCCCCGATCCGCTCGGCCAGCGCGGCGGAAACATGAGCGGACGCCTGCTCCGCGTGCCCCGCGTGAACCGCGGCCTCAACCACGTCGAGCACCTGCCACTGGGCGCACGGCAGGTGTACCGGGAACGACCCGATCGGCGCTATCCGGGTCAGCTGCCAGAACGCGGACTCGTAATCCCCGTGCGCCAGAGCCACCAGCCCCGCGCCGCGAGCGGACATCACCAGGTGAAACATGCTGCCGCGG
>Ga0302314_10019796_pt1 | contig 11161 bp, 10 predicted proteins | sample III_Palsa_N2_3_FD_200533 | JGI IMG/M metagenome (GOLD analysis project Ga0302314, IMG submission 200533) | Peat permafrost microbial communities from Stordalen Mire near Abisko, Sweden - III_Palsa_N2_3 | ecosystem: Environmental > Terrestrial > Soil > Palsa > Peat permafrost | place: Sweden... | reverse complement strand
ATTTTCAACCTGGCGGTCGCCGCGGGGGTGCTGTTCGCGCGCATCTCCAGGCCCACCGCCCGAATCATGTTCTCGAAGATCGCGGTCGTGGCCCCGTTCGAGGGGCGCCCCACCCTGATGTTCCGGGCCGCGAACCGGCGGCGCAACCGGGTGGTGGAAGCCGAAGTCAGCGTCACCCTGATTCGCGACGTGCAGACGCTGGAGGGCAAGACCCTGCGACGTTTCGACGAACTGCCGGTGCTGCGCGCACGTCACCCTTTGTTCATCCTGACCTGGCAGGTGATGCATCGCATCGACGAGGCAAGCCCGTTGCATGGCCAGACCCGGCAAAGTCTCCTGGCCCAGAGGGCGGAGATTCTGGTGGTCATGAAGGGGCTGGACGAAACCTTCGCCTCCACCATCCATGCCCGGGGGTCCTACACCCCCGACGAGATCCTGTGGGGGAGCGGGCTGGCGGATATCTTCACCGTCGACAGCGCCGGCCGGCGAGCGATCGATTTCAGGCGTTTCGACCGGACCGAGTGACGGGCGGAACGCTGATGATTGCCCCCCGGCCCCCGGCGGGATATTTAACTGTCTGGGATGAGTGGGTGCAGGATTTTCATGACTAGCCTCGACGACCGCGAGAAGGGCTTCGAGAAGAAGTTCGCCGACGACCAGGAGCTCGAGTTCCGCGCCACGGCGCGGCGCAACCGGATGCTGGGCGAATGGGCCGCCGGCCTCATGGGCCTGGAAAACGTCGAGGGCTACGCGCAGGCGGTGGTGCGCTCGGAGATCGACCAGCCGGGCGACGAGGACGTGCTGCGCAAGGTGAGCAAGGACCTGCTGGGCTCCGGCCTCTCCGTCGGCGCGGCAAGATGGATGAATTCCTGGCCGTGGCGCGGGGGCAGATTCGCGGCGCCTAGGCCGCCCGCGCCTCTGCCTCGCCGAACACGCGCTCGAAGATCGTATCGACAAAGGTGAAGTGACAGGCCGGATCGAGGGCCTCGGCCATTTCCGCGTCGGTGAGCAGAGGGCGCACCTGCGTGTCGGCCTTCAGCAGATCGATGAAGGCGCCTTCGCCGCGCCAGGTCTTCATGGCGTTGCGCTGGACCGCTTCGTAGGCCGCTTCCCGCGCCATGCCCTTCTGGGTGAGGGCGAGCAGGACCCGCTGCGAGTTCACCAGGCCGCCCAGCCGGTCCAGATTGCGCGCCATGGTTTCCGGGTAGACCACCAGCCGCTCCACGAGGTTGGCCAGCCGGCGCAGCGCGAAGTCCAGATGGACCGTCGTGTCCGGCGCGATGGCCCGCTCCACCGAGGAGTGGCTGATGTCGCGCTCGTGCCACAGGGCGACGTTCTCCAGCGCCGGGACCACCGCCGCGCGAATCAGCCGGGCGAGGCCGGTGAGGTTCTCGGAGAGGATCGGGTTGCGCTTGTGCGGCATGGACGAGGAGCCCTTCTGCCCGGCGTCGAACGGCTCTTCGGCTTCGCGCACCTCGGTGCGCTGCAGGTGGCGGATCTCGATGGCCAGGCGCTCGATCGACGAGGCGACCACGGCCAGGGCGGCGAAATACGCCGCATGCCGGTCGCGCGGGATGACCTGGCTGGAGACCGGCTCGGGCCGCAGGCCCAGCTTCTCCGCCACATAGGATTCCACGCGCGGATCGACGCTGGCGAAGGTGCCGACCGGGCCGGATATGGCGCAGGTGGCGATCTCGAACCGCGCCATGGCCAGCCGCTCGCGCGCCCTGGTGAATTCGGCGTAGTAGCTGGCGAGCTTCAGGCCGAAGGTCATGGGTTCGGCGTGGATGCCGTGGCTGCGGCCGACGCACGGCGTGTGGCGAAACTCGAACGCCCGCCGCTTCAGCGCCGCCAGCACCAACTCCACATCCTCGAGCAGCAGATCGGTGGCGCGGCAGAGCTGGACGGCCAGGGCCGTGTCGTTGACGTCGGATGAGGTCAGGCCCTGGTGGAGGAAGCGCGCCTCGGGCCCGACGATCTCGGTGACGTGGGTGAGGAAGGCGATGACGTCGTGGCGGGTCTCGCGCTCGATCTCCTCGACCCGGTCGGGGTCGAACACGGCGTCGCGGCCGCCCTCCCAGATCGCCTCGGCCGCCCGCTTGGGGATGACTCCCAGCGCCGCCATGGCGTCGGCGGCGTGAGCCTCGATCTCGAACATGATGCGAAACCGGCTCTGCGGCGACCAGATGGCCGCCGCCTCCGGGCGAGCGTAGCGGGAAATCATGGCGCCCTCTTACGCCGCGACTCAGGAGGGGGGAAGCGGCGCCTCAGGCTTCGCGCGCCTTGCGCTCCTGGGCCACCGCCGCGAGGCGCGCTCCCAGCCCGAACGATCCGAGCAGATAGTGGAAGCCGCCCCAGACGTAGAAGAAGATGGTGACCAGGATGCCCTGCCGGGTCGCCAGGATGAGGGCGCTCTTGCAGCGCGGTCCCAGGGACGCGGGCGCGCCGGGCGGGGCCACGCCGCCTGGACAGGCCTGGGCGAAGCTGGCGACGTGGGTCGCGTGATCGCCGCCGCCCGCAAAGCCTCCCACCAGCGCTGTCGGCAGATTGCTCACGCCTGGGTGGTTGAAGCCGAACTGGGCCAGCACGTCGATGATCCAGCCGGTGAACAGCGGCCCGCCGCCCAGGGCGATGATGTTGAGGAACAGGAACAACACCGCCGTGGCGGTCGCGCGCTGGCGCGTCTCGACCACGTTCTGCACCACCCCGAACGTCGGCCCCAGGTAGGTGTAGTGGAAGATCCCCGGGACGAGCAGGATCAGCGCCGCCACATGCCAATTCGGCTGGGTGTAGGCCAGGACATAGATCGGCGCGGCGATGGTCAGGCCGATCGCCGGGGTGAGCGAATACCAGGCGGGATTGCGCCGGCTGGCCCAGTCGCTGAGGAAGCCGCCGGCCAGCGTGCCCAGGCCCGAGGAGAAGCCGCCGATCAGCCCGAAGATCAGGCCGACCGTGGCGTAGTCCAGGTCGAACGCCCGGATGAAATAGGGCGACGAGAACTGCCCGACGCCGTAGCCGGCGACGGAGGTCAGGGTGACGCCCAGCACCATGTTGAGCACCGGCCAGTGTCCGAACAGCTTCGCGGTGACGGCGGCCAGCTCTTTCAGTTCGGTCCACAGCCAGCCCGCGCCGGGCGCGTCCACGGCGTGGGCGGCGACATCGTCAGGCGACACCGGCCGCTCGACCGGGTCGGAGTGGCCGCGCGGCGGCTCGCGCACGATCAGCTTGACCAGCAGCGCGAGAATCAGCCCCGGCGCGCCCACGACCATGAAGGCGACGCGCCAGCCGAAGGTCTTGGCCAGCCAGCCGCCGGCGACGGCCCCGATCATGCTGCCGAGCGGTATGCCGAAGGCGTAGACCGACAGGGCCGAAGCCCGCCGCTTCGGCTCGAAATAGTCCGAGATCAGGGAGTGTGACGGCGGCGAACAGCCCGCTTCGCCTACGCCCACGCCCACGCGCATGGCCAGGAGGGTCAGGAAGCTGCCGGCGAAGCCGCAGGCGACCGTGAACCCCGACCACACCACCAAGGCCAGCGAGATGATCGAGACCCGGTTCCAGCGCTCGGCCAGGCGCGCGATCGGAATGCCGAGCAGGGTGTAGAGCACCGCGAACGAGAGGCCGCCCAGCAGGCCCAGTTGCAGGTCGGTCAGCTTGAGGTCGACCTTGATCGCCTGGCCGATGGTGGCGACGATCGTCCGGTCGATGAAATTGAACGTGTAGGCGGCCAGAAGGAAGCCCAGCACCGTGCCGGTGTAGGCGCGCGAGAACACCGGCCGGCGCGGCGAGGCGGCCGATCGCGCCATATCGGTCATGTGACACCCCCATCCCTGCGGCCGGATTGCTTCGGCTCGCCGGCACACTAATAGGGACCGGCGGCGCCGCGCCATGGGCCAGCGCGTTATCGGCGCCGACTATTCATGCGAGGAGTGAGATCGATGGAAATTCTGATCGGTGACAAGAACCTGTCCAGCTGGTCGCTGCGCCCGTGGCTGGTCCTCAAGCGCACCGGCGCGCCGTTCACCGAGAGACTGGTCCGGCTGCACATCGTCTCGACCTATGACGACATCATCGCCGCCGGTTCGCCCTCGGGCCTCGTCCCGGTGCTCAAGGATGGCGAGCTGAGCATCTGGGACACGCTGGCCATCAGCGAATACCTCGCCGAGAAATTCCCCACCGCCGCGCTATGGCCGGCCGATCCGACCGCCCGAGCCTTGGCGAGATCGGCCGCCGCCGAGATGCACGCCGGCTTCCACTCCCTGCGCGGGGAGTGCCCTATGGACCTGGCGCTGAGGGCCAACGCCGATGTGTCGGCGGCCACGGCCAAGGACGTCCACCGCGTCGTGGCGCTATGGAGCCAGCTTCTCGGCCGATCCGGCGGCCCGTTCCTGTTCGGCCAATGGTCGATCGCCGACGCCTTCTACACGCCGGTGGCGACGCGTTTCCGCAGCTACGGACTGCGCCTGTCGGACTTCGGCGACCAGGGCGCCGCGGCGCCCTACGCCGATCGGCTGCTGGCGACGCCCGAGTTCCTGGCGTGGGAGAAGGACGCCCTGGCGGACGTCGGCGCCGCTCACGCCGCCTGAGGTCGGACGGCCTTCAGGGGTTGGTGGCCGACCGCGGCTCGCCGGCGGGAGCAAAGGCCGTGAGCTGGAACAGCACCCTGACGTCCGGCGTGCCGTTGCCGTCGACATAGCCGAACGGGTCGGCCGACGTCTGATGGAAGTGGCCATCGAACCCGACGATGGTCTTGTGGAAGAACCGCGCCGCGGTGGGTGCGCTGGCGCCGCCCAGCGAATCCTGCGCCCCGCTGAGCGCCCAGAGCCAGGTGTTGAGATTGCCCACCCGTTGCCCGGAGCTCTCCACGAACAGAGCCACGGCGCCGGCGAACTCCGGGGCGGCGACCGAGGTCCCGATGACGGCCTCGCGCACGCCGGCGACGGTGACGATGACGGAGCTGAGGTCGGAGGGGCAGGGCTGGACGGCGATCCCCGGGCATCCGCCGACCAGCATGCCCACGTCCGGGACGATGCGCCCCGTCGCGCTCGCGAGCGACAGCTGGTAGGCGGGCTCGGCGAAGATCGTGCTGACGCCGCCGCCGGCGCCCCAATAGCCGCCGGACACGTTGACCCCGACTCCCAACGGATCGTAGGGCGTCTCGGGATCTCCGTTGCCGTTCTCCGCGACGTAGGTCGCCGTCAGGGTCGTACCCGACGGCGCCGTGGTCTCGAGATTGCCGCCGCCCACGGCGGTGATGTTCGGATCGTCGGCCGGCGACTCGACGCCCACGACGAACTTGGTGTTCTTGGTCTTGTTGAGATAGGCCGGGGTGGGACAGGCGAGGGCGCCGCTGTCGCCGGAGCTGGCAATGAAGGTGATGCCCTGGCTGGATCCCTGCGCCAGCTCTTCGTCGAGGGCGGTGAGCACGCTGGTTTCGTCGACGCCGTTGTTGTACGGCGCCGTATACAGCAACTCGCAGCCGCCGGCCGAGAAGGTAGCGACCTCCCAGGTATTCTGCTCGACGATGGTCGTATAGCCGTCCAATACGTGAGCGTCGCTGAGATCCGGCAGGCTTAGCAAGGTGACCGTGGCCCCGGGCGCGCCGCCCAGGACCTGCTGGACGTCGAGCGACGCTTCGGTGGACGCGCCATTGTTCTTGTTGAACGGGGCGCCGCCGTCGACCTTGAGCACCGTGATGACCGGGTTCTTGAGGCCGGTGGTCGTGCTGAACTTCTCGTGGTTGAACATGTCGGCGATATCTGTGTTCAGCGCGGCCGTTTCCATCAGCACCGCGACGTTCACGCCGGTGCCGTCGAGCCGGTTCCCGTTGGCCAGGGTCGACTGGTACGACGGGTAGTCGTAGGCCTGCTTCAGGTCGTCGTAGTTGTAAGGGCCGTACGGCCCGTCGCGCTCGACGTCGCTGGGCCCGGTCACGATCTTCGAATCGGTGTGGTAGGGCGGAAGCCCGGTGAAGGCGACGATCACCGCGCCTTCCGCGCGCAGAGACGCGGGGAGCACGGCGTGCGTATCGGCGACGATGTCCTGGCTGCCGTCCGACCGCGTCACCTGCGTCAGATGGGTGGAGAGGAACTTGCCTACGTCGGCCGCCGCGCCTTCGACATGGACCGAGCGGGTGTGCGTGGCCGTCACTTGCAGGCCGGCGGCCGCGAGGCGCGCCTTGAGGTCGGCCATCTGCGCCGGGGTCGGCCCGAACAGGGTCCCGAACTGCGCCGGCGTCAGCCAGCGACGATAGTTGGCCGAGCCCGCGGTCTGTTGTTCGGCCAGCAGCCTGGCCAGCCCCGCCTTGTTCCTGAGCGGCAGGTAGACCTCGAAGTCCACGACAGTGGCGGGCGCCAGAGGCTGGACCTCGGCCCCGGTCGGGATCCCAGCCTGCGTCGCCAGCGGGGCGCCAAGAATCGACGCCGCGAAAAGGGCCAGGGCAGACACGTGTCGCATGGTTTCCCTCCAGTTTTGGTCGCCATCCTTAGAGACGGGCTGACAGGCGACACTATACGCGCAGCCAGGCCGTGGGTCGAGTGAGCGCGGCGCTACATCAGTCCCAGCGACTTGAAGCTGGCGACCCCGTCGCGGCCGACCACCAGATGGTCGTGCACGCTGACGCGCAGTGGCCTTCCGGCCTCCACCACCTGCCGGGTCATGTCGACATCGGCGGCCGAGGGGGTGGGATCGCCCGAGGGGTGGTTGTGGACCAGGATCACCGCGCTGGCCGACAGCTCCAGCGCCCGGCGCACCACCTCGCGCGGATAGACGGGCGCGTGGTCGACGGTGCCCTGGTTCATCACCTGGTCGGCGATCAGCTGGTTCTTCTTGTCGAGGAACAGCACCCGGAACTGCTCACGCGCCTCGTGCGCCATGGCCACGCGGGTGTAGGCGAGGAGTGCGCTCCACGAGGAGATGACGGTGCGCTTCTTCACCTCGCTGCGGCCCATGCGCACCGTGGCCTCGTGCAGCAGCTTCAGATCGAGCGCCACCGAGGGGCCGATGCCCTTGATCGTGGTCAGCTCCTCGCTGGCCGCGCCGAACACGGCGCAGAGCGAGCCGAAGCGCGCCAGCAGAGCCTTGGCGATCGGCTTGATGTCGCCTCGGGGCAGGCTGCGCGCCAGCACCAGCTCCAGCAGTTCATAGTCGGGCAGGGCGGCGAAGCTGATCGCCGCGCGGGTGCGCAGGCGCTGGCGATGACCGCTCTGGTGCGGCTGGGCCGCCGGCGGCGGCGCGATCTCGACCGCCTGGTCGATGCGGAAGCTGAACTGGCCTTGTTCCTGCAGCACCGCCGCCCTCCTCGCGCCGGCGCACCGACCCCGGAGGAACATAATAGGAACATTACGCGCCAAGCGCTACTGCTTTCTTGCGTCCCCCCAATCCTACCGTCATGGCCGGGCATTTGGCCGCGCTGGCGCGGCCACGGCTCAGCGGGCGATGGCGCAGTCGTGGTCTTGGAGCTCTTCGCCGGAGGCGAAGTCGGCGTGGGCGGGGTCGGCGCGGCCTGCGAGGAGGATGAAGCCCGGCGCCGCGCCGTCGAACGTCGCGCCGGCCAGGACCAGGGTCCAGGCGCCCATGGCCTTGGCGGCGCCGGGCATGCCGGCCGCCAGGACGTGGAACGGATCGGCCGGCGGGTCGTCGCCGCCCAGGCGGATCGCGTAGTAGGGATGGCCGGAGAGGGTGAGCGGGGCGCTGGACCAGCGGCGGCCGATGCGCGGCAGATCGGCGGCCAATGCCGCGACGCTCTGCGGCGTGAGGCAGTCGATGTGCAGGTGGAGCAGATCCTGCGACCTGCCGTAGAGCGAGTTGACCGAGACCGCCATGTCCTGGCGCGGCAGGGTCTTGCCGATCCGCGCGTCGACGTAGGTCTGCGCGCGCCAGGCCTCGGCGAAGTAGTTGGGCGCGCCTTCGGCCAGCAGGCGCGCGTCCTCTATGCCGGTGATGTCGACGGTCGGCATCAGCAGATACTGTTCGGCGCCGTGCTTGTCCTTCAGCACCGCGTAGCCGCGGTCCAGTCCTTGGGCCAGGGACACCTCGACGCACGGCGCGGGCGCTGCGTGCTGCTGCTGGTCGGGCACGCACTGGTCGTGGACGATGCGCCAGAGCACCTGGCCGTTGACGTGCGCCGGCGGGGGTGGGAGGCCGGGCGCGGCAGGGGCGGTGCAGGCGGCGGCCAGGAGGGCGAGCGCGAGGGCGGCGGGACTGCCTCGTTGCGGGCGCCGCACTCCGCTGGAGCCCCCTACCCCGGCTTCGCCGGTACTTCCCCCAGGGGGGGAAGAGAGGCGTAGAGCAAGCGGCGACAGCGAACCCTCTCTCCCCCCGTTGGGGGGAGTACGGCCGAAGGCCGGGTAGGGGGCTCCAGCGGAGTGCGGCGCATCCGCCACAACGATGCGTGAACGCACAGGCCTCAGCTGGGCTTGAACAGGCCCTGGGGCGAGAGGGTGAAGACTTCGTGGCCGGTTTCGGTGACGCCGACCGAATGCTCGCACTGGGCGGAGAGGGACTTGTCGCGGGTGACGGCCGTCCAGCCATCGGCGAGCAGCTTGACCGGATAGCGGCCGAGATTGACCATCGGCTCGATGGTGAAGAACATGCCCGCCTTCAGCACCTCGCCCGCGCCCGGCCGGCCGAAGTGGAGGATGTTGGGCGCATCGTGGAACACGCGTCCCAGGCCATGGCCGCAGAAATCCCGCACCACGCTGCACCGCTGCGCCTCGACGTACGACTGGATGGCGTGGCCGATATCGCCCAGGCGCGCGCCCGGCCTCACCTGCGCCAGGCCCAGCTCCAGCGCCTCGTAGGTGATCTCGATCAGCCGGCGCGCCCGCGGCGCGACCTCGCCCAGCGCGTACATGCGCGAATGATCGCCGTGCCAGCCGTCGACGATCAGGGTGACGTCGATATTGGCGATGTCGCCCTCGCGCAGGGTGCGATCGCCTGGAATGCCGTGGCAGACCACATGGTTGGGCGAAATGCACAGGGTGTGGGAATAGCCGCGGTAGAAGAGGCAGGCGGGGAGGGCGCCGTTATCCAGCGCGAATTCGCGCGCCAGCCGGTCCAGCTCGCCGGTGACGACGCCCGGCTTGACGTAGGGGGTGAGCATGTCCAGGCACTCCGCCGCCAGCCGCCCGGCCGCGCGCATGCCGGCGAACCCCTCCTCGCCGTGGATCTTGATGTGCCCCGAGCGGGTCTCGTATCGGGTCAGGTCTTCTGCCAGGGACATCAGGTTTTCTCTCTTCAGACCCCGCGCGGCGCCTGCGTCCAGGGGAGGCGCCGGGCGATGCGGATCTCTTGCGGAATAATTTCGCAATCATAAAACAAAACTTCAACGCCCGCTTGCGCCGCGGCGGCCAGTCCCGCCGCATAGACCGGATCGAGATCGGCGCAGGCGGCGAAGCGATCACAATCCGTCCGCTGGATCACGAACAGCTGCACGGCGCGCTCCCCGGCCGCCACCTTGGCGGTCAGTTCGCGCAGATGCCTGGACGAGCGCGCCGCGACGCAGTCGGGAAACTCGGCCAGGGCGCCGGCGCGGCGCAGGTGGCAGTTCTTCACCTCGAGCCAGCACGACGGCCGACCCGGCGCCTCCAGCACGAAGTCGACGCGGCTGGCCTCGCCCATGCGCACCTCGCGCCGGTGGAGGGCGTAGCCGGCGAGCTCGGGGATCGCGTCATCAGCCAGCGCCTCGGCGACCAGGCGGTTGGGATGCAGGGTGTTGATCCCGACCAGGCCGCCGTCGGCCTCCACCAGCTCCAGGGTCCAGGCCAGGGTGCGCTTGGCCCCCGCCGCCGGCGAGACCCAGGCCCCCAGCCCCGGCGCATTCAGCCCCAGCATCGCCCCTGGATTGGGGCAGTGGGCGGTGATCTCGCGCCCGTCGTCCAGGGCTACGTCGGCGAAAAATCGCTTGTAGCGCCTGAGCAATCGCCCATGGGCCAGCGGTTGCGGCAGGAGCATCGGCGGCCTATGCGCTTGGCCTTGGGCCGGGTCCAGAGGAGGCGGTGATGGCGCAGAGCGAGGTGGTCACCGCCGCGGTTTTGATCATCGGCGACGAGATCCTCTCCGGCCGCACCCAGGACACCAACCTCAACACCATCGCCCGCTATCTGGCCGCGTTCGGCGTCGACCTGGCCGAGGCGCGGGTGGTGGGCGACATCAAGGCCGAGATCATCGCCGCGCTCGACGCCCTGCGCACGCGCTACGACTATGTGATCACCACCGGCGGCATTGGCCCCACCCACGACGACATCACCGCCGACTGCGTGGCCGAGGCCTTCGGCGTGGAGCTGGAAGAGCACCCGGAGATCCTGGCCATGATGGCCGCGCGCTGGCGGGGCGAACTCAACCCCGCGCGCCGGCGCATGGCCCGGGTGCCCAGGGGCGGCAGCCTGGTGAAGAACCCGGTGCAGGGGCCGCCCGGCTTCCAGATCGGCAACGTGTTCGTGCTGGCCGGCGTGCCGCAGGTGATGCGCGGCATGCTGGAGGACGTAGGGCCCCGCCTGCGCACAGGAGCGGTGGTGATCGCCCGCACCGTGCGCGTGGAAGGCGCCGGCGAAGGCGTGATCGCCGCCCCACTGGCGGCGCTGGCCAAGGCCCACCCGACGCTCTCCCTGGGCAGCTATCCCTTCTTCGGGCCCGAGGGCTTCGGCTCCAACCTCGTCGTGCGCGGCCGCGACGGCGAGGAGGTGGCCGCCACGGTGGAGGCTCTGGTGGCGGCGCTGGACGGCATCGGGGCCAGGTCGATCACCCGTGTGGAGACATGAGGCGGGGAGGGCGGGGTTAAACCGTGCGCGATTGCGCGCTATGCCCCTTCGGATACGCGGGCGTGGCGGAACAGGTAGACGCAACGGACTTAAAATCCGTTGGGGGCAACCCCGTGCCGGTTCGATCCCGGCCGCCCGCACCAGGGACTGAGCGCAAGGCCGTCACCGCACTTTGGCGACGGCGCGGCCGGCGGCGCCGGTGACGGCGTTCACCCCGCCCCCTGATCGCCGCGGCGCACTTCGAAAAACCCGTCGGCCAACCGTTAATCACCGTAAGTGCGGTGCGAAGCCGGCGGTCGCAGCGCGCTTCGGAACCGCCGGCCACCGTTAATCACCGTAGATGCGGTGCGAAGCCGGCGGCCGCGGCGCGCTTCGGAACCGCCGGCCACCGTTAATCACCGTAA
>Ga0302314_10019791_pt1 | contig 11163 bp, 9 predicted proteins | sample III_Palsa_N2_3_FD_200533 | JGI IMG/M metagenome (GOLD analysis project Ga0302314, IMG submission 200533) | Peat permafrost microbial communities from Stordalen Mire near Abisko, Sweden - III_Palsa_N2_3 | ecosystem: Environmental > Terrestrial > Soil > Palsa > Peat permafrost | place: Sweden... | reverse complement strand
CGTGCTGAGCTGGAAGCGACCCTGATTCGTCAGGTACAGCTATACGATTTTGCACCGGTCGGCTGCTTTACCGTCGATCGAAGCACCGCGCTGCGGGAACTCAACCTCGCCGCTGCGAGTATGCTCGGATCCGAGCGGGACCATCTGTTGGGGCGGACTCTCGATTCTTTTCTGGCGCCGCAGAGCGCGCGTGCTTTGCATGCGATGCTCGCGAGTGTGAGCGATGGCGGTCCGCCGGAAGTCGACGCGCTGCAGCTGCTGGCGCGCCGCGGCGCGCCGCGGCGCGTGCATGCCTCAGCCCAACGGGACCCGGACGGTCAACACTTCCTCATCGCCTTTATGGACGTCGCCGAGAAGGGAGAAAGACCTACGGTCTGACGTGCGCGGCAATATCCCCCGCGCAGGCCGTTACGCAGTGCCCGGACTGCAGGTTCCAATCAGAGCCGGGGGCCTCCGATCCACCGCTGGCTAAATGGCAAGCGGTCCGTTCCGGCTCTGCGTAAGCAAACGCCGACACCGCTTCGCGTACAACATACAGAGCAGCGGAGAGTGGCATGGTTCAATACGGCGGCCGAGCGGGCAAAATCAAAGTGTTACGTGGACGTTTGCCGCGAGCCCTCCGCACAAAACCGGATGGCCGCTGAGGGTCCGCACTTTAAGGCTGCGTGCGGTACCGTCCCGACAAACACCACCGCTCATGCTCCAATAGCGACTGAAACCAGCTAATGGAGATCGTTATGTACATCGGCGGCATTCTCGGAACAATACTCCTCATCGCACTCATCGTATGGGTGATTCGCAGGGTGTAAAGCATGGTTGCTGTGTCAACTCGTGGACAGCGACATCACGAATACACGAGAGAACTTCGTTCTCGGTAGGAGAAGAACATGGATTGCCTACCTTCTCCATGGGTATCGCGGTAGAAGAGGTGGCCCACTTTAGGAACAATGCGCATCGGAGACGGAGACCGCCGCCGCATGACTGCCTCAGCTGTTACTATTTCAGTAACCATCGCAACAACTAAAAATGGGGCTGGCGCCGGCGCGCTTGCGTCGCCGCCTCAACGATGGAAAAACGCATCGAGCTCTTGGCCGGGCGCCGCATCGGCGAAGCCGTCGAACTTGCCCTGTTCGGCGATCAGCTTGGCAGCCCGCATAAAGCCGCCCCAGGCCGAGCGCGCCAACGCTCCACCGACGCTGACCCGCCGCACGCCGAGAGCCGCGATCTCAGGCATGGTGAGATCTCCCGGCCAAGCCATCAGCAGATTGACCGGCTTCGGCGCCACGCCGGCAACCACTGCGTTGATGTGCTCGGGTGTGCGGATACCCGGTGCATACAGGCAGTCGGCACCCGCGTCCGCATAGGCCTTGAGCCGATGTATCGCTTGCCCGATGTCGGGTTGTCCGTGGAGAAAGCATTCGGCTCGTCCAACCAGTAACGTGTCGCCGCCAGCCTTGTCGATTGCTTTGCGCGCCGCGCGAATCCTGGCAACGGCCGTGTGCAATTCGTAAATCGGCCGGGACGCATCACCGGTTGAATCCTCGATCGATAGTCCCGCGACTCCGGTCTCGACGGCGAGCCTGACGCTTTCCGCAACCCCGGCCGCATCGGGCGCGAATCCGCTTTCGAAGTCGGCGTTGATCGGCAAATTCGTCGCCTCGACCATGTCGGTTAAATGATCGAGTACCCGGTCTCGCGACATACCGCCGTCACGATGGCCGTGCGACCACGCGAATCCCGAACTGGTCGTGGCGAGCGCTTTGAAGCCCAGGCCCTGCAGGAATCGGGCGCTGCCGATGTCCCATGGATTGGGGATGGCGAAACATCCTGCCTCGTGCAATTTGTGAAATGCGCGGCGCTTGTCGGCAATACTGGGACGGGAATGGGACATGTGAGTACTCCTCAGGGACGCGTTTCGATAGCCATTGTGCACGCGACCGGGAACTCGCGCATCTCGCACTTTCCATGTACCTTATGGCGATGATTCGCAGCGGTCCCCCCTTATCACTCGAGGAGATCGTCGAAGGCGGACTGTGCATCGGTTGCGGGCTGTGTCAGGCGGTGGCCGGAGCCGACAAAATCCGAATCCTTTTGACCCCGGAGGGCCGCGAGCGACCTGTCGCGCCCGCGCCTTTGGATGCAGCGATGCTGAAGCGCATCAATGCGATCTGCCCGGGCACGCGAGTCGAGGGCGTCCGGCCCGAGGATCAATCAACGCAACCGATGCACGACGTTGTTTGGGGGCCGGCGGAACACCTGGCCATCGGCTATGCGAGCGACCCGGTTGTTCGCCACCGCGGTTCGACAGGCGGCGTATTAACGGCACTGGGTCAGTTCCTGCTCACGAGCGGCCGGGTGAAGTTCATCCTGCACGTCGCCGCGTCCGGCCGGGAACCGCTGCGCACTGTACGGCGCCTGAGCTTCGATGCGACTTCCGTGCTCGATGCCGCGGGATCGCGCTATGGTCCGGCGGCGCCACTAGTTGATTTTACCGAGCTCCTGGATCGAGCCGAGCCGTTCGCACTGATCGCGAAGCCTTGCGATATCGCGGCTGTGCGCAACCTGGCGCGGATCGATTCCCGGGTCGACCGGTATCTGCGGTATGCCCTGACCTTCGTCTGCGGTGGGGCGTCGGATCTGACCAAATCGGAGGAGGTCGTGAGCGAATTGGGGGTACGCCCCGAGGAGCTTGCCTTGTTTCGATACCGCGGCAACGGTTGTCCGGGCCCGACGCGGCTGGAGACGCAGGATGGGCGCTCGTTCGAATTGACCTACCAGGACATGTGGGAGGACGAAGCCACCTGGCGAATTCAGCCGCGCTGCAAAATATGCCCCGACGCCATCGGCGAGAGCGCCGATTTGGCGGCTTCCGATGTGTGGCCGGGCGGCGGCCCCAGCGGAGAGGATGAGGGATTCAACGGAATTATCGTGAGGACACAGCGGGGCTTGGAGCTGTATCGCGCGGCGCTCGAGGCCGGCGCCATTGCCGTCGAACCGCGGGATGTTGGTTTTCACGATTTCGATGTGTTCCAGCCGCACCAGGTGCGCAAGAAGCGTGCCGTGTGGGCGCGACTGGCGGGGATGAGGGCCGCGGGTCAAGCGGTTCCGGAAACCTACAACCTGCGTGTCGAGGAGTGTGCGCGGCTCAATTCCGTGGCGCAGAACATGCACGAAGCGCGCGGCGCCCGCCGCCGTTCGCGGCAGGGGAGATTGGGCGAACCTGCCGCGACTGAGCGATGAGGTTTGAATCAAGAATGTGCGGCGTCAGTCTCGCGTTCGATGGCGCGATAGCCGATGTCGCGGCGGTACTGCACCAGGTTCCAGTGGATGGCGTGCACCAGCGCGTAGGCTTGCGTCTGCGCGGCGGCGACGCTGTCGCCCAGGCCGACGGCACACAGCACGCGGCCGCCGGTGGTGACGATTTGCGCGGCTTCCGCGCCGGTGCCGACGTGGGGCTCGGCATGTGTGCCCGTGCCGGCGTGAAATACTTTTCCCGGCAGCCGGGCGGCGGCATCGAGGCCGGTGATCGGATCGCCTTTGCGGTAGGCATCCGGGTAGCCGCCGGCTGCCATGACGACGCCGAGCGCTGCGCGCGGGTCCCAGCGGGCGTCGACTCGATCGAGCGCGCCGGCGCCGGCGAGGGCCGCCTCGCATAGATCGAGCAGATCGCTTTGCAGCCGCATCAGAATTGGCTGGGTCTCGGGATCGCCGAAACGACAATTGAACTCGAGCACATTGGGGGTGCCGTCGGCGGCTATCATCAATCCTGCGTACAGAAATCCCACGTAGGGGTTGCCGTCGGCGCGCAGCCCACGCAAGGTGGGCTCGATGACTTCGCGCATGATGCGCGCGTGCAGTGCCGGGGTGACTAGGGCTGAGGGCGAGTAGGCGCCCATGCCGCCGGTGTTGGGTCCTTGATCGCCGTCGTCGCGGCGCTTGTGGTCCTGGGACGTGGCGAGCGGCAGCACGCTTTGGTCGCTCGCGATCACGATGAAGCTGACTTCTTCGCCGTGCAGGAACTCCTCGATCACGATGGTGCGGCCGGCGCTGCCGAAACTGCCGCCGAGCATGCCGGCGGCCGCTTCGATCGCGGCTTCATGGGTTTCGCAGATGATCACGCCCTTGCCGGCCGCGAGTCCGTCCGCCTTGACCACCAGGGGCAGGCGTTGTGCACGGACATAGGCAGGATCGAAAGTGTCTTTGTCGAAAGTTGCGTAGCTGGCCGTCGGTATGCGGTGGCGCCGGAGAAATTCCTTGGTGAAGGCCTTCGACCCTTCCAGGCGTGCGGCGGCGCGCGAGGGACCGAAGCAGGCGCGACCCGCCGCGGCAAACCGATCGACGATGCCGGCGACCAGCGGACCCTCGGGACCCACGATGGTGAGTGCGACGTCTTCGCGAATTGCAAATTCGAGCAACGCTTCGGTAGCGTCGGCCGGAATGTCGACATTTCGGACCTTGGGCTCGAGCGCGGTGCCCGCATTTCCCGGAGCGACGATCACCTGGGTAACCCGCGGCGATTGCGCGCACTTCCACGCCAGCGCGTGTTCGCGGCCCCCGCCGCCGATGATCAGAACCTTCATGTGCCGGTGAACATCAATGGCGGAAGTGGCGCATTCCGGTGAACACCATCGCGATGCCGTGCTCGTCGGCCGCCGCGATGACTTCCGCGTCGCGCTTCGAGCCGCCCGGCTGAATCACTGATTTGATCCCGAGTTCGGCCACTGCATCGAGCCCGTCGCGAAAGGGAAAATAGGCATCGGAGGCGATGCTCGCGCCTTGCATGTCGAGACCCGCATCCTTGGCCTTCAGGGCGGCGATTTTGCTGCTGACCACACGGCTCATCTGCCCGGCGCCGATGCCCACCGTCGCTTTGTCCTTGACGCAGACGATGGCATTGGATTTGACATATTTCGCGACCCGCCAGGCGAAGATCAGGTCATCGAGCTCGTGCAGCGTGGGAACGCGTTTCGTCACCGCGCGCAGCTCCTGTGCACGGATCACACCGGTGTCTCGTGTTTGGACCAGCAGACCACCGGCGACGCTCTTGTACTCGAGCAATTGGGTGACCGGTAAGCTCAAATCGCCGACGTGCAGTACGCGCACATTGTCCTTGTGCTCCAGCACCGCCTGCGCGGCGAGGGAGACACTGGGTGCGAGAATCACTTCGACGAACTGCCGGTCGATGATGGCTTGCGCCGTCGCCGCATCCAACTCGCGATTGAATGCAATGACGCCGCCGAAGGCCGAGGTGGGATCGGTGCGATAGGCCAGCGCATAAGCTTCGGCTATGGTCGCGGCTCTGGCAGCGCCGCAGGGATTGGCGTGCTTGACGATGACGCAACCGGCCGTATCGAATTGCCGGACGCATTCGAGAGCCGTATCGGCGTCGGCGATATTGTTATAAGAGAGCTCCTTGCCCTGAATCTGTCTGGCATGGGTCACGGAGGCGCCAATGGCGCGCGGATCCGTGTAGAAGGCGGCCTGCTGATGCGGGTTCTCGCCATAGCGCAAGCTCAGGTGCTTGCGGAACGAGAGATTCAGGTCGTCGGGAAAGGTCGGCGCTCCGCCGCCGACGGCGCCGGTGAAATAGGCGGAGACCATGGCATCGTATTGCGCGGTGTGGGCGAATGCCTTGGCGGCGAGCTTCTGGCGCATGGCGACATTCGTGGCGCCCTGGTTGGCGGCCAGCTCGTCGAGCAGGGCGCGGTAATCGCCCGGGTCGACGATGACGGTCACGGAAGCGTGATTCTTGGCCGCAGCGCGCACCATGGCCGGACCGCCGATATCGATATTGTCCACTGCATCGTCGTAGCTGCAGTCGGGGCGCGCCACCGTGGCGGCGAAGGGATAGAGATTGACGGCCAACAAATCGATGGGCTCGATGGCGTGCTCGCGCATCACCTCTTCATCGAGGCCCCGGCGTCCCAGCAGGCCGCCATGGATTTTCGGATGCAGAGTCTTGACGCGGCCGCCCATGATTTCCGGGAAGCCGGTGTGCTCGGCGACTTCCTTGACCGTGATGCCGTGGCTCGCCAGCAGGTTGGCGGTGCCGCCGGTCGACAGCAGCTCGATGCCCCGCTCGCGCAACTCGCGTGCGAACTCGACGATGCCGGTCTTGTCGGAGACGCTGAGTAACGCGCGGCGGACGGGCGTGAGCAATGTCTGGCCTACTCGTTGATGCCGAACTCTTTGAGCTTCTTGCGCAAGGTGCCGCGATTGATGCCGAGAATCGTCGCCGCGCGGCTTTGATTGCCTTGCACGTGGCCCATCACGACCTTGAACAGCGGTTCTTCCACTTCGCGCATCACCAGATCATACAGGTGCGCGGGCTTGTGGCCGTTCAGGGTCTCAAAATAGGACTGCAAGGCTTCCTCGGCCTGCGAACGCAGGGGCACGCCCTTGCCGTTCACCTTCAAATCGCGGCCATTGAAGGCCGGCGAAGAGTCTCTGCGAGATTTTGATTTCTTTTTAGCGACCATGGCCCATCCGAATTCCCTTTATATCGTTTTGTTATCCGAATGCGCGCTTACGCTGCGCGGCATGCACTCGTATCATAGTGTTCCAACAGCGTCGACAGTTGCTCCTGCGGCGTCTCGATTTGCACGAGACGATTCCTCAAGGCTTCTTGTCCGGGGTGTTGCCGAAAATACCAACTCAAGTGCTTACGTGCCACTCGAACTCCTGTCTCATCGCCGTAAAAGGCGTACAGGTCTTCGAGGTGGGCGCGCATAATATCACGGACTATTTCCAGCGCCAGAGTTGCGCGAGATTTGCCCTCGGCGAGGAAAAAATTGACTTCGTCGAAGATCCATGGCCGGCCCTGCGCCGCCCGGCCGATCATGATGCCGTCGCAACCTGTTGATTCGAGAACTTGCCGGGCGCGTTGCGGCGAATCGACATCTCCGTTCGCAAACACCGGAATCTTGGCCGCAGCCTTAATGGCGGCCACGGTTTCGTGTTCGGCATTTCCCTGATACAAATCGGCGCGGGTGCGGCCGTGGATCGCAAGTGCTTGAATACCGTTGTCTTCCGCGATGCGCGCGATGTGAAGGCCGTTCTTGTGGTCGCGGTCCCATCCGGTGCGTGTTTTCAATGTGACCGGCACTTCAACCGCCCGCACCACGCTGTGCAAAATTTGTGCAACCAGCTCCTCGTCCTGCAGCAGGGCGGAACCCGCCAGACGATTGCAGACTTTTTTTGCTGGGCAGCCCATATTGATGTCGATGATTTGCGCGCCGGCATCGACGTTGCGGCGCGCCGCTTCGGCCATCATCGAGGGATCGAAGCCGGCGATCTGCACGACGCGCGGGCTGGGCTCGCCCGTGTGGTCCATGCGCCGCCGCGATTTTGGAGTGTCCCACAGACGCACGTCGGCGCTGAGCATCTCGGACGCAGCAAGTCCCGCGCCAAAGCGCCGGCAGAGAATGCGAAAGGGACGGTCGGTAACACCCGCCATGGGTGCCAGCAGCACGTTGGACGGCAGTTCATAAGGACCGATTTTCACGGAACGGGGGATTGGAGCCGTCATCGTCCGGCCTGCGGCGCAACATCGTTGGCGCACGAAACTTTTCGATCGACGCCGCGCAGGCATACGTCGATTTCGAACCCCTCGGCGTTCTTGCCGGGATCCAAAATCGCCACAGTTGCATCGACGCGCTCGCCGGGTGCCAGCAGCTTCACGGTTGGCCTGCCCAGATATTCGCCCGGCTCGAAGTCGCGCGTGCCGATGTTTTTGCCGAAGCGATCCGCGAGCGTGACGCGCAACAAGGGGTAGGGTTGCAGTTGAGCCGCCGTGTTGAGGATGCTGGCGCGCACTCGCAAGGCGCCGTTCGCATCCGGTTCGCCAGTAACGCCCCACTGGCGGAGTTCATAGGCGGCAAGATTCGCGGGCGCGGGCAGCGGGGCACCCAGCACTCCGTATAGCGCGCGCACGACTGCGCCCAGGGGGCCGTGCGCGTGGGCGGCGAACCACTCTCGATTCTGATGCACGATTTGGGCCGTCAAGAGCAGCGCCAAGACGACGGCCGCGCCAAGCCATAGGATCAGCGATCGGCGTCGCGCATCGCTTTGCCGGGAGCTGCGCAGCAGGTCGGGGGTCCCGATGTGCTGCTCGAATTCCGCCAGTAGGTCGCGGCGCACATGCTCCGGAACCTCGAAGCCGCTGATGTGATGGGGCATGGAGGGGCTCTGGGCGGCCAAGCTTTCCGGATGCGGAGGCGGCAGCTCGAGAGCGGATTCGAGCTCGACCTCGACCTGGGACTCAGCGTCGAGGGATTCGGGGACGAGGGACTCAGGGATGAGGGACTCAGCAAGGCTTGGGCTTTGCGGCGGCTTGGGCTTTTTGGACTCGATGAAAATCCGATCGAGTTCTCCGGGGGGAAGCGTGAACTCCATCGAGCGTTCCGTGTCCATGGCATCGTCGTCGACGTCGAGGATTTCGAGCCGTGCGATCTCGACTCCCGGCGGGGCGAATTCCTCGTAGTCCTCGTCGCCACCATGATGGTGATGGTGCTTGGCCACATCATGAGCGACGTGCGGCGGCGGCGGTACCGTCTCCAGTATGCTGTAGGCGCGCGCTTCCAGGTCGAGCGCCGATTCACCGACGGTGAAAGAGCTGGAGTCTTCGGCAAGGCGCGCCAAGGCATTGAATACTTCGCCGCAATGTCCGCAGCGCACCTGGCCGCCCGCGGCGCGCAGCACTTCTGCCGACAGCTTGAAGACGGTCTCGCATTTTGAACACTGCGTGAACAACCTAAGCGCCTCGCCGAGAGTAGATACAGCACCAGTCATCGCGCTCGACAACTTGCACCATATCAAAACCATGGGCGTAGGCGGCTTTTACCTCGTACGCCTGGGTCTTCAAGAGTCCGGACAGGAGCAAAAACCCGCCCGACTCGCAGGCGGCCGTGAGTTTGGGCGCCAATTCGATCAGCGGGCCCGCAAGAATGTTGGCCATGACACAGTAGGCCGGCCGCAGGCCACCGTGCGGGCTGCCGTGCGGGCCGCCGTGTGGGCCGGCGTCTTCCATGTCGACGCCTTGGACGTCGATGTTCGCGGAGACGCCGTTGCGCATGGCGTTGTCGCGGGTCGCGAGCAGCGCCTGCGGATCCAGATCGACCGCCGTCACGTGGGCCGCTCCCAGTTTCAGGGCGGCAATCCCCAGGATGCCGGAGCCGCAGCCGTAATCGATGACATTGCGGCCGCTGACGGGCAGGGAATCCAGTATTTGCAGGCACAGTGCCGTGGTGGGATGTGTGCCGGTGCCGAAGGCGAGCCCCGGATCGAGCCGCACCACCACGGCGTCCGGGTCGTCGGGCGGTTCGGCGGCGGTCGGGCATACCCAGAGGCGTCGGCCGAAGCGCAGGGACTTCCAGTCGGTGAGCCACACGCGTTCCCAGTCCTGGTCCTTGACGGCGCGCACCCGCGCGGTGTGGGTGACATGCGGACCCAGAACGGAGGCCAAGGTGGCCAGTTTGCGCGCTGCGTCCGCCGCCTCGGGTGATGCTGCATCCGCCGTCTCGAATGATGCTGCGGCGGCCGGCGCTTGAAACAGCGCGCGCACCAGCGTGTCGCTCCACAATCTGAATTCGCCCGGCTTGGGCTCGAGCACGGGTTCATCGCCGCGGTCGACGAAGGTGATGGAGCTCGCGCCTAGTTCCTCCAGTGCAGTCTCGACCGATTCCACGCTCAGGGCCGCGAGCGGGAATTCGATTTCATAGAAGGTCATCGATGCAACATCCCTTGGATGTCACTTCAATCCCAGGCGCCGCTCCAAATAGTGGATGTCGGTGCCACCCTGGCGGAACGCGGAGTGGTTACAGATCTCTTGATGCAGCGGAATGTTGGTCTTGATGCCTTCGACCACCATCTCCGCCAGGGCGTTGCGCATTCGCGCGATGGCGGTGTCCCTCGTGTCGCCGTAGGCAATGACCTTGCCTATCATGGAGTCATAGAAAGGGGGCACGTTGTAGCCGGTGTAGATATGGCTGTCGACGCGGATGCCGGGGCCGCCGGGCGCGTGCCACAGGCGGATCGGTCCGGGAGAGGGCACGAAGGTCTTGGGGTCCTCGGCATTGATGCGGCATTCGACTGCATGGCCGCGGATCTGGATATCGTTCTGGCTGTAGGGCAGGGGCTCGCCCGCGGCGATGAGCAGCTGCGCCTTAACGATGTCGATGCCGGTGACGAGCTCGGTCACCGGGTGCTCGACTTGCACGCGCGTATTCATCTCGATGAAGTAGAACTCATTGTCCTGGTACAGGAATTCGAGCGTGCCGGCGTTGCGGTAACCGACTTCCCGGCAGGCCCTGGCGCAGCGTTCGCCCATGGTCTTGCGCTGCTTGGCCGTGAGCCCGGGGGCGGGGGCTTCTTCGATCACTTTCTGGTGGCGGCGCTGCATGGAACAGTCGCGCTCGCCCAGGTGCACGACGTTGCCGTAGTTGTCGGCGAGGACCTGGAACTCGATGTGCCGCGGCTTCTCGAGAAACTTCTCCATGTACACCTGGCCGTTGCCGAAGGCGGCGAGCGCCTCGCTCTGGGTGACGCTGATGGCGTTCAGCAGGGAGGCGTCGGTGTGCACCACCCGCATGCCGCGGCCGCCGCCGCCGCCGGAGGCCTTGATGATCACCGGATAGCCGATGTCCTTGGCGATGCGGAAATTCTCGTCGACATCGTTGCCGAGCGGGCCGTCCGAGCCGGGCACGCAGGGCACGCCGGAGGACTTCATGACTTTGATGGCGGAGACCTTGTCGCCCATCAAGCGGATGGTTTCGGCGCGGGGGCCCACGAAGATGAAGCCGCTCTTCTCGACCCGCTCGGCGAAGTCGGCGTTCTCAGAGAGAAAGCCGTAGCCCGGATGAATGGCGACCGAGTCGGTGACCTCGGCGGCGCTGATGATGGCGGGCATGTTCAAATAGGACAGCGCCGACTGCGGCGGCCCGATGCAGACGGTTTCGTCGGCCAGCAATACGTGCTTGGTGTTGAAGTCGGCGGTGGAGTGCACGGCGACGGTCTTGATGCCCAGCTCACGGCAGGCGCGCAAGATTCGAAGTGCGATCTCGCCGCGATTGGCGATGACGACTTTTTCGATCATCTCGGTTATTCGATGATGAACAGGGGCTGGCCGAACTCGACCGGCTCGCCGTTTTTCGCGAGTATGGCGGT
>Ga0302314_10019790_pt1 | contig 11163 bp, 12 predicted proteins | sample III_Palsa_N2_3_FD_200533 | JGI IMG/M metagenome (GOLD analysis project Ga0302314, IMG submission 200533) | Peat permafrost microbial communities from Stordalen Mire near Abisko, Sweden - III_Palsa_N2_3 | ecosystem: Environmental > Terrestrial > Soil > Palsa > Peat permafrost | place: Sweden... | reverse complement strand
GGAGGCGGTGCGCTCGATACTCAGGATCTCGTAGTAGTCGGTCTTCATCGTGGCTGTGGGCATTCCTGATTCCTAAAGTTTGCGGGCAGTGTTTGCCCTGCGGCGATCGAGGGCCAAAGCCCCCTGTTTCGATGTATCGGAAAGTATTCGCCCGTTCGTTACTCGCTCTTTTGTGCGGAGTTGCTGGCGATGCGGACGAGGGCTGGGCGAAGCAGCTTGTCACGGAGCTTGTAGCCACGGCGAATTTCTTCGAGGACCTGGTGATCTGGATGTTCCAGGGTTTCGATGCTGCCAAGCGCCTCGTGGATTCGCGGGTCGAACTGCGTGCCGATGGATTCGACGGGTTGGACATTGAGGCCGCGGAGAGCGTCATCCATCTGTTTGACAATGAGTTGCACGCCAGTCCGGAGCTGGTTGATGTCGCCTTCGGATTTGAGGGCGAGGGAGAAATTGTCGAGTACGCCGAGGAAGGGCTCGACGGCGGATTGGATGGCATAGTCGCGAACGTCCTGGCGTTCTTTGGCTTCGCGCTTGCGGGTATTGTCGAACTCGGCCTGGAGGCGGGCGAGGCGGTCCTGAGCCTGGGTGACCCGGAGGGCGAGCTGGTCGCGCTCGTTGCGGAGCTGCTCTAGCTCAGAGTTGAACTCCTGACCCTCGGTGCCGGCTTCGATGTCGGCGTGGGCGTTTTCGGTTTGGTCGTTCTGTTCCATCTGTTCGGTGCTCATGGGGTCTTCCTTTTTGCTATGGGAGTTTCGCGGCCAGCGGGGGAAGCGATCTTTTGTCGGAGGCATGGGTTGATCCTGTCCTTCAGGGGGAGGTGGGGGCAACTTCGCCGGTATCTATTCGATGCAGAAGCTGGGCAATGTAGCTCACGGCGTTGATGGCGCTTTCGTAGTTCATGCGCTTGGGCCCGAGGATTGCAACGGCAGAGTCGCCGGAGATCTGGGCAGGGGCGGCGATGAGGACGAGGCCAGCCATGCCGGGGTCTTGTTGCTCGAGGTCGAAGATGACGCGGACTGATTGCTCGGAGGTGTCGATGTAGGCGTTGAGGAGTTCGATGAGGCGCTGCTTTTCTTCGAGGGCGGAGAGCATGGCGCGGAGGCGATCACGGTCGGCTGGGAGGCCGATGAGGTTAACGACGCCGTCGATATAGACGGACTGCTGAGGGACGGAATCGGCGGGTACGGTGCGTGTCCAGAGGTCGATTGCGTCGGAGAGTTGCTGATAGACGGTGCGTTCGTGATCAACGCGGCGGGCGAGTTCATTGCGCACGCGGTCGATGTTCCAGCCGCGGAAGTGTTGATTGAGGAAGTTGGCGGCGGTTTCGAGCTGGATGGAGGAGAGGTCGTGGTCGAGGGCAAGAACGCGGTCGCGAACCATGCCGCTGCGGGTGACAATGACGGCTAGGACGCGACGCTGCGTGAGCCGGCTGAAGTGGACGTGCTCGAGGAGGTCGGTGGAGGCGGCGGCGCCGATGGCGAGGCCAACGCCGCTGGAGAGTGCAGCGAGGACGTGCGAAGTGCGTTCGAGAAGGGCGGAGGCTCCGGCGATGCCTGCGAAGCTGGTGTCGATTTTGGATTGGAGCGCGGTGCGCGAGGGATTGGCGGCGTTCGCATTGAGTTGGCCGACGTAGAGACGGAAGGCTTCGGCGGAGGGGATGCGGCCGGCGGAGGTGTGGGGCTGTTCGAGCAGGCCTGCGTCGGCTAGCTCGGCCATCTCGTTGCGGATGGTGGCGGAGCTCATGGCGTTGGCGAAGGCAGATTGCGCGAGGGTGCCCGAGCTGATGGGCTCGCCGGTCGAGATATAGCTCTCGATGATGGCGGTGAGGATCTCGCGCTGACGGGTTGTGATGGGACGGGCCACTAGATTGATTTTACGCGGGTCGTCAAGCGGGCGCTGGCTTCTGCGTCCACGGAGGCGGCAGATGCCGGGTTAGCTGATCTCCAGGACGTTCTCTGATTTGGCGGCGAGTTCCTGGGCGCGGGCAACAACTTTTTCGGCGATGGCGAGGAATTCGCGGCCGCGCGGGGTGGCGTCGCCGGCCAGGGCGGCGGGGAGTCCGCTGTCGCCGCCGGTGCGGACCTGCGGATCGAGGTCAACGGAGCCGAGGAAGGGTAGGTTGTATTGCTTTGCCGTTTGCTGGGTGGCGCCGGCACCGAAGACGTCGAGGACAGTGCCGTCGGGGAGGGTCATCTGGGACATGTTCTCGACGAGGCCGAGGACTTCGACGTTGACTTGGTGGAACATCTCGAGGGCCTTGCGGGCGTCTTGCAATGCGACCGAAGAACCTGTGGAGACGACTAGGGCGCCGGTGAGGGGGACCGTCTGGACGAGCGAGATGACGACGTCGCCGGTACCTGGAGGTAGGTCGATCACGAGGTAATCGAGCTCACCCCAGGCGACCTGCTGGAGGAACTGCTTGATGATCTGGTGGAGCATGGGGCCGCGCATGACCATGGGCTTGTCGCCGGGCGAGATGAGGCCGATGGAGATGAATTTCACGCCGTGAGCGGTGATGGGCTCCATCAGGTTCTCCCCAATGATGCTTGGTTGGCGTGTCGCTCCGAGCATGGTGGGAACGTTCGGTCCGTAGATGTCTGCGTCGATCAGGCCGACGCGATGGCCGAGTTTGGCGAGCGAGACAGCGAGGTTCACAGCGACGGTGGTCTTGCCTACTCCGCCTTTGCCGGAGCCGATGGCGATGATGTGCTGGATGCCGGGGAGGCGCTGCGGGCCTTGGGGTGCAGGTGCGTGTTGGTGAGACATAGAGACCTCTTCTTGGCGGAACTGTAGTTAGAGATGCCACTCGGGGGCTAGGGCGGCGCGGAGTTCTTTCTTGCGCAGGACTTCGGGGGAGCGCATCTCGCGGCGGCGGCCGGCGTCTTCGTAGCGGCGGACCTGGTGTGCGGTTTCGGTGATGACCTGGGGGACTTCTATACGATTACCTGCTGCGTCGACGGCGACGAAGGTGAGGTATGCGGAGGAGACGTGGCGGAGCCTTTGCTCGCGAACGTCTTCCACCATGGCCTTGACGCCAATTTCCATGGAGGTGCGGAAGGCTCGGTTAACGCTCGCCTTGAGGATGAGCAGGTCGCCTACCTTGACGGGGGCGACGAAGTCGAGATGGTCCATGGAGGCGGTGACGACGAAGGAGCGTGCGTGGCGGCTGGCGGCCATGGCGCCGACGAGATCCATGAACTGCATGAGTCGGCCACCGAAAAGGGCGCCGAGGGCGTTGGTGTCGGCCGGGAAGATGATTTCACTGCGCTCCGACTGGGAGGCGCAGACGGTACTGGAGCTCGTGCAATCGGACATTCTTCCATTGTAATTGCTGCGTATTTCCATCCCAAGCGGCAAGGAGCGTCCGTTGGGTTAGCCGGTTGCATCTGGCGAGGGGGTGCAGCATCCTAGAGGGATGGACAAGATTGGGATGTTGAGCGAGATTTTGCAGCAGAATCCGAAGGATTCGTTTGCACGATATGGACTGGCGATGGCCTACGCGGCCGAAGGGAAGAGCGAAGAGGCGCTGCGGGAGTTTGCGACGACGACGGAGTACAACCCGGACTACGTGCCGGCGTACCAGATGTCGGCGCAGACGCTGGTGAAGGCGGGCAAGTTTGATGACGCGCGGGCGCGGTTGAGGGAAGGGTTGACGGCTTGCGAACGAACAGGGAATACGCATGCTGCCAGCGAGATGAGCGTGATGGTGGATGAGATCGCGGAGTTGTGAGGGCATTCGCGGCGGGTTGGACTTCTGCATCCTAGAGAACCGGGAGGTGAAGAATGGCATCGGATCAGAACAAGCAGACGGCGGCGAAGCATACGTGGCTGGGTGAAGGATTCGCGGGGCTGCTGCGCGGCAAGGTTGCGGTGGTGACGGGCGCGGCTCGGGGGATTGGACGGGCGATCGTGGTTGATTTCGCAAAGAACGGTGCGGAGGTCGTGGCGGTCGATATTGCGGAGCGCGTGTCGAGAATTACGGAGTTTGAGCCGGCGACCAAGGCCGATCTTGAAGAGACGGGGAAGCTGTTGGAGGGGATTGGCGCGAAGTGGTCTGCGAAGGTTGCGGACATTCGGAAGATTGACGAATTGAAGGCGCTGGAGCAGGAAGTGGAGCGCGAGTTTGGTGGCGTGGACATCGTGGTGGCGAATGCGGGGATCCAGGCGTTCAAGTCCCTACTGGAGATGGAGGATGCGGATTGGAACGACATCATCGACAACAATTTGAATGGGACGGCGAATACGGTGAGGGCGTTTGCGCCGGCGCTGGTGCGGAGGGGTGGGGGGCGGATGATTTTGGTGTCGTCGATGCAGGGGCGGTATGGGATGAAGAATGGGGCGGCTTATTCGGCGTCGAAGTGGGGCATTATCGGGCTGATGAAGTCGGCTGCGCTGGAGCTGGGCAAGTACAAGATCACGGTGAACACGATTGAGCCGGGGCTGATTGATACGCCGCTGACGAGGAATGATCGGCGATGGAGCATGGCTGTTGGTGAGACGATGACGACGCCTCCGCCGGAACATCCGACGGAGGAAGAGACGATCAAGGCGCGGTTGCCGAGGGTTCCGCTGGGTGTGCCGTGGCTAACACCGGAGCAGGTGACACCGGTTGCCGTTTTTCTTGCGAGCGACGCTGCCGCGATGGTGACGGGTGCTTGCTATGACGTGACGGGCGGTGATTCCGCGCACGTAAGCGCTTAGTAACCGTTGGCGAGGAGGTAGGCGGGGGTGAGCCAGTCGTCTTCGGAGTGGGTGCGCTGCGCGGCAGCGTATTTTGCGAGGACGTCTGTCTCGATATTTACGGATGAGCCGGGTGTGAGTGTGTGCAGGTTGGTGGATTTGTAGGTGTGGGGGATGATGGCGATCTCGATGCGCGGAAGATCGACGCGGGCTACCGTGAGCGAGATGCCGTCTACGGTGATGGAGCCTTGCGAAATGACTTGTGAGGTGAGCTGGTCAGGGAGCTCGAGGGTGAGACGCCAGTCGGTGGTGTCAAGGTCGGGGTGAAGCGCCGCGATGGAGATGAATTTTCCGGTGGCGTCGACGTGACCCTGGACGACGTGGCCGCCGAGGGGCGAGCCAGCAGGCGTGGGGAGTTCGAGGTTGATGGTGGCGCCGGGGGCGAGTGAACCGAGAGTGGTGCGGGCGAGAGTTTCGTCGGCAAGATCGGCGGCGAAGTTCGTGGGCTCAGAGAGAGGGATGGCGGTGAGACAAACGCCGTTGACGGCGATGCTGTCTCCAGTGCGCCAGCGGCCTGCGAGTGCAGGGGCGGCGAGGACCAGGCGCGTGGCTCCGTCGGTTGGCGTGACGGAGAGGACGGTGCCGGTGGTTTCGATGAGGCCGGTGAACATAGGTATAGGGTAACGCGATCAGTGGACGGAAACGTTGGCCCAGGGGTCATGGAGGTAGCCACTGATACGGACGTCTTCGGCGTTGGGGGCGAGGTTCGAGGGGAAGCTAGTGCAGGTGGCTTGCGTGAGGCGTTGCTGCAGGGCGTAGGGCGAATCGAAGCCGGTGGCGAAGGGAAGGGCGTCGAGGCCAAGTTCGGTTTCGGCGTAGTAGAGGACGAGTTTGTCTACGAGTTTGCCGCGGAGGAGACTGCCATTGAGGGCCGGGCCGGCTTCGATGAGGACGCTGAGAATACTACGGTCAGCGAGGGCGACAAGTGCTGACTCGAGGTCGAGGCTACCTTCGATCGTGGGGATCCGGAGGACTTCCGCGTTGCGGGCACGAAGGGCTGATGCGCGTTTTGCAGAGGCGATGGTGGCGTCGTCCGAGCAGAGGATGAGGAGATCCTGGGAGGCAGTGCGAACGAGGGTCGAGTCGAGAGGCGTGCGCAGGGCGCTGTCTAGGACGACGCGGAGGAGTGGGCGCCGCCGTGCAAGGCTGGTGCGGTCCGTGAGCAGGGGGTTGTCGGCGAGGACGGTGCCGATGCCGGTGAGAACGGCGTCGGATGCGTGGCGAAGGGATTGTGTGTCGGCGCGAGCGGCGGTGCCTGTGACCCAGTGAGGTGTGCCGGCGGTGCGGGCGGATGGCGGCGGCGCGAGTTTGCCGTCGACCGAGAGCGCGGCCTTGAGGGTGATGAAGGGGCGGTGGTGTTGGATGAAGTGAGCGAAGGCATCGTTGAGATAGCGAGCCTTCTGAGCGATGCGATGCGTCGGGTCGAGGAGAACCACTTCGATGTTCGCGGCGCGGAGTTTGGCAAGGCCCTGGCCGCTAACTAGGGGGTTAGGGTCGACGGTGGCGATGACGCATCGCGCAACGTCGGCGGCTATGAGCGCGTCGGAGCAGGGGCCGGTGCGGCCATGGTGGGCGCAGGGCTCGAGGGTAACGTAGGCGGTCGCGCCGCGAACGTTGTGGTCGAGAGAGGCGGCTTGCTTGAGGGCGGCGATTTCGGCGTGGTCGCGCGCGTCGTAGTGATGTGCGCCTTCGCCGAGGGTGTGGTTATTGAGCGTGAGGACGCAGCCGACGGTTGGGTTGGGGCTGGCGAAGGGAGCGGCCGCACGCGCCAGGGTGAGCGCGCGGTCGAGGTGGAGCTCGTCCTGGGATGTTAAGGACATGGAGGATCAGGATAACTGTTGGCTAGTCGAGTAGTGAGTCGACGAAGGCTGTGGCGTCGAAGGGGATGATGTCCTCGAGCTTTTCGCCGACGCCTGCGTAGCGGACGGGGAGGCCGAGCTCGTGGGCGATGGCGACGACGATGCCGCCCTTGGCGCTGCCGTCTAGTTTTGTGAGGACGATGCCGGTGACATGGGCTGCTTCGGTGAAGAGGCGGGCTTGCTGCAGACCATTCTGGCCTGTCGTCGCGTCGATGACGAGGAGGGTCTGGTGGGGGGCACCGGGGAGGAGGCGCTCGGCGGTGCGGCGCATCTTGTCGAGCTCCTTCATGAGGTCGGTCTTGGTGTGGAGGCGGCCGGCGGTGTCGACGAGGAGGATGCCGGTGGAACGAGCCTTGGCGGCGGTGAGGGCGTCGAAGAGCGCGGCGGAGGGGTCGCCACCCTGGCGCGTCTTGATGAGGTCGACGTTGGAACGCTGGGCCCAGACTTCCAGCTGCTCGATGGCGGCGGCGCGGAAGGTGTCGGCGGCGCAAAGGAGGACGGTCTTGCCTTGGCGGCGATAGAGTGCGGCTAGCTTGCCGCTGGTGGTGGTCTTGCCGGTGCCGTTGACGCCGACCATCATGATGACTTCCGGTGGGGCGGCGGGATGGTGGACGGGTATGTCGACGGAGTTGAGGATGCGGAGGATCTCGCCCTTGAGTTGGAGCTTGAGCTCGGCGCCGTCTGAGATGCCGTGACGCAGGGCGCGATCGCGGAGGCGGGTGATGATTTCGTTGGTGGTGGTGGAGCCGATGTCGCAGGCGAGGAGAGCGAGCTCGAGGTCGTCGAGCGAGGCTTCGTCGACTTCGCGGGTGAGGGCGACGACGGAGGAGATGGAGTTGGAGAGGGACTCGCGGGTGCGGGTGACCGCCTGCTTCATACGGTCGAAGAGGCCGCGAGGTGCGGCGGGCTCCGTTGGTTCCGGGTCGGGGGTTGGGGTATCGCGCTTGCCGAAGAGTGAAAAAGCCATCGCCTTCTAGTTTAGCGGAGTGGGATGGCTACTCGGTGCGGCCAGGGCGGGACATGAGTTCGCCGATGGCGTCGAGGGGGGCCTTTTCTTCGTGGAGGATGGCTGCCATTTGTTCGGTGATGGGCATTTCGACACTATAGCGGCGGGCCAGGCCGAGGGCGGCGGTGGTGGTGAGAACGCCTTCGGCCACCTTGCCGTTGAGGCCGGCGATGATGTCGTTGAGCTTGCGGCCTTTGCCTAACTCGACGCCTACGGTGCGGTTGCGCGAGAGGCCTCCGGTGCAGGTGAGGACCAGGTCGCCGATGCCGGAGAGGCCGGACATGGTCTCGCGGCGGCCGCCGCAGGCCATGGCCAGGCGGGTGATTTCGGCGATGCCGCGGGTGATGAGCGCGGAGGTGGCGTTGTTGCCGAGTTCGAGGCCGGTGACGACGCCGGCGGCGAGGGCGATGACGTTCTTCAGCGCGCCGCCGAGTTCCGTGCCGATGACGTCCTCATTGCGATAGGTGCGGAGAGAAGCCGAACTGAAGTCATCCTGAAGGGACTTGCCGAGTGCAGGATCATCGACGGCGAGGGTGATGGCGGTGGGCATGGCGGCGGCGACTTCGTAGGCGAAGGACGGACCGCCCAGAGTGCCGATGGGGTTGTCGGGGGCATACTCGGCCATGATTTGCGACATGCGCAGGAAGGTCTTCTCCTCGATGCCCTTGCTAGCGGAGAGGAGCACCTGACGGGCGGTGAGGATGGGCGCGATCTGGAGCATGATGGAGCGCAAGGCTTGCGAGGGCGTTACGCAGAGGATGATGTCCGCACCGGAGATGGCCCGGCTAAGGTCGTGGGTGATATCGACGTCGGCGGGGAGGATGAAGCCGGGAAGGTAGCGAGTGTTTTCACCGGTGTCGGCGAGCTTTGCGGCGTGGTCCAGTGAGTGCGCCCACAGGGTGAGTCGATGGCCGCCGCGACGGGCGAGTGAGACAGTGAGCGCGGTTCCCCAGGCACCGGCGCCGATGACAGCAATACGGCTCATGCGTTGACCTTCTTGTTATCTGGATCAGAGTTCTTGCTGCCGAATCGGCTTTCGGTGCCCTTGAGGAGGCGAACGATGTTGGCGTGGTGCTTGAGGATGCTGAGTAGAGATATGAAGCTGAGGCCGGCCAGCAGCGCGGTAGAGCGATGGGGTACAAGCAGGATCGTAAGAAATGGGATGGAGACTGCCGCGATGATAGAGCCAAGAGAGACGAGGCGCGTGGTGGCGACGATGAGAGCGAAGACGCCTACAGAGGCGAGGGCTACCAGCGGCACCAGGGGGATAAAGACGCCGAGCGCGGTTGCGATCCCTTTGCCGCCTCGGAAGCGGAGCCAGATGGGGAAGACGTGACCGACGACGGCGGCTACGGCAGCGGCTATGGCTAGTTTAGAAGGGCCGTTCACCGTGTCGGGAGCGAACTGCATCGTGAGGAAGACGGCGACGAAGCCTTTGAGGGCGTCGAGAAGGAGCGTAAAAGCGCCCAAAGTTGCTCCGCCAGCGCGGGCCACGTTGGTGGCGCCGATGTTGCCGCTGCCGGTGTCGCGGACATCTTCCTGGCGGACGAAGCGGACGAGGAGGTAGCCGAAGGGGATGGAGCCGAGCAGGTACGCCGTCGTCAGGGTAATGATCCAGAGAGTCATAATCGTTCGCTAGTGAGTGTAGCAGCGGGAGTTTGCGGCAGGTATGCGAGAAGGGAGTCAGGCAAGATATCGGCGCAGCATCTCGAGGGCATGCTGGGTGGCCCAGAGGCGGATGCGCTCGCGGTCTCCGGGGATATGGAACTCTTTGACCTGGGTATCTTCACCGTCGGTGAGGGCAATGTAGACGAGGCCGATGGGCTTGTTGGCGTCGAGGCCGCGGGGAGTTGCGGGGCCGGCGATGCCGGTGATGCCGAGGGCGAGGGAGCTGCCGGTACGGCGGCGGATGCCTTCGGCGAGGGCGCGGGCAACGGTGTCAGAGACAGCGCCGTGCTCGTCGATGAGGTAGGAGGGAACGTCGGCGAGGGCGGTCTTGCTGCGGTCGGAGTAGGCGATGGCGCCGCCGAGGAAGACGCGCGAGCTGCCACCGATGGAGGTGAGGCGCTGGCCGAGCATGCCGCCGGTGCAGCTTTCGGCGACGGCAAGGGTCTGGCGGCGAACGCCGAGCATGAGCAGGACTACTTCCTCGAGGGACTCTCCATTGAGGGAGAAGATGTCGTCGCCCATCTCGCGGGCTACGGCATCGGATACAGCCTCGACGCGGGCTTCTGCTTCGGCGAGGGTGTGCTTGACGCAGACGAAGTGGAGCTGAATCTCGGCATGACCGGCGAGGATGGTGGTTTCGACGTCGGGGAACTGCTGGTAGATGGGCGAGGTGCGAGCGTCGACCTGGCTTTCGGGGATGAGGGCAATGCGTAGCTGACGGCGGGCGAGGTGGTAGGGCGGAAGCGCGGCAGCGAGGCGCGGCTTGCATTCGCTGTCGAAGAGGGGCTGGAGTTCCCTGGGCGGGCCGGGAAGCAGGGCGACGAGCTTGCGAACTCCGTTATGCGCGAAGTCGAGCCACTGGCCGGGAGCGCTGCCATTGGTGTTGGGCAGGATCTCTGCGCCCTCGATCTGGTCGGCCTGCTTGGCGTTGTTGGGCGGCATCTCCATTTTGCGGGCGGCGAAGCGCTTCTGCAGGAACTCGAAGACGGCCTCGTTGCGGCGGAGAGAGAGGTTGAGGGTTTCGGCGAGGCACTCGCGGGTGAGGTCGTCTTCGGTGGGGCCGAGGCCGCCGGAGAGAAGGACGACGTCGGCGCGGTTGATGGCGATATCGATGGCGGAGCGGAGATGGTCGCGGTTGTCGCCGACGATGGTCTTGAACGCGACGGTGACGCCGAGGTCGTTGAGGCCGGCGGTGAGGTAAAGGGAGTTGGTGTCCTGGCGATGCGGCGTGAGCATCTCGGAGCCAACGGCGATGATCTCAGCTAGCATGTGGTTCGATGGTAGCGCGAGCGGGTGTTAATTCATGTGACGGCTGTTGCTTCTGACGGCACGTGGGGAGTTATTTTCCGAGGGTTTGGCAGTTGAGCGCTCGGCGGTGAGAAGCGGCTCCGGATTGAAGGCCGGCTGCTTGCGGCGGATGCGGCCGAGCTCGAGTTCGTAGCGGCGCATGGCGATGCCGATGCTGCCTTTGACTCGGGCGGCGAACTCGGCGAGGAGGTCGCGGCCTTCAAGTGCAGCGCTGACGGTTCGGTCGCGGAGGTCGGCCATTTCGGAGTGCGCGAGGGCTTCGATTTCGGTGTCGATGGTGGCGATGTCGTCGTGCGTCTGCGCGATTTGTTCGGTGAGGCGGGCGAGCTGGGCGGCGGGGGTGAGGTCGTCGCCGGTATCGGTAGAGGGGTCGTAGCCGTTGAACATGCGCTGCAGGAGGTCGGCGTCCGAGCGGAGGAAGGCGGCGTTGGCCTGGGACATGAGGTGGTTGCGGTGAAGCTCGTCGTGGGCGTTCTTCGCGCGGTCGGGATGGATGCGCTTGGCGACTTCGCGGAAGAGAGACTTTAGGTCGAGCGCAGCCGGATCGGCTTCAGGTTCAGGTTGAGGTTCAGGTTCGGAGGC
>Ga0302314_10019789_pt1 | contig 11163 bp, 10 predicted proteins | sample III_Palsa_N2_3_FD_200533 | JGI IMG/M metagenome (GOLD analysis project Ga0302314, IMG submission 200533) | Peat permafrost microbial communities from Stordalen Mire near Abisko, Sweden - III_Palsa_N2_3 | ecosystem: Environmental > Terrestrial > Soil > Palsa > Peat permafrost | place: Sweden... | reverse complement strand
TGGCAGCGATCTGCGCTGCTTCGTGGTCGGCAAGAAAGTTGTGGCCGCGATGCAACGCGACGCGAGCCCTGGCGAGTTCCGCGCCAACCTGCACCGCGGTGGCACGGCTGTGGCGGCAACGTTGAGCGCAGAGGAAAAACGTATCGCCGTGCGCGCCGCTGGAGCATTGGGGTTGGGCATCGCCGGCGTCGATCTGTTGCGTTCCAACCGTGGTCCGTTGCTGCTCGAAGTGAATGCCTCGCCCGGCCTGGAAGGGATCGAAGAAGCCACCGGCATCGACGTGGCTGGCGCGATCATCGACTTCACCCAGGCCCAGACATACGGCGCGCCGGCCGACGGGCGGACTCGTCGCGCCAACCTACGAAGGGCATAGTACGAAAGTCTTCGTTGACAACGCCAGGTAGTCGTCCTATCTTCGATCGCGAGTGGATCTTGCGACCGTATCCCGCTGCGGGTACCGCTTGATCGGAGGAGAGGAAAACATGAAGACTTGGCAGATCGGTATGGCCATGGCCTTGGCCATCGCTGCGACGTTGCAGGTGGAGATTGCGCAGGCGTCCAAGACGGAGACGATACTCAGGGCGGACAACGCCGCTGAATTCTCTTTGGTCACTGCCAACGTACAGAAGGAAATGCTTCCCGGTGGACGCTTCGAGTTTGTCGAAACCAGCGAGCGCGGCATCGTCAACACGCGCCTGGCCGATATGCAGGCGCTGTTCGACAAGCGCGGCTTCGTTGCCCAGATGGATATGCAAACAAAGATTCAACTGTTCAACGATCAGGAAGCCGTCAACGCGATCCTGACCCGTCGCGACAATGACCGGCTGATCTGCAAGCACGAGGCGTCACTGGGGACGCACATCCAGCGGACGACTTGTCAGACGTATGGCGAAGAGGAACGGCAGCGTCGTCAGGACGTCGATTACATGGGCGCACTCAAGCAGACCCCTGACCGTTATACGGACCATTGCCCTGGTTGCCCGCCAGGACAACGTCCCATCCCCGCACACTGAAGTTGGGTCCGACTCGCGGGGGCGAGTGCTGTCCACCAGATGATGTGAATTGAAAGGGGCCCCAATCGGCCATGACCCCGCCGACTCTGGCGAGGCGCTGGCCAGGCCGTATATGCTCGCAGTGAACTGCTGCTCCAAGGGCCGCCGGTGGCCGTTTAGCTACGAAGAGGGTAGTACGAACCCCTTCGTTGACAGCGTTCCCGGGACTGTTTTACGATCGGCCGCAGGTAGATCCAGCGTCAGGTTCCCCGCGTCGGGGTGCGGCTTGGTCGGGGGTAGTGAAGCATGAAATTGAAAACTTGGCTGATCGGCGTGGCCGTAGGCGCAGCGGTGTTACAGATGGGGATCGTCCAGGCGAAGACCGAGGTCGTGGTCAAGGCCGACAACAAGGATGACTTTGCAGCTGTGGTTGCTGCCGTGCACCAGCAGATGCTGCCGGGTGGGCATTATGAGTTCACCAGCAAGAAGGACCGCGCAGACATCGATACGCAATTCAGCGCGATGCAGACATTGTTCGACAAGTACGGCACGGTCGCCCAGATGGACCAGAATTCAAAGGTTCAGCTGTTCAACGAGCAGCAGACCGTCAACGCTCTGCTGACCCACAACAACAGCGACCGTTTGATTTGCGAACACGTGGCGCCGCTCGGATCAAACATTCCCAAGACGATCTGCCGGACGTACGGAGAAGTTCAGCGCGAGCAGCGTGATAGCCAGCATTACCTGCAGACCTTTCAGCAGGTGCCGCAGTGGAAGGGCGGCAATTGAGTGGTGTTGCAGGTGTAATGTCGGGTGAAGCAGGCTCTACCCTCCTTGCGAAGCAGGAGTGACATGAAAGCACAAGCGTCCGGGTTACCAAGACCCACCGAAGCGGAGCTCGAGATCCTGCACATCCTGTGGGCGCGAGACGCATGCACCGTTCGCGAAGTGCACGATGTGCTGCGTCTGGGGGAGGGTAGCGGTTACACCACGGCGCTGAAGCTGCTGCAGGTCATGCACGCCAAGGGACTGGTAGAGCGTGACGATACGCAACGTGCTCACGTCTACCGCGCGACGGTCAGCAAGGAGCGCACGCAGAAGCGCTTCCTGCTGGACATGGTGCAACGGGTGTTCGACGGTTCATCCTCGCAGCTGGTACTGCATGCACTGGGTAGTCAGCGCGCCAGTCGCGAGGAGTTGCGCGCGATCCGCAGCTTGTTGAACAAACTCGACAAGGACGCGCCGTGATGGACGCACTGCCGTTGCTGCTTGCCAGCGCACACCTGATCGGCTGGGCGTTGGTGCATTTCGTGTGGCAGGGCGCACTTCTGGGTCTCGTGTACGCGGCGGTGCGAGCCGTGTTGCCGCGCGGCGAGGCGCGCTATCGCTTCGGCATGGGCATTCTGATCGCGCTAGCCTTATGTCCGTTTCTGACCGTGTGGCGAATGCTGGATGCACCCCCGGCAACTGCGCTCGCGGCTGGCGGAATCATCACGTCGGCAATCAGCGACACCGCCTCGACGATGGGCGCAGGGACGGACAGCAACTGGACATGGGATGGCGGTCTCAATGCCGCTTTGCCATGGCTTGTGCTGGCCTGGTCTTTGGGTGTGCTGCTGCTGTCGGTACGCGCGTGGCGGCAGTGGCGCGGACTGAAAGCGCTGGTGCGGATGGCCGAGCAGTTGCCCACGTGGCAGGTGCGGGTCACCGACATGGCGGAACGCTTTGGCTTGCGTCGGCGCGTTACCGTGTTGTGCAGCAAGGTCATCGCGACACCGGCGCTGGTGGGTTGGATGCGGCCGGTGATTTTGTTGCCGATGGCGGTCGCGTGCAGTTTCCCTGTAGCGCAGGTCGAGTTGATCCTTGCTCATGAGCTGGCGCATTTGCGTCGCTGGGATCCGCTCGCCAATTTGTTTCAGGTCGTGCTGGAAACCGTGCATTTCTATCATCCGGTGGTGCACTGGATTTCGCGCGACGTTCGCAATGAACGGGAAATCTGCAGCGATGAACTGGCATTGTCCATCAGTGGCGGAGACCGGCATGAATTCGTGGCCGCGTTGGCCGAGCTGGGTGAATTGCGTGAGCGACACAGTTCGCTGCTGCTCGCTGCCAGTGGCGGCGTGTTGCTTGATCGCGTGCAGCACATGGTGGTGCCGGTACAAGAGGCCGCCCGCGCACGTACACCAGCGCGCTTTGTCGCGGTACTGCTCGGCGCCGTCCTGGTCTCACTTACCTTGCGGCTTGAATGGAAACAGGCCCAACTGCAACGCAACCTGACCGATTCCCTCGTGCAACTGCAGTCCATGATTACGCCGGCATGGCTACCGTTGGCCCAGTTGCACGTGACGTGGCATCTGCCCGATCTGGCGCCGACGCATGCCGTGCTGGCGCGACCCGTGGCGGAAATTCCGGTAGAAGTTGCCACAATCAATCCCCTCGCTCCGGGCGCCACACATGTCGCGACATTGCCGCGATCGGTGCCGTTGCTGATTTCTGATTTGTTGCCGCTCCACGGCGAGTCCATCGGGCACGTGGCTGTACCTGTGGCTGAGCTCGCCACGCCCGAACCGCTGACCCCGATGCCGATCCAGATGCGTCAGCCGATCTATCCGCAGAATGCGCTGGCACGGGGCGTTGAAGGGCAGGTCGTGGTCGAGTTTGGGGTGGCCATTGACGGCAGTGTGCAGGACTTGCACGTGGTCAGCGCGCAGCCGGCGGACGTATTCGACCAGGCTGCCATCCAGGCCATGCGCGGCTGGAGATTTGCGTCGCCGTCGGATGCCTCGGCGCCGCGGCGATATCGGCAGACCCTGGTGTTCACGTTGAATGCGGCCAGCAAGGCTGCTGCCACCTCGGCAAGCACGCACGCTGGCGACGACGTTCAGGCGCGAGTCGGTTGTCGGGTGGCCACCGGGACGCTGATCTGTCGCTCGCCGGGCGATACGGATTCCCACGCAATCGAATCGATCGAGCAGCAATGAGTCGTGGCATGAAGCGGTGCAGATGCTTAACGGTGAAGCGGGTACGGGTTAACTACAGCGTAACCAGGGACACCCTATAAAGCAGGCACTGTCTGTCTGCCTGATACTCCAACCGTTGAGGTTCGAGAGATGGCAGATGATGGTATCGGGGCTGTAGCTTGGGTCCAGGTGTGGCGACGGCGAGTCGTGCATCTGGGCCTTTTTCTTGCCTGCGTGGTTTCTGCATTCAGTTTTCGCGCGGCGATCGGCCCGCTTCCCCACATCAAAGTTGTTAAGCTTGTTAAGCTTGCAGCCCCAGCCGTTCCATGTCCGGCTGCGCAGGAGTGACACATGCGCGTTCTGGTAATCGAAGACAACAGCGATATCGCGACCAACATCGGCGACTATCTGGAAGACCGCGGCCATGTGGTCGATTTTGCAGGCGACGGTGTCACCGGCCTGCATCTGGCCGTCGTGCATGATTTCGACGTGATTGTGCTGGACCTCACGCTACCCGGCATGGACGGTCTGGAAGTGGCGCGCAAACTGCGCCATGAGGCGCACAAACAGACCCCGATCCTGATGCTGACGGCGCGCGATGCGCTGGAGCAGAAGCTCACCGGTTTCGAATCCGGCGCCGACGACTACATGACCAAGCCATTCGCGCTGCAGGAACTCGCCGCGCGGCTGGAAGTACTCGCGCGCCGCGGCAAGGGCCCGCAGAGTCGCGTGCTGAAAGTTGCCGATCTTACGTTCAACCTCGACACGCTCACGGTGAATCGCGAGGGCAAGTCGATCCAGCTAAATCCGATCGGCCTGAAATTATTGCAGGCGTTGATGGAGGCCAGCCCGTCGGTCGTCACCCGACAGGATCTGGAACAGCGTGTATGGGGTGAGGAGCTGCCGGACAGCGATTCGCTGCGCGTACACATCCATGGTTTGCGCGCCGCGATTGACAAGCCGTTCGAGAAGCCGTTGATCCACACGCGGCACGGCATTGGCTACCGGATGGTCGAGCCGGATGCAGTCCAGGCGTAAGCTTCGTTTTCGATTGATCGTCTCCTTCGCGCTGTTCGGCTTCGGCCTCAGCGCGTTGTTTGCTGTGGCTTCGTTGTATGTGCGGGCCAAGGTCGAGAACCAGCTGATCACGGCCAGTCTGCAGAGCGACGTCAATCAGGCGGTTGAGAACAAGCATGAACATCCCGATCAGCCGCTCAAGTCCGATCTGATCGACGCATGGCTGTGGAGCGATCGCACGATCTACAAGGCTCCGTTGAAATGGCAGAACCTGGCCACCGGCGTCTATGACATCAACGACCTGGATGAGAGTGGCTATCCCAGGCACTACAAGCTGGCGGTAAGCCGCAAGTACGGCCTGATCGCATTCCTCAGTTATGACATCAGTCGCGAAGACCTGGGCAAGCGTCAGCTGGTGACCTCGCTGGTTGGCGCGGTGGTTATTTTCAGCCTTTTGTCGCTGGCGATCGGACTGTGGCTTTCGCGCAAGGTACTAAAGCCGGTCAGCGAACTGGCGACTCGACTGCGCGATTTTCGCCGGGCCGGCAAGGCCGAGCCGCTGGCCCCGCACTTTGCCGACGATGAAGTGGGCGAGTTGGCGCATGCGCTGGACGAATATTCGGCGCGGCTCACCGAGATGGTCGAGCGTGATCGCGAGTTCAACTCCGATGTCAGCCACGAGCTGCGCACGCCGTTAGCGGTGATCGCCAGCACTACGGAATTGCTGCAGGGTTCGCCCGACCTGACGGAAAAACTGAGCGAACGCCTGAAGCGCATCGAGCGCGCCTCACGTCAGGCGACCGAACTGATCGAGGCGCTGTTGTTGCTTTCGCGCGCGGAACGGCGTGGGCCAACGCGCGGCGAAACCACCGAAGTGGGCAAGGTTGCCGCCGACGTGATCGAAAGCCAGCGCCCGCAGATGCGCGGCAAGCAGCTGACCATCGACCTGATCGTCAACGCGCCGGTCAACGTCAACGCGCCAGCTTCGGTTTTGTCAGTGGCACTGACCAACCTCATCGGCAATGCCATCAAGTACACGCTTGAGGGCAGCGTGCTGGTCGAAGTGGGGGAGGGGCGCATTGAAGTGATCGACACCGGCCCCGGTATCAAGCCGGAAGATGCCGAGCGACTGTTTCAGCGCGGGGTGCGCGGTGAAGGCGCCGGTGGCAGCGGCGCCGGCCTCGGCCTGGCGATCGTGCGCCGGCTATGCGAACTCTACGGCTGGGACGTATCGATGCGCCCACGTGCCGATGCGGATGGCGCGATCGCGAGCATCGTGTTTCGCTGATTGCTTTGATCATCCCCTGCGAGAAGGGATGATCAAAGCAAGGATAGTGTCATTGTGAAATGGAGCGGCTTCAGACCGCTTCCAGCCAACCCCACTGGTCATTGGTCTTGCCGCTGAACAGACCAAAGAAAAGTTCTTGCAGCCGGCGCGTGACCTGACCGGCCTTGCCCGCGCCGACCTGCTTGCCGTCGACCGAACGGATCGGGGTAATTTCAGCGGCGGTACCGCACATCAGCAGTTCGTCGGCGAGGTAGAGATACTCGCGCGGAATGTCCCGCTCGACCACTTCGATGCCATCTTCGCGAGCGAGTGTCTTCAGCGTGTCGCGGGTGATGCCGGCGAGAATCGAGGCGCTGGCAGGAGTGGTGTGCAGTACACCGTCGAACACAAGAAACAGGTTTTCGCCGGCGCCTTCGCTGAGCAGGCCGGTGGAAGCCAATGCGATACCTTCGCCGAAGCCAAGCCGGCGCGCTTCGCGTGCAATCAACTGGCCGGACAGATAGTTGCCACCCGCCTTGGCACCCGCCGGAATGGTGTTCGGCGCGAAGCGCTGCCAGCTCGATACGCAGGCGTCGATGCCGTTCTCCAGTGCCTCGGCACCGAGGTACGGACCCATCGGCCACGCGGCCACGGCGACATCGATCGGCGTCTCGGCAGACAGCCCGAAACCACCCAGTCCGCGATAGGCAACCGGGCGCAGATACGCCGCGCCGAGGCCGTTCTTCTTGATCACCGCGCGGCAGGCCGCGGCCAGTTCGTCGGCGGAATACGGCAGCACCATGTCGTAGATCTTCGCCGACTGGTATAGCCGGTGAATATGGTCGGTAAGCCGGAAAATGGCCGCACCGTCCGGTGTGGCATAGCTACGGATGCCCTCGAACACGGACGAGCCATAGTGCAGCGCGTGCGACATGACGTGCGTGGTCGCTTCCTGCCACGGCTTGATGCTGCCGTTCTGCCAGATCCACTCGGGGTATGGTTGCGCCATGACGGTTCTCCAATGGGGACCGCTCATGATAGCTGTTACGCGTTCGCCTGGCGTTTTACGGAACGGATCGCTCCATGACAAGAGTGCGTCAATCCGTGTTGCGCAACCACAGGCAACCCGCATGGCGCACGATGTCGAAGCGCAGTTCACGCGGGTCGCCACTGCCGTCGTTACCGGCCATCTGCAGCACTAGCTGGTTGCTGGCAGGCGCGGGCGCGGAGGCGGCTGAAGCGAGTGGATCGGAGCCGCTGTCAGACCCGGCGAGAGGCGGATCCCGCGAAGGCCCCAGACCCAACAGCGGCTGCTTCACCAACGCGCCCAACGCGCGGATATCGGCCACGGCGTCGCCATGACCATAGCCATTCCACAGCATCAGGCCGGCCAACCGGTTGGCGTCGTGATTGGCAAATGCGTCGATCACGCTTTGCCGCAATTCGTCACGCGTGGCCGCGCACAGGATCGGCGGCGGCTCCAGGGGCTGACTGTCTCCCCTCGGCTTCGCTACGGGGGCGAGCGCGGTGGCTTGCAAAGCGGCGCAGGGCTGGTCGGTGAATACCGGACTGCCATTCGCGCCAACGCAACGTTCGATCGGGTTCTGCGCCGCGGCCGGCAAAGCCCATGCGAGCAGGGTCAAGCACAACAGGACGGATAGCAGGCGCATCACGTCAGCATACCTGTGCCCTGGGTCAGACCAACCGCTCCAGCACCGATTGGGTCGCCTTGGCACGATTGAGCGTGTAGAAGTGCAGACCCGGTGCGCCACCCTGCAGCAGGCGCTGGCACAACTGCGCGACGACTTCGGCCCCCAGTGCGCGTACCGACTCGGCATCGTCCCCATGCGCTTGCATGCGTTTGGCGATCCAGCGCGGGATCTCGGCGCCGCACATGTCGGAAAAGCGTTTCAGCTGGCTGTAATTCGCGATCGGCATGATGCCCGGCACGATCGGCACGTTCACGCCCAACCTGCGCACATCATCGACAAAACGGAAATACGCGTCGGGATTGAAGAAATACTGGGTGATCGCGCCATTCGCGCCTGCATCGATCTTTGCCTTGAAATGGTGCAGGTCGGCCAACGCGTCGTCCGCTTGCGGATGAATTTCCGGGTACGCCGCCACCTCGATGTGGAAGTGCTCGCCGCTGTGCTCGCGGATGAAGCTCACCAGCTCGGCGGCGTAGCGAAAATCGCCTGGCGTGGCCATGCCCGAGGGCAGGTCGCCGCGCAATGCCACGATGCGCCGGTAGCCCGCCGCGCGATAGCTGTCCAGCAGCGCGCCCAGCTCAGCGCGGGTCCCGCCCACACACGACAGATGCGGTGCCACGTTGAGGCCATGCTGCGTGTGCAGGCGCGCCACCGTGTCACCGGTATAGCTGAGGGTCGAGCCGCCGGCACCAAAAGTCACCGAGGCGTACTCCGGCCGATGCGACTTCAGCAGCTGCGCGGCGCGGTCGAGCTGCGTCCGCTGCTCGTCGGTCTTGGGCGGGAAAAATTCGAAGCTGATGGCCGGCATGGCTAGTTCCAGATGAGCAGTGCAGGCAAGTATATATCTCTATCTCGCGATGAAGCGATATATGAATCCAGGGGCCGTGTCACTGGCGCTAGCTTGCGTCGTGGGAACGGCGGCCCCATTGGAATAGGTCAACAAGGAGGGTTGGCATGATCGAGCTATACAAGCTGCACTGGTCGCATTACGTGGAGAAAGTTCGCTGGGCACTGGATTTCAAGCAGTTGCCGTGGCGCGGAATCGACGTCGTCGCGTTCACCAAGAAGGAAATGCAGCGCTTCGATTGCGCACAGACAGTGCCGCTGATTCACGACACCAGCACCGGCGTGGCGATCAGCGATTCATCGCCAATCATTCGCTATCTCGACGAGGCTTATCCTCAACGTGCATTGCTGCCCGCCGATCCGAGCGAACGCAAGGCGGTTTGGCAATGGATGCTGCGGCTCGATTCCACGCTTGGACTGCATGCGCGGCGGCTGGGTTATACGCAAGTGATCATGGAGTGCCCCAACATTCTGCCGCGGCTGTTCATGCCGGACGTATGCAGAGGTCTGTTCACTAGGCCAGGATGGCGCGCTCTGGCCGCGCCAGTGCTGGGCGCGATGCTGACCTTGCGCTTCCGCTTCCATCGCAACCGCGAGGATGGTGTCTACGAGGCGCTGGAGACGCAACTGCTTCCGATTGCCGCGAAGCTTGCGCGCGAAAGTTTTCTGGTCGGTGGTCGTTTCAGCGCAGCGGATCTTACGCTGGCCTCGTTGTTGCGACCGCTACGCATTGTGCCGCACTTCGCCGATCACCCGCAGTTGCATTCACTGTTTGCATGGCAGCAGCGATTGTTTCGCGAACACGGTCGCGACGTGGCGTTTCCGTATGAAACGCTGATCCAGGCGCAACGCCAGCGCCGCGGCAGCATGCGTGGTCAGGTCAGCTGGATGCACCCGCTGTCGACCCCAACGGCGCCTGTCGAATCGCCGCTGTTGCAGGTGGCGCATAACGACATTCATTCAGTCAATCGCTGGATGCTGGCGCTGGGCCTACCGGCTTATATGAAGCTGCGCTGGTTCAGTGGCATCGGCAAGATTCGCTATGTACCAGCTAGGTTTGTTTCGGCTTGAATTGCCGTGCCTTGTCACCTGAACAACAGTAACCGTTCACCCCAAAATATCCGTTCGCCCTGAGCGCAGGGCCGAAGTCGAAGGGCTGCCCTTCGACTTCGCTGCGCTACTCCCAGGGCGAACGGTGGGGCGGACTCGGATACAGGCGTAGACCAGGGTGAGCATCAGAAAAGAAGAAGGGCGCTTGCGCGCCCTTCCGAACTACTGCACGACTGACCGGAGATCAGTAGCGGTAATGCTCCGGCTTGTACGGGCCTTCCACCGGCACGCCGAGGTAACCGGCCTGTTCCTTGGTCAAGGTGGTCAGCTTCACGCCGATCTTTTCCAGATGCAGGCGCGCGACTTCTTCGTCGAGCTTCTTGGGCAGGATGTAGACCTTCGGCTCGTACGTGTCCTTGTTCGCCCACAGGTCGATCTGTGCCAGCGTCTGGTTGGAGAACGAATTGGACATCACGAAACTCGGATGACCGGTCGCGCAACCCAGGTTCACCAGGCGGCCTTCGGCGAGCAGGAAGATCGCGCGGCCGTCCGGGAAAATGTACTTGTCGACCTGCGGCTTGATGTTGATCTTCTGCACGCCGGCCATCTCGTTCAGCGCGTCGACCTGGATCTCGTTGTCGAAGTGACCGATGTTGCAGACGATCGCCTGATCCTTCATCGACTTCAGATGATCAAGCGTCAGCACGTCCTTGTTGCCGGTGGTGGTGACGTAGATGTCGCCGCGACCGAGCGTGCTCTCGACGGTGTTGACCTCAAAGCCTTCCATCGCGGCCTGCAGTGCGTTGATCGGATCGATCTCGGTCACCACCACGCGCGAGCCGTAGGCACGCAGTGAATGGGCGCAGCCCTTGCCGACATCGCCGTAACCGCAGACCACGGCAACCTTGCCGGCCAGCATCACGTCCATGGCGCGCTTCAGGCCATCGGCCAGCGACTCGCGGCAACCGTACAGGTTGTCGAACTTGCTCTTGGTGACCGAGTCGTTGACGTTGATCGCCGGGATCAGCAGCGAGCCGGCTTCGGCCAACTGGTACAGGCGATGCACGCCGGTGGTGGTCTCTTCGGAGACGCCCTTCCAGTCGCGCACGACGGTGTGCCAGAAGTTCGGGCGCTCGGTATGCACGCGCTTGAGCAGGTTCTTGATCACCTGTTCCTCATGCGAGGAGGCTTTCTCGTCGACCCACTTGGAGCCTTTCTCCAGCTCGTAGCCCTTGTGGATCAGCAGGGTGACGTCGCCGCCGTCATCGACGACGAGCTCCGGGCCGAGGTACTTGTCGGCGCCCTTGCCGGGGAAGGTC
>Ga0302314_10019786_pt1 | contig 11164 bp, 10 predicted proteins | sample III_Palsa_N2_3_FD_200533 | JGI IMG/M metagenome (GOLD analysis project Ga0302314, IMG submission 200533) | Peat permafrost microbial communities from Stordalen Mire near Abisko, Sweden - III_Palsa_N2_3 | ecosystem: Environmental > Terrestrial > Soil > Palsa > Peat permafrost | place: Sweden... | reverse complement strand
TTGAGGTATCAGTCGGAACTCGGCTATCCCACAACGCCCGAACGGCCGCTCGGGGAAGGGCCGGACCTCATACAGTTCTTCGACAATGGCGTGATTTCAGTCGTCTACGGCACTGCACAGTATTGGCTGTCCCCAGGCGACGCATCGCTCTAGACGGTTTTGACCGCGGACCCGGATCCGGCGCCGCTGGGAGCCGGGTCGGCCGTGCTCCACTCCGCCTGGAGCGCCCGAACCTCCTCGGCGCGGTCCGGCGCCATCTGCGTGAATCGGCTCAGGTCGCTCCGGGCCGCCAGGGCGTCGCCCAGGTAGGCCCAGCAGTTCGCCCGACGCAGCCACGGGTCCGGATCCGCCGCGTCGAGCAAGATCGCCTGTGTGTAGTCCTCGGCGGCTTCAGCCCACAAGCGCAGGGCCTCGCGCACCGTGCCGCGGTTGAAGTAGGCGACCGCGCCCTCTTCGATCTCCAGCGAGCGGCTCATGTCGGCCAGAGCGCCCTCCGGATCCGCGCCGTCGAATCGGGCCTCCGCGCGCAGTGCCCAGGCTTCGGACATCCCTGGTTCGTCCTGCACGACCAGGTCCAGGTACGCCAGCGCCGCCTGCAGTTCGCCGCGTTCCTTGGCCACTCGTGCCTGTTGGCAGCGCAGGTGCGGGTTCTCGGGAGCCAGAGCGAGGCCGGCTTCGACATCGCGGCCCGCGCCGTCGAGGTCGCCTCCGCGCAGCAGTAGCGCGGCCCGGTTCACGTAGGCGTCCACGTACTCCGGGTCCAGGTCGAGCGCGTAGCTGAAATCAGCCAGGGCACCATCCACGTCTCCGCGCACCGCGCGCAGGTCGCCGCGATTGTAGTAAAGCTCGACGAACGGCGGAGTCAACCGCATGGCCGTCTCGTACTCGGCCAGCGCCTGCTCTTCCCGGCCGAGGCGGCGCAGCAGGCCGGCGTATTCGAAGTGGTATTCGGCATAGTTCGGGTCGAGCGCGATGACCTTCTCGTAGTCCAGGCGCGCCTCTTCAAGGCGGCCCAGGCCCTTGAGCACCTGGGCCCGGTTGTGCCGCAGTACTGAGCGGTGCAGTTTCTGCTCGTCGTCACCCAGGTCCTGCTCCAGTCGGGCCAGTCCGCCGCTCACCAGTGCCAGCGCCTGCTCCGGGTTGCCCAGGTGGCCCTCCACCAGTGCACGGCCGTTCTGCTGGAAGACCGTGAAGAACGCCTGGTCTTCCTCGACCGGCAGCTGCGAGGCGATGGCGATCGCTATGTTCGTCCAGCCCAGGGCAATGCGATGATCTCGCTGCTCCTCCGGAAGGTGCCGGGTGTAGAGCATCGCGGTGGCGTAGGCGGCGTGCATGTGGACCCGGGGCAGAGTGGTCCTGGCACGGGCGATGTCGTACCTGTCCTTCGCCTCGACGGCCCGGTCCAGTGCGGACAGCGACATGGTGACCTTGGTGGTCAGGTGCCACCAGGTGGCGATCGTGTCGTCGTCTTCCCCGTCCTCGCCCGGCTCGTCGAGGAGGTCGATGCCGCGTTGGGCGAGTTCGATCGTCGCGTCGTAGAACCCGTTCTCGATGCACCAGTCCGCTGCCGTCAGGTGGGCCGCCACCCCGGCCCCGGTGGCGTCGGTGCCCAGCGCCCGGTGGAACGGCACGCTGCCCAGCCGCAGTGACCCCTCGCCCAGTGCGTCCAGGTCCGCGGCGCGCTCGTCGTGCAGCCGCGCCCGTTGCTCCGCGCCGATCGCCGCGTAGGCGGCGCGGGCGGACGGATCAGGGTCCAGGCACTCCCCCGCGACATACGCGCGCGCCGCGCGCAGCAGATCCTCGGCGGACAGGACGCCGGGATCGGCGTACGGCGCACCGGTGCCCCCCGATGGCGATGGCGGCGCCTCGCTCTTCACCGCGTACTTTTCGAGCGCGGTTGTCAACGGCGGTACCAGGGCGGCGCCCTCGCGCGTCACCACCCGCAGGGCCAGCAGGCCGGGCGGGATCCGTCGCAGCAGGATGCTGACGAACTCCTGGTCCGTCGGGTCCGCGTCGTCCACGTGGTACAGGGTGAGCGTTCGCGGCCCGCCGCCCTCAAGGGCCACCAGATCACGCAGGAAGTCCGTCAGGCCGTGGGCGATTCGCAGGGTTCGCAGTCGGGAGTAGAAGCGGGTGCGCTCCTTCGGGACCGCCAGGGAGGTCAGGGTCGCTCGGGCGGCGGGCACCACCTTGTGCAGTTCGGGCGTGGTGCTCAGAATCTCGATTTCGTGTGCTGAGACCAGCTCGGGGTACTGCGCCAGCGCCCGCGGCACCAAGGCGCGCAGGATCGTACCCGCGCCCGTGTACGGGCCGCGCAGCCGCCGGTGCGCCTGCACCGGCGGGACCAGCTCCACCGGATCGGCGGCAGCGGCAGTTCCCGGCGCCTGCGCGACGGTGGGCGACGGCGCCACGGAGCCGTCCGCCGTGACGATCCACTGGTGCACTGCTGGGGCGGTGGACATGGCTCTCCGTTCAGGAAGTGACAGGCGAGGAGGCTGCGGTCCGCGCAGCGCGCGCGACCCGCCGCTTGCGGACCGAGGGCCAGGCGAGCACCGTGATCTGCGCGAGGAGCAGCAGGACGAAGACACTGCTGTCGGCCAGGCCGGCCGCACCGGCCCGGCTCGGGTGCAGGAACCGGCCGAAGACGTCGCCGATCAGGGTCGCCATCGGAACGGCGGTCATCAGCAGCAGTCCGATGGACGCGGTGTAGCCGAAGCCGATCAGCCAGGCGTACCAGCGGGCCACGGCCCGGTCGCGCGGGTGGAACTGCGACTCGTCGTAGCGCGGCGTGCGGCGGCCGAACAGGCGGGCCAGCCGGTTATACGCCACGCGACGCGCGGTCTTCTGCAGGTCCACGCAGCCGAGCACGGTCGAGGCGACATAGTACAGATCCGTCTCCAGGTAGAACAGGAACTGCCACAACAGGCGGGCCAAGGTGAAGTACGCCAGGCCCAGCAGCAGCCGTCCGGCCACGGTCAGGTGCCCGCCCGCCCGCAGGCCGTCCGCGGCCAAGATGAAGACCACCATGACCATCACGTCGGTGATCATCCCGGCGAGCATCGGCAGGTACCGCTTGCGCCGTTCTACGGTGACCAGGCCGTTGAGCGAGGTGAGGAAGACCACGTAGTAGAGCCGGCGGCCGACCGAGAGCCGGGAGTTCAGTCCCAGGCGGCGGCCCGCCAGCGCGTGCGCGGACTCGTGCAGCAAGATCAGCGGGATCTGGCCGAAGGCCATCACCATCCCGTCGACCACGAACGAGTTGGAGAAGAACACGTCGGTGTACCGTGGCGCCAGCCCCGGGACGCGGATCATCTCGACGAGCGCGATGGTCAGCAGGGCGAGCGCCAGCAGCCCGGAGACCGGGGAGAACAGCGCCCTGCCGAGCCGGGACCAGCGCACCGGGCCCGGGCCCGGATCCACCGCGGCGCCCTCCGGGGCGCCAGGCTCCCGGACGAAGCCGAGTTCGGTCAGGGTGGCGACGAAGTCGGCCATATCCACCGACTCGCCATAGGCGCGCAGATACCACTCGGCGCCCTCGGCCGCACTACCCCCCTCCTCCAGATGGCGCAGCAGCGCCGCGCCGTCCGCGGGCAGCACCGCGTACGCGTCGGCGTCCCGGCAGCCGACCGTCACCTCGGCACCCTCATCCAGGTAGGTCAGCGGGAGCAGGGGAACCGGTCTGGCCGGGTCGAAGTCCGCTTCGCGCCCGGGGTCCGTCAGTGTCGGCATCAGTCCGCTTTCATGGTCGCTGGTCGCTGCCCGGTCCCGCCGGAAACCGCAGGGCCGGGCGAACGCCGCCGCGGCCCCGCGGAGGCATGCTTTAGGCCAGGATCGGGCAGGTGACCCCGGCAGTGCGGGCCGCGGCCGCCACCACGTCGTACAGGGGGTTGGCCACGCTGGTCAGGCGGACGTCACCGGTCTTGCGGACTTCGATCTTCTTCATATCGGTCCTTCTCGGTCGGGGCCCCGGACGCCAACCGCCGGGGAACGATTCCTCAGGGAGAATCGCAGGGGTCCCTAACGCGGTGATAACGCCGCCCTATCGTCGGCTCGTGCGCCCCGGCGGGCGCGAAGGACTGCGGGCGGTGGCCGCCCCGCCGGTCCGGAGCGAACCTGTCCATCACCGTGTACCGGTGCTACATTGCGCGTAAATCAGTTTGACGCAGAGTCATGATACGTGCCGGTTACGATGTGTTCTGGGGCGGGCGAGATGTTCTTCGGTGTGCTCGGACAACTCCTGGTCGACAACGGCGTCGAGAAATGTCAGATCCCTGCTCCGAAGCAGCGGATCATGCTGGCCGCGCTGATCTTCGGAGCCGGCCGGGTCGTCTCCGTGGACGAACTGGCAGACCTTCTCTGGAACGGCTCACCGCCGCAGTCCTGGCGCGCCGCACTGCACAATTACACGGCCCGGCTGCGCCGTTCCCTCGGCCTGGCCGGACCCCGGCTGGTGACCAGCTCGCCCGGCTACATCCTCGAGTGCGACGAGGCGGAGTCGGACTGGCGCCGGTTCGACACCCTGGCCCGGCAGTCCCGGGGCGCCGCGGAGACGGGCAGCTGGGAGAGCGCAGCGGTCTCGATGCGCTCCGCGCTCGAGCTCTGGCGCGGCGTGCCGCTGGCGGACGTGCCCTCGGAGCCCCTGCGGCGCGAGTGGGTTCCCACGCTCACCGAGCAGTGGCTGCAGCTGGTCGAGTGGCGGATCGAGTCGGACCTGCGGCTGGGCCGGGACCCGCACCTGGTGATCGAGCTGCGCCGACTGGTCACGGCCTACCCGCTGCGCGAGCGATTCCACAGCCAACTGATGCTGGCTCTGTCCCGCGGCGGCCGACAGGCCGAGGCGCTCACGGTGTACCACGACGCGCGGCGGCTGCTGGTCACGGAGCTGGGCATCGAGCCCGGTCCCGAACTGCGGCGGATCCAGCGCTGTGTGCTCGACGGGGAGGCGGAAACGGTCATCCACGGGCGTGCGACCGTGTCCGGCCCCTGACCCGGAGTTCGCAGACGCGAGCCCTGACAGGGAGCTGCGCGTCCGCGCCGGGCATGGCCTGCTTATTGTTGCAGCAGCGCCGGTCGGTCGAGCCGACCGGCATTGCATGACCTGCCCGGCGGCGGCTCAGTTGTCGTAGTCGACCCCGAGCGACTCCGAGAGCGGGTAGGTCTGGCAGGTCAGGACATATCCTGCGGCGATCTCGTCGGGTTCGAGGGCGAAGTTGCGGCGCATGTCGGCTTTGCCCTCGGTCAGCAGCGCGCGGCACGTGCCGCAGACTCCGCCCTTGCAGGCGAAGGGCAAATCGGGCCGGATGGCCTGGGCGCTGTCGAGGATAGAACGCTCGCGCGAAAGCGCCGCTGTCGTGGTGCGACCATCGAGGGTGATGGTGACCTGACTCGTCGGACCGTCCACGGTCTGCTCTTCGTGGTGCAGCGTGTAGATCGGTTCGTCACCGGCGTAGAACAGCTCCCGGTGGACCCGATCGGCCGGAACCCCGAGCTCAGCCAGTACCTCCTGCGCAGCCTGGACCATGCCCTGCGGCCCGCAGAGCCACCAGTGATCTGCGTCACGCACATCAATCAGGGCATTGATGAGTGCAGTGAGACGTTCCGCATCGAGACGGCCGGAGAGCAGGTCGGCCTCCCGTGGCTCGCGGGAAAGGATATGCGCGATCTGGAAGCGGCCCGGATACACGTCCTTGAGATCGGCCAGGTCGTCGGCGAACATCACGGTCGTGGAGCGCCGATTGCCGTAGAGCAGAGTGACGCGGGAGTCCGGGTGGGCGGCAAGGTGGGAACCGGCGATCGAGAGCATCGGCGTAATCCCCGAACCTGCCGCGATCAGGACGTGGTGGCCGGAGGCGGCCGGGTCCGGGGTGAAGGCACCGAGCGGCGGCAACACCTCGATCACGTCACCAGGGCGGACCTGGTGAACGAGCCAGTCAGAGAACAATCCGCCCGGCACCTCCCGGACGCCGATCTTTGGCGCAGTGCCGACCGGCGAACACAGCGAGTACGAACGACGCTCGTCGCGGCCGTCGATGTCCCGGCGCAGGGTCAGCGACTGGCCGGGAGCGAACGCGAATTCCTCGGCCAGGTGCTCGGGAATCGCAAAAGTGATCGCGGCGGCGTCCTCGCACAGGTGCTCGATCGCGGCCACCCGCAACGGGTGGAAGACCGCGCGCCGTCGGGCGGGTCGGGCCTGCGCCGGGGTCGTCGGGCCCATCAGATCTCCTTGAGGTGCGGGAACGGTTCGAGACAGGCGGGACAGCGTCGTTGAGCGGTGCAGGAGGTGGCGCCGAAGCGCGAGGTCTCCTCGGTGTCCGGGTTTCCGCAGTGCGGGCACGGGACGGACGCGCGGGTGGGCGACAGCACCAAAGGCACCGGTCCGGAGCGTGGCTTTGGCGCGGGGCCGGGAGGCGCGATGCCGTTGTCGGCCAGCTTGCGCCGTCCGTCGGGGGTGATCCAGTCCGTCGTCCACGGCGGGTCGAGCTGCGTGCGGATGTGCACGTCGGCGAATCCGGCCTCGCGCAGGCTCCGGTCGACTCCGGCCCGCATCTCGGCCATCGCCGGGCAGCCGGAGTAGGTCGGGGTCAGCGTCGCGGTCACGCTCGCGCCGTCCGGGCCGATCTCCACGTCCCGCAGGACGCCCAGGTCGGCGAGGGTGAGCATCGGCAGCTCGGGGTCGGGCACCCGGCCGGCGATCTCGCGGGCGAGCAGGGCTGCGGAACCCGGAGGCAGGGTCACGGTCACCATGTCGCCTCCGGGTGTGCGCGGGCCAAGCCCTGCAGTTCATCGAGCAGCGGGGCCAGGTGCTCGGTGTGCGCACCATCTCGGCCGCTGCCGGGAGCCGCCGCCTCGGCCAGTTCGACTCCGGCTGCTTCGGCGACCTGGCGCAGCACGGCCGTCACCTCGTCGCGCAGTGAAGCGGGATCGGCGAGCGACCCGCTCTCCGGACCGTCGGCGAACAGCTCGTCCAGGTACGGCGCCACCTCGTCCAGGCCGCGCTGCAGGCGGCGGTGCGATTCCTCGGTACCGTCGCCCAAGCGCACGACCCAGTCGGCGGCGTACTCGCGGTGATAGGTCAGTTCCTTGATGCCCTTGGCGGCGACTGCAGCAAGCACCGGGTCGGCTGTGCCGGCCAGCCGCTCGAACACGGCCAGTCGCCAAGCGGACAGGATCAGCAGTCGAGCGATGGAGAACGCGAAGTCGCCGTTGGGCAGTTCGGCCAGGCGCACGTTGCGGAACTCGGCCGGGTCGCGGAAGTAGGCGTATGCGTCCTCGTCACGGTCGGTGCCGTCCACCTGTCCGGCCCGCGCGTAGAGCAGGCGGGCCTGGCCGAGCAGGTCCAGGCCGATGTTGGCCAGGGCCAGTTCCTCTTCCAGCTCCGGGGCCAGGGTGCACCATTGGGCCAGGCGCTGGGCGCTGACCAGGGCGTCGTCGCCCAATGCCAGGCAGCAGGCGGCCAGCTCGGCGCGGTCGATCCCGGCCGGGACGGCGGTGTCCACGCCGTGCAACGGGTCTGTAAAGCCTGTGCCGAACGCCCAGCGCGCCTCGCCGTCCTCCTCGTGCCCCTCGGCCAGGGACAGGTAGACGTGGTCGTCGCTCAAGGTCTGCTCCATGATCGTGGGGGCGGTTAGATGTGCGGAACGTCTTCGGGGATGGTGTAGAACGTCGGGTGACGGTAAACCTTGTCGCCGCTGGGGTCGAAGAAGCTGTCCTTCTCGTCCGGCGTGGAGGCGGCGATGTCGTTCGAGCGCACCACCCAGATGCTGACGCCCTCATTGCGTCGGGTGTACAGATCCCGCGCGTGAGTCAGCGCCATGCGGTTGTCCGCGGCGCGCAGCGATCCGACGTGCACGTGGTTCAGGCCGCGCTTGCCGCGGATGAACACCTCGTACAACGGCCACTCGCCGTTGACGCTGCTCACGCCACTGACATCGCTCGTGCCGCCCATCTCTCCAGCTCCGTTCACCTCGCTCATGCGGACACCTCCGTTCGTCGCGCTCGGTCGGCCTGCTTTGCCGCGTACGCACTCGCCGCTTCGCGCACCCACGCGCCCTCTTCGTGGGCGGTGCGGCGGCGCGCGACGCGCTCGGCGTTGCACGGCCCGTCCCCCGCGATCACCCGCTTGAGCTCGGACCAGTCCGGGGTGCCGAAGTCGTGGTGGCCGCGCGCCTCATTCCACACCAGCTCCGGGTCAGGGAGCGTCACGCCTAGCTTCTCAGCCTGCGGGACGGTCATGTCCACGAATCGCTGGCGCAGCTCGTCGTTGGAATGCCGCTTGATCTTCCAGGCGGTCGACTGCGCCGTGTTGGGAGACTCGGCGTCCGGGGGCCCGAACATCATCAGCGAGGGCCACCACCAGCGGTCGACCGCGTCCTGCACCATGGCGCGCTGGGCCTCGGTGCCGCGCATCATGGTCAGCAGCAGTTCGTAGCCCTGGCGCTGGTGGAAGGACTCCTCCTTGCACACCCGGACCATCGCCCGCGCGTACGGGCCGTAGGAGCTGCGGCACAGCGGGACCTGGTTGCAGATCGCCGCGCCGTCCACGAACCAGCCGATCACGCCGACGTCCGCGAAACTGGGCGTCGGGTAGTTGAAGATCGAGGAGTACTTCTGCCGGCCTTCGATCAGCCGCAGGGTCAGGTCGGCGCGGTCGGCGCCCAGGGTCTCGGCGGCCGAGTACAGGTACAGGCCGTGCCCGGCCTCGTCCTGCACCTTGGCGAACAGGATCGCCTTGCGGCGCAGCGAGGGCGCCCTGGTGATCCACTCGCCCTCCGGCTGCATGCCGATGATCTCCGAGTGGGCGTGCTGCGCGATCTGCCTGATCAGCGTCTTGCGGTAGCCCTCGGGCATCCAGTCGCGCGGCTCGATCCGCTGGTCCCGGGCGATGGTCCGGTCGAACCGGGTCTGCTCGGCCGATTCGCCGGACTCCTCCGCCTCGGGCGCAGCGTGCGTGGTGGTCATGCGTTACCCACTTCCCTACCGACCGACCGTTCGTTCGGTTACTCCAACGATAACGTACCAGGGCCATCCCGCGCGAGCACGGGCACCCTATACGTCGGCGAGGAGCCTTGTGGGTTGTTCGACGCAGTCGGCCACATAGCGCAGGAACCCGCCGGCCACGCCGCCGTCGCAGACCCGGTGGTCGAAGGTGAGCGAGAGCTGGGTGACCTTGCGCACCGCGAGCGCGCCGTTGACCACCCAGGGCTTGTCGATGATCCGCCCGACGCCGAGCAGGGCCGCCTCGGGGTGGTTGATGATCGGAGTGGAGCCGTCGACGCCGAAGACGCCGTAGTTGTTCAGAGTGAAGGTGCCGCCGGTCAGCGAGGCCGCCGGGAGGCCGCCGGTGCGGGCCAGGCCGGCCAGGCGGGTGAGTTCCGCGCTCAGTTGCGCCGTGGTCAGCTGGTGCGCGTCGCGGACGACGGGGACCATCAGGCCGCGGTCCGTCTGCGCGGCGAAGCCCAGGTTCACGTACGGGAACCGCAGGATCTCGGCGCGAGCGGTGTCCACGCTGGCGTTCAGCTCCGGGAACTTGCGCAGCCCGGCGACGCAGAAGCGGGCCAGGAGAGCGAGCAGGCTGACCGGGTTGTCCGGGTCGGCGGCCTTGAGGGCGGCCTTGGCTTCGAGCAGCGCTGTTGCGTCCACGTCGACCCAGGTGGTCGCGTCGGGGATCTCGGTCCGGCTGCGGGTGAGCTTTTCGGCCACGGTCCGGCGCAGGCCGGTCAGCGGAATGCGCTCGACGGAGGCCGGAGCGGTCGGAGCTGTCGAGGTCGCAGGCTCGGCATGGGCCTGCGGCTGGGCGTTTCGCTCGACGGCCTGTTCGATGTCACGGCGCAGGAGCACGCCACGGCTCCCGCTCGGAACCAGGAGGGTCAGGTCGATGCCGTGGTCCTTGGCCAGTTTGCGCACGACCGGTGAGATTACCAGGGGCGCGACGGGGCTTTGGGACGGCGTCACAGTCTCGGCTTGGGCAGCCTCGACCTGAGCGGGCTCCGCCTGAGCGGACTCGACTGCGTGCAGACGCCTCCGGCGCCGGGACTCGGGAGCGTGGCCGGTGCCGTAGCCGATCAGGACGTTGCCGGAGCCGCCCTGCTCTTCCTCGCGGTATTGCTGAGCCGCCCCGGTCTCCGAACCGATGCTGATCAGCGGCTCCCCCACGGACAGGACCGTGCCTTCGGCGACGTGCAGCCGCAGGACCGTGCCCGCGTACGGGACCGGTACCTCGACGACCGCCTTGGCCGTCTCGACTTCCACAACCACTTGGTCGACCTGGACCGTGTCGCCCTCGGCGACCCGCCAGGTCACTATCTCGGCCTCGGCCAGGCCCTCGCCTAGGTCCGGCAGCCGAAAGACCTGGGCCTGAGACTGAGCCGGTGCCTGAAGCACCCCGGCGGTCATGCCGCGACCTGCTGCAGGTGGCGCAGGTCCGGCTGGTCGTCGAACTGCAGCCGGTCGACGGTGTCGAGGATGCGGTCGACGCCGGGCAGGTACGCGTGCTCCAGTTTCGGCGGCGGGTACGGTATGTCGAACCCTGCGACGCGCAGTACGGGCGCGGCCAGGGAGTGGAAGCAGCGCTCCTGTACTCGCGCGGCGATCTCCGCGCCGACTCCGGCGAAGCCCTGCGCCTCCTGGATCACGACGCAGCGGCCGGTGCGCCGCACCGACTCCATCACGGTCTCGTCGTCGAACGGGACAAGCGTGCGCAGGTCCAGCACTTCCAGGCTCCGGCCCTCCAACGCGGCGGCCTCGGCGGCTTGCAGCGCGACCGGCACGGACGGACCGTAGGCCACGAGCGTCGCGTCATGTCCGGCGCGGCGCACCGCAGCGTGCCCGAACGGTGCCGCGCGGCGCTCGCTCAGGTCAGTGTCCTGCTTGGACCAGTAGAGCTTCTTCGGTTCCAGGAACACCACCGGGTCCGGGTCGTCGATGGCGTCGCGCAGCAGCCAGTACGCGTCCTCGGGCGTGGACGGGGTGACCACCTTCAGTCCGGGGGTGCTCACGTAGTAGGCCTCGCTGGAGTCGCAGTGATGCTCGACCCCGCCGATGCCGCCGGCGAATGGGATCCGGATCACCATCGGCAGGGACATCTTGCCGCGGGTCCGGTTGCGCAGCTTCGCCACATGCGAGGCGATCTGCTCGAACGCCGGGTAGGCGAAGGCGTCGAACTGCA
>Ga0302314_10019784_pt1 | contig 11165 bp, 11 predicted proteins | sample III_Palsa_N2_3_FD_200533 | JGI IMG/M metagenome (GOLD analysis project Ga0302314, IMG submission 200533) | Peat permafrost microbial communities from Stordalen Mire near Abisko, Sweden - III_Palsa_N2_3 | ecosystem: Environmental > Terrestrial > Soil > Palsa > Peat permafrost | place: Sweden... | reverse complement strand
GCGAAGAAGGCCTCGACTTGCTGGCGGTCGTCGAAGGACAGCACATAGCCGCTGCCGATCATCGTCTCATTGTCGTCGGCCAGCAGGGCGCCGGCGATCATCACGTGATCGACGCGCGCCGTCACATAGTCGATATGGGCCGGACGGGTGGCCATACGCAGGGCCACGCTGTCGGGCTTGTCGAGGCATTGCACCATGAATTGCATGAGTCAGCTCCTGTGGTCGTAGCCGAGTTCGCTGCCAAAGGGGCGCGACAGCAGGCCGGCGATGACGTCATCGATGGTGGCGCGGCCGCTGACCAGCCCCGCCACGGCGCGGCAGATCGGCATGTCGATGCCCAGCGATTCGGCCAGCGCCGTCACCGATCTGGCGCTGTCGACCCCTTCCGCCACCGAGCGGCGCTCGGCGAGGATATCGGCCAAGGCCCGCCCTTGGCCCAGCGCCACGCCCAGTGAATAGTTGCGCGACTGGGTCGAGGAGGCGGTCAGCATCAGATCGCCCAGGCCCGACAGCCCCATGCAGGTGGTCTGGCGGGCTCCTTTTGCCATCGCCAGACGCACCATCTCGGCCAGGCCCCTTGTGATCAGGGCGGCCCGGGCGTTCTGGCCGAGGCCGCGGCCCTCGACCACCCCGCAGGCGATCGCCAGCACATTCTTGACCGCGCCGCCCATTTCCGTACCGATCACATCGTCGGTGACATAGGGCCGGAACATCGGCCCGCCCAGTGCAGCGGCCAACGCGTGGGCCAGGGCGGTGTCGGTCGAGGCCAGGGTGATGGCGGTGGGCAGGCCGCGCGCCACTTCGATGGCGAAGGTCGGGCCAGACAGCACGGCGAGCGGCGAGCCGGGCAGTTCCTGCTCGACCAGTTCGCTCATCAGCCGGCCGGTCGAGAGCTCCACCCCCTTGGCGCACAGCACGACCGGAATATGGGCGGCGAACATCGGCTTGAGCTGGCGGCAGATGGCGGCGAGGAATTGCGACGGCACCACCAGCAGCAGCGCATCCTGCTCGGCCATAGCGGCAAGATCGCCGGTGGCGCGGATGTCTTCCAGCGCCACATCGGGCAGGAACAACGCGTTGCGGCCCGATTGCGTGATCGACGCGACCACCTCTTCCTCGCGCGCCCACAAAGTCACGTCGCGACCGGCCCGGCGGGCCGTTGCGGCCAGCGCGGTTCCCCAGGCGCCGGCGCCGACCACGCCAATTTTCTGAATCACAATCCTCTCCGTTACAATTCGAGCCGGAAGCCGACTTCCATCACCCGCTTAGCCGGCAGATGCAGATAATCGGCGGCCCGCAGCCCCACCTGATGCAGGAAATGATAGACCACCCAGACGGGGACCGGCAGGCGCGGCTGCTTGGAGCGGCGCACCAGCCCCTCATGGGCGATGAAATAATGGACGTCCTCGCAGAAGGAGAAGCCCAGCTTGACGCAGCCGCGCAGTGCCGTCACCACGTCGATGCGCTGCATGAAGCCCACCGAAATGATCAGGCGATAGAGACCCGGACCAATCTCGACCAGGGCTATCCTCTGCGCAGCCGGCACGCGCGGCTGCTTGGACAGATCCACCGTCAACAGGACGACATTCTCGTGCAGCGCCCTGGTGTGCTTCACATAATGCAGCAGCATCGGCGAGGCACGGTCGGCAACCCGGGTCATGAACACCGCGGTGCCCGGCACGCGGGCGACCACCATCTGGTCGAGCCCGGCGATGAATTCCTCCATCGGCATCGATTCTTCGGACAACCGCCGCTGCGCCATCACATTGCCCATGCGCCAGCAGATCATGCAGGTCGCTACCAGCGTACCCAGCGCGATGGGCAGCCAGCCGCCCTCGACGAACTTGCTGGCATTGGCGGCCAGGAAACAGGCATCGATCAGCGCGAACAGGCCGATCAACAGGGCGGCGGCGGCGGGTTTCCAGTGCCAGTCAGCCGTCATCACCCGGTAAAGCAGGACAGTGGTGGCCAGCATTGTCGCCGCCACGGCCACGCCATAGGCGTTCGCCAGCGCATCCGAGCTCCTGAAACCGAGCACGATCAGGATGGTCATCACCATCAGCGCCCAATTGACGAAGGGCACATAGATCTGCCCCGAGGATTTGGCCGAAGTGGGCAGCACCCTCATGCGCGGCATCAATCGCAAGGCAATGGCCTGGTGGGTCAGCGAGAAGACACCCGAGATCAGCGCCTGGCTGGCGATCACCGTAGCCAGCGCCGCCAGCACCACCATCGGCAGCAGAAATCCGTTGGGCACCAGCTTGTAGAAGGGATTGTCGGCGTCCTGGGCATGAGTAAGCACCCAGCCGCCCTGGCCGAGATAATTGAGGATCAGGGCCGGGAATACCCAGACGAACCAGGCCAGACGAATCGGCCTGGCGCCGAAATGGCCCATATCGGCATAGAGCGCCTCGGCGCCGGTCAAGGCCAGGAAGATCAGGCCGACCACGGTGAAGGCGCGACCCGGCTCCTGGCTGAGAAAATGCGCCGCCGTGACCGGGTTGAGGGCGGCCAGGATCTGCGGTCCGGCCACAATGCCGCGCACGCCCAGGGCGGCGATCACCACGAACCAGACCGTCATCACCGGCCCGAACAAGCGGCCCAGCCCGCCGGTCCCGCGGCTTTGTATGGCGAACAGCCCGACCAGGATCACCACCGTGATCGGCACCACATAGGGGGCGAGCTTGGGCTCGACGCCCTTCACCCCTTCGATGGCCGACAGAACCGAGATGGCCGGCGTGATGACGCCGTCGCCATAGAGCAGCGCCGCCCCGATCACGCCGATCAGCACCAGGATGGAGAGCTTGCCGTAATGATGCTTGCCGGCCACCAGCGCCACCAAGGCGAGGATGCCGCCTTCGCCGTCATTGTCGGCCTTCATGACGATGGCGACATATTTCAACGACACCACCAGCATCAGCGCCCAGAGAATCAGGCTGACGATGCCGATCACCCCGGCCGGCTCGGCGTGCTCGCCGCCCAGGGCCGCCACCGAGGCCTGCATGGCGTAAAGGGGCGAGGTGCCGATATCGCCGAACACCACGCCGAGCGCCGCCATCGCGCTGATCGCCAGCGGGGTCTTCGAGGCGTGATACGGGGAGTCCTCGTCATGCATGGGGCTTTTCTCCCAGGGCAGCCTGGATCAACGTCAAGGCATTCCTGGCCGCGCTGTCGATTACCTCGGTGCCGGTCTCGTAACTGCGCAGGCGCTCGACCAGCATCCGGCGCTGGTCGGCGGTCATCGCGGCGCCGTTCTTGCCGAAGGTGTGAAGGCCCTGCCAGTCCGACAGGCCGCGACGGCGCAGATCGTCCACGATGCGCAAGGCACTATAGGCATCGGCATAGAGATGAGCCTGCTCGTAGGGCAGTTCACCCAGCGCCTGGGTCGCCATCGCCGTTTCCCAGCTGGTCGTGGAAACAGGATCGAAATAGATGCCGGGATAGTCCATCTCGTGCGGATTGGCGGCCGACAGATTGGCGATCCACTCGTCGATCTCCGCCCGAACCTTGGGATTGGTCGTCAACACGTCCTGCAATTGCCGACCGTCGACGGTCAGTTCACGGGTAAAGCCCTCAACCGCCTGACGCGCCAAATGCGCGTGGTGGCGGGCCTCGACCAATTGCTCGAGCCCGAGCGCGATCAGGATGCCGATGGTGACGATGACGATATGGACCAGGAAGTCTTTGATCGACCGGATCGGTCCTTCCGGAGCATGCAGATCCACCGCGTCCGACTCCCTTCTGGCGTGAAATCGGCGACAGCCTGCGGGCCGCGCCCCCCCTTGTCAATGGTTGGCGAGCCCCTCCCACCGACGCTCGTCGAGCAGACGGGCGAACAATCGGTCGCGATCCGCGTCGGACAGCGGGCTCAGCCCGATCATGTGGCTCAGCGTCATCCCCAGCGCGGCCAGCCAGCGCAGGGTGGCAAGATCGGGGTCGTCGGTTTCGGCCCGGATCTTGGCAAGATTGCCGGCGTCATTGTCGCGCTGCGTCGTCAGCAGGCCGGGCTCCTGCGCCATCGCCGCCATGATGGCCAGGGCGATGGAATTGGGCTGGGCGATCGCCTCGCGGGCGCCGTTGATCCGCGCGGCCAACTGCGGGTGGGCGTGCTCGGCGCCCTGCTCGGCCATGAAGCTTTCGTAGATCCCCTCGAAATGCTGCGTCTGATGATCGAGAAGCGCCCGGATGACCGCCTGCTTGGTGGGAAACTGGTGCATCACCCCCCCCTTGCTGATGCCGCTTTCCTTGGCGATCGCATCCAAGGTCAGGCGGTGCGGGCCATCGCGGGCGATGATGGTCAAAGCCGATTGAATGACCGCGGTCCGGGTGCGTTCCGATCTCGAATTATTATCCATGGGTCCTGACGATTTCGACGCGGGAATCGACGGATCATAGGGTCAGTTGAAGCGCTGGGCCAGCGCCTCGGCACCCTTGTCGATACCGGTCTTTGCCGCCGCCAACGATCCGAAGGTGGCGCCGATATTGTAGGCGCCGGGATATTGCTTGGCGACGAAGGCCTCCAGCAGGCGGTTCGATGGTGCGTCGTAAATCTCGACGGCATAGGAGACGCTGCCCATCATCATGCCTTCGCCGCCCCGCACCGCCTGCACGCCGTTATAGAGGGTGCCGGTCAGGTCGAAATGCGCGAGAGTGCTGATCACCGCCGTGTTGGTCGCCGCCCCCGTCAGGGTCACGCGGATGCGCAGCGTGTCGGGGCCGGAGCCGGCGGCGGGGCGGAAGCGCTTGGCCAGGGCGTTGGCGAATTCCTCCTGCATATAAGTGGCCAGTTCGATCCGGTCCTCGGGTGACAGATCCTCCAGCTGATTGTCCAACCCGGTATAGACCGCGACCGGTTCGATCACCGCCTTGCTGTAGCGCCGCCAATCGACCGGGCTGGAAAAGGCGTAGGGCACATGGCCGGAGCTGTCGGCCTGGTTGGGCTTGAGATAGGAGGACGAGGACAGTCCGCCATAGGCGACAGGATCCGGGGTGGAGCAGGCGGCAAGCAAGAGGGTGACGGCGACCGCCGCCAGGGGCGGGATCGGCAGGAATTTCGGCATGATGATCTCCGGTCAGAGTTGCGTGAAGCAGCTTCCCAGCAAAACCAGGCCGGCCACCATGACAGCGAGGCTGATCAGGTCGCCCAGCGACCAACGGTTTGGTTCGGAAGAGGAAGGCATGACCTCAGGGTCCTCGGCTAACGATGAGGAGACCTTAGTCGATGATTTACAAACCGTCTAGTCGGTTTTATTACGCCTTGACGCCCGCCCCCGGCAATTTCACCGCCGCCGGATCGAGCGGCCAGCGCGGGCGGGGGGCGAAATCGAGGGAATCCGGCGTGGGATCCACTCTCCAGCGCTCCAACCCGGCCCAGGCGATCATCGCCGCATTGTCGGTGCAAAGCCTCATCGGCGGCGCCACCAGCTCGGCGCCGCGCTGTTCGGCCAGCGCCGAGAGACGCCTGCGCAGCGCCTGATTGGCGGCGACGCCGCCGGCCAGTACCAGCTTGGTGGGGCCTGAATGGCGGGACTGGAACTCGGTCAGCGCGTTCTTGACCCGATCGGCCATCGAGTCCGCCACCGCTGTCTGGAAGGCGGCGGCGAGATCGGCGCGGTCCTGGTCGGTCGGGGAATCGAGCGCGGTCCAGGCCAGGCGCACGGCATTCTTCAGGCCCGAAAAGGAAAAATCGCAGCCGGGCCGGCCCTTCAGCGGCCGTGGCAGAGCAAACCGCCCGGCATCGCCAGCCTTAGCCGCCGTCTCGACCGCCGGTCCGCCGGGATAGCCAAGCCCCATCAGCTTGGCCACCTTGTCGAAGGCCTCGCCGGCGGCATCGTCGATGGTGGCGCCGAGCCGATGATACTTGCCGACGCCCTCGACCGAGAGAAGCTGGCAATGCCCGCCCGACACCAGCAGCAGCAGATAGGGAAAATCGAGCCCGGGCGAGAGACGCGCCGACAGCGCATGGCCTTCGAGATGATTGACCGCCAGGAAGGGCTTGCCGGCCGCCAGCGCCAGCGCCTTGCCGGTGGTGACGCCGACGATCACCCCGCCGATCAGGCCGGGCCCGCCGGTGGCGGCGATCAGATCGACCTGGTCCAGGGTCACATTGGCCTGGCTCAACGCCGCCTCGATCAGCCTGTCCACATGGTCGAGATGGGCGCGCGCGGCGATCTCCGGCACGACCCCGCCATAGGCGCGGTGATCCTCGAATTGCGACAGGATGCAGTCGGCGAGAATGGTGCCGTCGTCGCGCACCAGCGCGGCGGCGGTCTCGTCACAGCTGCTTTCTATGCCAAGTGCCAACATGAGGGCTTCGATACCCCCTTTCCATCCGCCGATCCAGCGCCTAAAACAACAAAATGACAGCCATTCCCTCCTTGCGTATCGGAACGCGCGGCAGCCCGCTGGCCTTGGCCCAGGCGGAAGAGACGCGCCTGCGCCTGGAGACCGCCTTTCCCGTACTCGTCGGCGCCATCGCCATCGAGGTGATCCACACCACCGGCGACAAGATTCAGGACCGTCCGCTGGCGGCCATCGGCGGCAAGGGACTATTCACCAAGGAGATTGACGAGGCACAGTTGGAAGGCCGCGTCGATATCGCCGTCCATTCGATGAAGGATGTGCCGACGCTCCTGCCCGACGGGCTTACTTTGGGCGCTTTGCTGCCGCGCGAGGATGTGCGCGACGTGCTGATCTCGTCCAAGGGCCGCAGCCTGGCCGACCTGCCGGAAGGCGCCGTGGTCGGATCGGCGAGCTTGCGCCGCGCCGCCCAGATCCTGCGCCGCCGGCCCGATCTGTCGGTCGTGCCCTTCCGCGGCAATGTCCAGACCCGGCTCAGGAAACTGGCCGAGGGCCAGGTCGATGCCACCTTGCTGGCGATGGCCGGCCTCAATCGATTGGGTGTCATGCCGATCGAGGCGGTGCCGCTGTCGGTCGAAGAGATGCTGCCCGCCGTCGCCCAGGGTGCCATCGGCGTCACCTGCCGCGCCGGTGACGACCGTGCGCTGGCCTTTCTCGCAGCACTCGATGACGAGTCCACCCGGTGCCGCGTGACCGCAGAGCGTGCCTTCCTGGCCGTGCTCGACGGCTCCTGTCGGACGCCGATCGCGGGCTTGGCCATGCTCGACGGCGAGCGCCTGACCCTGACCGGCATGATCTTGCGGCCCGACGGCACCCAGGCCTATGACGTGATTGCCTCGGGTCATTGCGTCGAGGCCGAAGCGGTTGGCTATCGCGGCGGCCGATCCCTGCTCGAACTGGCCGGCCCGGCTTTCCTGGCCCCGGTGTCGTGAGGCCCGGCGCCCTCGTCACCCGCCCCCTGGCCGATTCGCAAGGCCTCGCCGAAGCGCTGGAAGCCCGTGGCTTCGCGCCGCTGATCGAGCCAATGCTGACCATCCGTTTCCTCGATACCGCCCCGCCCGAACACGACGCCTATCAAGCTGTTCTGGCCACGAGCGCCAATGGCGTGCGTGCCCTGGCCCGTCTGGTGCCTTGGCGCGACCTGCCGGTGTGGGCGGTGGGCGACGCTTCAGCCCGCGAAGCGCGCAACCTCGGATTTGTCACAGTGCACAGCGCCGCGGGCGATGTCGCCTCTTTGGCCGATCTGGTGAGCGAACGCGCCGAGCGGACCAAAGGCCCGTTGCTGCATGTCGCCGCCTCGCGGCTGGCCGGGGACCTCGCAGGTGCCCTGGCTTCCAGCGGCTTCTCGGTCGAGAAGGTGGTGCTCTACGAGGCCGAGCCAGCCGATGATCTGTCGCCCGAACTGATCGCGGCCCTGGCAGAAGAGCACCTCGATATCGCCCTGTTTTTCTCTCCCCGCACCGCCGCCACCTTTGCTAGGCTGGTAAAAAAAGCCGATCTCGGTGAAAGTTTGCGCCGGATCAAGGCTTTGGCACTGAGCGCCGCGGTGGCGGAGACTTTGTCGCCGCTGCCCTGGCGCGGGGTGGAACAGGCGGAACGTCCGGACCAGGCCGCCCTGCTGGCGCGGCTCGACGGAGAGTGATTGTGGTGAGATTGATCGGCTATGGACTCCTGCTGGCGCTGCTGGTGAGTGGCGCGGTGTGGCTGGCCGACCATCCCGGCTCAGTCGAGATCGACTGGCTGTCCTGGCACCTCTCCACAAGCGTGCCGGCTTTGCTGCTGTTCCTGCTGCTGGTGGCCGGACTCATCTTCTATCTGCTGCGACTTTTCGCCGCCCTTGCCCGCTTCCCGGGTGATTTCCGCGCCCGGCGCCAGGAAAAGAAGCGCCGGCGCGGCTACCAGGCCCTGTCCGACGGCCTGGCCGCGGCCGCCGCCGGCCATGCCGGGCAAGCCAGCAAATTGGCAAACCGGGCCGAGAAGCTGCTGAAGGATCCCAGCCTGACCCGCGTCCTGTCGGCCCAAAGCGCGCAGCTGACCGGCGATGAGGGGGCCGAGCGCCGCCATTACGAGGCAATGCGCGACCGGCCGGAACCCGCGTTGATGGGCGTCCGTGGCCTGCTGGAGCTGGCCCTGGCCCAGGGCCAGCGCGACCAGGCGCTGCCGCTGGCCGTCGAAGCCCGCAAGATGGCGCCGACCGATGGCGCCCTGTCCGAGCTTCTGTTCACCCTGCTGCTGGAAAACGGCCAGCTGGCCGAAGCCCAGGAATTGCTGACCGAGGCCGGCAAGCGCAAGGCGCTGAGCCGCGAGCAGACGGCGCGGCGGCGCGCCCTGGTCGCCAATGAGCGGGCCCGACGTGCCGAGCGCGACGGCGACGCCCGGGACGCCATCGCCTATGCCAAGCAGGCCATGTCGGCCGATCCGTCGCTGGCCGAGGCGGCCCTGCGCCTGTCCCGCCTGCAGGCGGCGCAGGACCTGGCACGCCAGGCGGCCGGGGTGCTGGAAAGAAGCTGGAAGATCGAGCCCCTGCCCGAGATCGCCGCCGCCTATGCCGGTCTGGTGCCGGACGAAGCGCCGCTGCAGCGGCTGCGCCGGATGGAGAAATTCGCCGCCCTGCAGCCCGAAGCCTGGGCCACTCACCGAATCCTCGGCGAAACCGCGCTGGCGGCCAAATTGTGGGGCCAGGCCCGCAAACATCTGATCGCGGCGGCCGAAATCCGCCCGACCGCCGGCCTGCTCGGCCTGCTGTCGCGCCTCGAGCTCGAGGAATATAAGAATCAGAGTGCCGCCCAGGCCTGGCTGGCCCGCGTGCCGGCCGCCGATCCCGACTGGGTGTGCGGCGCCTGTGGCGGGCATACGACATCCTGGCAGCTGGCCTGCCCGAGCTGTTCCGCACTGGACCGGCTGAGTTGGGTGGCCCCGGCGCCGATTACTGCTGCGGCCAGCCCCCGCCCAACGCCAGGAACAGAGTGACCTGATCGAGCGAAACCTGGCTGTCCGAAACGGCCAGGGACTGCTCGGAAGTGGTCAGGGTCTGCTGCGCCAGCAATCCGGTCAGAAAGGGCGTCCGCCCCGCCTTGTAGAGACTGTCCGCCTCGTCCGAGGCTTCCTTTGCCTTGTCGCGCGCCGCATGCAGGATGGCGTTACGCTCGAGATCGCGCTGATAGACGGCCAGGCTGCTTTCGGTCTCGCGCAGCGCGTTCAGCACCACGCCATCGAAGCGGGCCAGCGCCACCTTGGCCGCGGCCCCGGCCTCGTCGACCCGGGCCTGCTCCGATTCGAGCGGCAGGGTCCAGGAGATCAGCGGTCCCCAGGACCAGGTCTGCGCCGCCGGCATGCCGAGATCCGTGATGTTGCCGATCGCGCCGACACTGGCGCCCAAGGTGATGTCGGGATAAAGCGCGGCGGTGGCGACACCGATGCGCGCCGTGGCGGCGGCGAGGCCGCGCTCGGCTTGGCGGATATCAGGCCGGCGGCGCAGCAGCGCGGCGCCGTCGCCGACGGGAATCGGCCGGCGGATACGCGGCAGATCGGCGCAGTTTTCCAGGTCCTTGGGGAAGTCGGCCGGCGGCTTGCCGGTCAGCGCAGCAAGCCGATAGAGCGCGACCTGTCGGCGGCCGCGGAGCGAAGGGAGAGCCGAACGGACCTGCTCCAACTGCGCCTCGCCGCGGGTCACGTCGATCTTGGAACCGCGGCCGGCGTCGGTGAGGCGGCCGGTGACGTCGTTGGCGCGGCCCTGCAGCTCGACCTGGCGCTGGGCGACGGCCAGTTCATAGCCGGCCGAACAGGTATCGACATAAGCGCGCGCCACTTCGGCGGCGACGGTGATGCGCGCCACGTCCTGGGCGGCGGCGACCGCCTCTTCTTCGGCACCGGCCGCTTCGGCGGCGCGCTTCAAGCGGCCGAACAAATCGAGCTGATAGCCGATATTGACCGCGCCTTCGCCAAGCCAGGCGCTCGGCAGCTGCTCGGGCAGCAGATAGGATTCGCCCGACAGCTGGGTCCGTTCCACGGCGAAGGAAGCATCGCCACCGATTTCCCGGTGGCCATCGGCCTCCCGGAACGCCGCCTGCGCCCTGGCTAAGTTAGCCGCGGCGACGCGAAGATCGGTATTGGCGGCCAGCGCCTGTTCCTCCAGCGCGTTGAGGCGCGGATCGTCATAGAGGCGCCACCAGCCCGCCGGCACCGGGGCGCTGGCGACCGCCTGCGAGGTCGCCGCATCGAAGCTGCCCTGGGCGCGCGGCGCGTTGAGGGCGGCTTCGTCAGGCAAATGGTAGTCGGGGCCCATCGTGCAGGCGGCGAGGCCGAGGGCTCCGATCAAGACAAGAGCGCTCTTCATTTGGCCTGCGCCTCCGGCAAAGCGGTGACGCTGGCGGTGCGGCCGGCAATCAGGCGGATGCCGGCCGGGACCTTGTCGAGCGCGATACGCACCGGGATCCGCTGGGCCAGGCGCACCCAGCTGAAGGTCGGATTGACGTTGGGCAGCATCGAGGAAGAGGGCCCGCGCTCGCGATCCTCGATGGCCGGCGAAATGCTCTGGATATGGCCCCGGATAGAAACTTCCTCGCCCATCAGCCGCACCTCGACCGCTTGGCCGACGTGCAAACGCGGCATCTTGGTCTCTTCGAAATAGCCCTCGACACGGATGCTCGCGGCATCGACCAGGGCCATCACCGCCTTGCCGGGCGACACGTAATCGCCGACCCGCAGGGTGACATCGGACAGATAGCCGTCGGTCGGGGCATGCACTTCGGTGCGGTCGAGATTGAGGGCGGCCACGGCGCGCGCCGCCTGGGCCTGGGCCAGCG
>Ga0302314_10019782_pt1 | contig 11165 bp, 8 predicted proteins | sample III_Palsa_N2_3_FD_200533 | JGI IMG/M metagenome (GOLD analysis project Ga0302314, IMG submission 200533) | Peat permafrost microbial communities from Stordalen Mire near Abisko, Sweden - III_Palsa_N2_3 | ecosystem: Environmental > Terrestrial > Soil > Palsa > Peat permafrost | place: Sweden... | reverse complement strand
GGCTTGATCCAGGCCGTGCGGGTGATGCGGATCGCGCTGTAGTCTTCGGATATGTCGCGGCCGACCACGGTCGCCTTTTCCTGGGAAAGACGGTCGCCAACGGCCTCGACCCGGTCCATCTCGCTGTCGGTGAAAGCACCTTCCCAGCAGGCAAAGGGCAGGCTTGGAGACAGGGGCTGATCGGACATGATGGGCTTTCGGGCGGCGGCGGGAAAATAGAGCCTCCACGGCCTGCCGTCCATTGCCAAGCGCCTTCGCTGCCGGGGCCCTGACCTGCGGGACTTGCGCGGGTTTTTGTGCGCCGCCCGTGTAAGCTTGTGGCCATGCGCCAGCGCAAAATCTTCGGACAGCATTACGCCCTAGCCGTGGTTGCCATTATCTTCGTGGCGCTTCTGGCCGCGGCCGGCCTGCGCTCCACCCCCGGCGTACTGATGGTGCCCTGGGGCCAGGCCTTTGGCTGGTCACGCGCCACCATCAGTTTCGCCGCCGCCTGCGGCATCTTCCTGTTCGGCCTGACCGGCCCCTTTGCCGCAGCCGCCATGCAGCGTTTCGGCATCCGGGCCACCATGATGGTGGCGCTGGCGATGATGAGCCTGTCTTCCGCCGCCAGCCTGTTCATGACCAAGCCCTGGCAGCTGGTGCTGACCTGGGGCGTGGTATCGGGCATCGGTTCGGGCTGCATCACCAATGTGCTGTCCGCCACCATCGTCAATCGCTGGTTCGTCACCAATCGCGGGCTGGTGATGGGGCTGTTCGCAGCCTCCACCTCCACCGGTACCCTGGTCTTCATTCCCGCCCTGTCGGCGATCGCGCAAAGCCATGGCTGGAAGCCGGTGGTGATCTCGGTCGCTGTGGCGATGGTGCTTTTGATTCCGCTGGTTTTCCTGCTCTTGCCGGAATGGCCGTCTGACATCGGCGAAAAGCCGTTCGGCGCTGACGCCAACCATCCGCCAGAAGTGCGCGAGCGTTCCAATCCCCTGAAAACAGCGTTCGGCGCCCTGGCCGAAGGCGCCCGGAGCCGCGACTTCTGGCTCCTGTCTGTCACCTTCTTTGTCTGCGGTTTCACCACCAACGGGCTGGTGGGCACCCATATGATCGCGCTCTGCCATGACCATGGGCTGGAGGCGGTGGCGGCCGGCGGACTTTTGGCCATCATGGGGCTGTTCGACCTGGTGGGGACCACCGCGTCGGGCTGGCTGACCGACCGCATTGATCCGCGCAAGCTGTTGTTCGCCTATTACGGTCTGCGCGGCCTGTCGCTGATCTATCTGCCCTTCGCCAACTTCACCTTTTTCGGCCTGTCGCTGTTTGCGGTGTTCTATGGCTTGGACTGGATCGCCACCGTGCCGCCGACCCTTGCCATCGCCAACCGCGCCTTTGGCACGGCCAAGGCCCCCGTCCTGTTCGGCTGGATCTCGGCCAGCCACCAGATCGGCGCCGCCTCGGCGGCCTTCTTCGCAGGCGCCTCGCGCACCGCGACCGGATCCTATCTGGATTCCTTTGTCCTTGCCGGCCTTGTCGCGGTGGGGGCAGCGTTCCTGGCCCTGATGATCGGCAGGAAAGGCCCCGACGCCGTGACGGCGGCAGCCTAGCCCCGGCAAGACTTGCCGGAGGCCGATCATTGCCTTCCGAACACTGTTCAAGCTATTGAATATAATGGGATAATTTCGAGGCCGGCGCGGCACGAAACTGGCAAAGACTTCAGCCGAACCAAAGGCAGAAGCCCGTTCATGCGCCGCGCTCAAGTTATTATCCATCTCGCCGCCTTCATCCTGGGGGCCGTTCTCACGGCTGCGCCCATCCTCATCACCCCTGCCTTGGCCTTTTCACGGGTCAAGGATCTGGTGGATGTGCAAGGCATCCGGGACAATATGCTGTTGGGATACGGCCTAGTGGTCGGCCTGAACGGCACCGGCGACAGCCTGAAGAACGCGCCCTTCACCCAGGCCAGCATCCAGTCGATCCTGGAACGGCTGGGCACCAACACCCGCGGCCAGGTGATGCAGACCAAGGACGTCGCCGCCGTGATGGTGACCGCCAACCTGCCCGCTTTCGCCGCCCCCGGCAGCCGCATCGATGTTTCGGTGTCGGCCTTGGGCGACGCCAAGAACCTGCAAGGTGGCACCCTGCTCGCCACCCCCCTGATGGGCGCCGACGGCCAGGTCTATGCCCTGGGCCAGGGCCCGGTCTCGGTCGGTGGTTTCTCCGCGCAAGGCGCCGCCGAGAGCGTGACACGCGGCGTGCCCACCGCGGGCCGCATCGCCAATGGCGCGATCGTGGAAAAAGACACCGGCTTCAAGCTTTCCAGCCTGACCAATCTCAAGCTGTCGCTGCACAATCCCGACCTGACTACCGCCACCCGCATCGCCAAGGCCGTCAACGCCTATCTGGGCGGCGCGACCGCCGAGGCGACCGACCCCTCCACTATCGCACTGGCGGTGCCCGCCAATTATCCCGGCGGCGTGATGGCGCTTCTGACCGACATCGAGCAGGTCAAGGTCGATCCCGACCAGTCCGCCAAGGTGGTGATTGACGAAAACAGCGGCGTGATCGTGATGGGCGCGGATGTCCGCATCTCCACCGTCGCCATCGCGCAAGGCAACCTGACCATCAAGGTGACCGAGACCCCGCAGGTCAGCCAGCCTTCGCCCTTCTCCAACACCGGCACCACCCAGGTCGTGCCCCGCACCAACATCCAGATTGACGACGGCAAGAACAACAAGATCGCGATCATGCAGGAAGGCGTGTCACTGCAGCATCTGGTGGACGGATTGAACGCGCTGGGCGTCGGCCCCCGCGACATCATCTCCATCCTGCAGGCGATCAAGGCGGCCGGCGCGCTGCAGGCCGACATCGAGATCATCGGTTAAGCCATGGACGCGAGCATCCAGAACATGATGAGCCTGGTCCAGCAGAAGCCGCTGGCCTCCGCCCCCCGGCCGACCATGGACGAGGCCAAGGCCGACAAGGCGTCCAAGGATTATGAGACCGTGTTCATCTCCCAGTTCCTGGGCAGCATGTTTTCCGGCATGCCCACCGACGGCGTCACCGGCGGCGGCCAGGGCGAGGAAATGTTCCGCTCCATGATGGTTGACCAGTATGCCAAGGGCATCGAGGGCCAGGGCGGCTTCGGCATCGCCGCCCAGATGAAGGCCGAACTGCTCAAGCACCAGCAGGCGGCGGCGCCGCAGGGGAGCGTGCAATGAAGGACGATGGCCGCATCGAGCGCCTGATCAACCTGGCCGAGCGCATCATCACGGCGCTGGAAGGCGACATCGCCGCCCTGAAGGAGGGCCGCGCCGATACGCTCAGCACCAACGATCCCGAAATGCAGAAGCTGACTGTGATCTATGGCCGCGAAGCCAAGGGCTTCGATCCGAGGCTTGCCCAGAACGCACCGCCCACCCTGCGCCAGCGCTTCTTCACCATCACCGCCAAATTCCGCGAAGTGCTGCAGCTGCATGCCCGCATGGTGACGCGGGTGAAGAATGCCAGCGAAGGCATCATCCGCGCCATCGCCCAGGAAGTGGAGCGCGCCAACGCGCCCATGCGCACCTATGGCGCGCGCCCGGGCTATAAGCCCCCGTCGGCAGGGCCGATGGTCTTCAACAAGGTCGTTTGACGTTCCCGCGCACTTCGCGCGCGCGCCAAGCCGTGCCTGGCCGCATCAAGTCATCCCAAAAAATCAGTTGAACAGGCCGAGCAGCGCCGCCGCGCTGTCGTCGGAGCTGCCGCTGCTGCCAAGCGTGCCGCCGGAGACGATGGTGGCGATATTGTTGAGCGCACTGCTGGAGCTGGTGCCCAGCAGCGACAGTGCCATGTTATAGCTCGCCAGCTGTGCGGTGGTGACGGCGCTGACCGCGCCCGTGGTGTTGCCGGTCGTGGTCGAGCCGGTAGACGCCGGGGTATTGGTCTTCTGATAGGTGCTCTGGATATTTGTTGTCACAAGCAGAAGCTGCGACTTGGCCAGGTCCGCGCCCGACCTGGTGGAAATGTCCAGCGGACCCAGCGCCGTGCCGGTCAGGGCCAGACCATAGGTCGGCTTGACGGTGCTGGTGGAACTGCCGCTGGTGACGCTGCTGTTTGTGGTCGTGCTGCTGGTGCTGTTCTTGGCCGGAGCGCTGATGACGCCCGTGGGAATACCCAGCCGCCCCAGGGCATCGAAATCCGCAGGGCCCGCGATCAGGTTTATGGTGTCGCCGGGATTGGCGGTGATGGTCATGTTCTCGGCGCTGCCGGTGTAGTTCACCGCCGCCGTGCCGGTCTGGCCCAGCTGCGCATTGATCTTGGTGACCAGAGAACTGTAGGTCTCGCCCTGGGCGATAGTGATGGTGGCGGTGCGCGGCGCCACGCCCTGGATCTGAATCTGGAAGCTGTCGCCGGCGCGCAGCGTGGTTTCCTGGGTCAGATCCACCGATTGGTTCGGATTGACCGAGCCCTGCGGCAAGCCCAGCGCATCCAGCACACTGGAGCCGGATGGCGCGATGGCGATGCCAGACCCGGTGGAGACGCCGTCGGCGCCGCCGAACTGCTTGGTCCAGCTCACCGTGCCCGAAGGCGTGATGGCGGCGGCAAAGGCGTTGGTGACATTGGCGATGTTGCGGGACTGGCCCGCGAAGGTGCCGGTGGTGGAACCGGTGAGATAGATGGTGCCGTCGCTGCCCACCGTGACGTCGCCGCCGGTGTCGCTGCCCGAGGTGCCGACATAGGTAACATTGCCGGCGGTGGCGCTTGCGCCATTGTCGGTCGTGCCGAAGACAAAGGCATCCAGCCCGCCGCTGGAGGGTGCGGTAACGGTGGCGGCGCCGCCGGCGGTGAGATTGCCGTTGCTGGTCGAGCCGGAGACATAGACCTGGTTGCCCGATACCGCGAGGCCGCTGATATTGCCGCCGGCCTGCAGCGCGCCCAGATTTTCGGTCCAGGTCGGTGCTGCGGTGATATTGCCGCCCGCATATTTGGAAAGGATCGCCTGGCCGTTCTGCACACTGGCGACATAAAGGCTGCCATCGCTGCCGGTGGCGGTGGCCGCGACGCTGTCGGCGCCGGAGGTGCCAAACTGGTTTTCGGCCAGCAACGTGCCGGTGGACGAGAATTTGGCGAGATAGGCATCGCCCGCGCCTTGCGAAGTCTGGCCGGCGCCGACCACGCCGCCGGAGACGCTGCCGCCGATATAGACATTGCCGCTGGCGTCCACGCTGACCGCATTGGCCTGGTTGGTGGCCAGGGTCTGGACCTGTTTGATCCAGGTCTGGCTGCCATCGGCGGAATAGCTGGCGACGAAGGAATCATTGTTGCCGTTGGCGACCGAAGCGGTGTTGAGGTCGGCGTTCGACGCGCCGCTGACGACCACGCCGCCGGTCGCCGGATCGAGCGCCAGGCCATAGCCGCTGGCGGTGCCGGCGCTGCCCACCAGGGTCTGCCACAGCACATTGCCGGCGGAATCATATTTGGTGAGATAGGTGTCCTGGCTGCCCTGATTGATCTGGTTGCTGGTCAGATTGCCGGTGGCATTGCCGATCACATAAACATTGCCGCTGGAATCCACCACCGTTGACGCCGCCGTGGTCGTGCCGGTGGCGGACTGCTGGTTGACGCTGAAAGTCGCGGTCGGCGCGCTGCTGCCATCGAGCGACAGCTTGGTCAGGCGGCCCGACTGGTCGGCCGCCGTGGTCTGCACCTGGGAGGTGGCGGAATTGATGGTGGTGTTGGTTTCGGTGGCCAGACCCGAATCGCCGGCCACATAGAGCGCAGGCGTTGAGGGCGCCGACAGTGAAACCTGCTCGTCGCCGCCCGGCGTGATCTGCAGCCCATAGGTGGCGGCGGAGGCCGAAGTGGCGGTTTCGCCGGTCTCGGTCTTCTGAAAGCGTGTCTGGAAGCCGCCGGCCGCGAGCTGGTTGTTGATGTAGGAGACGACATTGGAAAGCGTCAGCGTGCCCTGCACCTGCGACAGGTCTATCGGCACGTTGGTGGTGGTGCCGCCCTTCTGGATTGCGATGGTGAAACTGTCGGACGAAGACAGGCCGGGCACCGCATTGTCGATATTGGCGTTGGTGACCAGCTGCTTGGTGGAATAGGTGAGGTTGGAAAAGCTGATGCCCGCAGTCGAGGTGACCTTGTTCGACGGCGTCGCCGCTTCCAGGTTGAAATTGTTGAAGCTGGTAGAGCTGAGATACTGTTGCACCTGCTGCAAGCCGGTTTGGAAACGCGCATTCAGGCCGGCGAGCTGGCCGCTGGTGGCGGTGGGGCTCTGCGCCATCTGGGCGAGCTGCGACAGCGTGTTGACCGCATTGTAGAGCGAGAAGAGCTTCTGGTTATCCTGCTCGGTCTTGCTGTCGCTGGTGGCGCCCGCCGTCAACGGCACATTGGTGGTGTTGATGAAATTGGTGGTCGACAGGACCTTGGCATTTTCCGCCGGACTGCTTTGGGTGAGCGTGTTCCAGGGCGGATTGTCCTTGGCGGTGGCGCTGTTGCTCTGGGCGGATGTGCCCGTGCTCTGGGCAGCGGCGATCGCGGACGGAGAGGCATTCAGCTGGGCTTGGTAAAAACCCAGCAGCACCGAGGAGTCGAGGCCGCCGATACTGGACATGGGCGCAAAAATGGCACCCCGAGCCTTAAGGCCTGGCTAATGAAGTGCCGTTAATCGCTCGCAAAACTGGCTTAAGCGGGCTTTAACGAGCATCGGCCATGCTGGTCCCATGAACCTCGCCTATCACTCCGGCCTGAAGCTGTCGTCCGAAGGACGGCACGGGGAAGCCATCGCCCAGTTCGAACAGGCGCTGGCGGTGGAACCGGACGATCCCAAGGTCCTGTTCGCTCTGGGCAATACCGCCTGCCAGCTGGGCCAGGCGGGCGTGGCCGAGCAATTCTTCCGCAAGGTGCTGGCCCATGATCCCTGCCGCACCGAGGCGATCGTCAATCTGTCCAATCTGCTGCGCGCCAGCGGCCAGTTCGACGCGGCCGTAGCACTTCTGATTCCCGCTGTGGCGCGCGAGCCCAGGAGCCCCGAACTGCAGCTGACCCTGGGGTCGGCCTGGCGCGAGCGTGGCGATCTGGAGCAGGCCAAGCTGCATTACCAAGCGGCCATGATTGCCCGGCCCGACTATGCCGCCGCCCTGGCCAACCTGGCCGACCTGTTGTGCGACGAAGGCCGCCGCGATGTGGCGCGAACACTGTACGACAAGGCGATCAAGGCCGAACCGAACAACGCCCAGGCGCGCATGAACCGCGCCATCCTGCATTTCCTGAACGGTGATCTGAAAGAGGGCTGGCGCGACTATGCCGCCCGCACCGAAGTGCCCGGCAAGGTGCCGGCGGTGGCCGGTGAACAGCGTTTGGCGGCCTGGACCGGCGAAAATCTCAAGAAAAAGCGCCTTTTGGTGCGCGCCGAGCAGGGCGTGGGCGACCAAGTCCTGTTCAGCTCCCTGATTCCGGATCTTCTGGCACGGGCGCAAACAGACGGCGGCAGTATCGTGCTGGAATGTGAGCCCAGGCTCCAAACACTGTTCGCGCGCTCTTTTCCCGGCGTCACCGTCAAGCCCTGGGCGCTCAAGAGCATGAACGGTGTTCCGGTGGCCGACTATGGCTGGCTGAAGGCGGTGGGCGGGGTCAATGCCGCCACCCTGATGGGCACCTTGCCCCGCTATCTGCGCGGCCGCATGGAAGACTTCCCCAAGCCGCACAATTTCCTCACCCCCGATGCAGACGAGACGGCGCACTGGAAAGAACGCTTCGGCCCGGGCGCCATCGGCATCTGCTGGCGCAGCGGCAAACTGGGCGGCCATCGCAGCATCGGCTTCGCGCCGCTGGAAAACTGGGGCGCCTTCCTGCGCAACACCGACGCGACCCTGGTCTGCGTCCAGTATGACGCCAGACCTGAAGAGATCGCCGCGCTGGAAGCGGTCAGCGGCAAGAAGATCATCGTGCCCGAAGGTATAGACCAGAAAATCGAACTGGACCGCGCCGCGGCACTGCTGTCGGCTTTGGGCCTGGTGATCAGCGCGCCGACCGCGGTCGCCTGCCTTTCGGCGGCGGTGGGCACCCGCACCTTGAAACTGCTGTACGGCCAGAGCTGGACGGCGATGGGCCGCGACTATGAGCCCTTCCTGCCGTCATGCCAGTGCGTGACGCCGCGCCAGTCCGGCGACTGGGCCGAAGTCTTCAATCAGGCAGCGCGGCTTATAAGGCGGTCTTGAGCGGCACGCGCACCGCGGCCAGCGCGTGCGCCAGATCGGCGGCGATGCGAACCGCGCCCTGACCGTCCATCAGCGACAAAGCGGTGTTGCGCATCTCGCGCCGCGCATTGGGCTTGTTGAGCAGCCACTGCACATTGCGGGCGATCTCCGCATCGCTGACCTTGCTGGCCTGGCCCAGCGAAAGCCCCATGCCGGCATCGGCGAAGGCCGAGGCCGAAGCGACGTGATCCTCGTTCAGGCCAAGATAGAGGGCGGGGACGCCGCAGGCCGCCAGCTCGTAGGCGGTGACGCCGAAGGCGCAAAGCGCCACATCGGCATTGGCATATTCGATGGAGAGATCGTCGGCCCCTTCCACCGTCTCGTAATTCTTCTTCAGCATCACCAGCCCGCGCGCGACCTTTTCGGCGTCCTTCATGCCGGCGCCGATGACAAAGCGAACGCGGAAGACCTGGTCCAGCGCCGCAAGCGCCTTTGCCATGCGCAAGGTGAGCCCCTGCGGGTCGCTGCCGCCCATCGCCACCAGTACGGTGGGGCGCTGGGAACGGCTGGAATCCCTGGCTTTGGCGGCGGCGTTGGGGCCAAGACCCAGAAGCGCCCATTCCCAGCCCAGTCGCGGCAGGGTGTTGGAGCCGGTCCAGTCCAGCGCACGCGCGCCCGGCACCGGCGGATAATAGGCATAGTCGGCGGCGAGCCGGCGCTCATGGCCGTCATCGATCACCGCGGTGACAGCGATGCCGCGCTTGAGTTTTTCCAGTTCCGCGCGCGACGGCCCTTCACGACCATCCAGCAGCAGGATGTCGGGCTTGTGCGCCCCAACCAGGTTTTGCAGATCGTTGGCGCCATTCAGCATTACGGCCTTGAAACCGGCGCGGCGGATGGGACCGGCGGCGTCTTCGCTGCCATGAAGCGCGAAGATGGCGCCGATGCCTTCACGGTCGCGCAAGGAGCGCGCAAGGGCGACCATGCGCTTGACATGGCCATAACCGAATGCGGCCCCGCCATCGCAGCGGATCAGCGCCAGTCCGCCCGAGGACGCATCCTGGCCGATCGCCTTTTGGGTGACGTGGGCATTGATCCGGTTCAGTTCCGGCTCGCGTTCCAGCAGAAGCAACAGGTCGGCCAGCGAGGCCTCGCCCGCACCTGCGCGGCTGCGTTCATGCAGCGCCTCGATGAAGGCGAGATCGTCGGGCGTATCTATGGTCAGCCGGCCGCCTTTTTTCTCCAGGCCGGGATAAGGCGCGGCGCGGACGATCTTCACAAAGCCGGGATTGAGCTTGAAATAGCCGGTGACGTGTTCCTTGGCCGCAGGGTCATGGGCCGCATCCATCATCAGCCGGTCCAGCGCCCGGCGGCTGAAGGGGTCCACGCCGACATGGGCACATTCGCTGCCTTCTTCCATCAGCACATAGTCGCCGTCCTGCTCGATCAGGGTGGCGACCAGGTGATCGACGAAGCCCGCGTCAATGAAGGGCGCATCGGAAGACACCCGCACGATGATATCGGCATCCAGTTTTTCGGCGGCGCGGGCATAGCGCTGCAGGACATCGTCCTCGGGCCCCCGCACCACCATGATGCCTTCCTGGTTGCACCATTCGACAATCGCCTCGTCGGCGGGATTGACGCTGGTGGCGACGGCGATGTCTTCCAACAGGCGGCAGGCCTTGAGCCGGTGGACGATGTGCCACAACAGCGGCTTGCCGGCGATGGGTTTGAGCACCTTGCCCGGCAGGCGGGTCGAGCCCATGCGCGCCTGAATGACGGCGACCACTCTGATGTGCTCGCGTGCGCTCGCAGGGGCGCGGATATTCTCGCAGGGCGGGGCCTGGTCCATTAACCAAATCTAAAGTCGGCATGGCTAAGAAGCGGTTAACGCGATGGAACTCATGCGCACTCTGATCAGACCGGTCCCGTGATGAGCAAAACCCTGCTGCTTCTGTCGGGAAACCAAACCGGGGTCGCGCAAGCCTTGCGCGACAAAGGCCATTCGCTGGCGGTGATGGACGGCGATCCGCAGGCGCCCGCTTTTGCCTTTGCCGATTCCTGCCTGATCGCCGATGTCTGGCAGCCCAATGACTGCGCCGCCGCCGCCGAACGCTACAACCGCAAGATCCGCCGGCTGGACGGCGTGCTGGCGGCTGCCGACACACCCCTGACGGTCGCGGGCGTGAGCGCACGGCTCAGGCTGACCGGATTGCCGGCGCATGTGGCGGAACTGGCGAATAACCGGCTGATGAGCAAGCGCGCTTTCCTGTCGGCGGGTGTTGCCACGCCCTGGCATGCGGAAATCTTCACGCCCCAGGAATTGCAGCGCGCCGTGATCGCGCGCGGCCGCGACCTGGTGCTCAAGCCGGTGGAACGACTGGACGCAGCCACCGTGCTGCGCCTGAGTACGGCCGATGATCCCGCCGCCGCGTTCCAGCAGATCCGCGCGGTCTCGCCCAGTGAGCGGGTGATGGTGGAACTGGTGAAGGACCCAGTCCAGGTTTCGGCTTTCCTGCTGGCGGGGGTCTGCCACATGGCGGCGGCCGATGACGTCCGGGCGCTGGTGGAACGAGCGGCCTCGGCGCTGGGCGTCGGTGATGGGCCGGTGGTGGCGGAAATCACGCGGACGGACGGCGTGCCGCAGTTGGTCGAGCTGTCGCCCCGTCTTGGCGCGGGCGGCGAATTCCTGGATGCGGCTGTGGCCTGGGCCTGCGGCGAAGCGGTTTCGCCCCGCGACCTCGCGATCTGAATATCCCCGAAGACAAAATGCAAAGAGCGAAATGCCAATGGCATTTCGCTCTTCGCGCCCACCAGAAAGTAAATTCCCTTCGCCCCGGGGCGGACGCCGTATTCTTACGGTCATCCGTATCGGCTGGCATTGGACGGCGCGCATTTTCGAGGGGCGCGCCGTCCTAGCCGTGGCTTAGCGGAACAGGGAGAGAATGGTCTGCGGCGCCTGATTGGCGATCGACAGAGCCTGAATACCCAGCT
>Ga0302314_10019780_pt1 | contig 11165 bp, 11 predicted proteins | sample III_Palsa_N2_3_FD_200533 | JGI IMG/M metagenome (GOLD analysis project Ga0302314, IMG submission 200533) | Peat permafrost microbial communities from Stordalen Mire near Abisko, Sweden - III_Palsa_N2_3 | ecosystem: Environmental > Terrestrial > Soil > Palsa > Peat permafrost | place: Sweden... | reverse complement strand
GCCCGGGCGGCCGAGCTGGAATGGATCCCGCCGTTCATGCGGCGCCGGCTCGAAGACTGGATCGACGGGCTCAAGTGGGACTGGAACATCACCCGGCAGCGGCGGTATGGGGTGCCGTTCCCGGTCTGGTTCTGCGCCTCGTGCGACGCACCGGTGCTGGCCCGCCTCGAGGACCTGCCGGTCGACCCGCTCACCGACAAGCCGCCCCGCCAAGCCTGCCCGTCGTGCGGTCACGGTGAGCTCGCCGCCGACCCGGACGTGATGGACACCTGGATGACCTCCTCGCTGACCCCGCAGATCAACGACGGGTGGGCGCTCGGCGGGACCGACCCCGCGCTGGCCCCGATGTCGATGCGGGTGCAGGCGTTCGAGATCATCCGGACCTGGCTGTTCTACTCCGTGGTGCAGTCCGAGCTGCTGTTCGGCCGGGTGCCGTGGCGGACCGCGCTGATCTCGGGCTGGGGGCTGAGCGAGCAGGGCAAGAAGCTGTCCAAGCGAGATCTCGACAAGTCGACAGGTCCGGACGGCTACAACCGGTATGTGCCGGACGACGTGATGGCCAGGTACGGTGCGGACGCGCTGCGGCTGTGGGCCACCCGCGGCCGCATCGGCACCGACCTGCGCTATAACGAGAAGGACGTGCGGACCGGCCGGAAGTTCACGGTCAAGCTGTGGAACGTGGGCCGGTTCGTATCCCTGCACCTCGGTGAGCTGTCCGGGCCGGCGCCCGCGCCGGGGGAGCGGGACATCGTGGACCGGTGGGTGCTGTCGCATCTGGCCGACGCCATCGACGAGGCCACCGCGGCGTTCGAGGCCCACGACTACATGCAGGCCCACCAGGCCGCCTCCCGGATGTTCTGGTCGATCTACTGCGACCGGTACATCGAGATGATCAAGGACCGGGCGGACCAGGACAGTGTCCGGTGGACGCTGTGGGAGTCCTACCGCGTGCTGCTCGGGCTGTTCGCGCCGTTCGCCCCGTTCCTGACCGAGCACATGTACCAGCGGTTCTACCGCGCTCATGAGGACGCGATCTCGCTGCACCTGACCCGCTGGCCGGCCGCCGACCCGCGCTGGTCCTCGGACCGTTCGGCGGTGGATCAGCTGGCCGTGATCCTAGACGCGACCCGGGTGCTGCGCAGCGGGCTGCGGCTGGGCAACTCGGCCCGGCTCAGCCAGCTGATCGTGCAGCCGCACGACGAGGCGGCCCGCGCGCTGCTGGACCAGATCGCCGAACCGCTCCGGATCGCGGCCCGGGCCGACAAGGTGGTTCGCGGTCCCGCCGAGCATCCCAGCGGCGTGGCCGGGATCACGGTCGGCATCACCCTGTAAGACTGGGTGCGGTGGCGCAGCCTGTCTGGAATGCCGGCCAGGTAACAATGCTCTCTCCGGCATCACCGCGAGCTGAGGTCACACGAGGCTTGCCGTCTAACGGTAATCGAACAGATATCGGGGAGTGTTTGGGCTTAGGGGTGCGCTGTGGGGTCTATGGTGCACAAACGGCTCCCGCAAGCCCAAATCCTCCCGGACGATGGCCGGCCTACTGGTACGGGAGTGACCTGGCCCTACCGTTGAGGCACGTGGTTACGTGCAGGTGCGGCGGTGGGTCACACCAGGCGCCGATCCCCGGGTGCCGCACTCCTCATGCCGACGGTAGCCGGGTACGACCGTAGCCGGTGCGACACAATAGCCGGGTGCGGACGATTGCGCTGGAAGAGCACTTCTGGACGGCAGAGCTCGCGGCGGCGCCGGGCACCGGCCAGCTCGCCGTGTGGGGCCCCCAGGTCGGCGACCGGCTGCGCGACCTCGGTCCGCTGCGGCTCGCCGACATGGACGCGAACGGTATCGACCTGCAGGTCATCTCCCACGTGGCCCCGGCCGCGCAGGAGCACGCCGGGGCCGAAGGCCTGGCCCGCGCCCGCGAGGCCAACGACCAGCTCGCCGCTGCGGTCCGGGCCCATCCGGACCGGTTCGCCGGCTTCGCCACCCTGCCCACTGCCGACCCGCAGGCCGCGGCCGACGAGCTCGAACGCGCTGCCACCGGACTCGGCCTCGTCGGCGCGCTGGTCAACAGCACCCTCGGCTCCAACGGGGCGTTCCTGGACGACCCGAGGTACGAGCCGCTGCTCGACCGCTTCGAGCGGCTCGACGTCCCGCTGTATCTGCACCCCGCGCCGCCTCCGGCGGCGCTGCGGGAGGTGCTATACAGCGGACTGCCGCCGGACGTGGCGGCCCGGCTGGCCACCGGCGCGTGGGGCTGGCACGCCGAGGCCGGCCTGCACGTGCTGCGCATGGTCGCCACCGGGGTCTTCGATCGCCATCCCGCGCTGCGGATGATCGTCGGGCACTGCGGCGAGATGCTGCCCTTCATGCTGGCCCGCATCGACGCGATGCTGCACGTGGACGGCCTGGCCATGAGGCCGTCGGAGTACTTCACGCGCAACATCTGGGTGACCACCAGCGGGCTGTTCAGCCTCCCGCCGGTCATGTGCACCGTGCAGGTGCTCGGGGTGGACCGGGTGCTGTTCAGCGTCGACTACCCGTTCGGCTCCAACGCGGCCGGCCGCGCCCTGCTCGACGCGCTGCCGCTCAGCCCGGACGAGGTGGCCAAGATCGCGGGGGGCAACGCCGAACGCGTCCTGGGTCTCAAGCCGACCGCAGCGTGATTTACGTCACGTCGGCGTTGCCAAAAGTTTGCGTCCGGCGGACTATTTACGGCACAATGTTGTTGTGAAAAACGTGCGATCGACTGACGGCCCCACCAAGGGCCAGGTCGCGCGGCTGATCCTGGAACTCGGGCCATCGACCGCCGCGACGCTGGGCAGCCGGCTCGGGCTCACCCCGGCCGCCATCCGGCGGCACCTGGACAACCTGCTGGCCGAAGGCCTCATCGAGACCAGGACGGCCAGGACGTACGGGAACCGGGGCCGGGGCCGGCCGGCCAAGGTCTTCGTCATCACCGACGCCGGGCGCAGCGCGTTCGAGCACGCCTATGACGACCTGGCCACGGGCGCGCTGCGGTTCCTGGCCGAGACGGCGGGCCCGGACGCGGTCGCGGAGTTCGCCCGCAGGCAGCTGGCCGACCTGGAGCGCCGGTACGCGCCGGTGGTGGCTCAGGGCGAGCTCGCCACGCGGGTCCAGGCGCTGGCCGAGGCGCTGTCCGCGGACGGCTACGCCGCCTCCGCCGGCCCGGCGCCCGCGATCGGCGGCCTGGTCGGGGGAACGTCGGGCGAGCAGCTCTGTCAGCACCACTGCCCGGTCGCCCACGTGGCGGCCGAATTCCCGCAGCTGTGCGAGGCGGAAACCGAGGCGTTCGGCAGGCTGCTCGGCACGCCGGTGCAGCGCCTCGCTACGATCGCGCACGGCGACGGGATCTGCACCACGCACGTCACGCACGTCACCGGCGCCGGGAAGGTCGGCCCAGTGAAATCTGTTATAGAACATGGCGTACCTATCGAAATAACCTCAGGGTCCGGAGGGCTCTTGACATGACCACCACCGCACAAGAACAGCTCGAAGGGCTGGGCACGTACCGGTTCGGCTGGGCCGACTCGGACGTGGCAGGCGCGTCCGCGCGCCGCGGCCTGTCCGAAGAGGTGGTCCGCGACATCTCGGCGCGCAAGAACGAGCCGGAATGGATGCTCGACCTGCGCCTGCGGGGCCTGAAGTACTTCGGCCGCAAGCCGCTGCCCACCTGGGGCGCCGACCTGTCGGAAATCGACTTCGACAACATCAAGTACTTCGTCCGCTCCACCGAGAAGCAGGCCGCGAGCTGGGACGAACTGCCCGCCGATATCAAGAACACCTACGACCGGCTCGGCATACCCGAAGCCGAAAAGCAGCGGCTCATCGCCGGGGTGGCGGCCCAGTACGAATCCGAGGTCGTGTACCACAAGATCAGGGAAGACCTCGAGGAAAAGGGCGTTATCTTCCTGGACACCGACACCGCGCTGCGCGAGCAGCCGGAACTGTTCCGCGAGTACTTCGGCACGGTGATCCCGCCGGGCGACAATAAGTTCGCCGCGCTGAACACCGCGGTATGGTCCGGCGGCTCGTTCATCTACGTGCCGAAGGGCGTGCAGGTGGAAATCCCGCTGCAGGCCTATTTCCGGATCAACACCGAGAACATGGGCCAGTTCGAGCGGACCCTGATCATCGTCGACGAAGGCGCATACGTCCATTATGTGGAGGGCTGCACCGCGCCGATTTACAAGTCCGACTCGCTGCATTCCGCGGTGGTCGAGATCATCGTGAAGAAGGACGCGCGCTGCCGTTACACCACGATCCAGAACTGGTCGGCCAACGTCTACAACCTGGTCACCAAGCGGGCCGTCGCCCAGCAGGGCGCGACGATGGAGTGGATCGACGGCAACATCGGCTCCAAGGTGACGATGAAGTACCCGGCGGTCTACCTGATGGGCGAGCACGCCCGCGGCGAGACCCTCTCGGTCGCGTTCGCGGGAGCGGGCCAGCACCAGGACGCCGGGGCCAAGATGGTGCACTGCGCGCCGAACACGTCCTCGACCATCGTGTCCAAGTCGGTGGCCCGGGCCGGCGGCCGGACCTCCTACCGCGGCCTGGTCAACGTGCAGGAGGGCGCCGAGCACTCCAGGTCCAACGTCAAGTGCGACGCGCTGCTGGTCGACACGGTGAGCCGCAGCGACACCTACCCGTACGTGGATGTCCGCGAGGACGACGTTGAGATGGCCCACGAGGCCACCGTGTCCAAGATTTCCGAGGATCAGCTGTTCTACCTGATGAGCCGCGGCATGACCGAGGACGAAGCGATGGCCACCATCGTGCGCGGGTTCGTCGAGCCGATCGCTCGCGAGCTGCCGATGGAGTACGCGCTCGAGCTGAACCGGCTGATCGAGCTGCAGATGGAGGGGGCGGTCGGCTGATGTCAGCTGGACTGCAGGGAGCGATTGAGTCCGCTCCCGTGACGAGGCTGCACGAGCACCGGTCCTACGATCCGGCGGACTTCGGCGTGCCCACCGGGCGCGAGGAGGAGTGGCGGTTCACCCCGCTGCGCCGGCTGCGCGGCCTGCACACCGATTCTCCGCCGGTACCGTCGCCGACGGTGCCCGTGGAAGTAGACGTGGACCCGGCCCCTGAGGTGAAGACCTCTTCGGCCGAACGGTCCGTGGTTCACGCCGCCCGCACCTTCATCCCGGCCGACCGGGTCAGCGCCTTGGCCTACGCCTCCTTCGAGGAGGCGACGGTGATAACGGTGCCCGCCGAGGCCGACGCGTCCCGGCCCACGGTCGTCACCGTGACCGGCCACGGTGGCCCGGGCTACGGCCACGTGCTGGTGCAGGCCGAGCCGTTCTCGCGTGCGGTGGTGGTGCTCGACCACCGCGGCAGCGCCACCTACGCCGACAACGTCGAGCTGGTGGTGGGCGACGGCGCCTCGCTGTCGGTGGTCAGCCTGCAGGACTGGGCCGACGACGCGGTGCACGTGTCGCACCACTACGCCACGCTGGGCCGGGACGCCCGGCTCAGGCACGCCGCGGTCACCCTCGGCGGATCGGTGGTCCGGCTCGGCACCGAGGTGCGCTACGGCGGCCCGGGCGGCGAGGCCGAGCTGACCGGCCTGTACTTCGCCGACGCGGGCCAGCACCTGGAGCACCGGCTGTTCGTGGACCATGATGAGCCGTACTGCCGCAGCAGGGTCACCTACAAGGGCGCGCTGCAGGGCACCGACGCGCACGCGGTCTGGATCGGCGACGTGCTGATCAGGCCGGAGGCCACCGGCACGGACACCTACGAGTACAACCGGAACCTGGTGCTGACCGACGGCACCCGGGTCGACTCGGTGCCGAACCTGGAGATCCTCACCGGCGAGATCGTCGGGGCCGGCCACGCCAGCGCCAGCGGCCGGCTCGAGGACCACCATTTGTTCTACCTGATGGCCCGCGGCATCCCGTTCCACGAGGCCCGCAGGCTCGTCATCCGGGGGTTCTTCGGTCAGCTGATCGACACCATCGAGGTGCCGGAACTGCGCGGCCGGATCACCGAGGCCGTCGAGGGAGAGCTGACCAGGTCGCTGCCTTCTGGAGCGGTGCGATGACCGAAACGAACACCCCCATCTACACCCGGGCCTGCGCGCTGTCCGACCTCCCCGTCGAGGGGGTCATCGGCGTCGAGGTCGCGGGCCAGCCGGTCGCCGTGGCGCGGGCCGGCGGCGAGGTCTTCGCGCTGCGGGACGTGTGCTCGCACGCGGAGGTGCCGCTGTCCGAGGGCGAGATCTACGACCACACGGTCGAGTGCTGGCTGCACGGGTCCTGCTTCGACCTGCGCACCGGCCAGCCCACCGGGATGCCGGCCACCGAGCCCGTGCCCGTTTACCCCGTCAAGATTGACGGCGACGAGGTCTACGTCGCCATAGCTAAGGAGTCATAGTGGCCACCCTCGAGATCCGCGACCTGCACGTCAGCGTCGAGGAGGCTCCGTCGTCAAGCCCAGGCGGCGTGCACCGGGAGATCCTGCGCGGCGTGGACCTGACCGTCGCCGAAGGGGAGACTCACGCGCTCATGGGCCCGAACGGCTCAGGCAAGTCGACCCTGGCCTACGCGATCGCCGGCCATCCGAAGTACCTGGTCACCAAGGGCACCGTCACGCTGGACGGCGAGGACGTGCTGACCATGCCCGTGGACTCACGCGCCCGGGCCGGGCTCTTCCTGGCCATGCAGTACCCGGTCGAGGTACCCGGGGTCACGGTGTCGAACTTCCTGCGGACCGCGGTCACGGCGGTGCGCGGCGAGGCGCCGAAGCTGCGTGACTTCGTCAAGGAACTGCGGGCCGCGATGGCCGCGCTGTCCATGGACCCGGCCTTCGCCGAGCGCAACCTGAACGAGGGATTCTCCGGCGGGGAGAAGAAGCGGCACGAGATCCTGCAGCTCGAGTTGCTCAACCCGAAGGTCGCGATCCTCGACGAGACCGACTCCGGCCTGGACATCGACGCGCTCAAGGTCGTGGCCGACGGCATCAACCGGTTCCGCGGCCAGCCCGGCCACGCGGTCCTGCTGATCACCCACTACCCCCGGCTGCTGCGACTGGTGAAGCCCGACTTCGTGCACGTTTTCGTGGGCGGGCGGATCGTCGAAGAAGGCGGCCCCGAGCTGGCCGAACGCCTGGAGAACGAGGGCTACGAGAAGTTCTCTGCCCTTGCCCATGGGGACGACGCCACGGAACCCCCGCGGACCACCAGAAGGGTCCCAGCGTGAGCGGCTTCCCGGAGCACCTCGACGTCGAGGCGATCCGGGCCGACTTCCCGGCGCTGTCCAGAACGGTGCGCAACGGGAACCCGCTGATCTACCTGGACTCCGGCGCGACCTCGCAGAAGCCGGTCCAGGTGCTGGAGGCCGAGCGGTCGTTCTATGAGCTGCACAACGGCGCCGCGCACCGGGGCGCGCATCTGCTCAGCGAGGAGGCCACCGAGATCTACGAGGGTGCGCGAGCGAAGGTCGCCGCGTTCCTCGGCGCGGACGTCGGCGAGATCGTGTTCACCAAGAACGCGACCGAGGGGATCAACCTGGTCGCCTACACGCTGAGCTCGTCGATCAAGCCTGGCGACGAGATCCTCATCACCGAGATGGAGCACCACGCCAACCTGGTGCCGTGGCAGCAGCTCGCGGAGCGGACGGGCGCGACGCTCCGCTGGTTCAAGGTGCTGCCCGACGGGCGGCTCGACCTGGACCCGCCGCTGATAACCGAGCGGACGAAGATCGTCGCGGTGAGCGGGCAGTCGAACGTAACCGGCGTGATTCCTCCCGTCGCCGAGCTCGCCAGGCTGGCGCACGAGGTCGGCGCGCTGGTGCTGGCCGACGGTGCGCAGCTGGTGCCGCATCACCCAGTAGACGTGAAGGCCCTGGACGTGGACTTCCTGGCCTTCTCCGGGCACAAGATGCTGGGCCCGCTCGGACTCGGCGTGTTGTACGGGAAGCGGGACCGGCTTGAGGCGCTTCCGCCGTTCCTGGCCGGGGGGGACATGATCGAGGTGGTGCGGATGGAAGGCTCGACGTTCCAGCCGCCGCCCGCGCGGTTCGAGCCGGGTGTGCCGCCGGCGGCGGAGGCCGCGGGTCTCGGTGCCGCCATCGACTACCTGTCCGGACTCGGCATGGATAACGTCGCCGCGCACGAGGAGTCGCTGACCGCGTACGCGCTCGACACACTGCGCGAGATCAACGGCGTGCGCATCCTCGGCCCGGACACCACCAAGGACCGGGGCGGCGCGGTGGCGTTCGAGGTGGAAGGCGTCCACCCGCACGACGTGGGCCAGGTGCTCGACGAACTGGGCGTCGCGGTCCGCACCGGCCACCACTGCGCCTGGCCGCTGCACCGGGCCCTCGGTGTGCAGGCCAGCACCCGGGCGACGTTCTACGTGTACAACAGCCACGCCGAGGTCGACGCGCTGGCCGACGGCATCCGTTACGCTCAGCGCTTCTTCGGCGCCCGGCAATAGGCGGCCCCCGTTCAGTGTTAACCGTGTTACCCCGGGGGACGGACCTCCGGGGAACTCCTACGAGGACGCGATGCAGCTCGAGTCGATGTACCAGCAGATCATCCTGGATCACTACCGCAACCCCCACCACAAGGGGCTGCGGGAGCCGTTCGACGCCGAAGTGCATCACGTCAACCCGGTCTGCGGCGACGAAGTGACGTTGCGGGTCACCCTCAAGGACGTCGATGGCGAGCCGGCGGTCGAGGACATTTCGTATGACGCGCTCGGCTGTTCGATCAGCCAGGCCAGCGCGTCGGTCATGAGCGACCTGGTCATCGGCAAGCCGGTGACCGAGGCGATGACGATCAGCCAGGCGTTCCTCGGGCTCATGCAGTCCAAGGGCCAAGGATCACCCGATGAGGGCGTGCTCGAGGACGCCGTGGCGTTCGCGGGCGTGTCCAAATACCCGGCCCGGATCAAGTGCGCGCTGCTGGGCTGGATGGCCTGGAAGGACGCGACCGCCAAGGCCATGGAGGCAGGACGATGACGGAGAACACGACGACCCAGGACACCGCGACCCAGGACGCTGCGATCCAGGACGCTGCGACCCTGGACACGGGGCCGGAGGCGGCTGGAGAATTCACCGGCGAGCTCATCACCGAGCTCACGGCCGAGCAGGAGGACATCCTCGAGGCCCTGCGTGACGTGGTGGACCCTGAACTCGGCATCAACGTGGTGGACCTCGGCCTGGTCTACGGCGTCGATGTGGACGCCGAGCGGGTGGCGACCATCGATATGACCCTGACCAGCGCGGCGTGCCCGCTCACCGATGTGATCGAGGATCAGGCCCGGGAAGCCCTGGACGGAGTGGTGAGCGACTTCCGCATCAACTGGGTGTGGATGCCGCCGTGGGGTCCGGAGAGCATCACCGAGGACGGGCGCGAGCAGCTGCGCGCCCTCGGTTTCAACATCTGACGCGCGTCGGACCATCCGCCGCGCGGCCGCTTAGGTCCTGATGTAGAACGGCTCGGCGTGCTCGGAGATCCACTCGTCGACCTCGTCCGGCTCGCCCTCGCCCGGGAAGGTGACGTCGATCGGGAACCCTTGCTCGGGCACCGCGCCGACCGCGCGCTCGATGGCGGCGATGACCTGGCTGTGCGCGGCGTCCGAGCCCGGGTCATGCAGGATGACCGAGATGACCAGGCCCTCGCCCTGCCCGGGCACCGACAGCCAGCCTCGGGACGCTTGGCGGACATCGGGAATGGTGTCCAGCGCGGTCCGGATCTCGGTCAGCAGCGAGACCGGGTCGGTCGGCGGCTGGCCTATCCGGACGTGAGCGCCGTCGGCTAGGACCAGCGTCGCGGCCAGGTAACCGACGCCCTCGGGGTAAATGGGCACGCTGGCCTCGGCCCACGGGTTGAGCGCGATGCCAATGCCGGCCGGCAGCAGCCGGGCCAGTTCGGCGGCCGGGACCACGATGTGCGGCATGGCGGCGAACGGGCCGTCTCCTGACTGCCCGCCGGGGTCGTCCGGCAGATGCTGGGCCGGCACGGACACCTGTCCGGCGGACTTGCCCCGGCCGGGCCAGGCGGTCAGCTGCTCGGCGGAGGTGAAGGCGGGGACGAATTCGGCGCCCAGGTAGGTGACGGTGGGCAGCAGCACGGCCGATCCGTCGGTGACCGGCCGCTCGTTGTCAGGCAGCGGGAGCCAGAGCCGGCCTCGGCTAAGCTCGTCGAGCAGATCGGTGACCCGGTCCGGGTCCTTGGCCGCGGCGGCCAGGGCATGCTCGGTCGCGGCGGGCGTGAGGCTCGGCTGGGGCGTCCCGGACTGGTCCGGGTACCCCCAGGCGACAGCCCCGGGCCGCATGAAGGTGCCGCCTTGCGACATGGCAGAGCCCGGATTGGTCGGAGTCTTCGGGTCCATGGGTGTGTTCCTGTCGTCAACTGCTAAGGGCGAGGTCAGGCAACCGATAGTACGGATAGTAGCCAGGTTAGGGCGGTGCGTAATGAGGAATCCCGCGGCCGGGGGCGGCCGCTGGGTGGACGTTCCGCCAGAGCGCCTGGTGTCCTGGATCGTCACGTTCACCCACCGCCACGGCCCCGGGTCCGTATCGGGTGACACGGACGGTGCGACGGTCACGTTCACGGCCGCGGACGCGGCGGTGGCCGAGTGCCATCCGCCGTTCCCGCCGCTGCGCTGGGAGGGGCCGGGGGAGGGTGACCCGGCGGCTGCGGCTGCGGCTGCGGCGGCTGCGGCAGCGGCGGCGATCGTGGCGCACGCCGCAGCGGACCGGACCGTCGGCGTCCTGCTGGTCCGGCTGGGCGGCTACGCGGTCGGCGTCTTCACCGGCTCACCGCCGCGGCTGGTGAGCTCGAAGACGGGGCACCGGCCGGTCCACGGCCGGAGCGCGGCCGGCGGCTGGTCCCAGCACCGCTTCGCCCGGCGCCGGGAGAACCAGGCCGCGACCGCGCTGCGCGCCGCCGCCGACGCCGCGGCCGGGATCTTCGGGCCGCACCACCTAGACCAGTTGGTCCTGGGCGGGGACAAGAGGTCCATCGCGGGAATCCGCGGCGATCCCCGGCTGGCGCCGTACCTGGGCCGGGCCACCGACCGTTTCCTCACCGTGCCCGACCCGCGGCTAGCCGTCCTAAAGGAGATTCCGAGTTCGTTCCTGGCCATCCGGATTCGGCTGACCGAGCCGGAATCCGATAGCCCTACCTGA
>Ga0302314_10019779_pt1 | contig 11165 bp, 9 predicted proteins | sample III_Palsa_N2_3_FD_200533 | JGI IMG/M metagenome (GOLD analysis project Ga0302314, IMG submission 200533) | Peat permafrost microbial communities from Stordalen Mire near Abisko, Sweden - III_Palsa_N2_3 | ecosystem: Environmental > Terrestrial > Soil > Palsa > Peat permafrost | place: Sweden... | reverse complement strand
GCTCGTGATGTAAGAAAAGCGGTGCCATAGCGCCGCGAATCATTCGTGATCACACCCCTCGCCCGGCGTGCCCGGAGTGTCAGTCGGGCCGGCGGGCGGACCGCGGCCGCCTGGTCGGCCGCGGCGGTTCGGTCTCGCCAAGCGGGAGCGGGGACGGCGGCTTCACCTCGGCCAGTCGCAGGTACGTCACCAGGCGCTGGCCGCCGCGGCCGGACAGGCTGGCCAGCACCTGGGCCAGCTCGGCCACGTCCCTGGCCACCACGGACAGGATGTAGTCGGTCTCGCCCGCGACGTTGTCCGCCCCGGTGACCTGCGGCAGGGACCGGACATGGGCCTCGAACCGGGCAACGGACCGCGGGTCGCCGCGGGACAGCGTGGCCATCACGAAGACCTGCAGCGGGAATCCGGCGAGGGCCGGGTCGACGTATGCGCGGACGATCCTGATGACGCCCGACTCCTTGAGCGCCCGGACCCGGTGCAGGGTCGCGGCCGGGGACAGACCGGTGATGCGGGCAAGCTCGACGTTGGTCCGGTCGGCGTCGGCCTGCAGCTCGGCGAGGAGCTGGATGTCAATTTCATCAAGCTTGATGGCCATATCACAAAATTATATTTGGCCAAAGTATCGAATCGTCAAATGGTGGCCCGCGAGGACGCACGCTGGAGGACATGAGTACCAGCCGTCTCCGCCCCATCCCCGTCAGCAAGGCGTCCGTCAGCACCGCAACTGCCAGCACCGCAACTGCCAGCACCGCAACTGCCAGCACCGCAACTGCCAGCACCGCCTCCGCCAGCACCGCAACTGCCAGCACCGCCTCCGCCAGCACCGCCTCCGTCAGCCAGGCGCCCGTCCGCCGGGCCCACGTCAGCGCGGCCCCGGCCGGTAACGTCCGCGTCAGCGACGTCCCCGCCGTTCAGCGCGGCGCAGTCGCCGTCAGCCAGCGGCGGGCGGTCGCCGCGCTCGCCGCCGCGGGCGTGGCCTGGGGGACCAGCGTGCCGCTGTCGAAGGCGGCGCTGGCCTGGCTGCCCCCGGCCTGGCTGGTCGTCGCCCGGTTCGCGCTGGCCGCCGCGGTCCTGCTGGTGGCCGTCGACCGGACCGCGCTGCGGGCCGCGTTCCGCTGGCCGGTGCTCGCCTGGGGTGCCGTCGGGTTCGGCGGCTCCGTCGTCCTGCAGAACGCCGGCCTCGCCCGGACCAGCGTCACCCACACCGCGCTGCTCATCGGCACCGCGCCGGTCCTCGTCGCCGTCATCGCCGCGGCCTGGCACCACAACGTGGCCCGCCCGGTCGCCTGGGCGGGCTTCGCGCTCTCGCTCACCGGCATCGTCGTGATCGCCGGCGGTCACGGCGGCGGCGCGACCGGCTTCGGCGATGCCCTGGTCCTCGTGTCCGTGCTGGTCATGGCGACCATGACCGTCGCCCAGGTACGCCTGCTCAAGGGCCAGAACCCGGTCGCGATCACCGCGGTGCAGTTCCTCGGGGCCGCTGTCGCCGCGCTGCCCGTGGCTCTCTGCACTAGCGGCCTCCCGCACGCCCCGGCGCCGGGCCGCGCGGGCCTGGTGGCGGTCGTCGCCGTCATCGGCCTGACCGTGGTCGCCACCATCGTCCCGTTCACCCTGTTCGCCTACGGGCAGCACGCGGTGTCGGCCGAGGTGGCCGGGGCCTTCCTCAACCTGGAACCGCTGGTCGGGGCCCTGGCCGGAGTGGTCGCCTTCGGTGACCCGGCGGGGCCGCGGCTGCTGATCGGCGGGGCGGTGATCGTCGGCGGGATCGTGCTGAGCAGCGTCCCGGGCCTGCGCGGACCCAAGCCCGGCCGCGGCCGCCCCCGCCTGGCCACCGCCAGCTAGCGCCGTCCGGCTGTGTCTCCCGCGCCGCCCTGATCGGGCCGCGCGGGATAACAGCAAGATGCGGGCCACGCCGCTCGTCCGGATATGCGTAACCAGATCACCTAATACAGTGATACGCATGATGTCGGCGGGTCATTCGAGACAGGCGGAATCGGCTCCGGAGGGGCTGCGGGAGCGGAAGAAGCGGCTGACCCGCGAGGCGATCGCCGCCGCCGCCGCGCGGCTGTTCGCCGAGCGGGGGTTCGAGAACGTGACCGTGGCCGAGATCGCCGACGCCGCCAACGTCTCGGTCAAGACGCTGTTCAGCTACGTGGGGGCCAAGGAAGAACTGCTCCTGTCCGGACAGCCCACCGTCCTCGACGACGTGGTCGTTGCCGTCAGGCACCGCAGGCTGGGCCAGACCCCGCTCGTCGCCGCCGCCCAGGCGCTGCTCGCCGCGGTCAATGACCCGGACCCTGCCCGGTCCCTCGAGGGCTTCCGGCACCTGATAAGCAGCGGCCCCGCCGCCCGGTCCCGCGTCCGCGTCCTCTGGGAGGAGACCGAGGTCCAGCTGGCCGAGGCGCTGACCGCCCGCGGCGACGGCCCGGCCGAGCAGGCCGCCCGCCGGCTCACCGCGGCCCAGATCATGGTCCTCGTCCGCACCGTGACCAGCGATGAGGTCGCCGACCTCATCACCAAGTCGGCCGACACCGACAAGGCCAGCCGCGAGGCCCTGAGCCAGTGGATCCGCGACGCCGCCGGCAGCCTCGCCCGCGGCCTCCAGTCCGCCCCCCGCTGACCCCGCCCACTCTCGCAGTCGCGTTCACAATCCCGAGACCGCTGACCCGTCCACCGCCCGCAGCCCGTCCACAGTCCACAGTCCACAGTCCGCCGTCCTCTGGCCCGTCCATCGTCCGCAGGCCGCTGACCCATTCACGGCCCCGGGACCGCTGACCCCGCCATCTTTGTACCTGAGATGACCGATCCCGCACGTCTTTGTACCTGAGATGACCATTTTCGTGTCCGAATTGCCCCTTATGGGGGTACGGCATAGGTACAAAGATGAACCGGCCGTATCCAGGTGGCGGATAACAGCAAGAAGCGCTGTGGCGCTAGGGTCCGGGGCCGGCCGCGGGGGATTAGCTCGCGTGGCGGATTTCGCGAAGAAACTTCTCGTTCGGAAGACTGGTCTTGTCCAGGAGAAGCTCGAGGGCGTGCTGCGGGTCAAGGGCGGCGAGTGCCCGGCGCAGGCTGACCACGGCGGCGTGCTCGGCCGGGCCCATCAGCAGTTCCTCGCGGCGGGTGCCGGACGGCACCGGGTCGATCGCCGGGAACAGCCGCTTCTCGGCTAGGTCGCGGCGCAGTCGCAGCTCCATGTTGCCGGTGCCCTTGAACTCCTCGAACAGCACGTTGTCGAGCTGGGAGCCGGTGTCGATCAGGGCGGTGGACAAGATGGTCAGCGAGCCGCCCTCCTCCAGGCAGCGGGCCGCGCCGAGGAACTGCCGGGGCGGCTGCAGGGCCGACGCGGCGACGCCGCCGGACAGGGTGCGGCCGTTGGCCGGGGCGGCCAGGTTGTAGGCCCGGCCGAGCCGGGTGAGCGAGTCGAGCATGACGACTACGTCCCGGCCGAGTTCGGCCAGCCGCTTGGCCCGCTCGATGGCGAGCTCAGCCGCGAGCACGTGCTCCTCGGGGGACTGGTCGAAGGTGGAGGAGACGACTTCGCCGCGCACCGACCGGCGCATGTCGGTGACCTCCTCCGGGCGCTCCCCGACGAGTACCAGCATGAGGTGCACGTCCGGGTAAGCGGCGGCGATCGCGTGCGCGATCGTCTTCAGGACGGTCGTCTTGCCCGCCTTGGGCGGGGCGACGATGAGGCCGCGCTGGCCCTTGCCGATGGGGGAGACCAGGTCGATGATCCGCGCGGCGGGGGAGGGATCGCCGTCTTCGAGGCGGAAGCGCTGGTTCGGGTAGATGGGGGTGAGGTCGTCGAAGCGGCGGCGGTTCTTCGCCTCGTCCGGCGGGAGGCCGTTGACCGAGGTGACGGTGGCGAGGCCGGCCGTCTTGGCCCGCTGCCCGCTCTTGGCCCCGCTGCCGCTGCCGCTGCCGCTGCCGCTGGTGCCGCTGGTGCTGGTGACCGTGCCGTCGATCTGGTCGCCCTTGCGCAGTCCGAACTGGCGGACCTGGCCGGGCGTGAGCGGGAGGTCGGCCGGGGCGCGCCGGTACCCGGCGGTCCGCAGGTAGCCGCGCCCGTCGGTGATATCGACGATGCCGGACACCGTCCGGGTCGGCGCGTCGGTGGTCGTGCCGTCCCGGGGCGCCGGGATCGTGGCGGTTACGGGGCGCGTTTCCGCGGAAACGCGGTGTTCTTCTGTTGCTTCTTCTGTGCTGACTGTCATGGGTTTTTCCTTGGTGAAGTATGAAATGAGCGCAGGCCGAAAAGAGCCGCTGGCGCTGCGAGCGGGAATGGCATCGGCGCGGTGGTTTGCCTCGGCTTGTAACAAGAGCCGGTAAACGCGCAAGACAGCTACTGAGCTGCACTGATGCCTAGTTTTCTGAGGTCTAGCGAAGGGTGATAATCTTCGCTGCTGTGCCGTTCGCCGCGCCCCGCGGAAAGGGGGCTGTCGCGCTCAGTTCGGCACTGGGGAAATCGCCGGACCACTCAACTGGGGTTTCCGGATCGACATCGCTACTGTATCCCATAACGCCGGGTGGCGCTAGCCGCATTCCCAGCGCATGATATGACCGGACATGACCGGCGGCCGACCGGCCCGCTGGGCGAGAGGAACTTGGGCAATGACGTCTGACCTTACGGTCGCCGAGCAGGCGGCGCTTACCAGCGGCAGCGACTTCTGGCACAGCACGCCGATCGAATCGGCCGGGCTCCCGGCGATCACCCTGACCGACGGGCCGCACGGTGTCCGGCTGCAGGCGGGCGAGGGCGACACGCTGACCGGGCTCCCGGCGACCTGCTTCCCGCCCGCCGTGGCCAGCGCGTCGACCTGGGACCCCGGACTGCTCCGCCGCATGGGCGAGGCGCTGGGCGACGAGTGCCGGGCGATGGACGTGGCCGTGCTGCTCGGCCCGGGCGTCAACCTCAAGCGCAGCCCCCTCGGCGGCCGTGACTTCGAGTACTTCTCCGAGGACCCGCTGCTGACCGGCGTCCTCGCGACCGAGTGGGTGCTGGGGCTGCAGAGCCGGGGCGTCGGCGCGTCGCTGAAGCACTTCGCGGTCAACAGCCAGGAGACCGACCGGATGCGGATCAGCGCCGACGTCGACGAGCGGACCCTGCGCGAGCTGTACCTGCGCGCCTTCGAGCGGGTGGTGACGCGGGCCGCGCCGTGGACCGTGATGTGCGCCTACAACAAGGTCAACGGCGTGTACGCCAGCCAGAATCACTGGCTGCTCACCGAGGTCCTGCGGGGCGAATGGGGCTTCGAGGGCCTGGTCGTCTCGGACTGGGGCGCCGTCGGCGACCGGTGCGCGTCCGTCGCGGCCGGCCTCGACCTGACTATGCCGGGACCCCACGACACCGGTGACCGGGAGCTGACCGAGGCGGTGGGCGACGGGCGGCTCGACCCGGATGTGCTGCGGACGGCCGCCGACCGCATGCGCGCGCTGGTCGAGCGGGCGCAGGCCCGCACCCCGGGCGACTACGACCAGGCCGAGCATCACGCCCTCGCCCGGGAGATCGCCGGGCGCGCCATCGTGCTGCTGAAGAACGACGGCGGCCTCCTGCCGCTGGCCGCGGCGGACGGCGGCCAGTCCATCGCGGTCATCGGCGAGTTCGCCCGCACCCCGCGCTACCAGGGCGGCGGCAGCTCGCAGATCACCCCGACCCGGCTGGATGACGCCCTCACCGAGATCACCGCGGCCACGGAAGCCACGGTCAGCTTCGCGCCCGGCTACCTGACCGGCGACACCGCCGCGCAGGAGGGGGTCACGCCGGCCGACGAGCCGGCCGAGGACCAGGACCTGCTCGCCGAGGCGGTGGCGCTCGCCCGGGCCAGCGACGTGGCCCTGGTGTTCGTCGGCAGCCTCGGCGAGACCGAGGGCGCCGACCGCGAGTCGATCGACCTGCCGCCGGAGCACCGGGAGCTGATCGAGGCGGTGGCCGCGGTTAACCCGCGCACCGTCGTGGTGCTCTCCAACGGCGGCGTGCTGGGCACCAGCCCCTGGGGCGGCGGCGTCCCGGCGATCGTCGAGGCCTGGCTGCTCGGACAGGCCGGCGGGAGTGCCATCGCCGACGTGCTCTTCGGCTTGGTCAACCCGTCCGGTCGGCTGGCCGAGTCGATCCCGCTGAAGCTGGCCGACCACCCGTCGTACCTGGACTTCCCGGGCGAGAACGGGCACGTGCGCTACGGCGAGGGCCTGCACGTCGGCTACCGGGGCTTCGACGCCCGCGAGCAGGACGTGGCCTACCCGTTCGGCTTCGGCCTGTCGTACACCACGTTCGAGTACGGCCAGCCGAGCGCGACCGTTACCGACGACGGCATCGAGGTGCGGCTGCCGGTCACCAACACCGGTACCCGGGACGGGCGCGAGGTCGTCCAGGTCTACGTCAGCCTGCCGGGCTCCGCGGTGCGCCGCGCGCCCCGCGAGCTCAAGGTGTTCGCCAACGTCGCGATCGCGGCCGGCCAGACCGCCGACGTCACGCTCAGCGTCGCGCGCGGCGACCTGGCATACTGGGAGACCCGGCTCGGCCGCTGGGTCGTCGAGGGCGGCGAGTACCACTGTGCCGTCGGGGCCTCGTCCCGGGACCTGCGGGTCACCGCGGTGGCCGCGGTACCGGGCGACGACGCCCGGATGCCGCTGACCGCGGAGTCGACGGTCGCCGAGTGGTTCACCGACCCGCGCGGCGCCGGGCTGCTCGCGATGGCCTTCGCGGCCCCGGCCGAGGGCGACCCGGGACTGGCCGCCGGGGTCCTCGCCGACCCCGGCCTGATGGCGTTCCTCGGCAGCTTCCCGCTGAGCCGCATGACCACGTTCCCCGGCAGCCCGCTGACCGCCGAGGTCATGGAGAAGCTCATCACCGCGGCCAACGCCTGACGTCAGCGATTAGCACGGACTCCGGCCGCGGACGCGGCCGGAGTCCCCCTATCGGCTGAGGAGCGGGTTCCCCCTCGCGATCGATGCGCGGCCGTTTCGCCGGCTGATAGCACTGAGTAATGACAACATCCCCTGGCGTCGCGGTGACCGCCGGCGAGCCCGCGACCGCCGTCGCCGACGATCGGGTGCCTCGCGCCGCCTGGCTCATCGCGGCGCTGTTCGTCGCGGTCATGCTGGCGGTCAGCGACCGGTTCGGCTTCCAGCAGGACGAGCTCTACTTCCTCGTCGCCGGGCACCACCTCTCGCTCGGCTACGTGGACCAGCCGCCGCTCGCCCCGCTGCTCACCCGGGTCACCGGCGTCCTCGGCGTCAGCCCGACCGCGATCCGGATCATCCCGGCCCTGGCCGGGGGAGCGGTCGTGGTCATCTCCGCCCGGCTGGCGGCCCTGTTCGGCGCGGGCCGGGCCGGCCGTGTGGTGACCGCGCTGGCCACGGCGTGCGCGCCGGTCACCCTCGGCGCCGTGCACGTCGGCAACACCACCCCGTACGACCTGCTCGCCTGGGCGGTCGTGCTGCTGTGCGCGTGCACGGCGTTGCTGCGGGACCGGCCGCGCTGGTGGCTGGGCGCGGGCCTCGCCGCCGGCCTCGGGCTGGAGAACGAGTACCTGGTGGTCACGCTGATCGCCGCCCTGGTCGTCGGCATCGCGCTCACCGCGCAGCGCGACGCGCTGCGCACCCGGTGGCCCTGGCTCGGTGGCGTCATCGCCCTGGCGATCTGGGCGCCGAACCTCGCCTGGCAGGCCGCGAACGGGTGGCCGCAGCTCACCATGGCGTCCGCGCTGCACCAGCAGAACACCTCGGCAGGCAACTACATCATCGGCCTGCCCGCCCAGCTCCTGTACGCCGGGCTGCTCGGCATCCCGCTGGTCATCGCCGGCCTGATCCGGCTCTGGCGCACACCCGAGCTGCGTTTCCTCGGCGTCGCGGTCACGCTCGTGGTGATCTACGTGGTGGCCTGGGTACCGGGCAAGGTGTACTACTCGGACGGGATGCTGCCCGTCGTGCTCGCCGCCGGGTCGGTGTCCGTGCCGCGCTGGATCGAGCGAGCCCGCCGTCACCCGGTCCGAGCGCGGATCGGCGTCGCCATCGTCGCCGCGGTCACCCTGCTGATCGCGGTGAAGATACTGCCGGTCGAGCCGCTGTCCACCGTGCACACGGTGTCGAACAACACCACGGTGACCGACAGCATCGGCTGGCCGCAGCTGACCGCGCAGGTCGCGGCGGAGGACGCGGCCCTGGCCCGCGCGGGCCAGGCGCCCACCTCGATCTTCACCGGGAGCTACGCGGAGGCCGGCGCGATCGACGTCTACGGCGGCCCCGACCACCTGCCCCCGGTGATCTCCGGCCACAACTCGTTCTGGATGTGGGGTCCCGGGACCGCCGCGGATAAAACGGTGCTCGTGGTCGACGCCCTCGGCCAGCTGCGGCCGTACTTCGCCAGCTGCCGCGTGCTCGCCACCTTCAACCCTCCGGACCAGGTACAGAGCGACTGGAACGACCTGCCGATCGGTGTCTGCACAGGGCCGTCCGCGAGCTGGACCGCGCTGTGGCCGCACCTCAAGCACTACGACTGACTTAGAATAAGTCAAGCGAGTGAAGAATGTGTGTCACTTACCTGTTACACTCAGAGCATCATGAAGTCAGCCGAGGCCCCAGTGCCGGGGCCGGGGCCCGCTCACGTCCCCGCCTCCGGCCTGCGCGAGCGCAAGAAGCGAATGACCCGCGCCGCCATCTTCGAGGTGGCCGCGCGGCTGTTCAGTGAGCGCGGCTTCGAGAACGTGACCGTCGCGGAGATCGCCGACGCGGCCAACATCTCGGTCAAGACGCTGTTCACCTACGTCCGCTCGAAGGAAGAACTGGTCTTCAGCGACGAGCCGAACATCCTGGACGCGCTCGTCGCCGCCGTCCGCGACCGACCCGCCGGGCAGGCCCCCCTCGACGCGGTCACCAGCACGCTGCTGAACGCGCTCGTCGCCGACACCGACCCGGCCGGACTCGAGGGCTTCCACAAGCTGATCGGCCAGAGCCCGGCGGTCAGGTCCCGGCTCCGCGCCCTGTGGGACGAGACCGAGGACGCCCTGACCAACGCCCTGACCGAGCCGGGCGACGACGTGCATGAGCACGCCGCGCACCGCCTGGAGGCCGCCAGCCTGATGGTTCTGGCCCGCACGGTCACCAGCCAGGAGGTGCGCGCCCTCGTCGCGTCGGCCGTCGACGCCCACGCCACCGACGGCGCCGCGGCGGAACGCCAGGCGCTAGGAGAGTGGATACGCGACGCGGCCGACCGCCTGAACCAGGGGCTCAAGGCGGCCGGCCGCTGACGGGGGTTCGGCCCGTTAACAGACGACGACCACGTACTGCTTGCCCAGGTTGTGGACCTGGCTGGCGGGCGGCACGGCCACGGATACCTTGGCGCCGAATCCGCCGAAGGTCACGTCCTCCGTCTCGATGGCCCCGTGCGGGAGGGCCGGAGGCCGCGGCGCCAGCGTGGCGATGGTCGCGAGCCGCCGGACCCGTCCCTGTGAGTCGACGTCGACCGTGCCGGTGATCGTGATGTCATCCTTCTTGGGCAGTGGCACCGTGAACGCGTACTTGGTCCCCGTCCAGCCCGGGCCCGACGTCGGCCCCTCGTTGATGACCGAGGTGGACGACTTGAGCAGCCCGAGCAGCGCGCTCGGATCGAGCGGCTGGTCGCCCGAGAAGCCGCTGGCGATAGTGGCGCCGTTCGTGGCCGCCGGCGCGAGCGGGGTCTCCGCCCAGGGCTTGCCTTGCCCGACCTTGGTACCGCCTATGTACATGTGCCCGCCGGCGAAGATGACCTTGACCGGTGAGCCGCCGCCACAGCTTTCGGCGCCAGTCACGTTGCTCGGGTCGAACGCGCCGCTCATCGCGGGGATCTTCCCCTTGCTGAAGACCGGGTCCACCTGGGACAGGGTGAAGGTGAAGCTCGCGGCCGAGGTCTTCGCCGCGGCCGCGGTCACCGCCGCGAACGCTGACGGCGCCCCGGCAACCGTCGCCGTCAGCGTCACCGCGGCCGCGGCCGCCCCGCCGAGCGCCGCGACCGCCCCCGCGGGCACCAGCGTGCGCACCCGCCGCCGCGTCTTGTCCTGCCGCCGCACCCGCCGCACCAGCTCACCGGCCAGCGCCTCGCTGACCGGCACGGTCTCGAACGCCGCCGTGAGCAGCCGCCGCCCCTCGACCTCATCGCATTCGTCACGCTCGTGCACGTTATCCATTTCTTCCTCCCGCATCGCCTTTGTCATCCACTCTTACCGTCGGAACCGGCGGTCCCGTTGACCGCGAACGGCCCGAGATCCCCAAGCGAGCTGCGCAGCGCCCGCAGCCCCCGGTGCGCGTGGGTCTTGACCGTTCCGGCCGAGCAGCCGAGCAGTTCCGCGATCGAGGCCTCCGACAGATCCTCGACATAGCGGAGCACGAGCACCGCCCGCTGCCGCCGTGGCAGCTCGGCGAGCGCCGCCCGCACGAGCGCGCCGAGCGCGTACCGGTCCTCGAAGCCCTCGGTCCACACGTCCGGGACCGAGGCGACCGGCGTCTCCTGCCGCCACCGCGACCGCCACCAGGACCGCCGGGTGTTCACGATGATCTTGCGCAGGTACGCGTCGGCTGACGACGTCACGTCAAGCCGGGGCCAGGCCCGGTACAGCCGGACCAGGCTCGCCTGCACCAGGTCCTCGGCCTCGGCGGGCGAACCGGTCAGCAGGGTCGCCACGCGCAGATGATGCTCGCCCCGGTCGCGCACGAAGGCGTCGAACCGTTCCTCGTCTTCTGGTCTCATCGCGGCCTTTCCCGCCGGCGCCAGCACCTGACTGGCACTCTGCTCCCTCACACCGGCCGGCCCGCCGGAAAGGTTGACACGGTGCGGGAAGGTTGCCGGGCGATAAAGCGTTACCACTCTCCGGTCCCCATCCCCTAGTCTTTCCAGCCGGTGAACGAACCTTCCACGAAATTCGCGCAGCGCGTCGCCAGCCGTCGGGCTGCCGTCGCGGCTACGACCATCAGCTATCCGCCCGAGCTGCCGGTCAGCCAGCGCAAGGACGACATCGCGGCCGCGATCCGCGACCACCAGGTCGTGATCGTGGCGGGCGAGACTGGCTCGGGCAAGACCACCCAGCTCCCGAAGATCTGCCTGGAGCTCGGCCGCGGCGTCAACGGCCAGATCGGGCATACGCAGCCGCGGCGGATCGCCGCCCGCACGGTCGCCGAGCGCATCGCCGAGG